>Ga0080007_1072515_pt1 | contig 32604 bp, 33 predicted proteins | sample OctOCTMetagenome_FD_69210 | JGI IMG/M metagenome (GOLD analysis project Ga0080007, IMG submission 69210) | Hot spring and microbial mat streamer communities from Octopus Spring Streamers, Yellowstone National Park, USA - OCT_B (SPADES... | ecosystem: Environmental > Aquatic > Thermal springs >...
TATACAAGACGCAAGATCTTAAATTTGCTGAGGAGATAAAACAACACTATCTAACAGTTAAGTCAAGGCTCGAAGAACCTAAGGATTTATCTGAATACGAAATAAGGAGAATTTGTGCATACGGCGTCGCACTAATGGATGACATTTTAAACTTATTTTTAGTACCTCGTAAAATAAAAACATTAAATCTGATTAATAATGCTGGTTAATGATATTAAGTTTGTAGAATCGTATTTAGCTTAGATTGCTATATAATATACAAATTATTACTCGATAAACAACTTATTTTGATATTTCAGTCGTTTTAGTATTCCTCTTATATGTTCTTTGGCTCTTTTTTCGAGCGGCGTATTTCTAGATGTTGTAATAGTGAGCGCGGCGCGTTAGGGACTGATCTAGCTTAGGCAACGCCGTGGTGCAACGTCTAGGTATAATCTGCCAACTACTTTCTTCTCTAGGCGCTTCCAGCGGACAGCGCCCTTTGAAAAAGGAGAGCACCTGCACCTCTAAGACCCCCCATGCATGGCTTGCCTCCACTTATTCAGCCGACGTAGGCGTTTGACTAGGCCTTAAAGGCCTTGGGGAGAGGCCTCTCAATACTCCGTTAAAGCGCCCTGAGCTAGGGGGTCTGCTTAGAGGTGGCGAACATAGCGAAGGAGCTGGTGGGAGCTAAGTACATAGAGCTTCTGAGTACCATTACGTGTGTTTGGCGTGAGGCGTATGCGGTTCTTGTTGCGTATAGGGGTGTACGCTCTGCAAAAGAAAAGCCTGTAGCGGGGTACCAAGTGGAGAAGCTGGTCAGAGGGAACGCCACTTGGAGGGTCTTAGGAAAAATGAGGAGATCACAGAAGCCGTGGAGAAGTGCTGAGAAGCAAAGAGACGCTAAAGAGATAAACGGAGTAGTCAGCACGACGGCCGCGTTTAGGTTGACCCAAACTTTTAATCCCTCTCCACACATCTCTCCACGATGGCGGGATTCAAATCCAGCTGTTATCGAGCCTTTTTAATGCTGACTGCTCATCCTCATATATAGCTAGACCATCAGCCTAAGTTGTCCACTCCCTCCACGGCCATACTCTACCTGCTGGAGTATCCCCAGTCACAGCGGTAGCTCTAGGACGAATGTGGCCGCGTCCGACGACGCGGCGGGAGTCGCCAGGGGCAACGTCTTGGGTTCATACCGCATCCCGAGCGGGCGGTGGACAGAGACGTGCCGAGGGGAGGGACGGCGGGCTTAAGCTGTGGCCCAGCTTAAAAGAGTGGCTCAAGAGGTGACATGTCGGCAGGACTCCTCGGCGTCCGCAACTTCGGCGGCGCCGCCGAGCCGTGGCCTCTGATTTTCTACGGGCTGAAGGCCGTGGCAAACCGGGGCGACTCTGCCGAGGCCTACGTCTACGACGGAGGCGGCTTGAGGAGGGGGGAGGTGGACCTGGCGCGTGGGGCGGAGAAGTCGCTGAGGGGCATGGCCGCTGTGGGTTGCGTCTCGCCGTATGGCGGTTGCTGTGCGGAGTTTCTGGGGGGCGTCAGATGCGGTTTCAGCGGCACCTACGTGGAGCTGGGCAGAGACGGCGTGTTGAGGGCGAAGAGGGGCGCACAGCTTTGGCACCTTGCGGTGGGGGTCCACGGCTTCGACTTCGCCATAGTGGCGACGGAGAGCGCCGCCGTGGAGATACTCGGCGGCGAGGTGCGGAGGAGCCTCGCGCCTGGCGAGGAGGTGGAGATAACTGAGCTCTCTGTGAAGGCCAGGGGAGTGGGGCCGCGGGAGCCGCTCTGCGCCCTTGAGTTTGTATACACGGCGAGACCCGACAGCAGGTTAGACGGCGTGGAGGTGGCCGCCATGAGGGCGAAGGTCGCCGAGAAGCTCGCCGCCAAGATCGGAGTCGTCCCTGACGTGGTGGTGGGGGTGCCAGAGACTGGGTCCTACTACGCGGCCCATATAGCCGCGGCGTTGAGGGGGCCGTACATACTTGCCTTCGTGGCCACGGCGAGGGGCAGAAGCGCACTTCTGGACGAGCTACGGGAGAGGATGGCCGTGATTCAGCTGAAGGCCAACGTGATAGAGTCGGCTGTGAGGGGGAGGAAGGTGCTCCTCGTGGACGACAGCATCATCAGCGGCACGACCCCTGGGCTGATCGCCAAACTCCTCAGAGAGAAGGGAGGCGCTGTCGAGGTCCACGCCGCTGTCGTCGCGCCGCCGCTGAGGAGGCAGTGCCCATACGGCGTCAAGATGCCGCCGGCCAGCCACATGATATTCAACGCCGTGCCGCCCGACGACGTAAAATACGTGCTCGAGCTAGACGGGCTTACGTTCCTCAGCTGGGAGGAGCTGGAGGAGGTGTTTAAAGAGCTGGGGCTCCCCGTCTGCACCCTCTGCATGAGGGCATGGGGTACCGCGACGTGGGGGTCGACATAGATAAACACTGGGCCGTGCATAGAGAGGTGGTGCGGAGGTCGGGGGGCGCCCGGGGCCTCTACACCGGATGGGTCGTGGTGGGCGGCGTGGAGACAGCACTTCACGTAGACGGCGTCGGCACCAAGGCAGTGCTCGCCCTGGAGCTGGACAGACTGGAGACGGCGGGGCGCGACTGCGTCGCGGTCAACGTCAACGACGTGGTGTGCGACGGCTTTAGGCCCATCGCCGTGGTGGACTACGTCGCCGTGGAGCCGGCGCATCTAGAGAAGGTGCCCAGGTTGGTGGAGGGCGTGGCGTCGAAGGCGGAGGAGGTGGGCGCCGTGCTTCTTGGCGGCGAGACTGCGGTGCTCCCCGGCGTGGTGTTTGGCGTAGATGTGGTCTGCACCGTGCTGGCTATCCGTGTCGCCAAGACGCGCCCCCCGCAGCCGGGCGACATGCTGATAGGGCTACCCTCCACGGGCCCCCACGCCAACGGCTACAGTCTGCTCCGCCGGCTCTTCAAGCCAGGAGAGGAGATCTGCGGAGCCCGCGCCGCCGACCTGCTCCTCGCCGAGGTAGCCGATTACAGCCGCGTCCTCGAGGCCATAAAAAACGGCGCGGTGGCTGGCGCGGTCCACATAACAGGCGGCGCCTACAAGAAGCTGAAAAAAGCGCTCGGCGACAGAGGCGCAAAGCTAAACTTCGAGGTACCTTGCATATTCAAAGAAGTGGTTAAACGCGGCGTAGACGCCGCAGAGGCATACCGAGTCTTCAACATGGGGATGGGCATGGTCATATACACCGACAAAAACAACGTAGAACACGCCCTGGCCCTCTTAGAGCCCCTCAACCCCAAGATAATAGGCCAAGTGAAAGAAACAGGTCTCCTGGTAGTAAACGGAATAGAAATCCGGTAACAAGATTCACGAGTTGTTTCCGGCTATTATGGGGGTTGTGGTGCATAGTATTTGAGGATTGCTGGGATGGTTTCGCGGAGGTATTTTATGAATTCTGGTTGCTCTGCCAGTGGTGGGAGGAGCTTTGCCTTGCATCTGCCGTATCTCTCCTGGATCTTCTTGTAGATGTAGCCGCGGGTGAGCACGACGGGCGCCGCGACGTCTACACAAGGCGCCGTGTCCACGTTAGGTTCGCCGTAGAGGAAGGCGGCTGGTATGCCTGTGGCTTTTACCTCGCCGGTGGCGTCGGGGCCGTGGAAGATGTACAGCTGGGCGCCGAGGCTCCGTAGATAGTCTACGAAGCCGGGCCACTTAAGCAGGGGGGGCGACTTGACCGTGGCCGCCGCCAGGGCCTTGCGGTAGTCCTCGCCGTCTGCGATGAACATGGGTATGGCCAGCCCCTCGCCGGCGAATCTGGGCTCCACCTCCATAAAGGCGTAGCCCGCGCCGACGGCTTCGGCTAGGGCCTTGGCCTGCTCGTTGTGCTGGTGGTCGCGGGAGCCGTGAAAGAGGAGGATCACGGCCGGTAGATGCATGCCGGGTCCTCCGCCAGCGGGTCTTTGAAGTAGGCGTAGGCCCTGGCGCGGGAGCCGCCGCACACATCTTTGTATCTGCAGACGCCGCATCTGCCGCCTAACTCCCCCCTCCGCATCTTCTGCAGAAGTGGGTGTTCCCGGTATATCTGGACGAGGCTTTGCCTCCTCACGTTGCCGAGGGGGTAGGGGAGGAAGCCGCTTGGATGCACAGTGCCGTCGTACGCCACGAAGATTATGCCGAAGCCGTCTCTAGTCGGCACTATGGTGGGATCTACGCCCCTAGTCGGCGGTCCCAACAGTTTGCGGAGCCTCTCCGTCAAGTGGCGGTGGAGGGGGTGGTCGTAGGTCTTGCCTTCGAGGCGTTCTAGCTTTGCTCTTCTGTAGAAGGGGGCCTCCACGGTGCGGATCTGCACGCCGTAGGTGCTCACGTCCACTAGGAACTGTACTGCGGCTTCGTACTGCTCCGGCGTTATGTCCAGCTCCTCTTTGGCCCTGCCCGTCACGATTAGGAAGAATACCTCCCACACCTTTACACCTAGGTCTTTCAACAGCTTCACGACCTCGGGAAGCTCCGGGAGCGACTTACGCCAGACCACCGTGTTTACCTGGACGGGGACGCCCACCTCCACCGCTGTCTTTATGGACTTCACGGTGTCGTGGAAGCTACCGGGGACGCCTCTCAGCTCGTCGTGCGTCTCGGGCCCCGCCCCGTCTAGGCTGATGGAGATGGACTTAACGCCGTGCGCCCTTACCTCCTTAAGCGTCTCTTCGTCTAGGTTGGGGGAGACCGCGGGCGCCAGCGAGACTGGGACTCCCGCCGCGTTGGCGTAGTCCACGAGCTCCCAGAGGTCTCTCCTCATGAGGGGGTCTCCGCCGGTTATTATGAGCAACGGCTTGGGGTCGCCGAACTCTGCCACCTGGTCTATTAGGCGCTTCCCCTCGGCGGTGGTGAGCTCGCCGGGGAGGGGCTTCAAGATGGCGTCTGCCCGGCAGTGTTTGCAGGCCAGGGGGCAGGCCTTGGTGGATTCCCAAAAGACGAGGAGGGGCGCCATGTGGAACCTGGCGATGAGCTCCTTTACATTTTTCACATCTATTTCCCGACTTCTCTTTTTAATTGTTTGAACGCCTCTTCCAACGCGGCTGACGTCTGCTCCACCACCTCGCGGGTGTGGGCGGCCGAGGTGAAGTTCACCTCGTACTGCGATGGCGTCAAGTAGACGCCGTGTTTAAGGGCTATTTCGTGTAGCTTTAGGTAGAGCTTCTCGTCGCTTTCTCTCACGTCACGCGGCGTCTTTACGTCGCCCTTCTTGAAGTAGAACTGGAACATGGAGGCTATCTGTTTAACCACCACGTCGAAACCGGCCCGGCCCGCGGCGTCTTCCACGGCCTTGGCTAGCCGCCGGGCCGCCTCGTCTGCCACGCGGTAGGGCTCCCCCGTCTCGAGCTCGGCCAACACGGCGAGGCCCGCCGCCACGGAGACTGGGTGGGCGTTGTAGGTGCCGGCGTTGTAGACGGGGCCGCTGGGCGCCACGAGATCCATGAAGTCTGTACTGCCGCCGAAGATGCCGATGGGAAAGCCGCCGCCGACCACCTTGCCCAGGGTCGTGAGGTCCGGCCTTATGCCGAAGTGGCCCTGGGCGCCCGAGAGCCCAACCCTGAACCCCGTTATCACCTCGTCGAAGATGAGGAGCGCGTCCACCCTCTCCGTCTCCTCTCTAAGCGCTTTGATGAACTCACTGTCTGGTGTTATCAAGCCGTAGTTGCCTGCAATCGGCTCCGCGATCACGGCGGCTAGGCGGTTGCCGACTTCCCTGGCCGCCTTTACGAAGGCGTCGACATCGTTATACGGCACCACAGCGGTGAGCTTGATGACGTCTTGCGGCACGCCGGCGCTGGTGGGGACGCCCCAGGTGGCGGCGCCCGACCCGGCTTTGACAAGGACGTAGTCATGGGAGCCGTGGAAGTTGCCGTCGAATTTGATCACGACGTCGCGCTTTGTGAAGCCGCGGGCCAGCCTTATGGCGTTCATGGTGGCCTCCGTGCCGCTGTTGACTATGCGCATCTTCTCCACGGAGGGCATATGTCTCTTTATTCTCTCGGCGAATTCCACCTCCTGTTCCGTCAGGAGGGCGTATATCCAGCCCCGCCCCAACTGCTCCTCCACGGCCCTCCTCACGCGGGGGTGCGCGTGGCCTAGGATCACCGCGCCGAAGGCGAGGCAGTAGTCCACGAGCCGGCCCCTGTCTGTGTATAAATACGGCCCCAACGCGTCTCTGGCGACGAGAGGCGTGGGAAGGTGCTTCAAGGCTCGCGCCGGCGAGTTAACGCCGCCGGGGAAGACCCGCCTCGCTCTTTCAAAGAGCATGGGTTACATAGTTTTTTATGTATTTGAAATTATGTCCATGGGCCGCGTCTACATAGTGGGCGCCGGGCCGGGGGACCCAGAGCTTATAACTGTCAAGGGCCTTAAGCTCCTAGAGAGGGCGGATGTTGTGCTCCACGACCGGCTTGTTTCTCGCGAGTTGCTTCGCCGGGTGAAGCCGGGAGCCGTAGTGGTTGACGTGGGGAAGCGGCCCGGCGGGGCGGGGCCCGGTCAAGAGGAGATACACAAACTGCTTCTCTACTACTGCGAGAGGTACGAACTGGTTGTCAGACTTCACGGTGGGGATCCGCTGGTCTTCGGCCGCGGCTTTGAGGAGTGTGAGTTTCTCGTGTGGCGGGGAGTTCCGTGCGAGGTTGTGCCGGGGGTCACCAGCGGCTTGGCGGCACCTGCGAGGTATTTCATCCCGCCGGTGCTCCGCGGCGTCGCCAGCTCAGTGGCGTTGACGACTGGGCGTGAGGACCCCAGAAAAGGGGCGCGGCAGGTGGATTTTAGGAAGTTGGCGTCTGCGGTGGACACGGTGGTGATCTACATGGGGGCCTCGGCGGCTGGGGAGATCGCCAGAGAGCTCATGGCCGGCGGCCTGCCGGGAGACGCGCCGGCCGCCGTCATCAAGTCGGCTTACTTCAGCGACGAGAAGTTCTTCGCGACGACCCTCGCCAACCTCTCCTCGGTGCCTAACCCAAGCGTAATTGTGGTGGGCAAAGTGGTGGAACGGGGGGTGAGGCTATGGGAGGCGGCGCGGAGGTTGTCGTTGTGAGGATTAAGGAGGGGCCCTGCCCCGGGGATGCCCTCTGCGTATCAATAGGCGGGGTCGTGCCGCGGCGAGGAGTAGCGGTGCCCGACGGCGACTACCTGGTGGTGATGAGCCCCGTCGTAGCGCAGGCGGTCAACGTGAGAGAGGTGGCGAAGCGGTTCAAATGTGTCATCTGCGTAGGCCCCTCAACTGCGGCCGCGGTGGATGGTTGCGTGGTGCCCCGCGAGTATACCAGCTACGGCGTGGCCCAGCTCATCAAAGCGCTGGCGCCGGGGAGGACTATAGCGCTTCGCTCAAGCTCCGGCAATGACGTGTTGAGAAGCCTCATCCCCGACGTGGTTGAGGTCCCAGTATACGACGTCGTAATCGACGAGGCGAAGCTCCGCGAGGCCGCGCAGATTGCCGCAGGTGCCCGCGCCGTGATCCTCACCAGCTCCGCCGCGGCCGAGGCCGTGGCGAGGCGCCTAGACCTCTCAGACAAGCTCGTGGTGGCCATAGGCGCCGTCACGTCGAAAAAACTAGCAGAACTCGCAGTACCGCACATAGTTGCGGAAGAGGCCACGATAGAAAGCTCTGTGAAGACGGCTTGGAGATATCTGAGAAAAAAATAGGGTTTACTATATTCCTGAGACTCACCGATCAGTTCCCTCCAGCCACTCCTCTATGGCGTCTGCGAGCTCGACGTAGCGCTTGAAGCCGTCGAGATGTTTTCTGAAACACTTCATAATTATCTTGCCGTCTTTCATGCGGTACACCCCCGGCTCCTCGCCCGTAAGGGCCTTCACAAGCGCCGAGAACCTCTCCGCGTCTGCTTACCTGCCGCCGGGGGCGTTGGCGCTGGCGTAGGCGTAGCCCACGGCCGCGTTGTCGGCGCCACTCCTGCTGTATGTTATCTTGTACTCACGCGTTACGCCGTCCACCTCAGCCGTAATCCAAATCCTCAGCAGAGTCTTGCCGTTCTGTTTCTCCTTAACGGCTCCTCCGTCTATCACCTTCACATCGTACTCCCTGCCACCCACCTCAACCCTCCCCTCAAAGCCCTTCAGCGTCAGGGATCTCCTCACCTTGCCCTCCTCCACGATCTCCTCGGCTTTCTTACGCACGTCTTCGCCCGCCTCCCTCGCCCTCTGGAGTATGTGCTCCACAAAACTCGCCGCCAGCTCCCGTTGCGTCTTAGAGCCGTGTACAGAAAGCCAAGCGGCGTGCGCCAAGCCCTCCTTGAGGATAGAGACGTAGCCCGCCTCCCCGCCCTCCGGCATCTTCACTGAGAAGTGTTTGCCCTCCACGAGACCCATCTCCTTAAGCCGCTGGGCCCTTTGCCTTATATTGTTGGGGTTGGTGGTTTCGTATCTGACCTCAAGCGCGCCGCTACTGGACAACCTTACGAGGTACTCTGGCCAGCCCTCCATCAACACGCGGCCCCTCTCCAGCTCCTCCAGCCAGCGCTCCGCCTTTTTCTCACCCACCCGGCCTCTTGCGATGGCCTCCCTAACGAATTCGGCGAGGGCGTCTCTGAGCTCTTTACACCCGGCTACAAGCTTATGGGTTGTGGCTCTGACATACCATTCGTCTTTGTCGCTCACTTTCTTCACCTCCACGTTGACACCTGCCTGCTTCAATAGCAGGGCCGCAAGCTCTACGCGGCTCCGGTCTGTCGATCGGAATCGGAGCTGGATCGCCCTTTCGTTTAGATTTACGTTGTACTTGACGGCGATGCCGGCCACAGATATGGTCAAGTCGGCGGCGGCGCCGCTCTTGGTCAGCCTTATGCTGTTCTTGTCGAGCCGCACCTCCACCTGCGTCTCCTTTACAAACTCGTTGAACTTTTCGCTTAAATACTCTCCGCCGGCCGACGGCGCCGTCACTGCGAGGAGGCGCATAAATCTCGCCGCATTCTCGCGGCTTACGGCTATGTGGTAGTACCTGCCCTCGCCCACGTATATCCGCGCGTCGAACTTGAGTTCCTTAGGCAAGAGCTGGCTGAGCAGATGCGGTGTGGCTAGGCGTAGGAGCGCGGCCCCTCCGCCCAGCTTTCCACCGACGGTCAGCTTGACCATATCCGGCCCCACCGTGCCGTCTCCCGCTACTGCAGTTGCGTACATCTGGCCGAAGATGAGCAACGCCTTCTTCCTGTCGAACTCGCCCCTCAACGCCTTGTCCAGCATCATCAGCTCTAGGGCTGTCTCAACGAACTTTCTGACAAGCTTATCGTCAGCGCAGTCCCTAGTCAGGCAATACACATAGGGATCCTCGCCGCTGAGGACACGCTCAACGACCTCCCAGACCTCCTCCCTAACCCTCTTCATATCTTCTTTGAAGACACTGGCAAGCTTCCCAGCCAGTCTGTTGATGCTCCCCTCTGCCTCTTTCTTATACCCCTCTGCGTAGCGGATAATCGCTCGGGCCAGCCTTTCTGCGTACTCGCCAGCTATCCTCCCACCGCTTAGCGCCTCCACCGCCTTCGCCAGCCTCTTGGCCCTCTCCTCGCGCCATTTACCGTCGTCCATGCCTCTCCTGGCCTCGGCGAAGTGGACGAAGAGCTCCAGCTCGCCCAACATCCTCCTCACCAACCCCTCCCTCTCAGCATCGCTTGCCCTTTCGGGGCCTATCCAAGGCTTCAACTCGTCGGCCAGCTCCTCGACCTTCTTCAAGACCCAGCTCCAGTCTATGGCGTCTACCAGCTCCCGCCGGCTCTTGACGGCGGGTCCTTCGGCCTCTCTAGAACCGCCTCCTTGTTTAGAGACGGGGCGGAGGAGAGACTCCAGCTCCTTGCTCTCCTCGGCGATGATGCGGTCTAGGTCCTCCCTACGCCAGTACATAGTGACGTTGGGCCTGCGGCCCCCCTCAGTGACGTTGGCTCTGCCTCTGATCGACTCCGGCTCGCCGAAGAGTGCAATATACCAAGCCGCCTGCCGAATATCGGCGGTGGCGGCCACTATCCACTTTCTGAAGAACGACGCATCTGTGGCAAACCACGGCAACGCATGCCATATCTTCTTAATCCCCGAAAGGTCCGGAGTCTCCCTCCTCGCCTCCTCCACAAAACGCCTCAGCTCCTCCTCGCCGGCCTTAGAGCGCGCCGCCGACTCCCCTATCTTCAGCACGTCTACACGCGCCTCAACGCCGCCGTAGGCCCTAAACATCTTAAAACTTCCCTCTACCCGTCTAAACACGAGGTCCTCATCGATGGCTCTGCCCAGTAGATACCGCAGAAGCACAGAGGCGGCTCTATCCTTCCAGCTGGGCTGACCCACAGACATCCCGCGCCGTCCTGAATGTGACAGGTCGACGGCCTCACCGCGCCCCTTGGCGATGTCCCAGGCCTTCTCGTAGGCGCTCCTCGGCGTCAGCAACACAACATCTGCCAGAGCGCCCCTCACCATAAACAACGTTGCCGTGCGGCCGTATATCCCGCCTCTCGCCGCTGAGAGGAGGGCGGCGTAGGCCTTAGTCTCCATGTTGGCGCCGGAGTAGTCCGAAAGTCTCCTGTAGCTAGCTTCAGCCAGCTCCTCAGCCTTCTTTACGTCCACCTCCAGGTGGGGTTTGAGCCTTTCGTACAGGTCGCGGCTCTGCAATGCGTACAACGCCAACACGCTGTTCAGCTCCCTCCCCACCTCCTCAGCCGCCTCCTCAAGCCTCCTATGCGCCCCGCGGAGTCTCTCGATATCGCCAGCCGCCACAGTGAACTCTTGTCTATCGACCAGACCCCTCGCCCATTTATACCACCAGGCCCACTCCCCATAGGCCTCGGCGTTTTTCACAAGCGCCTTATAGAGCACAAGCGCCGCAACCACTGCGGCGTCTTTCTTCACCTGGCCCTCGACACGATCCAGCGCCTTCCTCAGCTCCGCCAGGGGCTTGGGCAGATTCGCCGTCCTCGCCAGCTTCAGATACGGCCTCTCTCTATTCAGAGGAGCATTGATAATCCCGTTGATGATATTTTCTATCATCTGCTTCTTTTCATTGTCGTCCACCTTCCACCTCTCGGCCAGCGCCCTGAACCTCTCAGCCGCCTTCCCGCCAGCATCCGCCAGCCCAGCCACAAACGGCGTCAGAGACGCCGCATACGCCAGCTTATCAAGCTCCACAAGACCCCACATGTTCAACGCAACGCCCAGCGCAACCGCCCCAGCCGCCATCAGGAGGAGGTAAGCCTTGTGCTCATCCACCCAAGCCAACATGCGTGTCACCGCTTCAACGAAGAGCTCCGCCAGCCTCTGCAGAGACACCTCCACCTGCTCAAACACCTCCCTAGCCGACTCGTACAGCGCCTTAGCCGCCTTCTGCACATATTGAACAGTCTCTCTAAACAGCCCAACCTCGGCGAGGGCAACAGCCGAGGCAATAGAAGAAACAACAGCCTCTGAGTAGAGGTCGCGATGCACGGAATACAGCGCCGCCGAGAGACTTGCTGAGGCGGCTTCTCCGCATCTACGCCACACCCCATGCGCCGGTTTAAAAACAACTGCGCCAAAGAAAACAACTTGAGGAAATCCTTAGATAGAGAGATCAGGTGGAGAGGATGAAGGAGCCGCCTAAGCCTCCACCTGACCCGCCGGAGGAGCTTCTGAATAGCCGGAGTTACAAGGCGTTTGGTACGGAGTGGGTTAAGAAGTGGCTGGATCTTAGGGAGAGGCTGGTGGAAATTGCCAAGACACTGCGCAAATTCCCGTGGATGGTAGAGGTGGTGAGGCAGAGGCCTATGAGCATCCTCCACCCCTACACGGTGGAGGTGTACGTGGCAAAGGACGGGTCTGAGGTGTGTCTCTCGCTTAACCAGCTAAGGGCTTTCTGTGCTCAAAACGGAGCTGTGAAGGAGGTCAAGCTGGAGCTGGAGTTCAGCCGATACGAGGTATATGAGGAGAGGATTAGAAAGGTGTACCGCCCCAAGGGACTGCTGGCGTTCATCACGGCGGCGAAAGAATATGTAAGACTACTCTAGCCGCATCCCTCTGCAATTTTACATATTTTGCACCGCCTCGCGAGTCCTTTCCCAACCAAGCTCATCATGAGGCGGCGGAGTGCATGTGCACATTGCTTAAATACCTCGGCGACTGTCCACCTGTGAAGGTGGCTGTAGTCGGCATCGGCGGATGGGGCAAAAACCATCTTCGGGTGGCGGCTTTACTCAAGGGCGAAGACCTAGTCGACGTGGTATATGCCGTTGACATCGACGAGGGGAGGCTGAGGTGGGCGGAGAAGACATACGGCGCCGTGCCCATCAAGGGCGTGGAAAACGCCGCCAACCTAGACGTAGACGCCGCGATAGTGGCGACTCCCACGACGCTCCACGCGGCCCACGCCTCGCTTTTCCTCTCGAGAGGCATCCCGACGCTCGTGGAGAAGCCCTTCGCGGCGACTCTGCAGGAGGCTTACCAGTTGCTTGACGCCGCCGGCAGAACCGTCGTGACCACGGGCTACCTACTGCGGTTTCACCAGGGCGTTAGATACGTGAAGAACAACCTCCAGAAGCTGGGCCGCTTCTTGACGGCCTACGGCAAGAGGACTTCTAGATGGCCTCTGAGGCCGGGCGACGTAGGCGTGGTGAAGGACCTCGCCATACACGACATAGACCTCGTCACCTACATCACAGGCAGACGCGCCTCCGCGGTCTACGCCTCGGGGGGCTCCACCAGGGGGACTCGTGAAGACCATGCACAGATATTCGCGCAATACGACGGAGCCTCAGCGCTCTACGAGGCCAACTGGCTCACGCCGTATCGCTTCAGGAAGATAGAAATAACGGGCGACCAGGGAATCTTCGCCGTGGACTTCGCGACAGACGACGTATATTTCTACGGCGAAGAGGGGGTGTACCGGCCCAGGCTGGAGATGGCGGAGCCCCTACTTCTGCAAGACCGCGAGTTCTTAAGAGCGGCCTCGGGCAGGGGAGGAGAGGTCGTAGACAGGGGGGACATCCTCTACACGATGAAGTTCTGTGAAGCCGCGGTGTCTTCCATAAAGACAGGCAAGGTGGTCCACCTGGAGGAGCTTTGACAAGTAAACTTCGCCTATTCTACACGCTGCGGTTTTTAAACACAAGGAAGAAGATCCATGAAGTCAGGCGAGGAGCTCAGCCTCCGCGAAATAGAGAAGCTGGACCTCGGCGAGGACTTCAAGCTCGTCCTCTCGCGGGTGTTAGGCGGCGCAAACGTCTACGTAGTCGGGTCGCCTGGGAGCGGCAAGACTGCCATGTTGAGAAAACTCGGGCTGTACCTGGCGCGGATAGGCAGAGACGGGTTGTACCTTAAGCTGGAGTGGGTTAAATACGGCTGGGGGCTCTCGGACTACCTAAGACACTACGGCGAGAAGGCCCGGGAGCTGGCCGGGCTCTCCGGCGGCGGCGTAATACTCCTAGACGACGGCGAGTTGCTGTGGAAATACGGCGCTGTGTACAGGAATCTGGTGAGGGACATAAAGGGCAGGCAGGTGGTGGCGGCCTTCAGAGAATTCGACGTAGACACAGCGACGATTCTCTTCGGAGACGGCTTCACCATTTATCTCCAGCGCCAGCAAGCCGCCGCGCCGGCGGCTAAGGCCCCGCTCGGGCTAGGCTTTCTCGGCAAGACCAGCGAGATTATCGTATTATAGCAACAGTCGCCAATAGGTTGTTAAGCCCGTGAAGGGCGGCGGCCGACACAAAGCCGCCTTTTCTAAACGCGTAGGTGAGTATTACGCCGTAGAGGAAGTAAAGCGGTAGAAGAGCCGGCAGGCCGTGCACCAGGGCGAAGGCAAGCGAGTTGCCCACGTACCCAACCAGCGGCCCCGCCCTCCTCTCCAGCTCTGTGTAGAGGAGGACCCTGAAGAGAGCCTCCTCCACCACAGGCGCCAGCACCACCGCGGTGGCTATAAAGTAAAGCCTCCAGTGGGGGCAGGAAGACATCACCTGGGCTAGGGCCTCCACGAGAAAGCTGTAGCCCCGGAGCAACGGCTCCAGAGCCAGCTCCACGGCCCAGACCCCCGCCAACATCGCAAGCGCGGCCAGGAAGTACTTCGGCCTAAGGTAGAGATAGCCCTTAGCGTAATACGCGACGGGGAGGAGGACCAGGTAGGCCGCCGCCATGGAGGCCGGAAGGTTGCAATAAGGTACGAGCAATGCGGCTAGGCCCATCGCTATAAACATAAGAGGCAACGCCAACGCGATGACGACGAGACGCATCGAATTTATATAATGTGAGGTTTAAAAACTGTGGCCATCTACGTAGCCGCCACCGCCGTAGGCCGACGGAGGTTCTTCATAGACCTCGCCAACTGGGACAGGTTGGAGAGGTACCACAAGCCCTTCCTAGTAAACCCCGGCTGGCCTGAGGGGCTCGCCGGGGGCGTCGTCGATATTGGGAGGTACATGGAGGAGCTGTCGCAGATCTACAAAGAGGCGGCGGAGGCTACAAACAGATCGCAGAGGGAGTTTGTAAAAGCCGCCGCCAAGATCTGGACCTTGAGGTTCATACTGCCGACGCGCGTGGAGGTGGACCAAGCCGCGTTGCGCGAGACGAGGACCTACTGGGAGATCAAGAACCACATAGAAGACGTGGTGGGGAAGAGGTTCGGCCCCTGGGGCGAGGTATACGCCGGCTGGGTCAACGTGGAGACAAGAGACAAGGCGGTTTACGTCGGCGGGAGACCCTCGCTGGGGCACACATACCTCCGCCTCATCGGGGTGCTTGAGTTGTAGAGATCTCCGCCCTGCCGCCGAATTTTGCGATGAGAAGCTGTTTCAGCCGCCCCACGGCGGCCTCGACAAGCGCCTCTGCCCTCTGCCTATCCTCGGCGCTTGCGTAGATGTGGATGTGCAACAGCGGCGCCTCCACTTCAAAGCCCTTGGGGTGGGACTTTACATACAGCGCGGGGTCCATCCTCATAACTTCGCGTATAACCGGGGCGGCGTCTGCCTCGGGCACCCCCCTGACCACCAGCACCTGCTCCGCGAAGTAGACAGGCGGCCCCCTAGATCTGAGCACAGGCTCGACATAGCCCTCAAATATGGCCTCCATTTCGCGGGGGACGCCGGGCAACAGCACCACGACCCTCCCCCCATGCTCGTAGAGTATGCCTGGCGCCGTGCCCGCGGGGTTGGGAAGCGGCTTGGCGCCCGGCGGCATCATGGCCATCTTCTCACGCTCGGGCGTCAAGGGGTACCCCCTAGCCTCATACTTCTCCTTAACCATCCTCAAAGCCTCTTGGTTAACCACAGGCTCAACGCCGAGCGCCTTGCAGAACGCTAGGTTCGTAATGTCGTCTGGCGTAGGGCCGAGGCCCCCCGTCGAGATGACCACGTCAGCCCTCCCCAGCGCCTCCCTGAAGACCTCGACTATGTCGCCCTCCTCGTCCGGCACCGCGACCACCCGCCTGACAGAGTACCCCAGGTGGGTAAGCTTGGAGGCCAGCCACGCCGCGTTTGTGTTCACCACGCGTCCAATTAATAACTCGTTTCCTACTGAGAGGATCCAGGCAACGCCTTTGCCCATGTAGTAAGCTACCTAGAGGCTTTTATCTCTTCCCGTATAACCACAAAAAGCCCCAGGAGCGTCACCGCGATGCCGATGGCCTGCAGGGGCAACGCGACGCCGGCGCCTAACGTGACCGTTCCCGTGGGCACCTCCCCCAATATGGGGACCGCCAGCAACGTGGCGCCGATCGGCTCCCCGAGGGTGCCGGCGGCGATAGTCACCGCGCGGTACCTCCCCAGCAGGTAGTTAAATACGGTGTGGCCCATCATCATGGGTATGGAGGCTATCAGCAGAAACATGAAGAAGGTGTAGGGGTCGTAATCGGTGAGGTTTGTGCGGAGCGCGAGACCCACGCCTAGTGAGACAAGCGCCGCGGCTCCATAAGCCACCGCGACGTAGCCCAGGGTCCCCACGGAGGACCTCACCACGCGCCCCGCGGCGAGGTAACCTGCGAACGAAAACGCGCCGACTATGGCGAGTAGGTTGCCCAGAAGCCCCCCGGGGGAGAAGGTGATGAGGAGCGCGCCCGCGGTTGCGGCAAGGACTCCGGCCGCCGTGGTTTTGTTTATCCTCTCGCCCAGGGCCTTGGACAGGAACAACATGACGATGGGGTGGATGTTCACGAGGGTTGTGCTGGCGGCTACCGTGGTCAGGAAGAGGGAGGGTATCCAGCTGAGGAAGTGGACCGCGAGGAAGACGCCGGAAAGCAGAGAAAACGCGAGGTCTCGCCCCCGCGGTAGCTCCAGCCCCTTGACGGCTCCTGCGGCGAGGACTATAAACGTGGCAAACGCCAGCCTCCAGAAGGTGATGGCTACGGGGTCCGCCGGGGTTAGCCTGATGAGTATAGATGCGCTCGATATGGCCAACACGCCGACGGGGAGAAGCCAGAGCACAGCTAACCCGCAACGCTTAATTAATATACAACGCGACTCCTCGCGACGCTCAGCCCCTCGCTTGTAAAACGAGGAGAGCTGGCGGGATGGCCACTCTCGCCGAGCGGTCGGCTGGATCATGTCAGGACGTCCCGCATCGACTTAACGGATTCTACAGGTTGTGCGACCCGCCGGTTGCCGGAGAAGGAGGCGGCTAGAGTATCCTCACGTATTCCCTTGCCGCCGTGGTGTAGATCAGCAGGCCCTTCGGCCTGTACACCTCTTTTATCTTCTCCCCGTATACCTCATAATTGTTTAAACTCCAGCTCTAGCTTGACCTCCCTCGCCGCGCCGCCCCGCGCGCAAAAAGCCTTCAGCTGATTCAGCGAGAGACACACCTCAGAGCCGTCCACTGCCACATACACCTCCACCGCGTAGGGGTTGAGGATGCTCGCCGGCCTCTGCCTCACCACCCTCACCATCCACGGATATCTGCGCATAACCTTAGCAATCTCCATCGGCCTCTTCCTTGCGTGGGGAACCCACGCCCTCACCCACTCCACGCCGAAGGTCTCCAGCTCCGGTCGCTCCCACGGAAGCTCCTCAACGGGATCGGGCGTCTTATCCGCCGGCTGAGGCGGCTCCCTATCTCCGCCTCGCTGTGCTCTCTGGAGATTTCTGTTTTTCTCGTAGTTGTTTTTAAACCGGCGCTTGGAGGTGTGGCGTAGACGTAAAGAAGCCACCTCAGCCGGCCTCTCGGCGGCGCCGTACTCCGTATACAGCGGCCTCTACTCGGAGGCTGTTGTTTCCTCCGCCGCCCACGCCGTGGCGTTTGTGGAGGTGGGGCGTCTTAGGGAGGCTGTTGAGTATGTGCAGAAGGCGGCTAAGACGCCATACGAGGCGGCTAAAGAAATATTTGAGCACGTAAAGGTTACGGCCCAATGTTTCGTTGAGCTGTTTGTTGAAGCCGTCACGAGGGTGCTGGCTTGGGTGGATGAGCACAAGGCGTATCTCTTCTTGAGGGCGGCTGTGGCGGCTGGGGTAGTCGCGCTGGGCGTTGCGTTGAATATTTGGGGCGCGATTGAGCTTGGGAAGTTGGCGTATGCGGCGTCTCTGACGCCGTTTTTCGTAGGATTGGCGGATACAGGTGGGAAGGCGGCTGAGAGGTTTAAGGCGCTGTACGCGAGGTGGAAGGCGGGCAAGAATGAGAAGCAGAAGATAGAAGAGATCATCAACGAGATTGTCAACGCCCCTCTGAAGAGGGAAAGGCCGTTTTCGAAGTTGACAGGATTGAAGAATCTGCCTCCGCCACTCGCGGAGCTGAGGAAAGCGCTGAGGGGCGTCAAAGGCGAGGTGGAGAGAGACGCCGCTGTGGTCGCGGCGCTTGTGCTCTACAAGACGCTGGTCAGCAACGCCGGGACCTACGGGAAGTGGGCTGAGTTGTTTGAATGGGCGAGGGGCCTGGTTGAGAGGCAGGTATTCACTGTGGCGGCCGGCGAGATTGCAATGCTCCGCGGGTCGCAGAAGAGGCTTGAGGAGGCCGCGGAGCAGGTGAGGAGGGAGTTGAACAGTGTATTGACACTTTACTCGAAGAGCGGCTTCTATAAAGAAGCCGAGCCCCTCAACGAGCTCAAGAAACACCTTAAGGTGGACGTCACGAGGGCGGAAGAGCTGGCGAAGGCGAGGAGCGATGAGCTCTCTGGATATGAAGGCGTCAATATGGGGACTAAGGCCTACGCCGCCCTCCTCTCCATAGCCAGAGGCGGGATATACGGCCACGCGGTGATATTGCTTGCGGGAGAGGGCGCTCTGGCGGATATAGTGATGTCGGCGCCCAGAACCGCCTACCAGAAGGCCTGGGAGATCGCCAAGGAACGCGGCGAGTCCGTCGACCCCTCCCGCTCGCCTAAGGGGGCGGTAGACTGGGAGGAGAGGGCCGCTTCTACGCTTCTGCGGTTCTTGATTGGATACGGCGAGGCGGATCTCGAATTTAGACGCGTCGAGAAGGGCAAAGAAAAGGGACGCGTCGTGAGGGGGTTCCAAGTGTTTAGGGCATACGGAGGCGTTGAGGCCTTCGTCGGCGAGCTGTGGATAGGGGAGGTGACTTACTTCAAGGTCGACAAGGAGGGGCTGAGGCGTCTTGTGGAGGGGGCGAAGGAAACGGCGCCAGACCTCTCTGGGTTTGACAAGGCGCCGCAGTACCTGGAGTGGCGTGCCACAGACGTGACAATATCCGGGGAGCGGATAGCGGCCGCCACCGTTCATTCTTGGCAGTTGAGGTGGTACTTCGGCCTCCTTGGCGGGCCTAAGTCGTTCAGCGGTTGGGCTAACGTCACGAAGGAGGGCATCAAGCCCGTCGTCATCGCGTTCTGGCCCCGCGAGAATGAGGACCAGATCTTGAGGGAGAGCAGATGGCTAGAGTACCTGCTGGGTCGGCGCGTAGAGAGCTGGCATGAGCTTGTAGACGCCGTAGACTGGAGCTGGGTGTTGGAGAAGGTTGGGGAGCTGGCCGGCGCGTTGAAGTCTTGGATTGGCCCCGAGAAGATGGGCGACGATGAGAGGGAGAGGCTGGTGAGGAGGATGCTTGGCGAGCTGGCTCTCCTTGTCCACTTCGCCGAGGCGAGGAGGGGAATGGACGACGACAGATGGCGTGAAGAGCGCGTCAAGAGGCTGTCGAGGGCTGTGGAGGCGTTGAGCGGTGGGAGGATAACCGGCGACTACGCCGAGAGGCTGGCCAAGCTGATTATCCTCTACGCCGAGAGGCGTGAGGAAAGGGCGAAGGAGCGCATCGACAAGCTGGCGGAAGAGCTGGCCGGCGTTTCTAAGGAGGAGGTCCGGGGCATCGTCAGGTTCGTCCTCGGCGATATGCACTGCCTTGTTAGAGACTGCGCTAGGGATGAGGTGGTGAGAAAGTTCGTCGCCCCCGCTCTGGAGTTAATCATGCTGGACAAGGCGCTTAATGGAAAGTTCAGCAGAGAGGAGGCGTTGCTCCGCTTCGGCGAGATGTACGCAACTGCAGTAGCGGGAGACGGCACGGTGGGACCGGATAATGTTAAGCTGGTCGTCGGCGGGGAGCTTGGCGGAGGTGCCGCGCTTCTGCGCCTAGCCGCGTTGCGTCTGCTCGATCAGCTTCTGCCCGACGGGCGGAAGTTCGGCGTACGGACGCACGTGGTGAAGGGCAGATATTACTACATAGCCGCCTACGGCGGAGATGCGGCGAGGCTTAGGCGCCTCCTCGCAGTGACGGCGCCCTCCGCCGGCGGAGGCTATTTAAGCCCTAAGTTCGACCATTTCGTGGAAGCGGCCCGGGCGGAGGTGCGGCCCGGCGACGTAAGGCGGACTAAGAGCGGCGTCGCCGCGGATTTGACCCTCTCGGAGGCCGGCATCGCCGTCAAGTACAACGTATATCTGCGCAACAAGATCGTGCTCGAATTCCACTCGACGGATCGGAGCCGTGCCGAGCTCGCGGCCCGCCTTCTCAAGCTGGCAGGCGTCGGCGCAGAGCTTAAGAAGAAGGAGGGCGGCAGAGACGAGTGGTATGTCAAGGCCGCCACCGACAGGCTGGCGGCTGGGCGCGAGGAGCTTAGGGACGCCCTCGCCGAGATCGTCAAGACGGCGCGCGGCAACGGCTGGGTGGACGCCGACAAGGCGAAGCGCTGGTTGGAGAAGCTGGAGGGCGGCCTCACGCTGAAGGAGGGATGGCCGAAGTACCTCGTGAGGCTGATCGAGGGTGCGCTGGTGGTTAGATTCAGCTCACCTAACCTCGACGGCATAGAGCGGGAGGCGCAGAGGCTTAGGGAGATGGGGCTAGAGGAGGATAAGCACTTCACCGTCAAGATGCCGAAGGGCGACAAGAGGGGCTACGTCTTGATCTTAAAGATGGTCTTGAGCACGCCGCCTGGCTTTCCCTACACGGCGAGGGGGAGCGGCAGGGGCTGGCGGCTGAGTTTGTAGAGTACATACTCCAGAGGGCTAGGGATGAAGGCGAAGATGTGTATAAGAAGGCCTTGGAGGTGGTGGAGGAGGGCAAGGCGAGGGGCTCCCTAACGCTAAAGGGCTTGGAGAGGAAAGTCGAGGTGGGTGGCATGGAGCACGTGGTGAAGGTAATAGACGGAGGGGCCGAGTTCGATGTGGGCAGAAGCGGCAAGAAGTTGCTGAGGATCAAGATAACGGCGGAGGTGGACGGCGTAAGGAGCGACTACACAATCACCTACGGCAGGTATGGAAAACTCAACGCAACCTTGGGCTACGCCGCCGCCAGCGCCAAGGCGCCGGGAGGCAGGAAGGCAGACGCCGAGAGGCTCTCAGCGCTTGTGAAAGCCCTTACGGGCAACGAGCCGAGGATAATTGAGAGGAGCGACGGCACCGTAGAGGTCGTATGCGGCAGGGAGCACTTAGACGGTTTCATGCGCTATACAGAACTCTCAGAGGCCATAGCGAGGTGGCTCGAGGAGACGAAGCGGTGAGCCTCGGGAAGCTGGAGTGGCTTAGGGAAATTTTATTAACACACAACTCGGCCCTTCCATGGAGTTTCCAGACGTGGAGCTTGAGGCGCACACAGGTGAGAGGGTGTCGCCGGCTCGTGTGCCGAAGGCAGTCGTCTATTTCTTTCCAAAGGCCTTTACGCGGGGGTGCACCAGGGAGACTATACGCTTCAACGAGCTCTACCCCAGGTTCCGCGAGAAGGGCTACGAGGTCTTCGGCGTGTCTACAGACGGCGTTGAGACGTTGAGGAAATTCGCCGAGAAGCACAAGGTCCAGTTCAAGCTTCTGAGCGACAAGAAGGGGAGGCTCGCCGCGCAACTAGGGATCTTGAGGCTGATTGGCGTCGCCGAGCGGGTGACGTATGTGCTCAACAACGGCGAAATAATCCACGTGTTGAGAGGCCTGAAATCCGCGGATGAACACGCAGATAAGGCGCTTGAGCTCACATGAAGGCCTACGAGATCAGAGGGCCCTGCCCCGAGCTGGCCACCGTGTTGGCTAAGGCGGCGGCTGAGCTGGGCCCCGGCGAGGAGGCTAAGATAGTGAGCCGCTGGCGGTATGTAGTACACGACGTGAAAAACTCGGCCGGATATATAGGGCTTGAGGTGGTCAACGTCAAGGAAGGCCCCAGCCACGTCGAGATCGTGATTAGAAAGTCAGCACAAGCTCGGCATCTTTTGCAAGGGCGAGAAACGTAAGCGACCCCGCCACCTCCACGCCCGGCAGAGGCTCCAGCCCAAGCATTTTTGTGACTGGCTCGTCTACGTAGACCTTAACGCCGGTGGATAGGCACTCCCTGGCGAGGTCCTCCAGCCTCCTCGCCCCGAGCCCTCGTAGCTTCCATCTTACGTAGACAGACGCCAGGTAGGGCAATCCCACGAGCTTGGTCCTCGGCTTTTTGCTGAAGACATACGCGCCTAGCCCCGTCGCGAAGAGGTAAACGTCGTACCCCATGGCCTTCGCAGACAGGGCGATCACAAGGGCGTGATAGGCGCGGGCAAGGTCGTTGTCGGAGAGCATAACGACGGCTTTAGGCATATTAATCCACAGCTTCAGATTTATATAGATGACGAGCCAATGCAGGCGGCGACCAGATGACCGGTGACCTGCCGGCTGACTAGCCTTTATACGAGGGGCACCTCGGGCCGACGGGGCACATGGCGCATCTAGGCTTCCTGGCCGTGCACACGTCGCGGCCGAACTGGATGAGCTTCAGGTGGAATTCGAGGTACCGCTCCGGCGGTAGCCTATCCATAAACCACCGGCTTATCTCATCGTAAGTCCTGCCGATTCCCCAGCGGCGGGCGATGCGTGTTATGTGGGTGTCGACTGGAAACGCCGGGAGGCCAACGTTGACAAGGACCACGTCCGCCGTCTTCTTCCCGACGCCAGGCAGACCCAGGAGAAGCCTCCTGGCCTCCGCGGCCCCCATGCTTATCAACTTCGCCGGCGTTATCTCGCTGGCCATGAAAGCCTCAGCAAGAGCCTTGAGGCGGCGAGACCTCTGTTTATGCATGCCTGCGGGTCTAATCAACTCGGCGAGCACCTGCTCGGGAAGTACGCGGATGGCTTCCGGCGTAATCACGCCGAGCCTCCTCTTCAAGTTTTCAAACGCCTTGAAGGCGTTTTTGTCTGAGGTGTTTTGGCTGAGAACAACCGCGACCACCAGCTCAAATAGGCTCCCCCCGGAGCGCCGCACCACGGGTGCAATGAACTCGTCAAGCCTGAGCCTCACGGCCCCGTCTACGAGATCTATGAATTCATGCGACACGTTTGCTAAGTCCCGTCCTTATATATCTCTGACGCCGCTAAGGCGTGGACGAGGTGAAGTTCTCCCTGCGGAAGTCAGACTTCGAAAGGTTCGCGGAGAGGCTGGGGGTCAGCCCCGACGAGTTGCTCGCGGCGCTTAAGGCCGAGGTGGTCAAGGTGGGGCCTGGGTTCCGCTACGTCGTGGACATGGAGAGCTTCTTCTACTTCGTCGTTGGGAGGCTGTACGCGGGGTCCCAGAGGAGGCCCGAGAAGGCTCAGGAGGTCACGGCGGAGCGGTTTGAGGAGGTTCTCAACAAGGCGGTGGACCGCCTCGCCGGGGCGAGCGGCTACGCGAAGCTTGTGGATGTGAAAAACGCTGTGATGCAGGAGCTCGGCATAGGCGAAGACGAGTTTGTGAAGAGGCTGGGCGAGCTCCTCCAGACGAAACGGGGGGCCTACGTCCTGCTGGAGGGCGGCGACGTCAAGGTCCAGATAGGCCTTAAGAAGTACGGCTTTATAAAAAGAGTGGAGAGGCGTTTAATAGCTGAGGTAATACACTACTAGTACGCCCACCTAGTTAATTAGCTTAGGTGTATACATAACTGTGAGTTGCAATATTCCCAGATGGCCAGTGGCCGGCGACGGTTTTAAACTAGGCGGCAACACATGGCATAGGGCGGTGGACTCCTTGGTTAAGCTCACCTCAGCGTTTCCCATGGCTGTTTTGCTCGGCAGGGCGGGCATGGGCAAGACGCATGTGGCCTATGAGGTGTGCCGCAGGACGAACTGCATCTACGTAGACCTCACCGAGGTGGGGGAGAGAAATATGGCAAATGTCGTCGCAATAGTCGTGTGGAGGCTGTTGACGAGACACGGCGGCAGAGACGCCAAGAACCGGGTGGTGGAGGCATACAGGAGGTTCGGCTACGAGGGCCTCCTTTCGCTCGCAAGGGGGGACCCCGCGTGGACCTTGAGGACGGCCCTTGAGCTGGCCGGCGCGCGGACGGTGATTGTGCTAGACGAGCTCCTGCCCTCCGCGGAGGACCCCAAGTTTTTCGAGGTGGCGTATATACTGCACCGGATTAGAAACATGCACCTCTCCAACGCCTCTTTCTTAGTCACCATGTTGCCTGAGGTCTATGAGAAGATTGTGGAGAGGATACCCCCGCTGGGCAACTTCCTCATACACATCACAGTGCAGCTACCAGACGTAATCCCCGAGGAGGAGGTCGAGGATATTGTATCTGTCTACTGTCCCGAGAAGACAGACCTCGCCCGGAAGATCCTCGCCGAGAAGCCAGACGCCACCATCCGCGAGCTCCTGCTGGAGCTCAACAACATGCCGTCCCGTAGGTTTGTGGAGCTTATACCCACGGATTAGGCTTCTCTTATACGAGCGCCTCCTCGGCGTCAGGCCCAAAAACGACGCGGAGGGCGTGCTTCAAGACACCCACTGGTCCCACGGCCATACGTCTATCCTAAACCTGCCCTTTGGGTAGCCCACCAGCTCTAAGACCTCCGCAATAGCCGCCTCCACCTTCTGTCTCTCGTACGGCACCCAGCGGAGGTCACAGCTTCGTCTCCTCCAGCCACTTCTCTATGGCGTCTGCGAGTTCGGCGTAGCGCATAAAGCCGTCGAGGTGCTCCCTGTAGCACTCCATCCTTATCGTGCCGTTGCTCCTCTCAATTATCCTCGGCTCCTTGCCCGTAAGGGCCTTTACGAGGGCGGCGAATCTCTCGGCGTCTGCCTCCTTGCCCCCAGGCGCGTCAGACCTGGCGTAGGCGTAGCCCACAGCCGCGTTATCCTTCCCATATCTGCCGTATGTAATCTCGTAGTTGCGCTGTACGTCGTCCACCTCAGCCGTGATCCTAATCCTCAACAACTTCTTGCCGCTCTGACTCTTCTCAAGCTTGGCACTCCAGCCTACTACCTTTACCACGTGTGTCTTGCCACCCACCTCCACCCTCCCCTCAAAGCCCTCCAGCCTTAGAGAGCCCCTCGCCTTGCCCTCCTCCACGATCATTTTGGCCTTTTCGTAAACCTCCTCGCCAGCCTCCCAAGCCCTCCGGAGTATATAATTAACGAACTTGGCCGCCAGCTCCTGCCGCTCCCCCTCGCCGTGTACAGACAGCCAGGAGGCGCGCTCAAGACCCTCTCTGAGGATTCTTACATAGCCCGCCTTCCCGCCCTCCGGCATCTTCACCGTGAAGTGGACGCCCCCCTCAAGCCCCATCTCCCTAAACCGTTGTGTCTCCCGCGCTATGCTGTCGGGGTCGGTGGAGTGATATCTGACCATCAGCGCGCCGCTACGCACAAGCCCCACGTAGTACTCCGGCCAGCCCTCCATCAACACGCGCCCGCTCACCAGCTTCTCCAGCCAGCGCTCCGCCGTGCCGGCGTCCACCCAGCCGTTCTCCACGGCCTTCCTGACGATCTCTGTGATGGCTTCCCTAAGCTCCTCGCGCCCGGCCGCAAGCACGTCGGTGGAGACTTCAACACGCCAGACATCTCTTTTGCCATCCTCCTTCTTCTTAACCTCCGCACCGACGCCGGCCAGCCTCAGAAGGCGCGCCGCAAGCTCGGCGCGGCTCCGGTCCGTCGAGAGGAATTCGAGCGAGATCTTCTCCCAGAGATATACATTGTACTTGATCTCGACGTCTTCCTCCGAAATGATCAAATCGGCGGCGACGTAGCCTTTCTCAGTCCTCCTCCTCAGCCCCTCCCAGCGGATGTTAAGCCCCTCGGCCCCCAGCTTCACGGCTTCAGCCAGCTTGTGGTTAATAATTCTTTCATCCTCCTCAAGCAGAGGAGACCCGTAGCGGAAGTAGAGACCGACCAGCTTAATGGCATCATCGTCAGACGCAACTACACGAAACGCACTCCCGACTTTTTCCACCTTCGTCTTAACGCTGTAGGCCGCGAGGACGGCCGCCCAGAGCACGGCGACGGCGGGCTCGCCGCTGGACAAGCCGACCTCTCTCCTCGCCGCAGACACATATCCGTCGCCGCCTATTGTGCTGGAGATAACAGCGGCGAAGTACTTCAGCGTTTCGTCGTTTACGCCCAGCTTCTCTGCCTGTATAAGCAGAAGGGCAGGCGCCACGACCTCCCTCGCGATTTTATCGTTGTTCAGCTTATTACTCAGCGCCTCCAGCTCTCCCCGGACTCCCTCGCTCAGCCGTCTCACCGCGGCGTCCACCACGACATCCCAGTTCTCCACAATCCTCTGTTTGAGGTTCTCCCAGCTCTCCGCCTCGACGCCCAACATCTTAAGCCACCCGCCCCCCGCGCTTCTTCTGATCGCCTCGTCAAGCCTGTCGAGGGGTGCTTCAACCATAACTTGCAACTTCGGCCCCTCAAGAGTTAAGCTCATGCGGAGCCCTACAACAGACCAGCCGAACAAGGCATGAGTCTCCGCCAGTTGCCACAGATGGGATGTGGACATCTGCAACACCCTTTCGCCCTTCTTATTTCTGCTTATCGCCACGTCGGAGGCAACCCAGCCCAGCATGTACAGCAGAAGATCCTCAACGGGCAGACGCCCCCTAACCACCTCCGCCGCCTTCTCCGCCGTCTTAAGCTCCGGCTTGAAGAACCCCCGCCACCTCTCCACGTCGAAGATCAGGGTATAGGTTATGCCCGCCTTCTCCCCCTCTCCCACCTTTGCAATCCACAGCGATATGCCCAGATATACGAGCCCGCCGCCCTCCTTCATGTTGTAGAGCTTAAACACGTAAGCCGACTCGGTCTCCCTATCAAACATCAACGCCAACCTGCCGCCCTTTGTGAGCTCTTCGACGAATCGGCTGTGGCGGTCGGCGCCGGGCTTTAGAAAGAGGCGGCGGAAGGCCTCCGCCACCAATTCCTCCACCGCCGCGGGTCTCTCCGCCTTCGCCTTTTTAGCCCTGTCGTACGCCGTCTTCGGCGCGTAGTAGAGGAGCCAGGCAGACCCGCCCACCTCAAGCCAGTACCCAGCCGCAGCGCCGAACGCACCACGTCTGCCCAACGCATATTCCCTATACGCGATTAAAGCCGCAGGGGACTTCACGCCGAAGTTTACATCGTTAAACTCGGAGAGCTCCTTTCGTTCCGCATTTGATAGCTCCCTCGCCTTGCTCTCATTGACGTCGAGAAGGTCTCTCAGGCTGTGCTTGACAGCATATTCATTCAGCCTCTCCCTGAGGGCTCTCAAGGCGTCCTTGAAAGCCTTGCTCTCCTCCTCGGCCAGCTGTGTTAGACGGCCGACGTCGAGCATGTACACAGCCTTCTTAAACGGCCCCTCCCCCATCTCTCTCTTCTCCACGGCCTTCTCACGCTCTCCCGCGACATCTTTTAACGCTGACCGGTAAATGCCGAAGGCCTCCTCCAAGGCCAGCGCCGCATAGAAGAGAGCCTTCTTCTTCCTCTCATCAAGTTTACCATACGCCTTGCCCATCATCAGCCTCTTCTCCTCAGACCGCTTCGGCATTATCAAAACCCTAAGCGACTCCCAAGGCTCCGCCAGCTTCTCATTCTTGGTGATTGCCGCCTTGGCAATATCCTTGAACCTCTCGTAGGGATCGGGAGCCTCCCTCAAGACCTTAAACACCTCCTCCCGCGGATGCTCCCTAACGCCGGCAGGTATAAACGGCGTCAGAGACGCCGCATACGTCAACTTCTCCAGCTCCACCAAGTCCCACAGATTCAACGCAACAGACAACGCAACAGCCCCAGCCGCCACAGCCGCCATCAAGAAGAGGTATGCCCTGTGCTTATCCACCCAAGCCAGCACCCTCGCCACCGCCTCCACAAGTAGCTCCACGAGGCGCTGAACCGTCACCTTAACCCGCTCAAACACCTCTTTAGCCGCCTCGTAGAGGGCCTTGGCTACCCTCTGGACGTATTGAACAGCCTCTCTGAAGTGCCCAACCTCCGCCAGCGCCACGGCGGAGGAAACAACGGCTTCTGAATACAGCTTATGATGTGCGGAGTATGGCACCGCCGAGAGCCGGGCTGAGGCGGCTTCTCTACGTCTACGCCACACCCCATGTGCCGCTTTAAAAACAGCTATACGCAAGGAAATCCTTGCTGTAGACATTCGGCGTGGAGTGGGTTAGGAAGTGGCTGGATCTTAGGGAGAGGTTGATCGAGATCGCCAAGGTTATGCGCAGATATCCGTGGATGTTGGAGGTGATAAAGCAGAGACCTATGAGCATCCTACACCCCTACATGGTGGAGGCATATGCGGCAAAGGACGAGTGTGAGGTTAGCCTTTCCCTAAACCCACTGAAGGCTTTTGCGCACGGGACGGCGCCGTAAAGGAGACAAAGCTGGAACTGACCTTCAGCCGGTACGAGACGTACGAGGAAAGTTTCTTATACTGGATTTCTCTCTCTTTTATGATCAAGTCGGAGACCGTAAGACAGATACTCGACCACTACAGAGTTGTTTGGGCCCTTGGCCATGCCCAGTCTGTGATGGGCTGGGATTCCGAAACTTATATGCCCGAGGAAGGCATAAAGGGGCGTGCAGTTGCCAGGGCTGAAATTGCTCAATTGATTCAACGTTTTATGCTTGATGAAAAATTTGTAAAGCTTATCGAAAGGGCTGAGGAGGAGAAGGATCTTACAGATGTTGAGAGAGGAATTATAAGGACGTTAAAGAGGGACTTGAGGTTCTACCAGAGGGTGCCCCCCGAGGTGGTTAAGGAGTTCGCGAAGGTGACCTCCGAGGCCTTTGTGGCGTGGCGGGGGGCCAAGGAGAAGGCGAGGTTCGACCTCTTCGTGTCGTATCTCGAGAGGATAGTGGAGCTGACCAGGGTCGTGGCCGAGAAGCTGGGCTACGAGGAGCATCCCTACGACGCATTGCTGGACCTCTACGAGGAGGGACTTACGTCTAGAGACGTGGAGGCGGTCTTCTCGGTGCTGGAGCCGGGGATCAAGTCGCTTCTCTACAAGCTTGAGTCGCGGGGCTGGCCTAGGAGACACCCGCTGGAAGACGTGCCTTACGACAAGGCGAAGGTGGAGGCGGCGGTTATGGAGGTTTTGGAGTTCGTCGGCTACCCCAAGGCCAGGTTCAGGGTTGACGTGTCTCCGCATCCGTTCACAGTCGGTATCGCTACGCCCTTTGACGTGAGGATAACCGTGCGGTACAGGGGGGTTGACTTCAGAGAGCCGCTCTTCTCGGCGTTGCACGAATACGGCCACGCCCTCTATGAGCTAAACATAGACGAGTCCCTGGCCATGACGCCCGTCGGCTCAGGGGTCTCCCTAGGCATTCACGAGAGCCAGAGCCGCTTCATGGAAAACGTCGTGGGCAGGAGCCGCGAGTTCGCGGCGAAGATATCGCCAACCCTGCGGAAACACCTAGACTTCCTGGCCAAGTACGCAGACGACGATCTCTTCTACTACTTCAACGTGGTTAGGCCCAGCCTCATTAGAACCGAGGCGGACGAGGTGACCTACAACCTCCACATATTGCTCCGGTACAGGCTGGAGCGCCTCATGATCACCGGCGAGGTCAAGACCTCGCAACTGCCGGAGCTTTGGAACAACGAGATGGACCGTCTCCTCGGCGTTAGGCCTAGAAACGACGCCGAGGGGGTCCTCCAGGACATACACTGGGCCCACGGCTCGATCGGCTACTTCCCCACCTACACGCTCGGCAACGTGGTTGCGGCGATGATCTATTATAAGCATGGGAAAATCCGCGAGCTAGTCGCCGAGGGCAACCTGGCCTCTGTCAAGGAGTACCTGAGGGAGAAGATCCACAGATGGGGTAGCGTCTACCCGCCGAAGGAGTTGCTCTCCAGGGGCTTTGGGGAGACGTACAACGCGGAGTACCTCGTCAAGTACCTCGACGAGAAGTACCGCTAGCAGACGTTGCAAAGCCCAGACAGCGCGGTGCACACATCGCCGTTTTTCCCGTAGCCGCTTCGTTTATCCATGAAGGTGCCCCACGCTAGCTGGAAATCTCCTATCTCCACCTTTGCGAGTAGGTCCTCGATGCGGGGGGTGTATTCATGCACTAGCCCCGCGGCTCTGGCGAGCTGGATCACGTAGTTGTTCAGACCCACCCTGGCCCTGAACAACACGTACCTCGCGGCGTCGCAGGCGTCGCTTAGCTTCACCACCCTCCCGTCGAAGTAGAGGGGGCGCCCGAGCTTCGCCGTGAGCTCGGCCGAGGCGTGTGCGGCCAGTACGCTGATGATCTTAAAAGTCCTCCCGCCATACGGCGCGGATCCTAGAAACAGCAAGTTCACCTCGTCGCTTACCACGTGGACAAACTCAGCCCCGTACTGCATTGCGAGCCTCCGCGCCGTCTCCACAAGCGCCGCGTGCGCCAGCTTGCTCCGGGGCGCCTCGAAATCTTTGAGCCTCTTGCCGAAACCCACCCCGTCGAGCCGCACTGCGAAAGGCGGCGAGGAGGGCTCGCACACTGCCTCCCTCTCCCGGTACCTCATCTCAAGCACCGCCGGGTTCTCAAGAAGAAGCCTCCTGAGCGAATCCACTAACTACTGGAGGTTTTTAAATACGAAAATACCCATCCACGTGAAGCTGAGGTTCAGATACGTGGTGCTGGGGGGCACCTTCGACACGCTACACGCAGGTCACGTGAAGCTCTTGGCCACGGCGACTCTAATAGGCGATAAGATCCTCATCGGCCTAACCAGCGACGCGTTTGCCTCCACCTATAAGCAGTACAGGGTAAGGCCCTTCTCGGCGCGTCTTGCCAATTTAAGAAATTTGCTAAGCCTAATAGCGCCAGACAAAGACGTTGTCTACGCCGAGATCAACGACCCCCACGGGCCAGCGGTGGCGGACCCCCGGCTTGAGGCCATCGTGGCCAGCATAGAAACCGCACCGCGCGCCCTCGAGATAAACGACGAGAGGGCCAAGAGGGGCCTCAGGCCCATGGAGCTGGTGGTTATATCCACGGTAAGAGATGGATATGGGCATGTTCTTTCCTCCACCTACATCAGGCGCGCGCTGGAACACATGAGGCTAGAGCCTAAGTAGAGAGAGGTCGCGGTAGGTCTCAAACGCCTCTCCGCATGTGTTCACACACAGCGTGGGGCCGCCGAGGAGGTCTATCCTCCGGTGCTCCCTCCCCCTCCTCTTCAAGAACCTGAACACGTCGGTGTACACGATATCTGAGTGTTTAAAGTCCGTGAAGACGACGAGGTAGTTGTGCACAAGTGACCAAGCCGTGTAGGGGTCGTCGGCAGGGGGAAGGCCGTAGTCCTCCAGCCTCACGGAGGGCGTCGGCGGCTTCACCTTGGCAATCCGCTTGGCCAGCTCGGCGGCGTAGAGCACGTTGGCGGCCTCTATCTGGGCGTCGAGGGGGCTGTGGTAGAGGCCCCAGGTGTCTTTTAGTGAGGAGATGGTCACTGAGGGGAGGCCCCACCTCTCGTAGTGCACGCTGTCGAAGTACGCCTCGGGGGCCTCCACAGGGCCCAAGCCCTTCAACGCCTCGTGTAGATAGGGCGTTGCGTAGATCCTGGGGGTCCCCACGCCGACGACGTCTATATTTACCAGAAGGGTGGGTCTCCACCGCTTTAGGTAATTTAGAGACCCCCACGCCCAGTAGAATGAGGGCGTGTGCGGCGCCACGCCCTCCTCCGCCGTAAACAAGCCGAGAGCCACCGGGACGTCGTCGGCCACAAGCTCGCTAAACGCAAGGACGGCGGCCTCCACGCCTGCGCAGTTGTCCGTGGCGCCGACGAGCCAGTGGTCCCAATGCGCTGATATCATAGGCGTGTTCTCAAAACTGTTAAACGCTACGAGGCTGTAGCTGTAGGTGACCCGCGACTTGGTGTTTACCTCAAGCCTTGCCCGCCTCCCCACGTATGAGCCGACGTCTTCGAAGCTGGCGGCAGGCACCGGCGTCGGCGCCGCGTCGAATTTATAGCCGTGTTCCCCAGTGACCACAATCCGGCGGGGCGGCCTGCCTGTGAACACCACAGCGGCGGCGCCGCGGCGCGCGGCGTCGATGACCACGTATTTGGCGTCGTCTACGTCCGGGGGTAACTCCGCGACAGCTATGTTGCCCTCCACGTCTCCGTCTACCGGCACAAGCCTCCCCTCCACAGACGCGGCTTGTGAATAGGGCATGGCTAGGCCGGGGAGCGCCGCGCCCTCCACCTCAAGCCTGGTGCCCGCGTCTTGCCAGTGGAGAACCTCCACGGGGGATAGGCGGAACCATATTGAAGGCGTGTCGAGGAAGGCGAGGAGCCACTGGAGGAACTCCCTCTCGTGCGGCGAGCCGGCCACCAAGTCGCCATAGGAGGTGCACTTCTTGAAAACCTCAGCCACGGGGGGAGGGGAGGGAAGGTTTTAAATTTGTTATCTTGTTGGATTTGGCGGATTTAGCTGAGAGGTGCTGTGTTGAACCCGGACTGAACGGGTGATGGCCGATCCGCCTAGATCTCCTCGATGGAGAACGCCCCCAGCCTCTCAAGCACCTGGTCAAGCTTGGCGTTTACCTCCCTCAGAAGCGCAACGGCCTCGTCTGACCTGCCCTTCTCAAGCCTTTCCAACGCGGCTCTGAGATCCTTGACCACGTCGAGTAACGCGTCGAGCCGCTGGAAGCCGCGTATGATGCCGTCTACCTCCTCTCTGAGGTCGTCGATCTTCTTCATGTTGAGATACGTGGCCAGGATTAATAGCCCCTGCACGTTGTTTATTCTTTTCTTCTTCTCGAACTTGGTCAAAACCTCCGTCGCCAATGCCCGGACAGCCCCCTCGATTTTTCTATTTACGTCCTCCACGGTAAGGTTTTATACTGTGAATAAAAGTCTATTGTTGGTGATGACGGGATCGATGGAGGGATGTGTGACGACGGAAGAGACGACCTGAGGCTTAAATACCATAAACGGGTCTACGCCTATGAAACGGGTGTATTTGACGGTAAAAGGCGACATCAATCTCCCGGGGGTCCCCCTTCTGAGGATCTTGAAGAGCGAGGCGGCTAAACACGGGGTCTGCGGCGAGGCCCGGCTCGCGGACAACACGCTTTACGCCGTCTTGGAGGGCCCCGACGAGTCTG
>Ga0080007_1074831_pt1 | contig 32321 bp, 30 predicted proteins | sample OctOCTMetagenome_FD_69210 | JGI IMG/M metagenome (GOLD analysis project Ga0080007, IMG submission 69210) | Hot spring and microbial mat streamer communities from Octopus Spring Streamers, Yellowstone National Park, USA - OCT_B (SPADES... | ecosystem: Environmental > Aquatic > Thermal springs >...
CTTTTGTATCATTTGACACACCTCAGATAGGACTTATAGAGAAGAAAAATTTTGTGGTGATAGATATACAAACCCAGTTCAGTTCACCTTTTGTAGGAGTGTATTCCTGGTATGGCAGAGGAAGGATTTTTGAGGAGATAAAAGAACTTAACATTTCCGAAGGCTAACTTTAATTTAAATTTGAGTTCAGAATTTGGAATCTTGTGAAAACTCCACCAAATCTGACTAAATTTTATATATATGAACTTATTGTATAAAAACAAGGGGTTTTTGAAACTTTTGAATTTCCTTCTTCTTTCTTCTTTTTTTGTTTTTCTCTTTTTATCTTGTGGTAGAGCGTGGAGGGAGGAGGTTATTCCAGCAGAGAAGAGAAAAATTGTTCCGAAAACCCAGGAGGTTACAAGGCTCCCTCGTCCACAGCAAATTAAAGGTGTTCAGTGGGACTTTGTTTTAGATTCAGACGATGTTCCTCATATTGCTATTTTTAATGCACTTTCAGGTCGGCTAATGTATTATACACTTGATTACCAGGAGAATTGGACAAGTCAGCAGGTGGACCCACCCGAGGGAAAATTTGGGTATGTTGCAGGAGAAAGTCCAAATATATTCTTGGTAGATGATAAGATACATATAGTTTATCTGTCATCATCAGAGAAAGATAAGATACCTCGGATGAGGTTATTGAAGGAGGCTCTTTTGGATCCTTTTGGAGTTTGGCGTTGCAGAACAGTTATGCGAATTTCCGATGGGGAGTTCAAATTCGTAAAAGCTATATATTCTCCAGAGTCCAAAAAAATCATTGCTGCACTTTTAGACAATTATGAGAACGCAATATCTCTTGTTATCTTCTCCCCTGCAACCGAAAAAAATACTCCTTTGTGCAGTAATGAGGATATAGAAGAAAGGGAAAAACCAAAAGGAGACATATTTTTCTTAGGGAATATGTATTACTTTGCACAAGGAGAATTGAGACTGAAAAATAAGCTTGATCCACGCTGTAATCCAGTTGAATCCCGTAGAATGCCTCCGCAAGCCGGATTTTCTCTCCAACTTATAAATTTTGCAAGAAATCTTAAAAGCAAAACCGGATTTATCTCTCATGACATTATTTTAGATCAAACTTTTTGGATTGAGTTCGACCAAGATAACTTAAAACGCGTAGGAGAAATATACAAAGAATTTCAAGTCAGTATAACCGTAGTCATGACCGATGTTTCGCAGTTTTCCGCCGGTGCTTATCATACTTGCGCCGTAAGGCAAGATAACACACTTTGGTGTTGGGGAAGAAACGAAGATGGACAACTAAGCGGTGGAACATCGCAAAGTAGGAATCATCCTATTAAAACCGCCGATGATGTTTTACAGGTCTCTGCAGGAGGATACCATACTTGTATGGTAAAAAAAGATAAGAGTTTATGGTGCTGGGGGAGGAACGATAATGGTCAGGTAGGGGATGGGACGACGGAAAGGAGGGATTATCCTGTTAAAGTTATGGATAGAGTTTTACAGGTATCGGCGGGTGGAGAACATACATGTGCTGTGAAGGAAGACAGGAGTTTGTGGTGCTGGGGTAAAAATGACTATGGTCAGTTGGGTGATAAAACCAATACTGCGCGCAAGTCCCCTGTTAATATTATATCAGGAGTTTCTCAAGTGTCTGCGGGTAGACACCATACTTGTGCCGTAAAGGATGGTGCTTTGTGGTGTTGGGGGAGAAACGACTATGGGCAATTAGGGGATAGAACATGGGAGCACAAGAATTTTTCTGTTAAAATTATTGATGGTGTTTCAGCGGTGTTCACAGGCGGTGATCATACATGCATACTGAGAGGAGGTGGAACTTTATGGTGTTTTGGTAGGAATGATTATGGGCAATTGGGGGATGGAACTTATGAAAATAGAAATTTTACTACGAGTGCAGATCTTGGTCCTTTTTGGTTTTCCACTGGGGGTGATTGTAAACCTATTCTTGCGAGAGGTTTATTTCTTAGGTTTGATAACCCAATAAAAAATCTATTATTCGCAACTGTTTCTTTCAGTGATGGTACATCTAATCCCATAAAGGCTATTTTGTATTCGCCTTACGAAATTTACCTTGATCTTACAAATATTAATGTTTCATCTTTCCCTTTCACTTTGGCTATAAAGTATAATACGATGTTGCCATTTAAATATACCTTTATTGGTAAGTCAAGGAAATTCCCATCTGTTTCTGCTGATAAAGATGGGAGGATTCATTTTGCCAGTTTCAATTCAACTCCACCAATTTTTGCAGCTGAGTATGGGGTTATTCGTGATGTTCAATCTGGCGTTATATTTACGAGTATTATTGAAGGAGGAGGCGGCGGTTACTATACTCAGGGAACAGCGGGTACAGCCATTGCTGTCACTGACGGGGGGTATCCGTTAGTAGTGTATTTTGCCCCTAATGAATCAGATATGAAGGTTGCTGTGCCCCTTGAGAATACATGGCAGGTTTTAAGGAGAAAAACAGAAGCTGAATCTGGTCTTATGCCAAAAGCAATTATGACGAAAGATAATGTATCGGTTGCCATACTTGTCCCTACCATTACATATGATTACATTAAGTTTGAATTGATTTTCATCCCTTTAACATTATGGTAATTTTTGGTATGATTTTGGGAAGAAAAAGTTTGAAGATTTTTTTTGTTTTTCTCGTTTCCGTTTTATTTATTTCATTTTGCGGTAGGTTTTCAGGAGAATATACTGGGAAGGTTGTGTCATTCACTCAGGTTGAGCTTAAAGTTGCAGGTCAGGATAGCGGCTGGTTTAGTAACTTCATCCAAGATAAAAGTGGAGGAATACATCTTGTATATTATCAATTGCCAAAGAGAACCATTCTTTGGGCTCATGCTCCCAACCTGAGAACAGGTTTTACTCAAATTGAAGTAATAGACGAAGCTGGAGAAAATGATAATTTTGGATCCCGTCCTCTCCCTCGGGTTGTCGTAGACTCAAAAAACATACCCCATGTCATATACACAAGACACATAGTAAATGGAGAAAGTGTTTTCAGAATATATCATGCATGGAGAGTTGATGATAATAAATGGATAAAAGAACCTGTAAATATTTCTTGCCTTGTTGAACCAAAAGCAGAATTTCTTGATGCTGCAATAGACCCTGAGGATATAATCCACATAGCATATATTGGATATGATGGAAAATTGTACTATATAGCTGTTGATGCTCAAAACCAAACAAGAGCATGTGAAATTATCGATCCTGCTGTTGGTGAAATTGCAAGGGTTCCCTCTGGTGGGCGTTTGAGTGGGTGTGTTAGTTTGAAAATAGACCCAGCAGGAGGAATTCATGTCGCTTACTATGATGCAGAAAACGGTAACCCAAAATACGCATATAAGAAAAAGTGGGAAACCACATGGGATATCTCTGTTGTGGGATGGGAAAGGGTTTCTCAAGAGCTGAATTTAGTACAATCGCTCGGAGAATATGAAGCAGAACTTTTATATCCTTCTAACGAATCTAAACTTGATACATATATTTTTGCAGTTGGTCCTGGGGGTAGAAGAGAAGTCAGTCGTGATTTTTGGAAGTTCAAAGGTAGTAGAAAAGTTGTTTTTTCATCAGATGTGGTCGGTCCCGGTAAAGAATTTGACCCTGCAGTTTTTAGATTTAATATAAGCTATGTCAGAACAGACACTTCACCGGATGATGATGGTAACTTTTGCGCTGTCGGATATTACTATCCAGACCCAAAAGAACCAGAAAAAGAACAAGAAAAAACTTACCAGCCATTTATTGCCTATTCAAACTCAACAAAGTCTACATTAGATTTTGCAAGGTTAGACAGAGGCAGTAGAAGTTGGAAAATAGAAACTGTGGATAGAGTTTTTATTGGTTCAAGAATAAATGTAGCTTATTTTGATTTAGGTGAGAAAAAAATACCAGCAATTGTGTACCATGATACAAGAAGATACATTATCAAGATCGCTTCGCCTGATGTTAGTTCAGAGGGTAGTTGGCTTATTTTTGACGCTATATCTCGTGGCGCTGTTGGATTCCATCTTTTTGCAGATTCTCTTCAAGGCGGTTTCATAGGTTTATCATACATAAGAAAGGTAATAACCGAAGATGTTCTTTTCTTTTCAGTTAGTGAATATCCTAAAAAGGTAATTTTTTAGAAAAAATCAAAATTTTCTCTTATTTATTTTATCTTTCAGCTTATGGGGTCGGCAAGGGATCAAAAATATATTTTTGAAGTTGAGAAGAAATTTTTAAGGTCAGATTTGCCAGAGATAAAGCCAGGGTATGTTGTCAGAGTTTGGACAAAAATAAAAGACAAAGAAAAGGAGACCTTGACACATTTTGAGGGGATAGTTATTTCTGTAAGGGGCAGGGGAACCGGAAAAACCTTTACTGTCAGAAATGTTTTGAGTGGGGTCGGAGTGGAAAGAATTTTCTTCTATCATTCTCCATATATAGAGAAAATTGAGATATTGAAAAAAGTTAAAGTAAGAAGAGCGAAACTATATTATTTGAGATATAAAAAAGCTTCAGAACTTTTCAGGTAAAAAATTCCAGAAAATCTTTTTGTATTTTTGCTCTTACTTTTACACCAAAAATATTGCAATGAATTTTTTCGCACAAAGAAACAATTTTCCAAAAATCTTTTTCTGTCGTCAGAATCATATCTGCCTTTTTGCTCCTTATTTTTTCTAACGCATCTTTGAGTTGTGGAAGGGTAATGGGAGAGTGATCCCTAAATTTTATATGCTCATATATTTTTACGCCAAGACTTTCTGCTGTTCTTTCAAATCTTGAAGGTATTGCAACAGAAGAAACGCATATCGCTTTTGAGCCTTTTATAACATCTTTTTTTTCTTCTGTTATTTTTTTTCCATCACAGTGTAAAATTCCATCTGGATATACTGAAAAGTAAAAAATTTTCTTTGCATATTTTTTTATTTTTTTTTCTTCTTGAGAATTTTTGAGCTTATCTTCAAGCAATACTACATCTGCCCAAAGTAAAGATATCAAGGGTTCTCTGAGTGGTCCGAGAGGTTGAACTAAAAAGTTTCCAAGACTTTCCTTTGTAAAAGAAACTATCTTTAATTTTGGCTCAATAAGTGCAGAAAAAAAGTCATCTAACAGAATATAATCCACAATTTTATTTATCATCTCAACTGCTTTTTTCCTGTTTTTGTGAGCAGAGACCAAAAAACCATTTTTCATATATAAAAGCACCTCATCTGAAATTTGATGTGAATCTACTTTATCATCTGGGAAGAAAATACCAAATTTTTTCCCTCCGTATCCAGAATGTACTATTCCTATCTTTATTCCTTTTTTTCTCATTTCCTCAGCCAAAGTTAGACATAATGTTGTTTTTCCTGCTCCCCCTAATGCTATGCTTCCTATTCCAGCTGATGGAAAATCAATTTCTTCTCTTTTTTTAATGCATCTTCTGGCTAAAATTGCTGCTCCTATAATATAGGACAGAATTTTCAGAGGATATAGTAGCGGATGAAATTTTTTATACCAGAACTCTGGTGCTTTATTTGGGAAAATAGTGTTTAACATAGTATAAGAATATTTTAGTTCCGTAGAAAATTTTTTGTTGTTTCGGTTATATATAGGCTGTTATGTTTTTCTGTTTACTATTGAACCTTCCTTTATTCCTTTGAAGGAATTTGCAATGGCTTCGTTCTCTATACTTGTCATTATCTCGTAGTATCTTTTGAGTATAGTGAGTTTCTCCTTGATTTTCTGAATCTTTTTAGCTATATTTTTAAGGTCATCCTTTCCGTAGTTTTGGAGAAGATAAATTATTTTTTTTGTTTTGAACAAAGCTTTTTCTAATTTTTCTGCACTTTCCTTATGTTTTTGTTCTTTTATCAGTTCAAATACATCAGAAGAAATAAGTTCAACGTAATCTAAAATATCATATATGCTTTCACTCTCTTTCCTTTGTTCTTCTATTTTATTCTCTTCTGCTCTTTTTCCTTCTATTCCGTTCTCTTTCCTTTTATCTTCTCTTGTCATACCAGATCTTGTTAAAAATCCAATCGGAATTTTTGTAAAATTTCTTCATATATGAGACTTCACCATGAAAGAACTTCCGTTAAATTTCTTCGCTTCGGGAATTTTTCATCTCTTATTTCTCCTTTATTATCTTTTTTTATTGTTTTTTTTCTTGCTATCTTCCCATTTTTTGTTCCGCTTGAAGTGAAGAGGATCAGAATAGAAAATATATCTTCTATTTCTGAACTTGTAAGGAAAGATATTTTGAATTTTTTTGATACAAATTCAGGTGGAAAATTAAAAGACATAATTTACTCAGTTTTTTCTGCATGTGAAAAAAGTTTGTGGGCGAGGTCATGTCAAGTTGATTTTGCACTTCCAGATATTCTTGTTGTAAGATTTGATGAGATACTACCACGAGCTTTACTTTTAGACCAAGACAAAGTTTTTATTGTTTCACAGTACGGAGAGAAAATTCAAACCCCCATTTTATTGCATCAGATACATGAGAATGGTTTAAATAATTTCCCTGTTCCTTTCCTTATAATTAGGTCGCCAAGTTGTTCTCTGAAAGAAATTTCTGATTTTCTGAACTATTTATATGAAATAAGAAGAGGATTTGCGGATCAGGTTGTTTGTTTAGATTTTTCTGTGGAGATATATTCTCGTGAAGGATATAAAATAATTTTACCACGAGACGATATCAAGGGCGCATTCGCAAGGTTTTTGAATGTTGAAACCAAGATTAAGGAAAAAGGCATAAGTGAAGCTGATTTTCGCGGAAATGATAAAGTTTTTGTAAAATAAAATACAAGATGTAAAGAAAAAGAAAGATGAAAAAAAAGAAGGTTTCAAAATAATGTGGAATGAAGATGGTGAATTTTTAAAATTAAAAAAGGCAAGATTTGAAAAGTGCAAAACTTATTTGTAATATAGAATTTATATGAATTTTTTAATTTCGCATCTATAAAATTGAAATGAGGGAGGAAATTTAATATGCCGCATGAAAGAAAATATATAGTTGGACTTGATATAGGAACAACAAAAGTTTGCACAATCGTAGCAGAGGGAACTGACAACGGATTAAATGTTGTTGGTGTCGGACTTGCTCAATCGCAGGGTATGAAAAAAGGTATGGTATATGATATAGACCAGATGACAGAATCTATAATAAGGTCTGTATCAGAAGCGGAAAAGATGATAGATGATAAAATTCAAGATGTCATAATAGGAATCGCTGGTGAGCACATCTCTGGTTTTAGCGCAGAGGGCATGGTATCAACCCCATCAGGCATTATCACAGAAAGAGATGTAAAAAGAGTAATAGATAGCGCAAAAGTTGATAACATCCCACCTGACAAAAAAATAATTCATATAATACCTCAAGAGTTTATAGTTGATGACCAAAGACATATTTTGAGACCAGTTGGAATGTATGGAAGGAAACTAAAAGCTAATATATATATCATAACAGGTAATTTGCATGCTATAAAAAACATAATAAGGTGTTGTGAAAGAGCAGGTCTTGTAGTAAGGAACATAGTCTTGCAATCAATAGCGTCCGCAGAAGCAGTTTTATATCCAGAGGAAATGGAGATAGGAACTGTTCTTATAGATATAGGTGGCGGAACAACTGATGTCGCCGTATTTTATAACGGGAGTCTCGTTCACACAGTTGAAATAGATATAGCAGGGAACCATATAACATCAGACATCGCAGTAAGGTTTGGTATACCAAGAAGTGTTGCAGAGGAAGTAAAAAGAAAATATGGATGTGCTAATGCAAGCCGTGTATCAGAAAAAGAAGTAATTCAAGGAGTGAGGAAAGCAGGACCAGGTCAGCTTATAAACATTATCAAAAAGGAACTCGCAGAAGTTATACAGCTTAGAATAGAAGAAATATTTGATAGAGTAAAGGCTGGTCTTGATTCAAGTCCATTCCCAAAATATATAAGACAAGTTGTTCTCACGGGAGGAACTGCTCAACTCCCTTATATTGAAGAGATAGCGGAAAAAATTCTTGGCTTGCCAGTAAGGATTGGTTATCCACACAGTATAAACGGTCTTCACGACCTTGAAAATCCTATATTCGCAACTGGTGTTGGTTTGGTTATATACGCATCAAAGAATGCTCCTGTGTATGATGCAAAACCTTATACATCTGGTAAAGGGTTCTTTTCAAGGTTCAAAGAAAAGGTAAAGCAGTGGTTTGCATTTTTATTCTCATAAAAAAATAAAAGGAGGTTTTTAGACCATGGAGACTTTCAGTGAATTTAAACCTGTAATAAAGGTAGTAGGAGTAGGTGGAGCAGGGGGCAATATAATTAACACTTTGGCAGAAGTTGGCATAGAAGGAGTTGAGCTTATTGCAGTAAATACTGATGCTCAGGTTCTCTCTCTCAATAAAGCACCAACTAAGGTTCAAATAGGCGCAAAGCTTACCAGAGGACTTGGAGCGGGGGGAAATCCAGAAATAGGGCGAAAATCCGCAGAGGAAGATATAGAGAAATTAAAGCAGTGTCTTGATGGAGCTGATATGGTTTTCCTTACGGCAGGCATGGGAGGTGGAACTGGAACAGGGGCTATACCTGTTATAGCTCAGGTTGCAAAAGAGGAGATAGGAGCTCTTACAGTTGCGGTCGTTACAAAACCTTTCTTCTTTGAAGGGAAAAAAAGAATGGATAACGCAATCCGGGGAATATCTGAACTGAGAGATTTTGTTGATACTCTAATAGTTATATCTAATGATAAACTTTTTGAGGTTTGCGGTAAAAATGTATCAGTAAAAGAAAGTTTCAGGATAATAGACGATATTCTCGTCAGGGCAGTAAAATCAATATCCGACCTTATAACTCAACCTGCTCTTATAAACATTGATTTTGCAGATGTGAGAACAATAATGCAAGACAAAGGTTATGCTCTGATAGGTGCCGGTGAAAGCGATGAGACAAATAAAGATGGTAGAGCCGTCAAAGCTGCAAGGATTGCGATAGAGAACCCATTACTTGATGGTGACATAAAAATAGATGGTGCGACAAATGTTCTTTTATGTATATCGGGTGGAGAATCTCTCTCTTTGTATGAGGCAAAGGAAGCTGCGGAGGCAATAAGAGAGAGGCTCGCAGAAGATGCGAACATAATTTTTGGTGTATCAATAGATGAAAAACTCGGAGATAAAGTCAAAGTTATCGTAGTCGCTACCGGTCTTAATGAAAGAATAAAAGTTATTCATGAACCGGAAGCTAAGACCGAAATAACTGAAATAACAAAAGATGGCAAAGATTTTTATGATATTCCATCTTTTATGAGAAGAAAAAGAAAGATTGTTTAAATTTAAAGCAAAGCAAAAATAAATTTTCTTTTCTTTTCCATCTTCATCAGATTTTCTCAATAAAATTTTCATATGGAGGAAATAAACAAGTTAAAAAATCTTGAAAGGTATAGCGATGAAGAAATTGCGGGATTCCTTGATACTGTTGAATCAAAATTAGCGGAGCTTTCGGATAAAGAATTGAAAGAGCTTTTCAGTATTCTTGTAAATATTCTTACAAAAACAAGAGGATTCGCAAGTAAGAGGGCAGAAGAGATTCTCGATTCCCTTTATCCAAAAATGAGGTGGGAGATTATACATTTACTTTGGTCAGACATACCTTACATAAGGAATACAGCTTTAACAATAATAGCTCATCACAAAGATAGGGAAGCTACTTTAAAACTTATAAAAGATAAAGACAAAGATATAAGAAAGTTTGCATTAGATATAGCTTTTGAGATGGGAGATACCGAAATTTTGGAAATGGGACTTGATGATGACGACCCAAATGTTGTTGTATCTTCTGCTGAATACCTTGCTCGGCTCGGAAGCGGTGCAGCACTAGGGAAAATAATAGATAAGGTTCGTCAAATCCCATCAGAAGATATTTATTCACTTCTTTTCTTATTTGAGTCACTAATAAGATTAGGCTACACTGACTCTGTGAAAGTTATTCGGGAGAAATTTCCCGATGCATCTGATCCACTAATAAAAGACATATATATAAGAGCTTGCGGGATATCAAACGATATAAAATACATAGATTTTCTTCTTTCTGTGCTTGATGACGAAAGTGTGAGAAAAATTGCTCTTGAATCTATTTTCTCAATCATAAGACAAGTTCAAGTTAAAGATGAAGAAATGAAAAATAAAATAAGGAGAGAAATTGAAAGCAGGTTAACAAAAATGAATCCTTCTGAGCTTGAAGTTGCAGGAAAAATTCTCACGGCGATCTGATTTTTTTTCTTCTTTCTTCTATCTGTGGTATCCCGAGGATTTTTCTGTATTTTACAACTGTTCTCCGTGAAATATCTATGCCAAATTTTTCTTTTAGTTTTTCTGCTATTTGAGAATCTGAAAGTGGGTTTTGCGGATCTTCGTTCTCAATCATATTTTTTATCTCGGTCATTACGGCTTCTCTTGAAACCTTTATCTCTCCTTTTGAAAATCCGCGAGAGAGAAATCTTTTTAGTTCAAAAATTCCGTAAGGTGTTCTGACATATTTATTTATGATTGCTCTATCTATTGTTGATTTTGAAATTCCGCACATTTTCTCCAAATCTTCAAGTGTGAGAGGCTTTATTTTTTCTATCTCGCCGGTCTCTAAGAACTCATCTTGATAAGAGAAAATTGCCTTTGCAACTTTCATAACTAAATCCTCCCTTTTCTTTAAACCCTCAACATAATTTTTTGCCCTCTGGAGCATCTCATCTAAAATCTTCCTCTTCCCTTCTTCAAGGGTTTTCTTTGCGTTTTTGTACCATGCTTCTTTTTGCCAATCAGATAATCTCACCCTTATTGTTTTTTCCGGTATTATATATATCTCTCCCTTATCTTTGAAGACATGTAAATCTACTTTTCTTGGCGGTGAAAAAACTTCGTTCCTCAAAAATTCAAATGTCGGAAACAGTGGAAGACTTATAGATTGCGGTAATCTTATATTTATTGAACTTATCAGCTCAGATAAGTTCAAGTCAACATTACCGCTGATACTTTTGTTTTTATCAGTTCTTTCATTTATATTATTTTTCAGCTTTTCTAACTCTTTCTTTATCTTTTCTAATTCTTCTTGAGCTAAAAATTTTGAAAGTATAAAAAGGAAATATTCCTCCGCATTTTTGCTCCCTATCCCCGGAGGGTCAAGTTCCATAAATCTTTTCCTTACATTCTCTATCTGATCTTCACTTACTGATATTCCTTCTTGTTCAAGTTCTTTTTTTATATCTTCAATCGTTTTTGAAAGGTATCCTTTTTCATCGAGCGACCAAAATATTTTTTCTGCTATCAGAATTTCTATTTGGTCGGAGAATTTGGTGTATATTTGAGGAATGACTTTCTCATCAAGCGATGCATGAGCAGAAATATTTTCTACCGATCTCCCAACTAACTCCTCTAACTCCTCATTCCTTGAAAAATTTGGAACTGGTGTCCACCCAGAATATAATTCTGGATATGATTCCTGATATTCTTCTGGCTCCTCTGTATCATACTCTAAAAATGGATTTTCTTCTGCCTCCTTTTTTATTTGTTCTTCAAGCTCATGAATCGGAAGAGTGATAAGTTTGAGTTGGATTATAATTGATGGAGTTATTTTGAGTTTCAGAGTTGGTTTCTGTTCAAGCTGAAATTTTATCATATATAAAAAATTTTAATTATGCTATATCAATTAAATCTAGGTTTTCAAATCCCTCGGCAAAATCCATAAGCTTTTTTATTCAGTATATCTAAGTTTTGAAATCTGTAAAATAGTCCAGAAAAGACTAATACGAATTGTTTTCTAAATCAAATCAAGCATCGGGATGTCAGGTGAAGCCGGATTGGGAATGACTTTTCTTGATTTTGGATCAACTAAAAGATCCAACATTTCTAAAACCACCTGACCTACAATAGGTTGAGAGCCTTCTTCTTCGCATATAACATCAAAAATGCTACTGCGTCCTAAAATTTCTACTATAACACCTCTATAAATTGATTTTGTCTCTACTTTATTGTTTGCATATCTTACTTTGGTTTCGCCAACTTTTCTTAAACCAAGCTTATCTACCAAATCCTTCGGTAGCACAACTGATGTGGCTCCTGTGTCTATAAGAGCTTCTACCTCTACAAATTTATCTGGTTCAAATACATTCCTGAATTTGACCTTCTCAATCACTTTTCCCATATTTTCCCCTCAAATCCATGTTTTTTCCTCATTTTTTTAAGTCAAATCCCTGCTACATCTAAAAATTTAGTAGGTTTTATATGGATACTTTTTTCATCAAAAAATTCAAAAAAAATAAAAACTTATTTTTGAGTTGATAAAATTTTTTCTATGAAAAAATTCACTCTATTTACTCCCGGACCCGCTGAGGTTCCTCCAAGAGTTCTTAAAGCTCTATCTGAACCTATAATACATCACAGAAGTCAGGATTTCAGAAACATATTTTTTGATGTAAGAGAAAAACTCAAAAGGTTGTTTAAAACAAAGCAAGATGTTATTGTTTTTGCATCATCCGGAACTGGTTCTATGGAGGCAGCAGTTGTGAATTTCTTTTCAAAAGGAGATAAAGTTATTGTCGTAAATGGAGGTAAATTTGGCGAAAGATGGACAGAAATATGTACTACATACGGTCTTGAAGTTGAGGAAATAAAAGTTGAGTGGGGATATGGGGTAGATCCAGAAGATGTCAGGAAAGCTCTGAAAAAAAATGGAAAAGTGAAAGGAGTTTTTATTCAAGGTTGTGAAACTTCAACAGGGGTTGAGCACCCGGTAAAAGAGGTTGCGAAAGTTGTGAGAGAAGAAAGAGGAGACGATACTCTTTTTGTGGTTGATGGGATAACTGCTGTGGGAGTTTTTGATATAGATATGGATGGCTGGGGAATAGATATTCTTCTGACAGGTTCGCAAAAAGCCCTCATGCTGCCTCCGGGACTTTCTATGATTTCTGCGTCAGAAAGAGCCTTAAAATTTATGGAAAAATCTGATCTGCCAAAATACTACTTTGACTTGAAAAGAGAGATGAAAGCACAACAAGAAGGGGAAACTGCTTTTACACCTGCTATATCTTTAATAAAAGGTTTGAGAGAGTCTTTGACTATGATTTTAGATGAGGAAGGACTTGAAAATGTTTTTGAAAGACACAAAAGATTAGCCGCAATTTTGAGAGGTATGGTTGAGGGAATGGGGCTTAAAATTTATGCCAAAAGACCTGCTCCCGGACTTACAACAATAGAGATTGAAGATGCTGAAAACATAAGAAAAAGAATGAGAGAACTCGGAGCGTGGATTGCAGGAGGTCAAGGGAAACTCAAAGGCAAAATAATAAGAATAGCTCACATGGGATACTACACAGAAGGAGATATGATTTATGTCGGAAATGTCCTAAAATTTGTATATGACGAGTTCAGAAGCAAACAAAGGAAAAACTGATTCAAAAGTAAAAATATTGGAGAGGACTCTTTTTAAATTCAAATAATATTTCTTGGATTTCCCTGAAAAAAATGACTAATTTGCAAAAAAGAATTTAATGGGGAATTTTAATTTTTAGGTTCGTACCTACCTGAGTTCAGAAAATTAAGAATATAATGAAAATAACCTTATCAAAGCACGCTCAATTTAAATTTCAAGAGAGGAAAATTAATATCAGAATGATAGAGGAAGTTCTCGAAAGATATGAACATTTGTTTTATGATTTAATTGCAAGAACAATTGTTGCTATCGGAAAGATTAAAATTGATGGAAAGGAAACAAATTTGGTTGTGATTTTTACCAAAAAAGAAGATGAGATTTATATAGTAACGGCATATCCTGTTAGAGATATTGAGAAAGAAATAAAAAGCAAGGAGGGGAAAAGATGGATAAGAATAAGAATGTAAATATAAAGTTCTCTTTTGATGAAGAAAATGACATAATTTACATATCAATAAAAGGCGGACCTGCTTTTGACTCGGAAGAAGTAGCAGAAAATATCAGAGTTGAATACGATGAGCAAGGAGAATTAGTGGGAATTGAGATTTTCAACATTTCTCAAATTATCGCAAATGCAATCAAAAAGAAAATCAGAGAAACTTAATTCTATTTCAGTTGTAATGTTCTCACGTTTTTCTTCATCTGAGTTCAAGGAGTCAGAAAATAAGTCGAGGAGGATTTGTTCCTGGAACACATGCATAGTGTGAGAAATCTGTTATCCCTTCTTCTCGCAAGACATCCTCATCTATAAGAGCTTTTCCTGTTCTGCGTGATGGAGGTTTTGATACTATCGCTATTACTGCATCAGCAACTATATCTGGTTTTCTCCACATCGTCGGGTCTCCAAGTTTGAAATTTATAGTTGCTTGGCTCTCAATAGCGGTAGCTGGCCACAAAGAATTAACTGCTATATTGTATTCTTTCACCTCCTCTGCTAACCCCATAGTGAGCATGGTCATGCCATATTTTGATATAAGATAAGCTACTTTTCCCGGAAGGATAGAAAATTCTATCGGTGGAGACATATTTATTATGTGTCCCCATCTTTGTTTGATCATGTAGGGTAGGACATAGTAGCATCCTAAAAACGCAGCTCTAACATTTACTTGCATCACAAGGTCAAATCTTTTCGGAGGAGTTTCTATTACAGGTTGCCACCAGAGCGCACCTGCGTTGTTTATAAGTATATGAACTGTTCCAAACTTTGAAACTGTTTCATCAACCATCCTTTTTATGTCGTCTTCAAATCTTACATCTGTTTTTACTGCTATCGCTTCACCCCCTATTTTTTTTATTTCTTCTACTGTATCATATATTGAGCCAGGAAGCTTTTCTGTTCCTTGTTCACTTTTTGCTGCTACACACACCTTTACTCCTCTTTTTGCAAGCTCAATTGCTATCTTCTTCCCTATGCCTCTTGATGCTCCTGTTACAATTGCCACCTTGCCCTCAAGTTTTTCTTCTTCTTTTATATGTATCATGGCTTCTCAAAATTAAATCTACAAACAAAAGTTTTAACTTTTGCAGATTTTGCAGAAATATCATTATTGAGGAAAATAAAAGTAAGTAAGAATGAAAAAACATAAGATAAAGAAATTTGAATTTTTGTAAGATTTTGTTCGGGAGATTAAAAATTTTTATTTTTGGGCGGATAGCTCAGGGGTAGAGCGTTGGCCTTACGAGCCAAAGGTCGAGGGTTCGATTCCCTCTCCGCCTACCAAAATTTGTGGTTGTTGTTGTTGGCTCAGCAAACTTTGATTTCACAATAAAAGTTCCAAGATTCCCGCAAGTTGGTGAAACCATAACAGGCGGAAAGCTTATAACATCATCGGGAGGGAAGGGATTAAATCAGGCGATAGCAAGTGCAAGAGCAGGTGCAAAAACACATCTAATTTGTTCTGTGGGAAATGATATTCTGTGGAAGCAAATTTTGGCAATCATAAGAAAAGAAAAAAATCTCAAAGTAATTCCTTTTTTTTCAAAACAGCATACAGGGTGTGCTTTTATCATTATAGATGAGAACGGAAAAAATAAAATTTTTGTGTCCCCTGGTGCGAACCTTAATCTCAAATTTAGCCTTGTTTCTCGTAAGTTGAAAATTTTGAAGCCAAAACACATAATCATTCAGAATGAAATCCCAGATGAAGTCATAAAGGGGATAATTAAGATGAAAGATAAATTTCTTAACTCAAAAGTTTTTTTTAACGCAGCACCCTATAAAGATTCAGTTAAGGAGATTTTAGATAGACCGGATTTTCTGATCGTAAATGAAACCGAAGCATCTTTTATATTCAACAGGAAGATAGAAAATGAAAGCGACGCTCTATCAGTTCTTGATGATGTAAGGAAAGATTTTAAAAATACCATCATAATAACTTTGGGGGAAAATGGTGTTGCTTTTTTGCATAATCAGTACTTATCACATATTCCAGCTTTTCGGGTTCAAGCAGTAGATACAACCTCAGCTGGTGATACATTCATAGGATACCTCTCTTATGCTCTCTTGAATGGAAGCGATATAAATGATGCTATAAAGTTGGCGCAGGCAGCATCTGCTATATGTGTTTCAAGGTATGGAGCTGGGGCATCAATACCCACCGCCCGTGAGGTAAAAAATTTCCTGAAAGAAAGAGCACAATCCGAAAAAGCAATAGCAAAAATAAAGAAAAGGAAAGAATAAAGAAAATAAAGAATAAAGAAAAATAAAGAAAAAAGTCAAAGAATGATAAAATTAAATTATTGTGAGGGATGAAGTAGAAAGGACCGAGCCCCCGACCCCGCATAAAATAGAGGAAGCAAGGGAGAGGGGATTTGTCCCAAAATCAAGGGAGATTGTTGGTCTTGCAATTTTGCTTTCCTTCTTCATATTTCTCTGGTTCGCAGGGAAAAAAATTATAGATGGATTTTCGGAAGGAATGAATATTATGGGAGCAAGTGAATTGAGCGGAGGAGTAATATCATTTGCGCTTGATATAATATGGAAAATAGCAATACCAATTTTCATAGTCGCAATAGTTGCAGCAATAATTGGGAATGTGATTCAAACCGGATTTTTCTTTGCTCCAAAAGCTTTTGAACCAAAAATAGAAAAGTTCAGCCCAGCTCAAAACTTCTCAAGAATTTTCTCTCTAAGAAATTTCGTAGAGTTTGTCAAATCAGTGGGAAAAGCTTCTATCGTTCTTGGAGTTTTGTTCTTATTCCTTTATATCAGCTACTCAAAGGTAGATGAACTTTTCGGAATAGATATATCTGATTCAATCTCAAAATCTGCATCTCTTACTGCAAAAATATTCGGTATTATAATAGGATTTTTAGCCGTATTGTCAATTGCTGATTATATATGGCAAAGGTGGGATTGGTGGAAATCTCTTATGATGTCAAGGAGTGAGTTGAGAGAAGAAATGAGAAGATATGAGGGAGACCCAACGGTAAAAGGAAGAATAAGGAGGAGAATGTTTGAGATGGCAAGAATACGAATGATGGCAGAGGTTCCACGAGCAGATGTTGTGATAACGAACCCAACCCATATAGCGGTTGCAATAAAATATGAAAGAGGAAAGATGAAAGCTCCACGAGTAGTTGCAAAAGGTATGAACTTTATAGCTCAAAAAATAGTTGAAATAGCCAAAGAAAATAATGTTCCTATATATCAAGATCCTCCTCTTGCATGGACACTTTATAAATCAGTAAATGTTGGGGACTATATTCCAGAAAGTTTGTATAAGGCTGTAGCAAAGGTTCTCGCTTATGTCATAATGCTCAAACAAAAACAAAAAGCGCAACAATAAAATAACCACAATTATGCATAGCTCAGAAATACTTATAGGAACATCTGGTTTCAGTTATGAAGATTGGCGTGGATACTTTTACCCTCAAAGGTTAAGTAAAGAAAATTTCCTCAAATTCTACTCACAACACTTCAGAACAACAGAAATAAACTCTACATATTATAGAATTCCGAGTATATGGACAGTCAGGAAGCTTACGGAGAAGGTAATCGGAAGAGATGATTTTGTTTTTTCGGTAAAAGCTAATCAGATTTTCACACATCAAAGATATTTTGAGCAAAGCGATGTTAAAAAAATGAAGGAAGTTCTCAAAGAATTTGACGGAAAACTCGGGATTGTGCTTTTTCAGTTCCCTCATTCATTTCATAAAACAGAAGAATCAAAGGATTATGTGAAGCATTTGAGAGATATTTTCTCAGATTTTGATGTGGCTTTTGAGTTCAGATCTTACGAGTGGTTTTCAGATGATGTGCTTTATATGTTGGAAAATTTAGATGCGGGGTTTGTCTGTGTTGATGAACCAAAAATAAAGGGGCTATTGCCTCCCGTTGCTGTCGCCACTACAAAGAAATTCGCATATATAAGGTTTCATGGAAGAAACGCTCAAAAGTGGTATGAGCATGAAAAACCTGAGGAAAGATACGATTACCTTTATACGAAAGATGAACTCAAAGAGTGGGCAGAAAAAATAAAGAATCTATCAGTAGAGAAAATTTATATATATTTTAACAACCATCCAAGAGCACAAGCCGTATCAAATGCAAAAATGATGGAAGAATTATTATTAACCTCAAATCAGCTTCTAATTTTGTAAATCTTTCAGTTTTGAAATAATCTTTCAATTTCAGTATGCACCTTTCCTTTTTATTATCACTGGTATGGTTTTGAGTATAATTATTAGGTCAAGTAAAAAGGACCTATTTTTGACATATATCAAGTCATATTGGATATTCTTTTCAAGTGGAAGGTCTTTTCTTCCTAATATTTGCCATAAGCCTGTCATTCCCGGTTTGACTTTTAGCCTTTCCCTCTGCCATGGTTCATATTCGTCAACAAGTTGAGGCATTTCCGGGCGAGGTCCAACAAGCGACATCTCTCCTTTCAAAACATTTATAAGCTGAGGAAGCTCATCTAAACTCCATTTTCGCAAAAAATTTCCTACCCTCGTCACACGCGGATCGCCCGGGGACCTTGGTGATAGAGCAAATTTTGGTACGTCTTTGTACATCGTTCTGAACTTTATTATCTTGAAGATTTTTCCATCCTTACCAACTCTCTCTTGAATAAAAAAAACTGGTCCTGGGGAATCAAGTTTTATGGCAATCGCAATAGCTATAAATACTGGAAATAAAATTATAAGAAGCAAAAGAGATACTGTAAAATCAAAAGCTCTTTTTATCACATCGTATAACGGATTTTTTGTTCCAACTCCTAATTCAACAAGTGGTAAGTTTCCAATATATTCAACGCTCATACCATATTTTACAGCCTCAAACCCAGATGATACTACAAAAAAAGCAATATCTGGCAAGTTTATTTTAGTTATTATGTTCATAATAGCAGGAAGAGAAAGCTGTTCATCTGCGAATATTACCACATCTGCTTTTTCAGAATTTATAAGGGCTTCAAGTTGAGAAAGCGTTCCCTTTACTTCATAGTTATCTATCTTTTTGCCGACCAAATCTTTTGTTATTGATATAAGACCTACTATCTTATATGTTGCTGTATCCTCTAATTTCTGCATTATTCTTATGCTAAGAGGACCTGTTCCAACTATTAAAGCTCTCTTGATTTCCTCTGATCCAAAGGCATAGTTTTTGAAAGTAAGGGCTATAAAACATATTGCCGAAAAAGTGAGAAGAACAGATCTTGCAAGGTGAAGCTCTCTTGCAATAAAAGCAAAACTCATGGAGATAAGGACACTAATCATCCACGCCTTAAATCCTCTCACAACTTCACTTATCTCACGAGAACCATATTTCCTATAAACCCCAACATATAGCGCAGTAATGATCCAGAAAAACAGAATGAAAGGATATGCTATAACATAGTTTATGAATGGATTGATTTCATATCCGAATATAAAAGATAGGAAATCTCTTATATAATACGAACCAAACCAACTTATAGATATTATAAGTGCATCAGAAAGCAACTTTCTCAAATCTGTTCTCATTACTAGTGAATAATAAAAATAATTTCTTACTTTTCACATAAATGTTTCTCTTATTATAAAAAATTTTTATCATCTTTGGTTTATTTTTTTTTAGATTTATAAAAAAATAAATTAGGATGAATTTGCTTGCAATAAGACATGTTAAATCAGAACATCTTGGAATTATTGAAGATTTTCTCAGAGAGAAAAACATAAGGCTCAGATATCTTGATGTTGCGGAGGAAAAACCGGATGAAAAATTAATAGAAAGATCAGATATTTTAGTAGTTCTTGGAGGATATATGGGAGTTTATGAAGCAGAAAAATATAAGTTTCTCAAAACCTCATTTGAAATTGTCGAGAGGTTTTTAGAGAAGAACAAAAAAATTCTGGGTATATGTCTTGGCGCACAAATTTTAGCTCATGTTCTTGGAGAAAAAGTTTTTCCCGGAGGAAAGAAAGAAATAGGTTTTTATCCAATCTTTAAGGTAGGAGATGATGAACTATTCTCTGATTTTCCAAACAAATTTATCGCTTTTCACTGGCATGGAGATACATTTTACTTACCAAAAGGAGCAAAAAGAATTTTCTCATCGGAACTTTACGAAAATCAAGGTTTTGTTTATCAGAAAGCCGTAGGTTTGCAATTTCACATTGAAGTAAATAAAGATATGGTATTTGATTGGGCAAAAAATTCAGAGGATGAACTGAAAGAGGCTGGAGTAGATCCAAAGGATTGGGAGAGGGTAGGGGATAAAGTTTTTTCAGATATGAAACTTCTTTGCTTCAACTTCCTTGAAAAATTTATAAACTTATGAGCTTTCCTTCAAATTCATCTAAATCGTAGACTACTTTTCCCGCAACTATTGTTTTCTTTACTAAACCTTTGAGTTTCCAACCTATGTAAGGAGAATTTTTACCCTTTGAAAAAATTACCTTTTCTGATACAACAAATTCCTTATCTGGATCAAATATTACAATATCTCCCCATTTCCCTTCTCTTATTTCTCCGCAGTTCAAACCAAAAATTTTTGCGGGATTATAAGATATAAGTTCTGTAAGTTTAGAAAGAGAAATTATCTCCTCTGAAACGAGCTTAAAACAAAGTGGCAAAAAAATATCCGCACAAGAGAAACCAGGTGGAGCTGATGAAAAATCTTTCATTTTCTCAAAATCAGGATGAGGAGCGTGGTCAGAAGCTATGCAATCTATTATTCCCTCTTGTATAGCTTCTATTAGGCGAGTCCTATCTTTTTCCGAACGCAGAGGGGGATTTACTTTAAAATTCGCATTTGTAATATCAACATCATTTTCCGTCATAAGTATATGGTGTGGAGTTACATCACAAGTTATTTTTGCTTTAAGACCGTATTTTACTATTTTTTCTTTTGCTATTTTTATTATCTCAACAGAACCTGCTGTTGATATATGTGTGAAATGTATATGAGCATCTGTATGTAGAGCTAAAATTGTATCTCGTGCGACTATTATTTCCTCAGCAGCAGGAGAGTACGGGCTGATACCAAACTTTACCGTAAGTATCCCCTCATTAGCATCCCCTGAAAGTTCTGGATCCTCCGGATGTTCAATAACCGGAAGAGAAAAATTTTTTGAATATTCAAGAGCTTTTCTCATAGCAAAGGAAGACTTTACAGCTCTTCCATCGTCTGTTACAGCTATTATTCCTTCTTTTTTCATAAGACCGTATTCTGCTATTTTTTCTCCTTTTCTTCCTTCAGTTGCGCAACCGGTCGGGTAAAGTCTTGTTCTGCTTTTCTCATAAGCTTTTTTTACAACAAAAGATACAATCTGTGGATTATCTATTGGTGGATTTGTGTTTGGCATCATAAATAAAGTTGTGATACCGCCATGAACTGCAGCAGAAGTCCCAGATGAAATATCTTCTTCGTATGATTTCCCCGGTTCTCTTATGTGGAAATGAATATCTACGGCTCCCGGAATAACGATGAATCCAGAAGCATTTATTTGAACATCAACATTTCTCTTTAAACCTTTTCCGAGCTCAGTTATAATTCCATCTCGTATGAGTATATCGCTTTCTCGTTCTCCGTGTACATCAACAATAGAAGCGTTCTTTATAAGAAGCGACCCCTTTCCGAAAGAGAAAAAACCCTCATGCATTTGTGAAATTATATGTATTATTTTTCAGAAAAATGAGAGATTTTTTTAAATTTTGCGGAAGGGAAAAGAAAAATAAGATTTTGGATTTTTACTTTACATAATGTCCCTTATCGGAACTTTTATATCACATTATCTTCCCAAACCCCCTGATCAACTTTATAAACTTCTTTTTGCAAAAACTCTAAAATACAGATTCAAAAACTTTAAAATTCTTGTGCATTTGTGATAGATTTTTTGAATTAAAGATGATGATTTTACAAATTTCCAAATTTTGCGAAAAAGAGAAACTCAAAAGTAAAGAAAATAAGAAATAAAAAAATGAAATAAATAAAAAGAGGGAGGTTATAAAAATGAGAAAAGAGAAAAAGTTGAAGGAAAAAGGTAAAGAGAAGAAAAAAGTAGTTCAAAAAGCAAAGAAGAAGGAAAAAGAAAAAAAGAAATTACAAAAAGTAAGAGTGCAAAAGGCAAAAAAAGTTGAGTTAATTACTGCTTCTGCCGGGAGCTATCCGAGAATCGGAGACACAGAAGAACTTCAAAAATTAAGGAGAGCATGGGCAAAAAGAGAAACCGGAGAAATTTCAGAAGAGGAATTCAGAAATGTTCAGAAAGAATTTATTGAGCTTGCAATAAAAGAACAGGAAAAAGCTGGTCTTGATATTGTAACAGATGGTCTTATAACTTGGTATGATCAGATATCTCACTTTGCAAAAAATATACAAGGAGTAAAAATAAATGGGCTTTTGCGGTTCTTTGATACAAATACATATTTTAGACAACCAGTAATAGATGAAAACACCCCGGAAGATCCGGAAATTTCTCCTGTGGTTTTGGAAGATTTCAAATTTACCAAAACCTTAACGAAAAAGATAGTAAAACCTGTTCTTACGGGACCAATAACGCTTGCAAAGCTCACAAAAGGAGATTTTTCAAAAGCCCTGAATATTTATACAAAGTTAATTGAAAACGAGGTAAAAATTTTATCCGATGAAGGAGCTCAGTTTATACAAATAGATGAACCAGCTCTTGAAGGAAAAGATTTAGATAATGTTCTACCCTATCTTGAAAGAATATACCAAGCGAAAAAACCAGAAACAAAAATAATCTACTTTTTCTATTTCAGAGATTTTTCAAAAGATATCAAAAAATTCTGGAATATACCAGCAGATATTTTGGGGTTTGATATGACATACTCAAAATTAGAAGATGAGCTTTCAAAATCTCAAATAAAAAAACCTCTTATGCTCGGAGTAGTTGATGGAAGAAACACGTATATAGAGAAAACAAAAGATGTTGTCCCAAGAATAAAGAAAGTTTTGAAAAACTATCCATTTGATTTTATTATGATAAGTCCATCTTGCGGGCTCGAATATTTGCCAAGAAAATTCGCTTTTTTAAAACTTAAAAACATGGTTAAAATGGTAAGGAACTTGCGGTAAGTGAACCTATAAATATCAAATATCAAAGCTTATTACTCAGCTACGCTTTTCTGAAAGCGTATATTCCGAGGACTTTGAAAAAAGTTATGTTTTTTGAAATTTTCTCAAAAGCAGATTGAACTTTCTTTTCATCTCCCTTTTTTCTTTCTATTTCAACGAAGAAATTATATCTTTTTGTGATTTTGTCAGGGCGAGAATGAATTTTCTTCATGTTTATTTTATTTTTTGCAAGAGGTTCAAGAACTCTGAAAAGAGCTCCTGGTTCATCTTTTATAGAAAAACAAAATGCTTCTCTTATATCACTGCTCCATACTACCCTACTCTTTTTATTTTCCTCTTCTCTTTCTTTTTTCTTGCTTATAACTATGAATTCTGTTCTTTCTTCATAGCTATCTTGGATGTTTGAAAATAGAACCTTTAAGTTATATTTTTGAGCTAATCTTTCTGGTGCTATTGCTGCGCTTTCTGGATCTTCGCTGGCAAGTCTTGCTCCTTCTGATGTTGAATTAGTAAAAATCAATTCTGCACCTTTGAGATTATCTCTTATCCATCTTGAACACTGAGCTATCGCCTTCTGGTGAGAATAAATCTTTTTTATCTTACCTAAATCATCTGCTCTTGAAAGAAGAGAAAAGGAAACAGGTATTGAAACCTCATAAACTATCTTTACATTTTTCTCAATGAGCAGATCTAATGTTTCTCCTACAATACCATCTCTTGAATTTTCCAGAGGGACAACTCCATAGTTGCAGATTTCCTTTTCAGTTGCCTCAAAGATATCCTCTATGTTTGAAAGAGGTAATAAAATTGCAGATGATCCGAAAACTTTCAAGGTTGCCTCCCATGAAAAACTTCCTTCAGGTCCTAAAAAACCAACTTTTATATCTTCGTAAAGTTTTCTTGTTCCAGAAAATATCTCAACAAAGATATCTTTTGCAGAGCTTTTTGGAAAAATTTTTATTTTTTCTTCTACAAACTTTATTTTTTCATCTTCTCTAAAAGGGTCAAAAGATGCAAGATTTGTGCGCTTTTTTATCTCGTATATTTTTTTTGCAATTTTAGCTCTCAAATCAAGTAAATCAATAATTTTTGAATCTATCTTATCAATCTCATGTCTCAATTTTTTGATTTGTTCTTCCATTATTTATTTTATTTTTTATCATCTAAAATATCAAGCTCAACTTTTGGTATTACTATTCCGGGCTGATACATATATTTTCCTTTCCTATCTTTATATGATATTTCACACTCCTCATTTCCTTTTACAAAAATAACTTGTGCAATTCCCTCCCAAGCGTATATTTTTGCGGGTAATGGAGTTGTATTAGAAATTTCAACTGTAAGGAAACCTTCCCATCCCGGCTCAAGGGGAGTGACATTTACTATTATTCCACATCTTGCATAAGTTGATTTTCCAAGACATATACCTATGACATCTCTGGGGATTCTAAAATACTCAACAGACCTTCCGAGAACAAATGAGTTTGGCGGAATTATACAGTAGTCACCTTTTACGCTCACAAAAGACCTCTCATCAAAGTTCTTTGGGTCAACAATAGTTGAAGCAACATTAGTGAAAATTTTGAACTCATCTGCTATCCTGAAATCATAACCATAGGAGGAAAGTCCGTAAGATATTACTCCTTTTCTTACAAGGTTCTCTTCAAAAGGTTCTATCATGCCATACTCTTTTGCCATCTTCTTTATCCATTTATCTGACATTACCATACCTCAAACCTCCCCAGCTGGATTAGACCCTGCTACTGAATTAAAAATATCCTTTATTTTTATGCTGTTTTTTATTTTTCCAAAAATCTTTATAATGCAATTTTCAGAGCTTTCACTATAAAATCAACTTGCTTTTTTGTAATTGAAGGATGTATGGGTAAAGAAATTCCATAATCATAAGCGAATTCTGTGTTTTTCAAATCAGAGTCTGCAAAACTCTTGTAAAAGTAATGAAGAGGCTTCCATATCGGTTTGTCTGCCATTACTCCTTTTTTTCTTAAAAAATCAATAATTTTTTCTGATTTCATTTTTCCGTCGGAAAGCACAACAAATCTGAAAAATATGTTATTTTCTTTTCGTGGAAGTTTTAAATTCAACTCAGAAAGTTTTTTTATGTAGTAGAATCCCAAATTTTTTCTTTTTTTTAAAATTTGAGGAAGTTTTTTGAGTTGAGCTAAACCAATTGCGGCTTGGATATCTGACATTTTGAAGTTGAACCGAAATTGATCGGGGTCATAATCTTTTTTGTCATAATCTATGAAATCTTTTATTTTTTCCACGAGGTTTCTCTCATTAGAAAAAACAGCTCCGCCCTCAGCAGTTGTTATAACTTTTGTGGCATAAAAAGAGGAGAATGAAGCTAAACCGTATGAACCTACAAATTTTCCGTTCACTTTGCCTCCAAAAGATTGAGCTATACCTTCTATTAAAGGTATTCCAAGTTTAGAAAATTCCTTCAAATCTTCACATATACCGAAAGAATGAATATATACTACTGCTAATGTGTTTGGTGTTATTTTCTTTTTTACATCAGCAAAATCCAGAGAAAAAGTATCAAGATTTATATCACAAAATAATGGTTCATATCCTGCAAATAAAACTGCATTTGAAATTGCTGGACATGCAAAAGATGGTATAATAACCTTCTTTTTTCCTTTCAGAGAAGGAAAAACTTCTGATAAAAATTTCAAAATCAAAAATAGTGAAGCAGAACCAGAACTTACAGCAACAGAAAACTTTGTTCCAACGAAATCCAAAATTTTATTTTCAAACTTTTCAACTATACTACCATCTGATAATATTCCCTCCTTTATAATTTTCTCAATTGCCTTTATCTCATCTTTGCCTACAAATGGAGATGAATGTTTTATCATAAATTTATAAAGCTGAAAATTGAAGAAAAGTTTTGATTAGCTTAATCTTTATCACCAAGAATTGATTTTGCTAATTTTCTTTTTTCTTCGGGAGTTTCAGCTAAAATCAGAAGAGCAATTAACCTAAAACCTTGGTCCATCTTCTCTCCTATCGTTCTGAAACCTTCATCCATTTTTTGCGCCATCATTTTGAACCCTTCATCCATTTTTTGCCCCATTATCCTGAATCCTTCATCTATCCTTTTTTCTAATCCTTCAATTCGCATCAGTATTTCCTGTGTTTGCTTTAATATTTCTTGTGTTTGCTTTAATATTTCCTGTGTTTGCCTTAATATTTCTTGTGTTTGCTTTAATATTTCTTGATTTTGTTTTAGTATTTCTTCGTTTTGTCTTAGTAGTTCTTCGGTGCGCCTCAATATCTTTCCATTTTGGGCAAGAAACCTTGTAAGCAAAACAGAAAGGACAACTCCCAAAATCAAAAAAATTACCTGAAAAATTAGATTCATAATATCCATCTTTCGTAAACCTCCTTTTTGGTCTTCTAAAAATATAATTTTATTTTTTTTATGAAAAATTTTTCCCTTTCCCTTTATTTTTATGCTGGAAATAAGATTTAGCTTATAAATATGAAGATACATCCAACAGCGAAAATAGGTAAAAACGTATTTATTTCTGAAACAGCATTTATAGGAGAAAATGTTGAGATTGGAGATGAAACATATATAGGTGAAGGGGTTATCATAGAGAAAAACACAAAAATAGGTAAGAGAAATAAAATTTACCACTACGCAGTTATAGGAACACCACCTCAACATCTTCAATATAAAGATGAGGAAACTTTTGTTGAGATAGGAGATGAAAATGTAATACGAGAATTTGCAACAATTCACAGAGGAACAAAAGAAGGCGGAGGCATAACAAAGATCGGTTCAAAAAACTTTATCATGGCTTATGCTCATATTGCACATGATTGCAAGGTCGGATCTGAATGCGTTATAACAAGCTTTGCAGCACTTGCAGGACATACCGAAGTAGGAGACAAGGTAGTTTTCGGAGGATATTCAGGCTCACACCAATTTGTAAGAGTTGGAAAACTCGTAATGGTTGGAGCTGCTTCATTTTTAAATCAAGATGTTCCTCCGTTTGTTTTGGTCGTTGGAGTTGATCCGCGGATAGCTGGATTAAATCTTGTTGGCTTAAAAAGAGCAGGAGTTTCATCAGACGAGATAGAAAAACTCAAAAAAGCTTTGAAAATCTATCTTGATGTATCTTTGAAAATAGATGAAGTTGTAAAAGAAATAATGAAAATAGATAACAACTCCCCTTTTCTTCTGGACTTCTGTAATTTCCTTTCTTCTCCAACAAAAAAAGGTTTTCTGAGAAAATATGAAAAAACAGAATTTTCAATAAGGTAAGAGAAAAATCATTCACGCAATTATATTTATGATTTTGTCTTTGATGAAAATCACTTTCTTTATTTGTTTTCCGTCAAGATATTTTGAGATTTTCTGATTTTGCAGAGCTAATTTCAGAACCTCATCCTGCTCTGCTCCTCTTTTTACTACAACTTCTCCTCTTAGCTTCCCATTTACCTGAACAGGAATAGAAATAAACTCTTCAATTGTAAATTTTTCAAGACCATCTGTATATACCCAGCTTTCTTCAAGAATTGATTTTTCATATTCTTTTCCTTCAAATTCTTTCTTCAAGATATGGAAGAGCTCTTCCGATATGTGTGGAGTAAAGATTGAAAGCACTTTGAGAAATCCTACCATCATTCCCAAAATGCAGAGTATATCTTCTCTTTTGTTTAAATTAGGTTTTGATTTCAAAAAATCTTCAAACGAATTTATAAACTCCATAAGGCGAGCAATAGCAGTGTTGAACGCCAACTCTTTTATGTCTTCATCAGCGGACAAGATAGATTTGGCATATGATTTTCTCAAAGAAATTATTGGTTCATTTTGAGTTTCAACTAAGACATTTTTGTCGTCTAAAACTAAATTGTAACCAAGTTCATTTTTTCCCTCTATCTCTTTTTTTATAAAATCTCTTGTTTTCATAAAAGAGTTCCAAACTCTGTTGAGAAATCTGAAAATTCCATTTACACCGTGCCATGACCATTCAAGATCTTTTTCAGGAGGTGCAGCAAAAAGAATGAATCCTCTGGCTGTATCTGCTCCAAAATCTCGTACAACATCATCTGGATCAACAACATTTCCTTTTGACTTTGACATCTTTGCTCCATCTTTTATAACCATCCCCTGAGTTACAAGTTTTGAGAATGGTTCAGAAATATCTATATAACCAAGATCACGAAGAACCTTTGTGAAAAACCTTGCATAAAGAAGGTGCAAAACCGCATGCTCTATACCTCCAATGTACATATCAACTGGCATATATCTTTTTACAAGTTCTGGATTAAAAGGTCCGGAAGAAAAATCAACCTTTTCTATATCTCCTGAAAGATATCCAAGAAAATACCATGAGGATTCAACGAAGGTATCCATAGTGTCTTTTTCTCTTTTTGCGTCAGATCCACAGTATGGACACTTTATTTTGCTCCACTCTTCCATATCTTCCATGCGAGGAGGTAAAACAATGGGTAGATTTTCCTCTTTTTCTGGGACCATTCCGCATTTTTCACAGTAAATAATTGGTATGGGAGCTCCCCAATATCTTTGGCGAGATATTCCCCAATCTCTCAATTTGTAGCTTACTGCAAAATCTCCGAAACCGTTCTTTTTTGCAAATTCTGTTATTTTTCTTTTAGCCTCCTCTGAATCAAGCCCTGAAAACTCTCCCGAATTTATAAGTTTTCCTCTTTCTGTATAAGCTCCTTTTTCAAAATCGTGTTTCCCTTCATACGGAACTATTACCGGTTTTATTTTCAATCCAAATTTTTTGGCAAATTCAAAATCTCGCTCGTCATGAGCCGGAACTGCCATTATAGCCCCTGTTCCATAATCTGGCAAGACATAATTTGATACCCATATGGGAACTTTCTCTCCTGTAAAAGGATTTATAGCATATCTTCCAGTGAATACACCAAGAAGTTTTGTTCCCCTTTCTTCTCTGCTCATTCTGAAAACCTCATCGCAGAAAGCTTGAACCTCTTTTTTTCTGTCATCAGTAGTTATTTCAAACACAAGGTCATGCTCTGGTGCAAGAACCATAAATGTAACTCCAAAAACTGTATCAGGTCTCGTTGTAAATATTTCTATCTTTTGTTCCATTCCATCTATTGGAAAAAGAATTTTTGCCCCTTCCGATCTACCTATCCAATCTCTTTGCATTTTTTTTACCCTTTCTGGCCAATCGAGTTTATCAAGTTCTGCAAGGAGTTCATCTGCATATTGAGTTATTTTCAGGAACCATCCCCACATTCTTTTTTTTATAATTGGAGTATCACATCTCCAACACTTACCAGATATCACTTGCTCGTTAGCAAGAACGGTATCACATTTTGGGCAGAAATTTACAAACCCCAGTTTTCTATAGGCTAACCCTTTTTTGAACATTTCAATAAAGAACTTCTGTTCCCATTTGTAATACACAGGAGATGATGTATCAATTTCTCTATCCCAATCATAAGAAATCCCGAGGCGTTTAAGTTGTTTTTTCATGTAAGATATGTTGTCTTGAGTCCATTTTGCAGGGTGAATTCCGTGCTCTATTGCTGCATTTTCAGCTGGCAGTCCAAATGCATCCCAGCCTATTGGGTGAAGGACATCATATCCTTTCATCCTGTAATATCTTGCAACAGCATCTCCTATTGAGTAGTTTCTTACATGCCCCATATGAATTCTGCCGGATGGGTAAGGGAACATAACGAGGATATATTTTTTTTCTCCTTTGCCCTTGAGTTTGAAAACTCGCCTTTCCTCCCATATTTTTTGCCACTTCTCCTCAATTTCAGACGGATTATAAGAATAAGAAAAAACAGAAGTATCAGAAGTTTTTGCAGTTTCCATAATTATGATTAATAATAATGAAAAATTCGCAAGTTAGAAATAATTTGAATTTTTTGGATATATTTGGATATATTGGTTATATGAGATTGGATATGTTGGTTATATGAGAAATAAGATAACAAAAAAGATAGGAATTATTTCTCCCTATTTTTTCCCTCATGTTGGAGGAGTTACAAATCATGTTTGGAACAAGTATATTTGGTTAAAAAATCTCGGATTTGATGTGAAAGTTATAACTCCGGATTTTGGAAAAAGTGAATTTGATAATGAAGATATAATAAAAGTTGGGAAGCCAATCCCAATAATATATAACGGTTCAATTACTTTTATTTCGCTTTCTTTCAAAGTGAAGGATATTCTTGAAAGAGAAAAATTTGACATCATTCACGCACATGAACCTTACACTCCTTTTTCCTTTATTTTTGTAAGAAACTCAGAAAAAAGTGTTTGCACATTTCATGCTTTCAGAGAAGAACCAGAAAAAATCCTCGTAAAAATGGGGGAGCCTTTAATAAAAACACTCAGAAAAAAAATTTCAAAAGTTATAACTGTTTCTAAAGCTGCTCAGAAAATTGTAAAAGAAACTTTTGGAATAGATGAAGAGAAAACAGTAGTTATACCAAACGGAATAAATTATGACTTTTTTGCAAAAGCAGAACCTATAAAATCTTTGCAAGACGGAAAATTTAATATCCTTTTTGTGGGGAGACTGGAACCGAGAAAGGGAGTAAAGCATCTCATAAGAGCTTACAGAATATTCAAAAAAATAGTTCCTGAATCTCGCCTCATAATAGTTGGAGAAGGAATGAAAACATATTATCTTTCATTTGTGACAGAAGACATAGAAAAGAATGTATGGTTTGTTGGTTCTGTTCCATCAAATACACTGGCTCAACTTTACAAATCCGCAGATATTTGTGTTTTCCCGTCAACGAGAGGAGAAAGTTTTGGAATAGTATTAATAGAGGCTATGGCTGCTGGAAAACCTGTCATAGCGGGAAATTGTGAAGGATATAAAGAAACACTTGAAAACGGTAAATACGGAATAATTGTTGATCCAAAAGATGAGGATTCTTTAGCAAGAGCTATGGTAGAACTATACTACAAAGAAGATTTGAGAAAAGAACTTTCTTTACGAGGTCAAGAGTATGCAAAAAAGTTTGATTGGTCAAACATAATTCAAAAAATAGTGAAAGTGTACAATGAGCTTTTTTGATGTTAAATGACGAAATAGAAAAAATAGAGAAAATAAAGTACTTAGAGGAAAGGGAAGAAAGGTTAGATAAATTATTATCTGAGAAACTTAATATATCAAGAAGCTTCATCCAGAAAATTATTGAGCAAGGATTTGTAAGTATTAACAACAAAGTTGCAACTAAAAAATCAGAAAAAATAAAGAAAGGAGATATTATAGAGATAAAAATTCCAAGAGAAAAGAAAATCAAAATAGAAAAGAGTGATTTTCCTATTGAGATATTGTACGAAGACGAAGATTACCTTGTTTTGAACAAACCAGCAGGTATAGTCGTTCATCCATCAGGTGAATATAAAAAGGACACGATAGTAAATATAATATTAGACAAAATAGAATTTGAGGTAGAAAATGAGGTGTCAGAAATTTCTCTGAAAAGAGGTCAAATAAGACCCGGTATAGTTCATAGATTAGACCGTGAAGTTTCAGGAGTTCTTATTGTTGCTAAAAACCAAAAATCAGCTTCAAAAGCCTCAGAAGCATTCAAAGAAAGAAAGGTAAAAAAGGTATATTTGGCGCTCTGCTTTGGGAAAACAGAAAAAAAAGAATGGATAATAAAAAAAACAATAGGAAGAAGTAGAGGAGAAAAAATAATGCGAATAAGCGAAAAAGGGAAACCAGCAGAAACAATAGTAAGAAAAATAATTTCTGACGATCAAAGAAAGCTAACACTATTTCAGGTAGAACCGATAACAGGAAGGACACATCAGATAAGAGTTCATCTTTCATCAGAAGGTTTCCCAATAGTCAAAGATGAAATGTATGGCGGAGGGGGTCAAAAATTAGAAAAACTCAAAAAACAAATTGGAGAAAAATTTTTTGAACATGAAGGCATATTTTTACACGCACTATCAATAGAAATATTTGGCAAAAAATTTGTGGCTCCACTACCTTGGTACTTTGAAGGAATTATAAAATCTCTTTGGGGAGAGCTTCCTCCCACAATTTCCGAAGTTCTGAAATCTTAAAAGAAAAGAATCCCTCAACCTCAAATATATCATCTTCTACAGCTTCTCCCACAACCTGATACGGAATTCTGTTTTTATTGCATAACGATACAAACTCCTCAAATTTTTTCTTTGGAACTCCAACTACATAAAGAGGATAACATTCCGAAAAGAAATACAACTCCCATTTTGACTCATCTTTTACAAAAACTTTTTTTAGCTTAACTCCGACTTCTGACATTCTCGGAGAGAAAATGCCAA
>Ga0080007_1124724_pt1 | contig 31720 bp, 27 predicted proteins | sample OctOCTMetagenome_FD_69210 | JGI IMG/M metagenome (GOLD analysis project Ga0080007, IMG submission 69210) | Hot spring and microbial mat streamer communities from Octopus Spring Streamers, Yellowstone National Park, USA - OCT_B (SPADES... | ecosystem: Environmental > Aquatic > Thermal springs >...
CGGCGCTTCGGGCCCCGCGGCGGCCAGGGCGGCCGGGCGGGGCGAGGGGGAGACGGCCAAGGCCCCCAGGGCCCGCAGGCGCGCCCCCCAGCTCCGAAGGAGCTGCTCCCGGAGGGGAGGCCCCGCCGGGGAGCGGGCCAGGGCTTCCCGGATCGCCCGCCAGGCCCGGGCCCCGGCCCGGATCTTGTCCTCCTCCGGGGAGGAGCCGCCCGGGTCGTCCATCGCCTCACCGGGGGACGCCCCGGCCGCGGCGCCGAAGAACCCCCGGACGACGTCCGGTCGCTCCGGTTTCCGGATCCAGCGAACGTTCATCGACCCTCGCATGGCATGCCTCCTTTCGAAAGCGGCGTTGGACAACTGCGAGCCGTTGTCCTGCTTAGCGATCCGCCCGGCGGCGGGCGCCTTTTCGGGGCGGCCTCCGGGGGCGCCCTTCGCTCGGTTGGGTCTCCTCCCGAAGGGGGGCGAAGGGATCACCGTAGCGGTAGACGAAGGGGCGGCCATCCGCTGTCATCACCCGCAGCCGGCCGTCCCGGGCGAACCCGACGCCCGCCGGCGCCGCGTCATACGCCAGCACTCGCCCGGGCCGCCCGCTGGCCACCTCCCACAATCGCACTGTGCGATCGTCGCTCCCCGAGGCCACCCACCGCCCATCCGGCGAAAAGGCCACACTCTCCACAATCCCCGTATGCCCCTCCCCCACCCAGGCGCACCGCCCGCTGGAAGCCTCCCACACCCGCACCGTGCCATCCCGGCTCCCCGAGGCCACCCACCGCCCATCCGGCGAAAAGGCCACACTGATCACAGGCTCTGTATGCCCCTCCCCCACCCAGGCGCACTGCCCGCTGGCCACCTCCCACAATCGCACTGTGCGATCGTCGCTCCCCGAGGCCACCCACCACCCATCCGGCGAAAAGACCACACTGGTCACAATCCCCGTATGCCCCTCCCCCACCCAGGCGCACCGCCCGCTGGAAGCCTCCCACACCCGCACCGTGCCATCGTCGCTCCCCGAGGCCACCCACTGCCCATCCGGCGAAAAGACCACACTGTTCACATCCCTCGTATGCCCCTCCCCCACCCAGACACACCGCCCGCTGGAAACTTCCCACACCCGCACCGTGTGATCATAACTCCCCGAGGCCACCCACCGCCCATCCGGCGAAAAGGCCACGCTCTCCACAGGCCCCATATGCCCTCCCAGGGCCGCCCCCGTCCGCAGGGCGGCCGGGCCCGCCGCCTTCCACCATCCCTCCCGGAGGGCCCCCCGCAGCCCCTCCGCCATCGCCTCCCGCCCCCGCGCGCTCAGCGCCGGGCGCAGCTCGTCCCACGCCTCCCACTCCCACCCCGCTCCCAGCGTCTCCCACCAGTTGGCCCGCCGCCGGATGAAGGCCACCGCCGCCCGGATGTCCTCCGCCAGGTCCCCCGTCGCCCCGCTCAGGGCCGCCTCCCCGTCCGCCGCCAGGCCCAGCCCATCCCCCATGCGCACCCGCTCCCCCTGATAGGCCGCCTCCAGCAGCCCGCGCCACACCCCCTCCCACTCCCCGGCCAGCGCGTAGTGCCGCAGGCGATGCCGCGTCGCATACGCCCGCGCCCGGCTCCCCGCCGGCAGGGCCGCCCACCGGTCGCAGGCCCGCCCCAGGGCCCGATGCGCCGCCCGCGGGTCCGCCCATTGCAGCCGCTCCGCGATGAACTCCCGGAACCGGCTGTGGAACCACCGGATGGGCGTCCGCCGGGAATCCACCGCCCGCTCCAGCCAGCGGGCGATCCAGGGCAGCACCCCCGGCAGGGCCTCCAGCCCCGCCGCCGCCTCCTTCTCCCCCGCCTCCCGGAGCAGGTCCCGGAGGTCCTCCAGGCTCAGCGGCTCCCGCAGGGCCGTCAGCAGCCCCAGCGCCCACTCCACCCGCTCCCACTCCACCCGCGCCGCCCGGGCCGCCCGCCGCAGCCGGTCCCACTCCTCCTGCAGATAGCCGTCCAGGCCCCGGGGGATGGCCTCGGGATGGGCGGCCCACTCCGCCCGCAGCCCGGGGCGCTCCCGCAGCGACCGCCCATACATCACCGCCGCCAGGAAGCTCCCCTCCGCCGCCTCCACCAGCCGCGCCACCAGGTCCGGGGGAAGCCCCAGCTCCTCCCGAAGATACTTCTCCAGGTCCTCCCCCTGCAGCGGAAGCGCCTCCTCCGTCCAGTCCAGCCGCCGCGCCCGCGGCTCCCCCCATCCGTCCAGGTGGCGCCCCGGCCGCGAGGTCAGGCCGATGAGCACCCCCGGCGGCGCCTCCCGCGGCAGCCACCGGGCCACGGCCTCCGGCGCTTCGGCCTCATCCAGGGCGTCGATCCAGACCTCCTGGACCACCCCCCGGGCCCGGGCCCGTCGGCCCGCCTCCTCCAGGACCCGGCGCAGCCGCTCCTCCGGCTCCAGGCGCTCCTCCCCCGGCCGCCGGGGCAGCCCCCATCGCCGCCGCAGCTGGGCCTCCAGGGACCCCGCCATGCGCTGCAGGCGGTCCAGGTCCCCCTCCGGCCGGAAGAAGTGGACCGCCGCCCCCGGATCCCGGCGCGTGCGGTGGACCACATAGGCCGTCTTGCCGAAGCCGGCCGGGGCGATCAGCAGCAGATAGCGTCCCTCGGCCGCCGCCTCCTGCCGGATCTCCTCCACCCGCGCGTCCAGCCACCGCCGCCCGACCAGCCGCGGATGCCGCCTCCGCACCGCCTCATAGTCCGGGATCTCCCCCCAGCGCTCCGCGGCCCGGGCGGCGATGCGGCGCAGCGCCTCCCGGACGGTCGGGGCCCGGACCACCCAGGGGACGCTCCACGGCGGCTCCCGCTCGGGCGGGACCCCCTCCTGGGCCTCGGCCACCACCACCGTGTGGACCGGCGGGAAGGCCTCGGCAACCGCCTGCAGCTTCTCCGCCAGCCCGCCCACCGGCCGCAGCTCCCCCTGGTCCGTCACCGCCGCCATCCACACCACCCCCTCCGGGTCCGGAACCTCCTCCTCGGCCGGCGCCGGGGCCGCCGGGGCCGCCTCCCGCCTCGCCTCGCGCAACGCCCCCAGCGTCCGCTCGATCCGGTTCAGGGTCGCGGCCAGCTCCTCCATCAGGGGGCGCAGCTCGGCCCCTTCCGGCGCCCGCCGCGAGGCCTCCCGCAGCTCGCGCGCCAGGGCGAGGACCTCCGCCTGCCGCTCCGCCAGATCCCCGACCAGCGTTTCGATCCGCCCCAGGCGCTCCAGGAGGATGGGGCCCAGGAACCCGCGCTCCTCGAGGAGCGCCCGCTCGACTTCCTCCAGGTAGCGGTCCGCCGCCGCCTCCAGCGCCGCCTCGGGGAGCTGGGGCGCGGCCTGCCGCAGGGCCTGCCGAAGGGCCGCCCGAACCGCCTTCGGGTCCGGATAGGCCCGCCAGGCCTTCACCGCCTCCTCCACCGAGGGGAGGTCGGCCATCGAGAGCATGGCGAGGGCCTGGCGCAGGATCGGATCCGTCTCCCTCTCCCGGTAGCGCGCCTCGGCCCGGCGCAGCGCCTCCTGCAGGCGCCGGCGGCCCTCCGCCTTGCCGAAGAGGCCCTCCAGGAGGGACCGGAGCGCCTCTTCCAGGTGGAACAGGCTGACGACCTCCTCCCCCACCGTCACGCGCAGGAGAGCTCCCAGGGCGATGCGCGCCGAAAGCGCCGCGGCCGACATCATCCACGCCATCCCCCACCTCCCCGGCTCATCGAACCCGATGGGCGATCATATCAGACGGTCCCGGAGGATCCGCCGGGCCTCCGCGATGAGCCCCTCCAACTCCTGCACGGGGAGGCCCAGGCGGCGGGCGATCTCCTCCACCGAGCCCCCCTCGCCATACGCGGCGACCACCCGCCCGATGCGGGGATCCGGGAGGTCCTCCTCCCGCACCCGCTCTTTCCAGAGGACGCAGAAGGCCTGCCGGCGGGCGCGCTGCTTGCGGCGGTTCACCGTCTCCCGGCGCATCCGCACGTTCAGGGTCTTGGCCAGGCGCTCGGCGATCTCCGCGTCGGTCCATCCCTCGGCGGCGAGGTTCAGGATGAGCCAGTCGATCCGGTTCAGGGCTTTGCGGAGGCGCTCATAGGGGCCCTCGAGGTCCAGGACGCGATCGATCTCCTCCCACGAGAAGAAGGGATCCTCGATCCGCTCCGCCCAGGGGAGCCCCTCCGCGTCCTCGCCTTCTTCGGGCTCCAGGGGGGGCTCGGGATGGCGGAGGCGGGTGCGATCCCAGGCGAGCTGCCAGACGACCTCTCGCAGCCACGGCCCCATGGGGCCTTTCAGGGGATCCCACTGCCGCAGGCGAGCCTCATCGCGCTCGGAAAGATGCTGGTAGAGGAGGCCCAGGAAATCCGCAGCGTGCTCCTTAAGGGAACCCCGCCGCTCCAGCTCGCCCGCCTCGACGAGGCCGCCCCGGAAGGGCCGAAGGCCCCGGGCGATATCGTCCCCGTGACGCTCCCAGAGCAGCGCCCACCATGCGACCGAATGGCCGGGATAGCGCTCCAGGATCCAGGCGCGCAGGAGGACGTCGATGAGGATCTCGATCTTCTCGTCGGGGACGGGCTCCGGGGCGGGCGGGAGGGGATCGGCCAGGGCTTCGGCCAGCTGCCGCAAGCCGGCTCGCAGGGACGCGAGGTGTTCCCAGTCTTCATCGCTGAAGCCGCCCTGGGGTTCTTGCCGGCTCAAATCCATCAGGGCTTCCCGCAGCGCCCTCCGGAGGGCGGGCAAGGGGATCTCCCATCGGGCCGCCAGCCACTCGATTCGGCGGAGGAGCTCCTCGACCTGCTCGGGTCTGAGGGGTTCCGGGAAGGCGCTCCCGGGAGCGCGCATCGTTCCCTCCCGCGGGAGTTCTCGGCCAACGATTATAGCGCTCCCGCGGCGGAAAGGGAAACGGGCGCGGCGCGCAGCGGGCGAAGGCCGCACGGCGAATCGCACGGCTAATCCTGATTGAACCAGGCCCGAGGGGCGCCCTCCACCCGCCCGCGCGGCGAAGGGATGGGAGGCGGCTCCGGCGCGGGGAGCCGCTCCAGGACCTTCCGCAGGTAACGGATCAGGATCGGCTCCTCGGGCTCCGGCGGGGTCGCCGGGCGCCGGATCTCCCGGACTTCGATTCGGTCTCCCATGGCCGCCTCCGGAGAGAGGGTTTCGCACTTTCCCTATAGGACGAAAGCGGGCGGGCTGTGCGCGCAGGAGGACCGCGCGCCGTCGTTACGATTTCAGGAGGGTCGGAAGCCACGCGGGGAGGGCGGACAGGGCGGCGTCGCCGGCCCCGCGCCGGGCGCACAGGGGGCAATCCGGGCGGGGAGCGGGCGCCATCTCCTGCAGGACGGGGGTTCCCCCGATCCAGACCAGGCGGAGCCAGCGGCTGGCCGGCAGCTCGCCGACGAGGAGCTCCTCCCACAGGCGGAGGGCCAGGCCGACGATGGCCATGTTCAGGCTGCGGAGGCTGCCGGCCCGGGGGGCGGACGGGGTTTCGACCTCGCGGGCGCGGGCCAGGGCCTTGCCGGCGCGGCGGGGCTCGGCCAGCCCGCCCCAGCACAGCAGGCAGCCGTCGCCGGGGAGGATGAGGCGGGCCTCGGCGCCGGCCCGGGGCCGGACGCCGGGCAGGCCGACGCCGGCGCCGATGTCTAAGAGGGGCTTCAGGTAGAGGGCGGCGAGGACCCCCGCCGCCAGACGGGCGGCGTCCCGATCCACCGTGGCGATCAGCAGGTCGCAGGTCCGCAAGGCATGGAGGGCGGGGCGGGCGGCGGCGGAGACGGGGAGGGGCTCCGGCGCCGCCCACGGGAAGCGCTCCCGGAGGGCCTCGGCGAGGACCTCGGCCTTGGGGCGTCCGATGGCCCCTTCGGGGAGGGGGATCATCTCCCCCAGGTTCCCGGGCTCCAGGTGGTCCGGGTCCACCAGGATCAGGGCGCGGGCGCCGGCGGCGGCGAGGGCCTCGGCGAGGAGGGAGCCGGTGCGGCCGCATCCGATGACCCCGTAGCGGGCGGTGGCCAGGCGGCGCCAGGCCGCCTCCCCCAGGGCCCCGCGGGTGCGGACCCAGCGGGCGGAGGGCTCGGGGGCGGGGGGCTCGGGCCAGAGGGGCATCCCGGGCCCGATGACGGCCAGCCCGTCCAGCCCGTGGAGGCGGGGCGGCCCGATGGGCTCCCGCTCGAGGATCCAGAGGGCGCGCCCCGGGGGCTCCGGCCCGGGGAGATCCCCGGCGCCCCAGCGGAGGAGCACCGCCTCCTCGGGGCGGAGGTCAGCCGGCGGGGGCCAGGGGATCGGCCGGAAGGATCGGGCCAGCAGGTCCTCCCGGTCCGGGGCGAGGCGCGCGACGCCGACGGACAGCGCGAGGGCCGCCTCCGGGGCCCCGCGGAGGGCCCGAAGGGCGGCCCGCAGGAGGGGATCGGTGAGGATCAGGCGGCGCATCCCAAGCCTCCCGAATGGTCCTTTCGGGGACGGCCCTCCCCAGCGCCAAGGCGAGGCTTTCCACCCGAACCCCACGGTTTCGATGACGCAACCGTCCTTTTTGGTAGGAGGGGCTTTCGCCCCGAACCTCCCGCCTTCAAGATCCCAAAGGCCACGGATGAAGGCCGTCCCCGCCATCCCAAACCTTCCGCCTTCGATGACGCAAGGGTCGCGTCTGAAGCCGCTCCTACCAAAACAATATCGTCCTTTTTGGTTAGGAGGGGCTTTCGCCCCGAACTTTCCGCCTTCAAGACCCCAAAGGTCACGGATGAAGGCGCCCCCTGCAATCCCAAACCTTCTGTCTTCGATGACGCAAGGGTCGCGGCTGAAGCCGCTCCTGCCAAACAGAACAACATTCAGCGTGGCCGGATCCCCTTGGGGGGATAGGCGGGAGAGGGCCGGGTTGTGATGGGGGCAACGGCTTGCAGTGGCCCTACGGAAATCCGGAAGGCCCCGCCGTTGAGGGGCGGGTGTGTCCCAAAATCTACAAGCGGCCAGCCCGACAAAATCGGGGCACACCCTTGAGGGGCCGTCACACGGATCCCGGGTTCCGCCTATGATAGGATCAAAGACTCCACGCGCGGAGGGAAGGCCATGGCTCCGGAGAAGCGGCCGGTGGTGACGGACGTGACGGAGGTGGTGGTGGACGGCCGCCCGGTGCGGCTGGTGGTGACGGAGGAGGGATCGCGCCCCCTGGCCCCTCGTCCCCCGGACAAGACGCGGGAGATCCTGGACCGGGTGCCGGCGGTGCGCGATCTCCCCCGCTGGGAGGATGGGGGACGGGCTTAACCGCCCGGATGCGGATCCCGAGGCAGGAGGCCGGCCATGCCCTGGAGCCGCCTGGAGCGGATCCGGACGGAGGCGATCTACGCGGCCGCCCGCTACTCCCGCAGCCGGCGCGTGGACATCGACCCCGACGGCGGGTGGGTGGTGATCTACGACTTCGAGCTCCCGCCTTACTACAACTATGAGACCGTGGACATCCTGATCGAGCTCCCTCCGGATTACCCGGCCACCCCGCCTCAGTGGTTCTACACCGATCCGGGCCTGCGCCGCCGGGACGGGAAGGCCATGTCGCACTACTTCCAGCACCAGCTTCGGGAGCGAAGCGGATGGGCGGCGTGCTGCCTGCACATCCGATCCTGGGCCCCGACGGCCGATCCCCTGCAGGGGCATTCCCTGCTTTCGGTGTGCCGGCTGATCTATGACGCCTTCGTGCGGTGGGGGAGGTAAGCCGTGGTGGAGATCCGCATCCCCCGTCCGCTGTATGAACGGCTGCGGGAGGCCCTGCTCGGCCGCCGGGATGTGGAGAGCAAGGCCTTCCTCCTGGCCCGGGCCCTGGAGGTCGGGGGCTCCGTCTTCCTGCTCGCCCGGGAGGTGATCCCGGTCCCCGATGAGGCCTACGAGGAGCGCTCGGCGGGCGCGGTGGTCGTCCGCCGGGAGTTCGTCCGGGAGCTGCTGATCCGGTGCGCCCTCGACGGCCTCTCCCTCATCGAGGCCCACACCCATCCCTGGTCCCAGCGCGTCCGGTTCTCGGGGATCGATGCGCGGAGCAACCCCCGGAAGTTCCGGGCCACGGAGGTCCTGGGGCCGCCCTTCCGACACGCCGCCCTGGTCTTCGGGGGCGACGAGAGCTTCCAGGGAGAGCTGTGGGATCCGGAGGCGGGGCGGGCGATCCCGGTGCAGCGGATCAAGATCATCGGCCCGGGCCTGGAGATCCGCTACGGCACGGATCAGGCGGAGCCGGAGGGGGCGGCGCGGCGGGAGATCTACGATCGGCAAATCCGGGCCCTGGGGGAGGCGGGGCAGCGGCTCCTGAGCGGATGCGCCGTCGGGCTGGTGGGGGCCGGCGGGCTGGGCTCCATGATCGCGCAGGCCCTGGCCCTGCTGGGGGTGGGCCGCCTGATCCTGGTGGACCCCGACGTCCTGGAGCCGAGCAACGCCAGCCGGGTGGCGGGGATCCGGGCTCGGGAGGTGCAGCGAGGCCGCCGGAAGGTGACCGCCCTGGCCGAGGGCCTGCGCCGCCTGGCCCCCCATCCCCTGCAGGTGGAGGCCCTTCCCCACCCGGTGAACGATCCCCGGGCGTGGGAGGCGTTGCTCGGGGTGGACGTGTTGATCGGGGCGGTGGACTCCGCGGCGGCCCGCGCCTTCCTCAACCGGCTGGCGGTGGCCACCCTCACGCCCTACCTGGACGGCGGGGTGGGCATCCGGGCGGCGGAGGGCCGGATGGAGGCGGGCGGAGGGCAGGTGCGGGTGGTGCGGCCCGGGGCGGGCTTCTGCCTGATGTGCCTGGACGAGGAAGCCTGGGAGCGGTCGGTGGAGGGGATGGATGCCGAGCGACGGGCGGCCCAGGCGGACCGGGGCTACATCCGGGGCGAGCCTGTTCCCCATCCCCAGGTGGTCTTCCTCAACGGGGTGGTGGCCCACCTGCTGGTGTGGGAGTTCGTCAAGCTGATGACCGGCGTCGCGCCGGTGGTCCCGTATGTGTATTACGACCTGATGGCCCAGCGGGTCTTCGCCCCGGAGGGCGCGACGCCGCGGCCGGGGTGTTTGGCCTGCAGCCCGGAGGGCTGGCTGGCCGGCGGGCGGGAAGTTCTGAGCGAGGCGGGTCAGCCGGCCCGCCCGGGGACCGCGAAGCGAACGGGGTGAGGAGATGGCCCGGATCCCACCCAATCGGCGTTATGAGGCGCTCCGGCGCTCCTCAACGTGGGCGGAGCCGGGGGAGAACTCCGTGATCCGGGTGGAGCCATGGCTGGTTCGGCCCCCTCCCCCTCCCAGCTTCCTTCCCTTTCGGACATCACTGGAGATCGCAGGTCTGCTGGTGATGGGGATCCTCCCGGCCGTTCTGGTGATCGCGCTGGCTACCATTGCGGCTTCCGTTTCAACCAAGGGAAGGCCTCCCACGCCCAATCCGGAGGTTCTTCCGACGCAGGGGGCCCATTCGGTGGGGGGCGATATGTTAGAGAAGGTGGGAGGGGGCGCGCTGGAGGAATCTCTTTCCCCTTCGCCCGCTCCGTCGGTGTGGGTGGCGCGGGTTCGGGCGCGGGTGCGAGCGGGGCCGGGGACCACCCATCCGATCCTGCGGGTGCTGCGCCCGGGGGAACCGGTGATCGAGCAGGCCCGGGTGCGGATAGGGGAGGAGGAGTGGCTCCACGTCCGGCTGTCGGATGGGACCACCGGCTGGGTTCGCAGCGACCTGCTGAAGCGGCCGTAACGCCAAACGACCGGAGCCGGCCGGGACATCCCTTCGAAGCCGCCGGTCAGATCTTCGCTCGGATGCGGGCCGGCGGCTTTTGCTTTCACGACGATGGCCCGGTTCCCTCCTGAAGCGCGCACGAATCCATGCCCACCGGGCCGCGCCTCGCCGGCCCGTAGGGAGATCCCTCCTCCTCACCCCGCCCCCAGGCGGGCGAAGGGGGAGACGGGAGCCGGGACCCGCCGGCGGCGCCGGGCCAGGGCGATGCGCAAGATATGCACCGCCATCCGCCCATAGTCATACCCCGCCGCCGCCGCTGACCGCACGAACCCCGCATCCGGCGACAGGTCCGGATTCGGGTTCACATCGATCACATAGGGCGTCCCATCCGGCGCCAGCCGGATGTCCACCCGCCCGTAATCCCGCACCCGCAGCGCCCGATACGCCAGGGCCGCGACATGCACCACCTCCGCCTCCGTCCGCTCATCCAGCGGCGCCGGCACCACCGGAACCGTCCGCCGATACCGCTCGCTCCCCCGATCCCACTTGGCGAACTGATCGACGATCCGCTCCTCCTCGGACAGGCCGTCGAAATGGATCTCCGAGATCGGCAGCGGCTCCGGATCCCTGTTCCCCCACAGGCTGACGTTCAGCTCCCGACCCGGGATGAAGGCTTCCACCAGGGCCGGTTGCCGGAGGACCTCCAGCACATACTCCACCCGCTCCCGCAGCGCCCGGGGAGATGAGGCCACCGCCTCCGGGGTGATCCCGATGCTGCCGTGCTCCCGCGCCGGCTTGACGATGGCCGGAAAGACCTCCCACCCCTCCAGGTCCGCCAGCCGATGACACACCCGCCAGGCCGGCGTGGGGATCCCGTTCAACGTGAGGAAAGCTTTCATCAGGGCTTTGTGGCCTGCCACGGTCAGCGCCCACGGGCCGGACCCCGTATACAGGAAGCCCAGAGCCTCCAGGGCGCGGGCCACCCGGGGCTCCCCATAGGGATCCCCCTCCAGGGCCTCGCACCAGTTGAACACCACCCACTCCTCGGGATCAAAGCCCTGCAACGCGCCCCGCACGTCCCGACGGACCTCGACGGGACGAACGGTGAGCCCATGGGCTTCCATCCCCTCCTGCAGTCTGCAGACGCACTCCCGGGCATACGCCTGATCTTCCGGAGGCCATGCGCCATCCATGTTGTAAAGCAGGATCACCTGACGCACGGTCCTCAGGCTCCATGGACGCCGGGACATCCTCCCTCCTCCAGAGACCGGGTCCTCGCCTCCGCCGTCGGCGCGCTCGCCTCCGACGAAGGCCCCAGACCCTTCAGATACAGGGCCAGCCCCTCGCCGGCCTCGTAGAAATCCTCCACCACCGCGAGGAGCCGGAACCCATGCCGCTCATAGAAACAACGGGCCGGCGCGTAGGCCGGGGTGGTCGCCGTCTCCACCAGGATCCACCGCCCGCCCTCCCGCCCCACGTGCGCCTCCATCGCGCGCAGCAGGGCGGTCCCGATGCCCCGCCGCTGGGCCGAAGGATCCACCAGCAGCCAGTAGAGATCCCACGACCAGCGGGTGAGGGGCCGCCGCCCGTAACAGATCAGCCCCCGGATCTCCCCATCCCGCTCCTCCGCCCACACCCGAAAGTGATAGCCGCTCTCCTCGAAGCCTCTGCGACAGGCCTCCCGGAAGATCTCGATCAGCGTCTCGATTTCCTCCGGCCGGAACACCCCACACCGCTCGGCCAGCGCCCGGATGGCCGCCTCCTCATCCGCTCGGGGCCAGCGAATAGGCGACATCGACATCCCCCGTCGGGACAGGTTGAAGCCGCGGCACCTCCCGCCGTCGATACCGCCGCTCCCACGCCAAGCGGATCAGCCGCTCGGCCAGCATGCCGTAGGAATAGCCCGCTGCCCGCGCGGCGTTCACGAAGCCGCTGTTCGGCGCCAGGCTGGGGTTCGGGTTGACCTCCAGCACATACGGCGTCTCCCCCTGCAACCGGATGTCCACCCGGGCGTAATCCCGACAGCGGACCGCCCGGAAGGCCCGCAGGGCCACCTCCCGCACCCGCGCCGCCCGTTCCTCCTCCAGCTCCGCCGGGCAGCGCACGGGGGTCAGCTCGTATTCCTCCGAGCCCGGCAGCCACTTGGCCGCGTAGGTGCACACCCGCCACAGGGGGTTGGGGATGCGGGAGTAATCCACCTCCGCCAGGGGAAGGACCTCCGGGTTCCGCCCGCCCCAGAGGGCCACGTTGAACTCCCGCCCATCGATGAAGGTTTCCACCAGAGCGGGCTGGCGGTAGACCCCCAGGACGTAAGCCACCCGCGCCCGCAAGGTCCTCTCCTCCGTCACCACCGCCTCCCGATCGATCCCGTGGCTGGCGTCCTCCATCAAGGGCTTCACGATGGCCGGGAGGGGGATCCGGAGGGGCTCGTCGGGGTTGTGGAACACCTGAGCCGGGGGCGTTGGCAGGCCGGCCGCCCGCAGGCGGGCCTTCGCCCGCGCCTTGTCCAGACAGAGGGAAAGGGTCGCGCCGGAAGAGCCGGTGTAAACGAAACCTCGGGCCTCCAGGGCCACCGGCACCACCGCCTCCCCCTGGGGGCGGCCCTCCAGAGTCTCGCACAGATTGATCACCAGGGTTTCCCGGGGATCGAAGGAATCCAGCGCCCGGTGGAGAGACTCCAGGTCCCGGATCCCCCGCGCCTCCACGGGCCATCCGCGCCCGGCAAGGGCCTCCGCCATCGCCTGCGCCGTCCAGAGCACCTCCTCGTCCGCGATCCCATCGCGGGGCTCCCCCCGCGGGAGCCGCTCCACCACGCTATACAGGATCAGCACGCGACCCGGCATCGCCGAACGACGGCGCATCGGTCGCTCCCTCAACAGGCGGATTCACTCCGCGCCCGCCGCCACGGCCGCGGGGACCACCGGCTCCGGGGACAGGCCGTAGCGACGGCAGGCCGCCTCCAGGATCCGAAGGATCAGGAGCTCGTAAGACATCCCATCGGCGCGGGCGTTGAGCACCATGTCGCTGTAATGCGGATTCAGCCCGGGCAGCGTGTTGATCTCCAGCAAATAGATCCGCCCCGTGGCCGCATCGATCCGCATATCCACCCGGCTCACGTCGCAGGCCCCGATGGCCCGGAAGGCCTCGAAGGCCAGCCGCTGGGCCTCCCGCAACAACGCCCGGTCCAGCGGCGCCGGGCAGAGATAGCGGGGGCCCAGGGGCATCTCCGACTTGATGAACGAGGTGTAAAGCCCCCGCTGATCCGGAGGGCATACGCTGAGATCCACCATCATCGGCGGGAAGACGTGAACGCCCCCCAGGTCCAGTCCCTCCTCGGTGGCCCATCCGCCCGGAGGCCGGAGCCACGCCGCATCCCCCTCCACGTTCCCGATGAGGCCCACGGTGAGCTCCGGGCCGTCGATGAACGCCTCCACCAGGGCCTCCTGCCGGTAGGTCCGCAGGATATAGGCCACCTGCTCCCGCAACTCCGCCTCGTTCGTCACCACCGACTTCGCCGAGATCCCCATCCCGCTTCCCTCCCGGTTCGGCTTAACGAAGAGGGGGAAGGAGAGGCGGGGATCCAGGGGCTCATCGGGACGACGGAAAACCTGGAAGGGCGGCGTGGGCAGGCCCTCCGCGACCCACACCCGCTTGGTCATCGCCTTGTCCAGGGAGATGGCCAGGGCCAGGACCCGGGAGCCCGTGTAGGGGATGCGCATCATCTCCAGCATGGCCGGGACATGGGCCTCCCGGGAGTCCCCCCAGTAGCCCTCGCAGATGTTGAAGCAGATGTCCGGCCGGAACCGGCGGAGGGCCTCCGGGAGCTCCAGGTTGCCCTCGAAGATGGCCGTGGTGTGGCCCGCGGCCTCCAGAGCCCGGGCGATCCCCTCCACCGTCTCCTCCGAGTCCAGCTCCGCCCAGGCATCCGGCGGATCGTCCGGCCCCTTCGGGGCGTTCCGCTTGAGGTTGGCCAGGACCGCCACGCGCATCACAGCACCTCCCCGTTGACGACCGGGAGGGGCTCCCCGATGATCAGGGGCATGGTTTCGGCGCCCCCCGTCTGGAGCCGCCGGTGCACGGCCTGGAAGCCCTCCGGGGCGATGGTCATGGCGTCGCCCTGGAGCAGCCCGAAGATCCCGCGCTGGCCGGGCTCGGGGCGCTGGTTCCGGCAGTATTCGCACCGGCTCGAGTCGTGGGGCGTGTAATCAGTAGGCTGCTCGTAGGTGCTGATGAAGCCCTCGAAGTTGCGCAGCACCACCCGGCGCTCGTTCATGGCCAGCAGGTAGTTGGGCATCACCGGCACCTTGCCGCCCCCGCCCGGCAGGTCGATCACATACGTGGGGATGGCGTAGCCGCTGGTGTGGCCCCGCAGGGCCTCCATGATCTCCAGCCCCTTCGAGACCGGCGTGCGGAAGTGCCCGGCCCCCTCCACCAGATCGCATTGATAGAGGTAATAGGGCCGGACCCGGCGTTTGACCAGCTCGTGGACCAGGGCGCGGATGATGTGAGGGCAGTCGTTGACCCCGGCCAGGAGCACCGTCTGGCTGCCCAGCGGGATGCCCGCGTCGGCCAGCTTCGCCAGGGCCTCGGTGACCTCGGGGGTGAGCTCCTTGGGATGGTTGACGTGGATGTTCATCCAGAGCGGATGATACTTGCGCAGCATGGCCACCAGGTCCTCGGTGATCCGCTGCGGCAGGAAGATGGGCACCCGCGTCCCGATGCGGATGATCTCCACATGGGGGATCTCCCGCAGCCGGCGCAACAGGTCCTCCAGGATCGGCTGGGGGAGGATCAGCGGGTCGCCCCCGGAGAGCAGCACGTCCCGGATTTGAGGCGTGCGGGCGATGTATTCGATCTGCCGGTCGTAATCCCGCCGCCCGAAGTTGGCATGGGGATCGCCCACGATGCGGCTGCGGGTGCAGAACCGGCAGTAGCTGGCGCACTGGGTGGTCACCAGCATCAGCACCCGGTCCGGATAACGATGAACCAGCCCGGGGACCGGGGAGTGCTGGTCCTCGGCGAGGGAATCCTCCATCAGGCCCGGCGTCGGCTCCAGCTCCCTCGCCGTGGGGATCACCTGACGCCGGATGGGGCAGTTCGGATCATCCGGGTCGATCAGGGAGGCGAAATAAGGGGTGATGTCCATGCGGAACCGGTGGGTCGCCGCCGCACCGGCCTCCTCCTCAGGGGTGAGACGGATGATCTGCTTGAGCTGTTCCACCGAGTTCAAGCGATGGGTGAGCTGCCAGCGCCAATCATCCCAGAGCGCATCGGGCACATCCCGCCAGATCGGCGCCCGCGGGCTGCGCCGCTTCCCACCAGGGGGCTCCTCCTCCAGGCGCTTCCGCTCCTCCATCTCCTCCCGCCTCCGGATACATGATGCTCCGGGAAGGGCCATGCTTCCCCTCCCACGAGCGGGATTTTACTCCATGCACGCCTTCCCATGCGTTAAAAAAACGTGTAGGTTCCGTTAGATTTCGGTGAATATCATTCATCTACGAATTTCGATAAATCGATAATCATCGATGAATGATTCTGGGTAGATCGAGGGAGCTTGCCGGAGGGGGGGCTTTCGCCGGGTGGAGGAGCGGGGTATAGTCGGGCTCTTGAAGGGAGCGGGCGTTTTCAGGCTCGCTCGAACCCGTGGTCCTCAGGAGGGATCCATGGAGGAGCCGGCGACGCCGGAGCGCGCTCTGGTGGTGGCGGCGCATCCCGATGACGTGGAGTTCACCTGCGCGGGCACGCTGGCCAAGTGGGCCCGTCGGGGATGCCGGATCGCCCTGGTGCTGTGCACCAGCGGCGACGCCGGGACGGAGGAGGCGGGCCGCTCCCGGGAGGAGGTGGCGCGCATCCGGGAGGAGGAACAACGAGCAGCGGCCCGCGTCCTGGGCCTGGAGGAGGTGATCTTCCTTCGTCACCCGGATGGCCTGCTGCAGCCGACGCTGGAGCTGCGGCGGGAGCTGGTGCGGGAGATCCGCCGCTTCCGCCCCCAGGTTCTGGTCTGCGGAGATCCTTCGGTTTATTTCTACGGAGAGGACTACATCAACCATCCGGATCACCGCGCTGCGGCGCAGGCGGCCCTGGAAGCGGTCTTCCCGGCCGCCGGGATGCCGCTGGTCTTCCCCGAGCTGGGCCTGCCGCCCCATCGGGTGCAGGAGGTCTACATCTACGGGGCCGCCCAGCCCAACCTGTGGATCGACATCGAGGAGACCCTCGCGCTCAAGATCGAGGCCCTGCGCTGTCACCGCTCCCAGATCGGGGATTGGGATCCCGGTCCCATGCTGCGGGCCTGGGCGGCTGAGGAGGGGCGCGCCGTCGGCCTGCGTTACGCGGAGGCCTTCCGGCGCATGCGCCTGGGGTAGGAGCGGCCGTCGCAGGGGCTTGTTTCAGAAACGCATCAACAGAGAGACCAGGTCAAACACCGGCTGGAGGATGGAGGAAAGGAGCCCCAGCTGGCGGTCCAGGATCAGGAACAAGAGAAGGGGGAGCGGACCGTAGGCTTCCAGCCGGGCGTAGGCGTAGGCCATGTCCGGCGGCAACAACCCCTGCAGCACACGGAAGCCATCCAGGGGCGGCAGCGGCAGCATGTTGAACACCGCCAGCCCGACGTTGATGAAGATCCAGTCCCGTAAGAAGGCGAAGGCCAGAGGGGTCGCCAGCAGGGGCTCCGGAGCCGCCCGATAGACCAGGATCCCCAGCCCGGCCAGGAGGAGGTTGGCCGCCGGTCCCGCCCCGCCCACCAGGGCCATGCCCACCCGCGGCCCATACCGGAGATAGAGGGGGTTCACCGGCACCGGACGGGCCCACCCGAACCCGGCCAGCACCAGCATCAGGGCGCCGATGGGATCCAGATGGGCCATGGGATTGAGGGTGACCCGCCCGGCGCGCCGGGGGGTGGGATCCCCCAGGCGCTCCGCCACCCAGGCGTGGGCGAGCTCGTGGAACGGCAGGGCGAACAGAAAGATCACCGCCAGGGCCAGCAGGTCACCCGCGTCCAGTCGCAGGAACGGCATAGGGCCTCCTCGTCCCTTTCCCGCCGATTGAAATCGGCCTCTCCGGGCGCTCCGCGCCAAGCGTCGGCCTTCGCCGACGCAGAAGATACCTTCCCGGTCGGCGCAGGCCGACCGATGGCCGAAGGCTCTCACGCCGATTGAAATCGGCCTCTCCGGGCGCTCCGCACCAAGCGTCGGCCTCCGCCGACACAGAAGACACCCTCCCGGTCGGCGCAGGCTTTCACGCCGATTGGAAATCGGTCTTCTGAGGCGCTGCGCGCCGGGCGTCGGCCTTCGCCGACGCAAAGAATGCCTTTCCGGTCGGCGCAGGCCGACCGATGGCCGAAGGCCTTCCCGCCGATTGAAATCGGCCTCTCCAGGCGCTCCGCGCCAAACGTCGGCCTCCGCCGACGCAGAAGATACCTTCCCGGTCGGCGCAGGCCGACCGTCGGCCGAAGGCCTTCGAAGTCCGAATTCATTCGGCGTCGCTATGCCCGCACGAACAGCGAGACCGTCTCGATGTGATAGGTCTGCGGGAACATGTCGAACGGCTGGACTTCCACCAGGCGATACCCGGCATCGATCAGGCGCCGGGCGTCCCGGGCCAGGGTGGCCGGGTCGCAGGAGACGTAGATCCAGCGGGAGGGGCGCAGGGCTTGCAGCGCCTCCAGGGCCTCCGGCGAACACCCGGTCCGCGGCGGGTCCACCACGACCACATCGAAAGGGCCCTCCAGCCCCGGCGCCACCTCCTCCACCGTTCCCATCCGGATCTCCACGTGGGGGAACCCGGAGAGATTGAAGCGGGCGTCGGCGGCGGCCGCGGGGTGCGCCTCGATCAGCACCACCCGCCGGGCGAAGGGCGCGAGATGGGCTGCGAACAGCCCGACCCCGCCATACGCATCCAGGACGGCCTCCGTCCCGCGCAGGTCCGCCCACTCCCGAACCCGGCGAACGAGGGCTTCCGCCACCGCGGTGTTCGTCTGGAAGAAGCTGGGCGCGGAGATGCGGAAACGGAACCCGTCCACCTCCTCCGTAAGGTAATCCAGGCCGATGAGCGGGACGGCCTTCTCCTCCTGCGTGAGCAGGACCAGGGAGACCCGCAGATCGGTCTCCAGGAGAGGGGGTTCGTCCCCTTCCGTCTCGAAGATCACCATGCGGTCCCCGGTGCGGACGCCGCAACGAAGGGTGAGGCGGCGCAGGGGCAGCCCTTCGATCTCCAGGGCCTCGTAGAGCTCCTGGAGCATGGGATGGGCGATCCAGCATCGGGTGATCGGGATCACCCGGTGGGAGCGCATGGCCTGGAAGCCCAGGCGCCCGTCGGCGGAGACGGAGAACTGGACCTGGTTCCGGTAGCCGAAGGGGTCGGGGCTGGGGATCATCGGACGCACCGGCGGGTCCTCGATCTTCCCGATGCGGCGCAAGGCATCCCGGACGACGGCCTCTTTGAGGCGCAGCTGGGCCTCATAGGCGATGTGCTGGAAATGACACCCCCCGCAGGTCCCGAAATGGGGGCACGGTGGATCGACCCGCTCCGGCGCCGGGCGGAGCACCCGGAGGATCCGTCCCCGGGCATACGAGCGGTGGTCCTCCACCACCTCGATCTCCACCTGCTCCCCGGGGATCCCGAAGGGGACGAAGATCACCTTGCCCTCATGGCGGCCGATGGCCTCACCGCCGTGGGCGATCTGTTCCAGGGTCAACCGGATCCGCGTCATCCTCAGGTTCCCTGCCGCAGGTGCGTTCCCTCCGCCCCCGCATGGCGCTGTTCCCGAAATCGCGGGGATCAGAGATCCAGGTCGGGCTCCCGGCTGGCCTCGATGGCCAGCTCGATGAACACCGCTGAGGTCCAGCCGAAGATGGGAGCGGCGCGGGGCGGCCGTCCGCCGGTCTCCGGATGGTAATACTCGTAGAGATCGCGATGGCCCATGGCCAGCCGGAGGGTGCGCCGCCGCAGCTCTCGGGCCAGCTCCGGGTATCCACACCGAAACAGCCCCTCGATGAAGAGGCGGTTGATGTTCAGCCAGGTGGGGCCGCGCCACATCTGCTCCGGATTATAGTGCGGATCATCCAGGGCCACGGTGGGGATGGGATAGCGCGGCCAGAAGGCGTGCGGATCCTGCAGATGGGCCACCAGCCGCTCCACGATGGGCCGGGGGAGGCGTCCGGTGAGCAGGGGGTAAAGGCTGAGGGGGGTCTTGATGCGCACCGGCTGCTCCCGCCGCAACGGCCAGAACAGGCCGGCCTCCTCATCCCACATCGCCGCGATCATGCGCTGGGTGAGGGCCTCCGCCTCGGCCCGCCAGCGCGCCGCGTCCTCCGTCTCCCCGATCACCTCAGCGATGCGGGCGAGATGCTCCATCTGGATCACCAGGTAGGTGTTGAGGTCCGGCGACTCCACCGGCATCCCCCCATCCCACACCGGGGAATCGTCCCAGCCGGAGGAATAAGGGTGGTTATACTGGCACAGGCCATCCCGGTCGTCGTCGTTCCGTTCGAACCACCACCGGTTCCAGCGCACCAGAGGCTCGTAGATCTCATCCAGGAAATCCCGATCGCCCCCCATCTCGTAGATCTTCCAGGCCGCCCAGGCGGTGATCGGCGGCTTGGTCACGTCCGCGTCCACCGGCAGCGGAAGATGGGTGACCCGGCCTTCATCGTGCACCGCATCGGGGATCATCCCGTCCTCCCGCTGGTGATCCAGGACCAGGCGGATCTGATCCTCCGCCAGCTTGAGGTCCACGTAGCGATAAGCCAGGGCGTGGAAGCAGGCGTCCCACTGCCAGACGCCCACGTAGTGGATCTTGCTGGGGGTCATCCCCTCGCGGGTCATGTAGAAGCGGGGGGAGATCAGCCCGGCCCGCATCACCCACCAGGCGTAGTAATACTGAGGGGCCAGGGCTTCGTGGACCGGCGGGGCGGCGGCGAACCACTCGTGCCAGCGGGCCTCGGCCTCCTGAAAAACGGGAAGGGCCGGCCGCAGGCTGCGGTTGAATCCGAGGCGAGGGGTGATGTTCAGCAGGACGGCGGCGTCCGGGGTGGGCTCGACCCGGAACGTGATCCGGAAGAGGCCGGGGCCGGCGGACTCGATTTGATTGAGGCGCAGGCGGGCGTTCGTCGTATAGGCGAGGTTGCGCACCCCTCGCAGGATCCCGCCCCGGCGATCGGCGCGGGCGGTCTCCGCCTGGGCGACGAACTGGAAGCCGATGGACTCCGGAGGAAGGGAGAAGTAGAGGGCCTCCGGATCGTTGAAGGTCATCCCGATGGTCCCGCGGGGGGTATGGAAGAACACCGCATGGGGGTAAGCGGTGAAGGAGACGGGCAACGGCTCGCCATCGGGGCCGATGAAGACCATGCGCTCCACGATGGGACGGCGCTGGCGGTAATCGCCGAACTTCTCCTGCTGCTTCTCCCAGCGCTCGGCCAGCCTGATGAACAACCCGGGCACCCCCGGGCGCAGGTCCTCGGCGAACACCATCATGCGCGAGGACCGTTCGCTGAAGGGCACGTGGTAGAGATCGATCCGATCCTTCAGCAGCCGGCAGAACGGACTCCTGGGCTCCTCCCAGCCCATCGGGAACGCCATCGCCGATCGCACCTCCCTTCCCCAGGTTTCGCAGGGCCCTCCGGCCTCCCTTCCCCGGATTATAGGGAGGCCCGGACGGCGGGCAACATTTCGCGGGACAGTAGGAGCGGCTTTAGCCGCGACCCTTGCGCCATCGATGACAGAAGGTTTGGGATTGCAGGGGGCGCCTTCATCCGTGGCCTTTGGGATCTCAAGGGCGGAAAGTTCGGGGCTGAAGCCCCTCCTACCAAAAAGAACGATGTCTTTTGGTGGGAGCGGCTTCCGCTGCGACCCTTGCGCCATCGATGACAGAAGGTTTGGGATTGCAGGGGGCGCCTTCATCCGCGGCCTTTGGGATCTCAAGGGCGGAAAGTTCGGGGCTAAAGCCCCTCCTACCAAAAAACGATGTCTTTTGGTAGGAGCGGCTTTAGCCGCGACCCTTGCGCCATCGAAGGCGGAAGGTTCGGGATTGTGAGGGGCGGCTTCATCCGTGGCCTTTGGGATCTTGAGGGCAGGGGTTCGGGGCTAAAGCCCCTCCTACCAAAAAGAACGATGTCTTTTGGTAGGAGCGGCTTCAGCCGCGACCTTTGCGCCATCGAAGACAGAAGGTTTGGGATTGCGGGGGTGGCCTTCATCCGTGACCTTTGGGGTCTTGAAGGCAGAGATTCGGGGCGAAAGCCCCTCCCACAGAAAAATCCTTCCTTTCGCCGTCGATCGCCCCGACGCCTTACACGGAGAGCCGGGTCATGCGGCGGATGACCAGAAAGCTCAGGAGGACCAGCATCAGCATCAGGCCCAGCAGGGCGTAGCCGGCGACCCCGCTGGTGAAGAAACGCATCATATACCGGCGGTTGAGCGGGAAGAGGATCAGCCAGAGGGCCAGCGGGAGCGCCGCGAGGATCTGGGCGCTGAGACGATAGGCCGCGGTGAGGGTCCGGATCTCGTTCTGGAGATAAACCCGCTCGTGGATGCGCATCGCCACCCGCTCCAGGAACTCCGCGAGGTTCCCGCCCACCTGCTGGTTGATCTGGATGGCGGTGAGGGCCAGGGCGAGCTCCTCGCTGGGCACCCGCGCCCGCATGTGCTCCAGGGCCTCGGCGAGGGAGAAACCCAGCTGGACTTCGATCAGGACCCGGCGGAACTCGTCGGCGAGGGGCGGAGGGAGCCTCCCGGCTGCCTCCCCCAGGGCCCGATACAGGCTCCCCCCGGTCCGCAGGACCCCCGCGATGAGGAACAGGGCGTCCGCCAGCTGCCCTTCCAGGCGACGGCGCCGGGCCTCCCGGCGGTGGCGGAGGAACAGGAACGGGAGGGCCGCTCCCGCGGCCGCGCCGAGAAGAACCAGCCCGGGCAACCGGTAGACGGCCAGGCCGATCCACGTCCCGAGGGCTGTCGCCCCCAGGACCAGCCCGATGAACTCGACCGGGCGCCAGGGGAGATCCGCCTCGGCCAGGCGCCGGCGGAGGGCCCGCTCCCCCCGGCGATGCCATTCTTTCGCCCTCGCCCACCGCTCCGACAGCCAGCGGGCGAGCCGCTCCCGCTCCGACGGTCGCTCCGGATCCTCCGCCTCCCACTCTTCCTCATCCTCCATCCGGAAAAGAGCAAGCAGCGCGCCGAGGAGGAGCAGGAGGAGGACGCCGAGGAGGATCGCCCCGCTCATCGCCGCAACTCCACCCGGGTCACCCCCGCGGGGCACACCTTCGGATCCGAGACCAGGCGGAAGGTCCCCCCGCCCAGGGAGAGGTCCTTCCCATAGATCGCCCCGCGGTCGGACTTCGCTTGCGGGGCTTGAAGGGTCACTGATCCCTCAGCGGCGTAGATCAACCCGGTCCAAGCGAAGCCGGAGGGGTTCACTGTCGTCATCGTAACCGCCCGGCCGGCGACCAACAGGGGCGCCCCGCGCTGGGGATCGTTCTTCAAAGCACTGTCTAGCTCATAGGGGTTGTTCGGATCGTCCAGCAGGAGGGATCCGGTGGCCGCCAGGGTGACCGTGGCCTTGATTAGCCCCATGTCCTGGCTTCGCGCAACCCGCGCGTCCCCCTCCAGGTAATACAGCCCGTCCTGCAGGCGGACCCGCTGGGCCGTGATGCATTGATCAGGCCGCGGATCCTCGGCCCTCGCCGGGTGCGCGTCGAGGAGGATCGGCTGAGTCGGGTCCTCGGGACGGATGCAGTAACGCTTCTTCGGATCATAGGCGCTCCACAGCGGGCCGCCGGGGGCGAAGTCCGAGGGAGCGTAAAGGGCTGGAAGAGGCTGGAAGGGGACCTGGACCCGTCCGCCCTGGCATCGCACCGAGGAACTGATCTCCGCTTTGGTTCCATACTCGCATACCCCATCGATCGTGCCCGACCCCTGAAGGGCGAGGCGCGCCCCTGCATAGACACTGCCGGTGACGTCCAGGGAGGCGAACTCGGCGCGGAGATCGTTTTCGGCGAAGAGGGCATGGGCGCAGGCAGGGCTCGGGCGATAGAGGGCCACGGCCAGGGCCCGCACTTCCAAAGGATCGAAGCCGAAGACCCCGGCGAAGAAGGCGTCGAACCGATTGATGACCGTGACCTGAACCCCCCGGGCGTCCGCCGGGATGGTCCCCGATGGCAGGGGCGCCAGGAGGTTGCCGTTCTCATCTACATAGTAAGCTTCGAAATAGTAAGCTTCGAAGACATTGGGGGCGCCGTCCACGTTGAAGGCGCCGTGGGCGTCGATGGCCTCCCGCAGGGCGGCCAGGAGATCCGCCTCGCTCCCGCCCTGGCGTCGGATCTCCCACAGGCGTCGGGCGCCGGAGAGGGCGGCGGCGTCGGCGGCGTTCTGGGCCCGCCGCCGCTGGACGAAGGCATTGCCGCCGTCGATGGCCAGCGCCACCAGCGCCAGAAACCCCGCGAAGGCCAGCCCGAGCAACACCAGGGCCTGCCCGCGCCTCCCGCGCGCCGCGATCCTCCGCCGCATGTCCATCCGAGGCCCTCCCCGCCCCCGCCGTAGGGATCCCGAAACTCCGCGTTTCTCCATTTTCAAACCGATTTTACCAAAGCGTATGAAACGCCGAGGAGGGACAAAGGTCCGGGGGGGAGCGTGCTATCGGATGCCGGCGAGATCGGGCAGGATCTCCGGGGGCACCTGATCGTCGACGGGCTCCCCGCGGGCCAGGCGCTGGCGGACCTCCGTAGAGGAGATCCCGGCGAGATCGGAGGGAAGAGCGAGGAAAGCGATGCGCTCCCGATAGGGGGCGCGGGCGGGATCGTTTCGGAAGGCCTCCAGGGCGGGGAGATCCCATGGGGGGCGGGGCGCGACGACCAGGCGGGCGGTGGCGAACAGGACCTCCAGGGCCGCTTCCATCGCCATATCCGGATAGTAGCGGGGATCGAACAGGCGGACCAGGGTGTCGCCGCCCATCAGGAAGAAGAGCTCGGGTCCCTCCCCTACTGCCTCCCGGAGGGCCTGCGCCATCTCGAAGAAGCGGGGAAGGTTGCAGAGGGCGACGCTGCAGGCCGGCCGCGCCCGGGCGATGGCGAGGAGCATGCGCAGCCGCTCCGGCATCCCGAACCCGACCAGCGGCTTCTCCACGTGGAGGAGCGTCAACAGGAACACGCCCTCCTCCAGCGCGAAGGCCGCCCGGGCGGCCTCCACCAGGGCCACGTGGGCGCGGGTGGGAGGATTGAAGGAGGCGGGGAGAACGCCGATGCGCCGGGCCCCGGGCGTTGCCCGATGCACCCAGCGCCATTGAGGCGGCCCCTGAGGGTCCAGCTCCCTCAAAAGCGCGTTCAGGTCCTCCCGTTCAGGACCCATGGAGGAACTCCCGGAGAGGACGGTCCGCTTATCCGCCCAGGGCCCGGAGGGCCATCGGGAGGCGGGGGAGGAGGTCCCCGGCGGTCACGCCGGCCTCCCCGATCTCCGCGCGGGCCCGCTCGCCGGCCAGGCCGTGCAGATAGGCCCCCAGGGCCGCCGCCTCGAAGGGGCCCAGGCCCTGGGCTCGCAGACCCGCGATGGCTCCTGCCAGCACATCCCCGGTCCCGGCGGTGGCCATCGCCGGGTTGGCGAAGGGCATCACCAGGGCCCGGCCATCCGGGGCGGCCACCACCGTGAAGGCGCCCTTCAGCACCACCACGTGGCCCCAGGCCTGGGCGAACTGCCGGGCGATCCTCAGGCGATCCGCCTCGATGGCCGCTTTCTCCAGCCCGGTCAACCGGGCCATCTCGCCGGGATGAGGGGTGAGGATCGCGGGGCCGGGAAGGCGGGCCGCCCAGTCCCTGGCCTGGGCGATGGCGTTCAGGCCGTCGGCGTCCACGATCAGAGGCGGCCAGGAGAAGGCCGGCGGAGGGGCCTCCGCGGTCTCCGGCTCCAGCTGGAAGCCCAGGCGTCCGCGTTTGAGGGCCCGCTCCATCCCGAACATCCGGTGGACGAAGGCCACCGCTTCCTTCTCCTGGGTGAGGCCCGGCCCGAGGACCATGGCGGCGTAGCCCTCGACGGCCTTCGCCAGCACTTCCACGGCATCGGGGATCAGGACGCCGAGCTCGTCGGGCAGCAGGATGTAGGTGATCTCCGCCGTCCGCGCCGCCAGGACCGGGTAGATCGTTCGAGGGACCGCCAGGGTGACCCATCCGGCGCCGACGCGCGCCGCCGCGTGGGCGGCCAGCCCGGGCGCGCCCGGGTAGTTCGTGGATCCCGCCACCACCACGACCTTCCCGAACGTGTTCTTGTGAGCGTCCGCCGGGCGTGGGGGACGCCAGGCCCGCGCCATCGCCGCGTCCATCACCTCGAAGGCGCCCTCCGGGACCCACTTCGGATCGATCCCGATGTCCGCCACCACCAGCTCCCCCACGGCGTGCGCGGCCGGGAACCGGAAGTGACCGACCTTCGGATGCGCGAAGGTCACGGTGAGATCGGCGTGGAAGGCGTTGGGGTCCAGCTCCCCGGTGTCGTAGTTCATCCCGGTGGGCCCATCCACGGCCACCAGCCAGGGCTCGGGGGGCACCCGGGAGCTCCAGGCTGTGGGAGCCAGGGGGGCGCCCGGGGCGAAGAAGGAGGCCGGCCACGGCCGCCGATCGCTCACCTCGGCGCGCACGATCTGGAGCATCCGCAACAGGTCCCCCTCCAGCGGGCGCGTGGTCCCGGTCCCCAGCAGGGCGTCGACAATGACCGCGGCGCTGCGGACCCAGAGGCGGAGCACCCGCCACGTGCGGTCGTCGCCGGCCTGGGCGATGAAGCAGCCGGCCGCCTTCGCCGCCTGGAAGACGGGATCGGTCTCCTCTCGGGGTTTGAGGAGGTAACAGGCCACCTCCGCCCCGGCCTCCTTCAGCAGGCGGGCCGCCGTCAGGCCGTCTCCCCCGTTGTTGCCGGGGCCGACCAGCACCAGGATCCGCCGCCCCTGGACGGGCATCCGTCGCATGATCTCGGCGGCCACCGCCTGGCCGGCCCGTTCCATCATCCGCGCGTAGGTGTGGCCAGCGGCGTCCGCCGCGGCCTCCGCCTGGCGCATCTGCGCGACGGTGAGCGCTTTCATCCGCGAGGCTCCCAGGAGAACAGAATCCGCCCGGGCCTCCGGGCCATCGGTTGCCTACCAGTAAAATATATAGCGAACGGGGAGGGAAAGCGATGGACCTGATCAAGCCGCTCTCGTTGTTGGACAAAGTGCGTTGAATCGAGCCGATCGCTTCGGACATCCAGCGCGAGTTCATGTCGATGAGGCCTGCCCCGCGGAAATCGTTGTGGGGCCTGTGCGCGGATCTGGGGCCAGCGCCGTCGGCCGAAGAGATCGACCAGGCACGTCGGGAAGGGTGATCTCTTTCTGATGGAGCATGTTCGATTGCTTCAAGATCAGGGGTCGCGCCGTTATATCGCAAGCCAGGAGGGAAAGCGATGCGCCCGGAGCTGGGGTTGATCGTGCAGGAGCCTTACGCCACATACATCGTGTTGGGGAAGAAGACCTGGGAGATCCGCCGGTATCCGACGCATATCCGGGGGCGCATCGGGATCGTCAGCCCGCGGGGGTGGATCGGGACGGCGGTGCTGGCGGAAGTGCGGGGCCCGGTCTCGGTGGAGGCCCTGCGGCATCAGCGCTCCCGGCACCGGGCGGATCCCGAGTTCCTGGAGGCTTACGCCCGGGGGCGTCCGCTTTACATCTGGGTGTTCACCGACCCTCAGGCCTTCCCCGAGCCGATCCCCATCTCCCGCCCCCGGGGGCCGGTGGTCTGGATCCGGCTGGAGGAGCCTCCATCTCGAAGAGCCCGTAGGGCCCGTCCCTGAACGCCACCAGCGCCTGGACCCTTGCGGGCCCGCCTCGCGCCTTCCCCCGGACGCCTCCCTGGTCGGTGAAGGCAGGCGTTCCCTCTCTGGCCACCTCGCAAGGCTTCGTCCTCGCGGATTGTGGAGCGCCGGCTCTCGATTCCCCAACGAGAGATAGAAGAAACATCCTGGATATGTTAGACTCAGAGCAGAGCACGTGGCGGGAGGCCTCAGATGCGCGCTCGCTTTTGGGTGGGAGGCGGTTTGCTCATCGCTGCCATCGGAATGCTGATCGTCAACGGGTTGCGCAGCGCGTCCCAGTATTACCTCACCGTCTCCGAGCTGAAGGCGCGGGCGGCGAGCCTGCAGGACCGCCCCATCCGCCTCTCAGGGATCGTCGACGGCGGGACGATCCGCTACGACCCGGAGACGCTCTATATCGAGTTCGGCCTGGTGGACCGCGTGGCCGACATCGGTAAGGTCCCGCCGCTCAAGGTGGTCTACCAGGGGGTGAAGCCGGACCTCCTCCAGAACGAGGCCCAGGCGATCGTGGAGGGCACCCTGGGGCCGGATGGGGTGTTCTACGCCCGGACCCTCCTCCTCAAATGCCCGACGCGTTACGAAGAGGAGGCCGCCACGGGATCCTCCCGATAGGAGGGCTTGGATGGTCCGGGAGGTCTCTCCCCCGGAGGAGCTCCAGCAGCGGCGGGCCGCCCTGGAGGCCGAGCTGGCCCGCTTCCTGGACTTCCTGCGAACCCATTATGTCCCTCAACGGGTGATCCTGTTCGGCTCCCTGGCGGAGGGCCGGCTCCATCCGGACTCGGATCTGGATCTGGTCGTGGGGATGCCCTCCTCGCGCCCGTTCCCGGAGCGCATCGGAGAGCTCCTGGAGCGCTTCCGTCCCCGCGTGGGCGTGGATCTCCTGGTCTACACCCCTGAGGAGTTCGAGGAGATCCGGAACCGTCCCTTCTTCCGCGAGGAAGTGCTGGCGAAGGGAGTGGTGCTCTATGAATCCCCTTCCGGAACATTGGCTCCGCTTCGCCCGTGAGGACTTGCGAATGGCGGAGCTGGCTTTTGAGGATGAAATCTACAATCAGACTTGCTTTCACGCGCACCAAGCTATCGAAAAGGCCCTTAAAGCCTGCTTGGAGGCCGAGGGCAAGCTGCCTCCCAGAACCCATAAGATTGCGGATCTCATCGCTCGAGTTCGCGGTTTATCTCTATCTGACCTGGAGGGAAAGTTGCTACGCATGGATCGTTTCGACATTCCGCCCCGATATCCCGACGCGCTACCCGGGATGCTACCTGAAGGATGGCCGGGCCGTGCGGAGGCCTTGGAGGCCCTGGATCGAGCCCGAGAAGCCCTTCGACGAGTGGAGGCACTGCGATGAGTCTGCTGGGGGAGCTGGTGCTGGATCTGGCGTGGGGGCTGGGCCTGGCGGGGACGGCCCTGGCCTTTTATGCGGGGTGGCGCCGGGAGGCGCGATGGGAGGAGGTGGCCCGGCGCATCGGCCTGGTGATGGCGCCGCTGCTCACCCTGGCCGTGCTCCTGCTGGAGTCCGCCCTCCTCGCGGATGACTTCCGCCTGATCTACGTCGCCCAGGTCTCCCGGCAGACCCAGCCGCTCTTCCTCAAGATCACCGCCCTGTGGGGCGGCCAGAACGGCTCCCTGCTCTTCTGGTCCTGGCTGATGAGCCTCTTCCTCTTCGCGGCCATGGCCCGCGCCGATCGCTTCCCCCGCGATCTGCGGCCGTTCATCGCCGGCGTCCTGCTGCTGACCCAAACGTTCTTCCTGCTGCTCAACCGGTTCTTCGCCAACCCCTTCGAGACCTTCCCGGTCCCCCCGGCGGATGGACGGGGGTTGAATCCCCTGCTGCGCCATCCGGGGATGATCGTCCATCCCCCCCTGCTCTACCTCGGCTTCGTCGGCTTCGCCGTCCCCTACGCCATCGTCATCGCCGCCCTGCTGGCCGGCCGGCGGGATGATGAATGGATCCCGCTGCTGCGGCGGTGGACCCTGGTGGCCTGGCTGTTCCTGAGCCTGGGCCTGCTGGTGGGGGCCCGCTGGGCCTACGACGTGCTGGGCTGGGGCGGCTACTGGGGATGGGATCCGGTGGAGAACGCGGCCCTGCTCCCCTGGCTGACGGGGACCGCTTTCCTGCACTCGGTGATGGTGCAGGAGCGCCGGGGCATGCTGAAGGTGTGGACGGCGCTGCTGATCATCCTCACCTACGCCCTGGTGATCCTGGGGACGTTCATCACGCGCACCGGGGTGATCGCCTCCGTGCACGCCTTCGCCCGCTCGGCCATCGGGGTGCCCTTCCTGATCTACACGGGGCTGGTGCTGGTGGGCTCCCTGGCCCTGCTGACCGTGCGCTGGGAGCTCCTGCGGGCGGAGAACCGCATCGAGTCCTGGCTCTCCCGGGAGACATTCTTCCTGCTCAACAACTGGCTCTTCCTGGGGATCGCCTTCGCCGTCTTCTGGGGCACGTTCTATCCGATGTTCTCCGAGCTGCTGTTCAACGAGAAGCTCACGGTGGGCCCCCCATATTACAACCGGGTGACCGGGCCGCTGTTCGCAGGCCTCTATCTGCTGATGGGGGTGATCCCCTTCCTCCGCTGGCGGCGGACGCCGGGGGCTTCCCTGAGGCTGGCGGTGGGCTCCTCGGCCATGGCCGGGCTGGGGGCGATGGCCCTCGCCCGCGCCCTGGGGGTGTCCCTACCGTGGGCCCTGGTGGGATTCGGCCTTTGCGCCTTCGCCGGGTGGGGGACCCTGCTGGATTATGCGCTGGGGGTGCGGGCGCGGCGCCGCGCCACGGGGGAGCCCTGGCCGACCGCCCTGGCCCGGCTGCTGGCCCGCAGCCCCCGCCGTTACGGGGGTTACCTTGTTCACCTCGGCGTGGTCCTGATCGGGATCGGGGTGATCGGCTCCCAAGCTTACCCGCAGGAAACCCAGCGCACCCTCCAGCTGGGAGAGGCGCTCTCCTTCGGCGGCTACCGGCTGGTGTATCAGGGGATCCGGCAATACACCCCGGCGACGGAGCCGGACGTGGTGGTCACTCAGGCCTGGGTGCGGGCTTTCGACGCCCGGGGGAATCTCCTCGCCGATCTTTACCCCTACGTGCTGCAATACGACAGCGGAGAGAGCCTGACGCCCCCGGCCCTGCGGGCCACGCTCAAGGAGGATCTTTACATTCTGCTGAGCGGATGGGTGGAGGGTGGGAACCGGGCGACCTTCAAGATCTTCATCAACCCGCTGGTCTCCTGGATCTGGATCGGAGGGATCGTCCTGATCCTGGGGACGCTGGTGGCCGTGTGGCCTCGGCCCGCGCCGGCCCCAGTCCCACAGATGATCCGTCCCCGGCTTCAGGAAGAGCCGTCGATGGTCTCGTGAGGAGGGGTTCATGCTGAAACGCGTTCGGATTCAGGGATATCGCTGCTTTCGCGACGTGGAGGTCGAGCTAAAACCGTTGCAGATCCTGGTCGGCCCCAACGGGAGCGGCAAGAGCGCCTTCCTCGATGCGATTCGGTTTGTGGAGGATATCGTGCGGAATGGCCTGAAAAAAGCGGTGGAGCGCCGGGCCCGGCGCCCCAGTGAGTTGAGCTGGTATGGGAAGTCTTCCCATATCCGGTTCGAGCTCCGCTGGGGGATCCCCGGGCAGGAAAGCGCGGGACCTGAAGAGGCGAGCGGAGAAGTGGAATATGAGCTGGAGCTGATTCTACGACCAGAGGGGGATCTGAAAATCCGATCGGAGTCGTTGCGCGTTCAAAAAGGAGAGGACGGAGCCAGGATCTGTCTTTTCGAGCGCAAAGATGATACAGCACGCCTGGAGCCAGAAAACCTCAATTTTAATCACACTATCAAGCTTCGAGATGAGGATCAAACCATACTTTCTATAATTATTTCGATTGGAACCATGATTGCCAGTTCCTCCCCATGGTTACTTAATCTGAATGAATGGCTTCCAGATCTTGATCGGTGGTTCAGGGGATCCTGGCCGGAGTTTCTGCATCCACAGCCGGATGCGATTCGGAAAGGCATATCGGAGCTGGAGGTGGAATCCGATCACCTGTTTTCTCCGGATGCGCGCAATTTGGCGTTATTAATACAAGGATTAAAAGAGGAATACTCGGGCATATACAAACGATGGATCGAGCCAATTCGCCATCTACTTGGGCGCAAAATTGATTTTGAGATCCGAGCGGATGAAGTGGAGCGGATCCGACGAATCTGGATGCGGGAGGAGGATCTGTGGATCTCTCCCACCGGCATCTCCGATGGCTTGCTCCGATTCGCCGCCCTGAGCTTCCCAGCGTATGATCCTAACAGTGTAGGGCGAATCTTCTTTATAGAAGAAATTGAGAATGGCCTCTCCCCAGATGCAATTCGTTTAATATTTGATATATTGAGCTCAACTCAGGACATCCAGTGGTTGGTTACAAGCCATCACCCCTTGCTGATTCATCTGGCGGGCCCGGAGCGTTTGCTGATTTTCTCGAAAGAAGAGGAAGAGACGCGTGTGATTTCGGGGGATCAGCACCCTCTTCTGGCTGATCTTCATCCAGAGAACAATCTTTCAGATCTGTTTATGGCCGGAATATTATCGTGATAATCTCAGAAAAGCCATGTCTGAACGCTCCGCATCCGAGGCGCTGCGCCGATTCAACCCGGACCTGGTGGCTCTGGTCCCCGATGTTCATATCGACGCCATCATTCGAACGCTTGTGTCGCGTTTATGGCCGCATATTTCCTTCATTTCGGTGAAAGCAAAGGGGATCCGGATGTATTTTACCGATCAGAAGAATGGCTTAGACCTTTTATCCACCGGGCTCAATACGCTCTGGTGATCCTGGATTTTCAGTGGGCCCGCCCTTCCGGCCTGGAAGCTTCCCATCATGTTCGTGAAAAACTGAAGGACCGTTTAAGCCGATCCGGCTGGCAGGATCGTTGCGAGGTGGTGGTCATCGATCCCGAAGTCGAGAGCTGGTTATGGGCAGATGTTCGAACTTTGGCCCGGGCGATCCTGCAGGAGCATGAAAACGAAATCCTCCGGCTGCTCCCGCGGGGATCGAGCAAGCCGAGGAATCCGAAGGAGGAACTGGATCGTGTGATCGAGCAGGTTAACCGCGATCGCCGTGTTCGCGCCAAGCGAGACGCCCGCCTTTATGAGCAATTTGCCCGGGAGATCCCGAAGGAGAGGCTGGACCAATGCGCGGACCCCGCCTTCTCGGCTTTGCGCTGGGCGCTATCTTCCTGGTTTGGGCCCTGGCGGTAGCCCGGCCCGCCGGGGCCCAGACCCCGGTCCCCCCGGTGCCCGACGACGAGGTCA
>Ga0080007_1055262_pt1 | contig 31690 bp, 20 predicted proteins | sample OctOCTMetagenome_FD_69210 | JGI IMG/M metagenome (GOLD analysis project Ga0080007, IMG submission 69210) | Hot spring and microbial mat streamer communities from Octopus Spring Streamers, Yellowstone National Park, USA - OCT_B (SPADES... | ecosystem: Environmental > Aquatic > Thermal springs >...
TCCAGAGAACTACAAAAAGCTTCTCAAAAGCCAGATTTATATTCAGTACGCGTTATGGAGATTGGGGAAGATGGAAGAGGAATTGAGAAATAAGTTGAATCAAGAGAAAAACAAATACAAAGCAAACGGTATAAAGAGGGATTTGAGGAGGTTAAAGAGAGAGAAGAAATTTTTAGAGAGATTTTTGATGGAAACAAATAAAAGCTCTCAGAGTGAGCCGGAGACCCAAAAGCAGGTGGACCGAAGGAAGGAACCTGTGAGGGGGGAGAAAAGCTCCCAGAAACTCTGGCGAGTTCTGAGGGTAGCCTTCGCTATGCCTCTCCTTGGGGGGTTTTTTGTAAGGGACTTCTCTCCTTTGCGCCCTGTGATGGTGCAAGGGAAGTGGGAGGGGGTAGCGAGTAGGTTAGGTCCTGATGGCTTTGCAGGGCCGCCTTAATATGTTTGCGACAAAGCTTTTTAGGGCACTGTACATTAATCCAAATGCATCAAGCCATTTTGATTTTTTCACCCGTTTTTATTTTCTCTTGATTCATTATTATAGAGAAAAATATTTTTAAGGTTTCCTGATTTTTTTCTCATTATTTTATTCAGAACTAAATATTAAAGTGAAAATGAAAATCATTATCAATATATATATACCTTCTCTTTTTTCTCTCATTTTTTTAGCCTCTTTGGTACAAAAGGGTTTTTCAGATAATGTACAGGATTTTGCCAGATTATTTATGCTTTCAAACTATATTTCATCTGACTATGAAAATGCAGTAAGGGACGGTAAAGTAATTTCAGATTTTGAGTATTCTGAGATGAAAGATTTTTGTTCAGAAATCATTTCTTTGGCTCGGGGAACAGAGATTGAAGCCTTATCTTATAAGCTTTGTCATGCAATAGAAAATAAAGAAGATGTAAAATTAGTAAGGGAGCTTGCTAATAAGGTGAGTGATTTTGCTTTGAAAAACGGAGGATTAAGGCCTAATTTTATACCTGACTTCAAGCTCGGTGAGAAAATCTATAAACTTAACTGTGCTTCTTGTCATGGTGAAAGAGGTGAAGGATATAAGGTGCAGTTTCAAGACTCTCCACCTCCTTCACCTCTAACATCGCCAGATATATCTCCTGTTAAGGTTTTTGCGATAACGAAATTCGGTATTGATGGAACTCGTATGTTAGCTTTTGATATGAGCGACAAAGAAAGATGGTCCCTTTCTTTTTTCGTTTCTGCTATGAGATATATTCTTCAGGAAGATATAAAAGATGAAAATGAATTAATAAAGGAAAATGGTTTTGATTTTGATGATTTTTCTTTACTTTCTTTGCTTTCATCTGCTTCAAATTATGAACTTGAAAATAGATTTGGTTTTGACCTTGCGAGAAGATTGAGATTGTCTGTCTTCCATCTTGACGAATTATCTGTGTTTTCTTCTGGATTGAGAATTGCTATAGAACTTATTGAGCAAGGTAAAATCTCGGAAGCAAAAACCACATTAGATTTAGCTTATTTTATTTTTGAAGGTGTGGAAAGCAAAATTGCAGTTAGGGATTTTACAACGGTAAAAAAAGTTGAATTACTTTATAGGTCTGCCCATGCAAAAATAAGTGAGGCAAAGCTTGATGAAGCTAAAATGGATTTAAACGAAATTTTGTCAAGTGTAGATAAGATAAAAGGTAGGGAAATAGGTAAGTCTTTTTCCGCTTTTGTTATTGTTTTTCGAGAAGGTTTTGAAGCTATTCTGATAATTTCTGCTATTTTGGGAATAGTTTCTATTACTCGTGCAAGTAAATTCCCAGTTTATCTTGGCACTGTATTAGGAATTGTTTTTGGGATTTTACTGTGGATTGTTTTGGGTAGGATTGTTTTGATTAATCCAGAGTTGATGGAAGGATTTTTGACCTTGGTAGCTGTTTTGGTTATACTTTATGTAAGCTTTTGGCTTCTTGAAAATTCTCGGCAGGAGAAAATAAGGCAGTTTATTGAGAAAACTAAAAGTTATGCAGATTTGAAAAACTATACTTCTTTGTTCCTTTTATCTTTTTTTGCTGTTTCAAGAGAAGCTGGGGAAACGGCTCTTTTTCTCAGGGCTATTGGTGATGTTCGTGCTATGTTTTACGGAATTATTTTGGGGGCATCTGCTCTTTTTGTTGTAGCTTTTTTGATTTACTTTTTGAGAATAAAACTTAAACCCCGTATATTCTTTGTCATAACTAATATTATGTTGAACTTTGTAGCGGTCGCTCTTTTGGGTAAGGCTATAGCTGAATTTCAGGAAGCAGGTATAGTTCCAATAACTTTCGTAAAAGTACCTTCCTTTGATTTTTTTGGTGTCTTCCCAACTTTGCAAACAATAATTCCTCAATTAATATTATTTGTTTTTCTATTTGGGGTTACTATCTACTATTTAAGAGTCCATCATAAATCTGTATAAAACTTTGTTTCACTTTTTGCTTATTTTTTTGATGTGTATTTTTTATCCTCTATTTGTTAAAGTTTTACCGGAAGAAGTTTATATCGTTCTATGATTTTATCTTATTTGTTATTATAATTATTGTGTATGGAATATGTTATAAAAGTTTTTCTGACTGTATTTTTTGGAGCAATTATTTTTTTTGTTCCAAGATTTATTGAAAAGAAAACATTATCATATTTACTTGCTTCTTTTATTTTTGTAATATATTTTGTTTTACTAAGTCTTATTGGCGGAGCTGATTTTGTATATGTCTTACTTTTGCTTTCTTTGTTTGTGTTTTTCTTGTATGTTATATTTAGTTCATATATCAAAGGATTTGATGAATTGGAGAGAGCTATTGATTTTCTCGAAAAGGAAATTAAGGGATATGAAAGTATGGTATCTTTAAATATATCCCATCAGAATTTTCCTGGGCGTTCAAGGAAGATTTATAATTTTTTTTCTCTAATATTTTCGAGATTGCAGAGTGAAGTAGACAGAGTAAAAACGATGAACAACTTTCTCATATACTTAACGAACTTTGCAAGATACTCTCTTTCTGAATCAGATAAGAAGAAGTTTCTTGTTGAAGTAGGAAATTTTCTTGAATATGTCTTTCCGAATAAATCAGTTTCCTTAGTTATGATGGAGGAGGATCAGCCTGAAATTTTGAAGGGAAAAGAAGTGATTGAACCTTTTATAAACCAGATAGTGTATGGTAAGTTTGAAGATTCCGCTAATAAATATATCTCTTTCCCTCTCTCAAAAAACGGTAAATACTATGGATTTATTGTTATTTTCGGTGATTCTTCTGAGATAGAGAGAAATTTTGTTTTTATAGTTTCAAAGTTTGTTGAATCTGTTTTGAGGAGGATAGAAAAGGAGGAAGAAATAGAATTGAAGGCCGTGACGGATCCTCTTACTGGTATTTACAATAGGAGATATTTTATGTCGCGTCTTGAACAAAATTTTGCGAAATTTAAAAGGACAGGAAAGAGTTACGCTGTTGTGATATTTGATATAGATAAGTTTAAGAAAATAAACGATACTTTGGGGCATGTAGTTGGAGATGAGATATTAAAAACTTTTGCTTCTGTGATTAAAAATGGTATAAGGAAATATGACATTGCTGCTAGATTTGGTGGAGATGAATTTATCCTGCTTCTTGACGAAATAGATAAGGATAACGCTATAAATGTTGTGAAAAGAATTTCTACGCGTTTTTCCTTATCTGATGAGATAAAGGTTTTGGTTGAGGATGGAATTTATGTAAGTTGGGGATTTGCGATGGTAGATGAAGCTCCTTCATCTTACGAGGAAATAATAAAGCTTGCAGATAAAAGGCTTCTTAAAGCTAAAGAACTGGGTGGCGGTAGAGGAGTTTGGGAATGAGATTTTCTATGTCAGCTATATTTTGCATCTTTGTAGCTACCTCATAGAAAAAACCTTCTATTATTATTTTTTCTGCTAAATCGGGCTCTATACCTCTTGATGTGAGATAGAAGATTTCGTTTTCTCCTACTTTTGCAACCGACGCTGAATGTTTTGCGCTTACTATATTGGTATCTATATACATGGATGGAGTGAGAAATACTCTTGCATCATCAGAGAAGTTAATTGCTTTGCCTTCTATGAAAGAATCAGACAATTTTGCTTGGCTATCTATTTTAGCATTTTGTAAGAAAATCACTTGTGATTTATCTTTTGCTAATATTCTTACCATAACTTCGCCTTTTGTTTTTTCTCCTTTGTGTTCCATGTTATGTATTACTTCCAGATTTTTTGAGTTAGTGGAGGAGATTATATGGTAATCATATGCTGAACTTTCTTCCCCATCAAGTATAATATCTTTAATTAAGTATCCTTTACCTTCTCCGCCCCATATATTTGCTTCTTTAACTTCTGATTTCTTATCTATTGAGGTTTTTGTTCTTTCAAAGAATCTTGCTTTTTCACCTATCTGTTCAAATGAAAATAGTTCTAACTTAGAGTTTTCTCTAACTAATATCTCGGTTGATGAAATGTTCCATATCTTTGAGTCGTCAAGAAGTATTTTGAATATTCTTACATAGCTTCCTTTTTCTATTTCTATTTTTAGTGAATTTGGAATAAATACATATTCCTCATTTTGGGAAATTTTATTCTCATCACTTTTACCTTCTGCAGATATCAAGAGTAAGGTATCGTTATCTTCTAATTTTATGTTGAGGCATTTTGAATATTCTTTTATTATATTTTCAATCGGCTGCGTGTGTGTATTAATATTTTGATTTTGATTATAGATTTTTATTTTTTCTTCTACTATTTTTTTACCTTCTGCTATAATTTTTTTCTCTGATGGAAAGATGAATATAGGATTTTCTTGAAGTTTTATTTTAAGAGCTGATATTATCTTTTCTACAAGTCTATTCTGATCTTCGTTTAATTTTTTTACGATTTCCCATTCAAGATTATTTTTTATTTTTATGTTTTTTGGAGCTTTGACTTTTGAATATTTTGTCTTTATTATCTCATGTAATTCTTCTTGTGTTTTTATCATTATTTGTATATTTTTCCACTATGAATTTTTAAGGGTTTCTTCTATAAATTGAAGTAATTTACTTTTAGGTGCGGCTCCGACCATTCTACCGATCTCCTTGCCATTTTTAAATATTATAAGTGTTGGGATGGAAAAAACCTTATATTTTGAAGCTATATCTGGATATTCGTCAACATTTAATTTTCCTATTTTTATTTTATTGTTCTCTTTTTCTATTTCCTCAAGTATTGGTGCTATGGCTCTGCAAGGGGCGCACCAGGCTGCCCAGAAATCAACTAATATTGGCTTATCCATATTTATTTCCTGATTGAAGTTTTTTTCATCAAGTTGTATTGCCATTTTTTGGTGTCGGGGCGACCGGATTTGAACCGGCGACCTTTGGCCCCCCATGCCAATGCGCTACCTCTGCGCCACGCCCCGATTATACAAAAATTATATATTCCGCATTTGAAAATGTAAAATTCAGTATTGATAATTTGGATAACCTATAGAATCAACTTAAAAGTATGAAGGAGAAATTTTGGAATTTCTTGATACTTGCGAGACCTTTTCAGTGGCACAAAAACATTTTTGTTTTTGCTCCTATTTTTTTTGCTTTTTCTTTTGAAACACAAAAGCTTATGAAAGTCTTTCTGGCTTTTTTATCTTTTGTGTTGATTTCCTCCTCTGTATACTCAATAAATGATGTGATTGATTTTGAAAGAGATAGATTACATCCTACAAAGAGAAATAGACCTGTAGCTTCTCTCAAAGTATCTAAAAATGAAGCATTAATCTTTGCTCTCTTTTTACTTCTTATTTCTCTGATCGTATCTTATATTTCATCTACGCTACCTATTATTATATTATATTTTCTTTTAAATATTTTATATTCGCTATTTCTCAAGGGTGCGGAACCTCTTGGTATATTTTCTGTTGCTTTTGGTTTTGTTTTAAGAGTTATTGCCGGCGGTTTGTCAGCTAAAATAACTCCTTCAAGCTGGCTTATAACTTCTACATTTTTTATCTCTCTCTTCATATCTTCTATGAAGCGGGAGGCGGAGGAAGGAGAGCATTCAAAAATCTATGAACATATAGGTGTTATTTCCGCAACTTTAACAATAATTTTCTATACCTTATACATAGTTCTTGAGAGAAAAAGTTTTTTCCTACTTATCTCAATAATTCCAGTTATGTTCGGTATAATAAGATACTATATAATATCAGAGGAACGGAAAGGGAAAGATCCCTCTTTGCTTATAATAGATTATCAGATATTGATATCTGTTTTTCTCTGGATTTTAATATTTGTATTACATACTATTTTCCCTCAACTTGAAATCTACTGATTTGCTGCCAAGTTTCTGTTTGTTAGCATGTGATTCTTTGATTTTTCTGTAAATGTTTGAATTATTTTATGTTTTTGTAGCCTTTCTGCTGATGCAACCGTTCCAAGTAAAAGCCAGAACATCTCAGCTGTTTGTAATATAACAAATGTGTTAGCACCTACTGTATGAGCTAAAATTCCTACAAACCATCCAGTTATACCTAATGATAGAGCCTCTATATTTTTATCTTCGTAGTTTAATTTCAGGTTCATTTTCAAGAACTTCCAAATTGTGTATATGAGATAAATGAAAACTATAAGTCCAAGTGTTCCTGTCTCTCCCCATACTCTGAAAAACTGATTATCCATAAGACCCACTCCCAGCATTCCGAAACCAAAAATCGGGCTTTCTGGTAATTGATCAGTTATAAACCATCTCCATCTATCCCACCTAACGAAAGCCGATGATTCAACATATATATTCCCTATTATTTCTCCTCCTCCTGAACCTTCAAATGTGTATTTTATTCTCTCTATTACGTAGTCAGGCACTATGAAAGGAAATGCGGCGGTGAGTATAAGCGATATAATAAAAACATCTTTCCTCCTCATGAAAAATATTTGGAAAAGTAGCCACACAACTCCTGCAAGGTATGATGCTCTTGAAAGCGTTCTGAAATAGACCAGCGTAGCTGATGCAAAGATGATTGGAAATAAAAGTTTCTTTATACCTTTTGCTTTGAGCATAAATGGAAAAGCTATCGTCATTATTCCCAGAGCAAATATCCCGACATTTTCCCTACCACCGAATCTTGTATGGAAAGGGAATCTTACTGCATTTCCTATTTTGCCTTCCAATATAATGCCATTTAGCCAGTATATTAGAGCAATTGATACTCCAAGAAAATAAGCAATTATAACATTTTTGATTTCTTTTTCGCTTTTGAGTAGAGAATAGCTCATTATAAAGTAAAGCCAATATTGTATAAATTTTGAAAGAAAAAGAAGTTGTGCTTTCCATCTAAAAGGTGATAGAAATAAAAAGGTTGAAATGCTGTATATGAAAGCGAAAAACAAAATTATTGCTGCTATTCTTGAGCCATACCCATCTTTTGGTATATAAAAACCTCTTATCCCCCATGAAACAAGTGTGATGATAAAAAAAATATCTTCAAATCTTATAGTTATATCTCTTACATCTGTTTCTCCTATGCTTATTGAGGGGGAAATTGGGATAAGAAAACATATCAGATATATTCCGAAGGATGGATTTTTCAGTATAAGTGGAGCGAATATTGCAACTGTTATGGCTATTGCGGGGAGGTAGTCTTTGAGAATTTTCCCTATGTTTATTTCACTTACTTCCATTAACATAAAAATTATGCATAATTCCTTGTTTTTGAAATTTTTTGGTTTCTAATCTACACTTTTTATTTATGAGGTTTTATTTTTATGCCTTTTTATTTTTTGCATGGTTTGCAAGTGTGATTTATAATGCTTCTTTACCATCTCGCTTACCTACAGGGCTAGGGAATTTAGATAAAATCATTCATTTTGTCTATTATATTCCTGGAGGATTTTTATCTTTTATGTATGTTGGAGCATTTGGACAAATCTCACCATTTGTTTCTTTTCTCTTAGCTTTTTTTGTTTCTATTACAGATGAATTTATTCAGTCTTTTATTCCTGGAAGGCAGGCTGATTTTTTTGATATTGTTGCAGATACTTTCGGAATTATTTTAGGAATATATTTGGGTATTGTAAGAGAGAAGATAAAAAACAAATCAGAGCGAGCGAAAAAATTGATTTGATAGAAAATTTTTTTGATTTCTTGAATCAAAATTTTTTGTTTTTTTGATTTTTCGTTCTGGTTTCTTTATTATAAAAAAAAATTTTTTTTGTAGAATAAATTTATAAAACAAAAAAGTTTTTTTATTCATAAAATTTTATTTATGAGTTTTGGTTTAATAAAAAAAGATAGTGGAGGTGAGGGTAAAAGTGGAAAGGAAGTTTCTGGGGACCCACATAATAGCGGAGCTTTACGGGTGCGATCCGGTTTTGCTTGACGATGTGGAGTTCATAACCTCTACTCTTATAAAGTCAGCTGAAAAGACAAAAGTTACAGTTGTTGATTATGCAACGAGAAAATTCGAACCTCAGGGAGTGTCAGCTATCATTATAATATCCGAATCTCATATAGCAATACATACATGGCCAGAGCTAAAATACGCAGCTCTTGACTTTTATACTTGCGGGGAGGAGGACCCTGAACCTGCTGTCAGGGAGATAGCTCGTAAGTTCAAAACAAAGGAGTTAGTTTTATTCCGTGCTGATAGAGGGAATATATCCAAAATAGAAAAAATAATGAGATCCAACAGAAAAAATAGAGAAAATGAGGAAATCAGAACCGATGAGATGCAAGTTCTACTTTGATTGGACAGATAAATCATCAGGATTTTTCTATTCTATAAAAGAGGTTATATTATCTAAAAAGACGGATTTTCAACAAATAGATCTTGTTGTTCTTGAAGAAGTTGGGCTTGCCCTAATATTAGATGGAAAGATACAGATCGCAGAGCTTGATGAATTTTCATACCATGAACCATTAGTTCATATACCTCTGATAACATGTGGTAGTCCAGAGACTGTACTTATAGTGGGAGGTGGAGATGGATGTGCGCTCAGAGAAGCTCTAAAATATAAAAGTATCAAAAGATGTGTACTTGTAGATATAGATAGAGAGGTAGTTGAAATATCCAAAGAATACCTCAATCATATAAATAAAGGTTCCTTTTTTGATCCTCGTGTTGAGGTCTTTTTTGAAGATGGGCGAAAGTTCATAGAAAATACCCACGAAAAATTTGATGTAATAATAATAGACACTGTTGATCCGCTTGAATACGGTCCTTCTTATCTCCTTTTCACAAAGGAGTTTATGATAAAGGTAAAAGAGAGACTCACTGAAAGAGGAGTCGTCTCAGTACAATCAAATACAATTTTTCCGGGCGGTTCAAAGTTTTTGCTTGCTATGTATAAGACTTTGGAGAAAGTATTTCCAAAAGTTTCTTTCGCTTGGACATATCTCAAATCATTTATGTTAAGCTGGGCATTTACTTTCGGATGTGTTGCAAGGAAACCAGAAGAAGTTCCCTATGAAGAAGTAGAGAAAGTCTTATCTCAAATTGAAACTCGCTTTCTCACTCCAGAGGTTTATAGAGCCTGTATATCTAAACCGAAATTCTTTATAGAAGACCTGAAAAATTTTGATCAAATAATAACTGATGAAAAACCTCTATTCGTCTATTGATTTTTTTATTGATTTTCCTGAGATTTTGAAAATCCATTTTGTTTAGTATAGAACTTTACGATTTCTTCGGCGAGAGATTCAACTGTTTGCTTTTCTGATATGATTTCTGGTTTTTTGACATGTTTTTCTACTGTTTTCGCTGTAACCTCTCCTATGCAAGCTATCACTCTATCTTGTATCCACTCCTTTTCAAAAAATTCAAGAAAATATAAAAATGAGAGAGATGAAGTAAATGTCAGAACATCAGGATTTATTCTTTTTAATTCTTCTATGTCTTCTTTTGTTTTTTCTTCTTTTTCTATTGAATATATCTCTATGGTTTTTACATTTTTGCCTATTTGGATAAGTTTGCTTTCTATATTTCTTATTTTCTCTGCTCTCAAAAATATCACATTTTTTTCATGTCTTACTTTTAATTCCTCATATAGGTTTTCTGTTGTAAAGTTGTTTGGTATTATATCTGGGATAATACCAAATTTGTTTAAAGATGAAGCCGTTTTTTCTCCGACTGCTGCTACCTTCATTCCCCATATAGTTCTTGAATCTTTGCCTTTGCTGAAAAGAAAAGAAAAAAATTTCTCTACGCCGTTTTGGCTTGTAAAAACTAAAACTGTATCATTTCTTTCATCTACTTTTTTTTGTTGAATATCTTCTAAAAAATTTCTAATATTTTCTTCGTGCTTTTCGTTGAAGACTATTTTTACCGATGGGAATAGTATTGGAAGTCCTCCAAGTTCTCTTATTAATTTTGACATCGAATATGATTGTCTGATAGGACGGGTTATAACGATTTTTTTTGAGAATAGAGGTTTTTTCTCAAACCAGCTTATTTTCTCTCTCATTTTCACGACATCTCCGACTATGAATATCGCAGGTGGTTTCACTTTTTCCTCTTTTGATTTTTCTATTATTTTATCTAGTGTAGATGTTATTGTTCTTTGTAGGGGAGTCGTTCCATTTTCTATTAACGCACAAGGTGTGGAAGGTGGCAAATTTTCTAGTAATTTGCTTACTATCTTTTGAAGAGGTTTTACGGTCATAAGAAAGACTAATGTTCCGCATTTTGATATAGAGGAAAAATCTATTCTTTCCCTACCCTCAGCTTCGCTTCCTGTTATAACTGTAAAAGAAGAGACAAAATCTCTATGAGTTATTGGGATACCTGCGTATGCTGGAACAGAATAGAATGATGATACACCAGGGACTACCTCAAAATCTATATCATTCTCTTTTAGGTATTCGCATTCTTCTCCTCCTCTCCCAAATATAAAAGGATCGCCCCCTTTGAGCCTTACTACTTTTTTTCCTTCTCTTGCCTTTTGAACTAAAAGTTCATTTATTTTTTCCTGTGGAAGAGTATGTTTTCCGGCTTCTTTACCCACATATATCTTTTCTGCATTTTCTGCGTATATAAGAATATCTTGTGGTATTAGGTGATCGTATATTACAACATCTGATTTTTTCAGGATTTCTATACATCTTATGGTTGCAAGTCCGGGATCGCCAGGTCCTGCACCTACTATATAAACTTTTCCCTTTCCCATCTGATTAATAGTATTTTTTCTTGTGGTTTTGAATAAAAAATCTGCACAATAAAAAATAAAAAGATATGGAAAAATTTTACATAACTACTCCTATATACTATGTAAATGATGTCCCTCATATTGGGCATGCTTACACTACGATTGCAGCAGATATTATCGCAAGGTTCAAAAGGATTTTTGGTTATAAGGTATTTTTTCTTACAGGAACGGATGAACATGGTAAAAAAATTGAGAAAGCAGCAGAAGAAAAAGGAATATCTCCAAAAGAATTAGCAGATGAAACTCACAAAAGATTCAAGGAGCTATGGAAAGTATTGAACATATCTTATGATAAATTTATAAGAACCACAGATCCAGAGCATGAGGAAGCTGTTATTTATTTTTGGAAGAAAATGAAAGAGAAAGGAGATATATACAAAGGAAAATATGTTGGCTGGTATTGTATCCCTTGTGAATCATTTTTTCCATCTTCTCAGGTGGAGGATGGTAAGTGTCCGTCTTGTGGAAGACCCGTAGAGGTTTTGGAGGAGGAAAGCTATTTTTTCTCAGTTCAAAAATACAAAGATAGGCTCAAAGAGTTTATAACAAAATCAAACTTTGTAAAACCAGATTTCAGACAAAGGGAGGTCCTCAATGCACTTAATGATATTGGAGATATATCAATATCTCGCCCTCGCAATAGAGTTCGGTGGGGAATTCCAGTTCCCGATGATGAAAATTTTACGATTTATGTTTGGGTTGATGCTCTCATAAATTATGTTTCTGCCCTTGGATATCCTGATGGAGATAAAATGGAGTTTTGGCCAGCAGATATACATCTTGTTGGGAAAGACATTTTGAAATTTCACGCTTTATATTGGCCCATGTTCCTTATGTCGGTGGATCTTGAGTTGCCTATATTGGTTTTTGCTCATGGTTGGTGGAAGGTGCAGGGACAGAAGATGTCGAAGTCTCTGAAAAATGTTGTTGATCCCTTTGAGATATCATCAGTTTTTGGAGCAGATGCTCTGAGGTTCTTTTTGTTCAGGGAAACTCCATTTGGGCAAGATGGAGACTTTTCTGAGGAGGCAATAAAATCAAGATATGAGAATGATTTGGCAAAAGATTTTGGAAATCTCGTTTTGCGTGTTGCAAAATTTGCAGAATCTAATTTCCCTTCCGGGGTAAGAAAGGTGGGATTACCAAGTTTTGGAGATTTTTCCCCACAAGAATTGCTTTCTCTGTGGAAAAGAGCAATTGAAAATATTGATCTATTTTCAGCCTTATCTTATTTTTCATCACTTGTAGCCTTTTCAAATAAGTTTATAGATTCCCAAGCACCATGGTCAAAACTAAAAATGGGAAAGGTGGAGGATGCGGAAAAAATCATTTATAGTCTTTCATATCTCATTAAGATAATAACATTTATGATATATCCTTTCTGTCCAGAAACAGCTTTGAAAATATCCAGAAGTTTTGGTTTTCATTCGCTTTTAGATGAGTCAAATCCAAAAACAATTCAGGACATCGTTAATTATGATGAGGTTTTCAGGGTAAAAAGTACTGGGGTCCTTTTCCCGAAGATAGGAGGTTGAACTTCGCTAAGCAGCCTTAAAAACTTTCCTTCATCAAATTCTCCCTTTTTCTTCTTTATTTTTAGAACTGAATTTTTCAGAGAGTTTGCAAAATATATAGTTTCTATTCCTGTTGGGTCTATGAGAATCATTTTAGATCTCTCAAAATTTTTAAGGAAATCTTCGGAAGTTTTTTTAGCCATAGAAAAATATTCTCCGATAGCTTTTGAATATATATTTTTGCCTTTTTGATCTTTTCCGTTACGGATTAACTTGAACTTTGTTTTTATGATTTCCTTTATTGTATTTACTGAAAGAATCTTTAAGTAGATTCTACTATTTGTTTTTGGTGAGCCGAATATTGTTCCATTGAGGTTTTCTTCAAGAAATTCAACGCATTTTCTATTTTCCGGTAAAGATTGGAAATATCTTATTTGTTCCCAGATTTGCGGATTTACCAGATCATCTGCTTTTCTTTCAACTTTAAAGTGTAGTATAGATAGATTTTTGGGTATATTGTTGAAAAAAGCACTTGCAACTGCGAATTCTGGGATCATAAAATTATGAGCAACTATATCTTGGGCAAGGTGTGTCATATAACCTATCATAAAAGATTTCTTGTAATCTTCTGATGCCTTGAAAAACAATGAAAATATAAACTCCCAGTTATGCGGATGTTGTTTCCAGTTTGAGAAATTCTTTCCTATGATTATATCTGCCATAATGCTTCCCCATAGAAACTGTGGATAGAATTTCTCGCATATTTTTGCTACTGTGCTACCTATTTTTGCAAGTTCTATTGCAGAAGTTATTCCAAGATGGGCACCCGGTCCCCATGCAAAAACATCTTGCGAGTAAATGAAAATGAGAAGAAAAGAAAATATGAGCAGAAAGATAATTTTGTACATCATTTTAATTTTGCAAAAATGATTGTTTCTAGGTGAATTTGCAAGAAAAATATATAGTCTTTGGAAAGACATAGGTTTGAGAATGTTTTGTTAGTTATATATCAATAATTATTGGTATAATGAAATTATCCCCTTCCTTTTTCAGCTCTGCGCCTCCGTATGTTACTGCTTTGATATAGATTTTTGGAAACAGTTTCCTATCTTTAAGTTTCTCAAATAATATTTCTGCTTCAATTTCCGTTTCTTCCTCTTTCTCAATTATCTTAACCCTTTCTAATCTAAATGGCGTGATCTTTTTTGTATCAAAGAGGAAAACTATTTCATTAAGAAGTGTGATTAATGCATCAGTAAAATCTATACCATCTGATTTTATTTTCATTCTTATTTTTGGTAAGATTTTACTGTTGCTTTTATTTTTTGTTTCTTCATACATTTTTTCAATCTCTTTTTTCTCTTGAAGTTTATCTTCCCCGAAGTAAAGCTGGTAGAGAGCATCTATTGAATCTCTGATAATTTCTTCTTTTGTCTTTGCTTTCACTATGAATCCGGTTTCACCTGTGTGATCCATTAACTCAAACATAGCTTTATTATATTATTCCAGCTTGAGCAAGTAGTTTTTCTAAGTTTGTTCCTATTATCTGAATAAAAAGGTTTATTTCAAACTGGTCCGGTTTCTTAAAGCCTGATATTGGTACATCTTTTGAAAATCTTGAGAGAAAACTTGAATTTATGTATAAAAGTCCAGAAAAATCTGGTGATTGAAAACCAATATATGGGAATACAGTGACTATTCCATCTTTTTTTATTGGTGTTGGAATTTTTACTCCTTTTCCGGGCTTATATATTTTTGGGAAATCCTGATAGAAATGTTCTGAATCGTCAAATCTTATTGTTGATATGCAGAATTGTTGAGATTCTCCGGAGATTAGTTTTACAATTTTTGTTTCTGTACAATATTTTAGACACTTTTCCGTTGTTTCGTCCATCAGTTCACAAACTTTCATCTGCAACCTCCCGGCTCCCTGACAATTTTGAGCCTCTATTGGACAATATAGTTGGCATGTTGCTTCTTGAGGTTTGATTAGTGTTTCGTTGCATTCTTGAAGTTTTATATCACATGTTCCTACATATTTTTTCTCAAAACAATATAAGGTTTTTGGTGCCTTGCAAAATAGCCCAAAGATAGGATTACTTTCTGCAAGCGGTACTATACCCGGGGAGTCGGAGAAACACTCCCATTCAAATATGAATTTATTATCATCTGTCCAAGCTGGTAATATTGCTCTTATTCCGCCTTCTGATGAGAAAAAAGTTTGAAAGTCAAACTCTATTTCATTTGGTATTATACCAGTTATGAGTGAAGAAATTATTTGTGGGTTCACAAATTGTAGCAAGTTAGCCGAAACATCCTGAGGCAGACCTGCTCCTGTTATATATGTTGTTAAACTTTTTATAAGTTCATCAAATATCCCAGTTCTGACAATTCCTACAGCAAATGTTGCCACTACATTGATTAGCGACTTCCAACTTACTCTTTCTTTCCCTTGGAAGCTTTTTGAGATTTGGGAGAGATCATCCTTTAAACTTGGAGGCACTTCAAGTTTTGATCTCGGGCGGTTTCCGAAGTTATTTGAAAGTTTTTCATCTTTGAAAATAGAGTCAGAGGATGTTGGTATAGCAAATGCATTTTCCTCAGCCGGTGCTATAAAATCATCCGTTTGTGCATCTGTTTCTTGGGCAATTGATTCAAGCATTTGAATAAAAGCTTCTGATGAGCTTATGAAAAGTTCTGGAACCTGTTTCCAATATATTTTACCTTTTGTAGGCTCTATACCTAAAAGATTTTCTCTTTCATTCAACAAAAATGGAATAATTCTGATAACAACATCTCTTACAGAAATATTACTTATTCCGCCGAGTTCTTGAATAAATGAGTATGTTCTTACTATGTTTTCTAATTTGATATCAAGATCTATTGAGAGAAAAAACTTTATAAACCCTTGAACTGCTTTTAAGGTTCCATATAGTAGGTTAGCATCAGCATTATCAAATTCTATACCATCAAGGTCTAATCTCCATATCTCTTTTCCTTGAAATTCAAGTTTCCAGGAAAGTTTATCTACTTTGAAGCTCCAATTTTTTTCTTTTCTTGGAATTTCTAAATTTTCAATTATTTTTTCTGAAATGTCAATTATGTTTGCTTGAAATATATCATCAAGGATTGTGTTTATTGTTGTTTCTGTTGGAATTTCGGTTTGGGCGGGTCTTATATGTTTTGCTGGTGGAGAAAATCCAGATATAAGCTGTACTATCACATTTCCTAATTCGGTAATAACATCTTGGATATTTTTAAGAAGTAATCCTGTTAAAGATAGAGCCATACCAAATCTAACTTCCGGGTTATTTGGTTCTTTTTTTATTCCTTCTGAAAAGATTTGGGCAGCACCTTGAAAATCAGCTTCTTTTAGTCTCTCTTTACCCATTAATATTATTTCACTTATGTTTTGTTCTTTTTTACTTTTGCATACTATGAAGAATGTGAGTGTTGGTATTATAATAGTTAGAGTTAGGGTTAGTTTTATTTTCTCCCTTATATTGTTCATACTAAAAAATATAAGCAAATCGTATGGAAAATTCTAAAACATTTCTTTTTGATACTTTGTTATTTGAGATTTTTTTGATTCTTATTATTCGCTTTTTCTTTTTTAATTTTGATTATTTTTTACACTAAGATATAAAATATATTTTTTTTAGTTTAGTAGATTGGGGTATAAGCTAAGGAAGTAAAAGTAATAAAATAAAAAATTAGCTATGATAAAAAGACTGATTTTACATAAATATTCTTATCTTCTTTTATTCCTTTTATCATCTATTATATTTTCTCTTTTTGTTTCTAACTTTGAGTTTTCGGAGAAGATAAGGTTCCCATTTTTGATTTCCTTTTTAACATCTTTTTTCATATTTAACGATTTTAGTGTTAAGGAAAAGGCAATTATTGTGGCTACTTTTTTAATCTTTTCCTTTTTAATATATTCCTTCCTTAAAGTTCAGGCTAATGTTGATCTGGAAGGCGGGATTCAGCAAGGTCTTATATATGCTTTCCCGTTTTTTGTTTTCCCTTCAACACTATTTTATATCTTTGGAAAGATAAAAACTATTTACATATCATCTTTTTTTTCTCTCATCTCATTTTTTCTTCACAGAGATTTTTCTCTTTCTTTTGTCTGGTTTACCTCTTCTTTTATCATTTTATCTGCTCTTGAAGGTGCGAGGAGGAGGATATCTATTTTCAAGGTTGGGATTTTTTATGGCTTATTTGAACTAATTCTATCTTTGATCTTGGGAAATGGATTTATCAAATCTTTCTTTTTCTTCGTTTCATCTTTGTTTTCTCCTTTTATATCTGTTGGTTTAGTGTTTTTCATAGAGAGAGCATTTAGAATACTTACTCCTTTTTACCTTTTTGATTTGCAAGATTTAGAAAATCCTCTTTTGGTTCAATTGAGGAAAAGAGCTCCTGGAACTTTCCATCATTCAATATTCGTTGCTGATATAGCTCATTCGGTAGCAGAAAAATTAGGTGTAAACGCAGAACTTGTAAGATGTGCTGCTCTTTACCATGATATAGGAAAAATAATTAGACCTGCATACTTTATAGAAAACCTGAAAGGTTTAGAAAAACATCTTAAAATAAACCCGCCATTAAGTTCAAAGGTTATTATAAAGCATGTTGAAGACGGGGTGAAACTCGCAAGATCATACAATATTCCAGAGAGAATCATAGATTTTATAAAAGAACATCATGGAACGACTTACCCAGAATTCTTTGTTAAAGCATCCGAGGAAGAGAATTTGAAATTTGAAGTAAGATATCCCGGTCCTTCTCCTCGTAGTATTGAAACTCTAATATTGATGATAGCAGATTCGTGTGAGGCTGCTCTACGCTCTGTTGAAGAATTAACCCCAGCAAAGATAAGTGAGCTTGTTGATAGAATCGTTTCAAAGAAGATGGAAATGAAACAATTTGATAACGCTCCGGTGACATTTGAGCAGCTAAACAAAATAAAATCTGCAATGGTAGAAACTCTTATTGAATTCTATCATCCGAGAATAAGCTACTCGGAAGAGAAAATTAGGTATTATATCGATTTGAAAAAAGGGAAATACAAAGAAAAAGTAGAAGGTATTGCTGGATACGATGAAGAAAAAGAAGAAGAATTACCTCATGGAAATAGTGATTATTCTAATGGGATAAATGGAAAAGGTAGAGAATCAGAAGATAAAGGAATGAAAAAATAAATAAAAGGTATCTTCTTCTTATTCAAAAAGCAAGGGATTAGGTAAATTATAAATTGTGTCTGATTACAATTATAATCTTATCAAATGAAAACAAAAGCATGGGTTCTTGAAAAGTTCGGGTACGAAGGATTATCATTCAAAGAGTTTGATATAGGAGAACTGGCGGAAGGTGAGATACTTGTAAAAGTTTTATCGTGCGGAGTGTGTTATAGAGATATAATAGATATACAAGGAGGTTTCAAATATACAATCCTTCCAACCGTTCCAGGACATGAAATATGCGGTATTGTTGAAAAAGTAAAAGCTGGAAATAATGATATACCGCCTTTTTCAGAAGGTGATATTGTTATATCAAGACATGGTCCGTTTTGTGGAAGATGTGAGTTATGTCTTTCTGGGAAAGATAACCTTTGTACGAGAGCTGGCAGATTTGTTCAGACCATGCCAGGTGGATACTCTGAATATGTCAAGGCTCACTGGTCTGCTTTTGTAAAGGTTCCAGAAAATCTGATTAAGAGTTTATCTTACTCTCAACTCTCTATAATCTTTTGTGCGGTTGGAACAGCATATAGAGCAATTGCTCATCAGGGAGAAGTCAAATCGGGAGATCTTGTGCTTATAACTGGTGCGAGCGGAGGGGTTGGTTTGCATGCAATCCAAATAGCAAAGGAATCCGGAGCATATGTTTTAGCTGTAACTTCATCAAAAAGCAAGGTTGAAAAGCTAAAAGAGTTCGGAGCAGATGATGTCATTTTATCAGAAGATATGCGATTTAATGATGAGGTGATGAAAAGAACTGGTGGGAGAGGAGTTGATGTTGTAATAGAAAACACTGGTTCTGTCGGGCTTGAAGGAGCTATAAGAAGTCTAAAATTAGGTGGGATCCTTGTTCTCATAGGGAACATAAAAGTAGATAGGTACCAACTTAATCCTGGAATGGTCATCGTAAGAGAATTGAAATTGAAAGGCTCAGTAGGCATAAATCAGAATGAGCTTCAAAATCTTTTCCGTCTTATTGAGATGGGAAAGGTGCGACCTATTATCTCTGAAGAGTTCCCTCTTGAAAAAGCCCTTGATTCACACTTAAAAATGAAAAGTAAAAATACTCTTGGAAGGTTTGCGTTGGTGTGTAATGAGTAATTCTTGTTAGTCACGAATTTTTTACAAATCCAAAAAAATATTTTTATAGGATAAAATATAAAAGGAAGAAAGGAGGTGCAATTGCGATGGGTAAGAATATAAAGTTTCAAAAGAACGGGATGGATATAATGGGGTATTTTTCTGTCCCCAGAAAGAGAGCTCCTGCCGTAATAGTTTTACATGAATGGTGGGGACTGAATGAACAAATAAAGGGGGTTGTAGATAGACTATCAAAAGAGGGTTTTGCCGCTTTAGGATTGGATTTATATAAGGGGAAAGTGGTGGATAACCCTAACGATGCGGGGCAGCTTATGACAGATATGTTTCAAAATCGCCTTGAAGAGGTATCAAATGTTTTCAAGGTTGCGGTTGAGTATCTCAAAAGTTTAGATAAGATTTCTCCAAAGAAAGTTGGAGTAATTGGGTTTTGTTGTGGAGGAACTTTGACCATGTATTTTGCTTCTGTTTTTTCTGATATCTTAGATGCTGCTTGCCCGTTTTATGGGCTTCCACAACTTGCTCCAATAAAACCGGAAAATATAAAGATACCAATATTCTTTATTCTTGCTGAAAAAGATGAGTTCGTAAATAACGATGATGTCATTGAACTTTCAAAAAAGGTTTGGAGGAACGGGGTTGAGGTGCAACTTAAAATCTATCCAGGGGTCAATCATGCTTTTTTGAATGAAAAAAGACCAGAAGTGTATCATGAACCATCGGCAAAAGATGCGTGGGGTATGATGGTTGATTTCCTTAAAAAACATCTGGGGACTGAATAAAAGTATTTGCATATATGAATCTATTTTTCTGGCAGTAAAACTAAAAACTATGCAGAGTAAATTCCCTGTTATTGATAGTTAGGAATTGTTATCTTCAATATTGTCCTTCTGCTGGTTGATGGTTGTTTTAGGTAGCCCTACATATATTAGTTTTTTGTCGTGTTTTTTGACTATTCCCATTTCTTCCATCTCCTCTACGATTCTTGCTGCTCTGTTAAAACCTATTCCAAGTTTTCTCTGCAAAAGAGATATTGAAATTTGCCCGTAGCTTTTTGCAATTTCTATGGCTTCTTTAAATTTAGCGTCTTTGTCTTCAAACTCTGCTGAAATTAGCATTTCTTCCTCTTCATCTTTTGATACAATTTCAATGTACTCTGGTTCTCTTTGTGCTTTGAGATGATCCACTATTTTTATTATTTCTTCGTCCGATGTGTAAGCAGCGTGTCCTCTTTGAGGAGTTATTCCAGGCATAGAGAAGAGAAAATCTCCTTGTCCAAGTAGTGTTTCTGCTCCGTTTGTATCTAAAATAACTCGCGAATTTACTTTATCAGAAACTCTTAAAGCTATTCTTGCTGGCAAATTTGATTTTATTATCCCGGTTACAACATCTGTTGAAGGTCTTTGGGTGGTGAGTATAAGGTGTATACCAGCAGCTCTTGCCATCTGGGATAGTCTCATAACATATTCTTCAACTTTTTTTGCCGATGTTACCATAAGGTCTGCGAACTCATCTATTACAACTATTATTCTTGGCATTTTTTCTCCTGTTTTATCTATAAAGTCGTCAAGGTTCTTTGACTTTACTTTCTTCATCGCTTGATATCTTCTCATCATTTCTTCTACCGCCCACCTTAAAACATCTATCGCACCTTTTGAGCTCGTTACAACATCTGTTACAAGATTTGGAATACCGCTATAAAGAGAAAACTCAAGCATTTTTGGATCAACAAGGATAAATTTCAATTCGTCGGGCGGAAATCTCATAAGTAAGCTAACGATTATTGTGTTCAATAATACGCTTTTTCCAGACCCGGTTGTTCCGGCTACAAGCAGGTGCGGAAGTTTGTGCAAATCCACAACGAATGGTCTTCCATATATATCTTTTCCTAATGTCAGGGGAATTTTCATTTTTTTCGCTTCTGGTGCGTCAAAAACTTCTTTTAACCTCACAATATTTCTTTTTTTTCTTGGAACCTCAAAACCTACTGCCCCACTTATTGGTACAGGGGCAACTATTCTTATACCAGGTAGTCTCATAGCTATTGCTATATCATCGCCGAGAGAAACTATTTTTGTTGCTCTTATGCCACTTTCTGGTATGAACTCAAAGAAATTTACAACAGGTCCTGACATCATAGATATTATTCTTCCCTTTATGCCAAATGAGTTAAGCACATCTATTAATTCCCTTGCAACTTTTGTTAGAACTTCTGGGGGATCATATTCTACTGATTCGGGTTCATCAAGTAAAGATGGTGACGGGAGTTGAAAACTATCTTTTTTCCCTTCCACAACTTCTGTTTCTTCTCTGTTTCCTGTTTCATCTTCTTCTGATTGAATTTCATCTTGTTGTGTTTGTTGTCTTATTTGATTTTTATCTTTGTTTCTTTCATATCCTTCTGAATAATCAGCTTTGTAGTATTCTCCTATTTTATTTTTCTCGTCTAATCTTATGATTTGAGTTGTGTGTGATGTTTCGTCTAAAAGTATTGTTCTACTTTCTTTTTCATTTTTTATTTTCTTATCATCTGGTGATGGTTTTTGATTTTCTTCATCATATTCATTTTGATAATCTTTTTCATTCCATGTTTGTGTGTTTGCGATTGATTTTGGACTTGCAGCAGTGCCTTCTCCTTTGTTCCTTATTTTTTGTATTTGTCTTGAAAAGTATGGAAAAAATGTGACTATTGATATTGCAAAGATTGCAGAAGATAATATTGAAATAGATAGATTTTCGCTTATTCCTAATTTTTTTATGAGTTCAGATATATAAATGCCTATTATACCTCCGAATTGATTATTCATGGTTGAGGCTATGCCTGCCAGCAGAACTACTACTGATATAACGCTCAAAATTGGTAGAGGATTTTTTATTTTTTCAAGAGCAAAAAGGGAATTGAACAACATAAGACCGAAGATCAAAAATATAAAAGGATATCCAAGAGAAAGAAACAATCCTCCGATTAATTTTTTTATTATGTTTTGCGGGAAATTATTTTGACCTAAAATGAAGGGTGATGATGGTACATCAGATACTATAAAGTAAGCCAATATTGTGGCACACAATACAACATTCAGTATTGATAATACTTTCCATATCTTCATAAAACAAATTTTACAAAAACAACGAACAGAACTATTATAGAACAATAAAGTTTTCAAATGATTCTTTTTCTTCCTTTTAATGCTAAATAGATATAAAGATATATAAATAGACTTATTCGCATCTTTTCCATTTCTATTCTACTATTTTTCTTATCCAAATGATATTACCATCTTCTTTCAGCTTTACTATATAGTCTCCATCACGACAATTTGCTATAAAATATGCATTCTCTTCTTCATCTTCAATCAAGTATTTATACTCGTTCAAACTATATCCTCTGAAAATCCAACATGCAATATCTAACTTTCTTGTGGAGCCTTCCCCGTTGATAATGTAGTTATTAGTTTCATCACACGATATGATTAGAACTTTTTTACCTGGCAAAACTTCGCAATAATTTCCCCTTATATCAGTTCTATTATATCCAAAGTATATGTATCCATCATCTGCGTGAAAAACAATCTCTCCATTAAAAATTCCATATCTTTTTGGATATAGAAAAACTCCTAAACCATTTTCATATTCATATACACTTTTTTGGAAAAATGTTAGAGGAAATGGGAAAAATTTATCTTCTCCCTTCATATTAACTATTCTGACGCCATCTGGACAGTGCTCCTTTATCATCTCTCCATCACCACTGAAACCGATAAACCCATTACACCTTGCTTTCAGCGATAACTTTTCTGAAAAATTATCATCAAGTATAAGCAAATTTGGAGGTAAATAAACAACAAAACCTATCTTATCAGAGTATAATATCTCACCCTCAAAAATCTTTTTATCAATCAATTTTAAGCTATTAATGTCATAGATTTTTAGAGCTTTCCAGTTAATAATATAGAGTTTATTATCTTTGATGAAAGCCTGACTTATTAGATCGTCGTTATCAAGTATAGCTTTTTTTATGATTTTTCCTTTTTCATTTATAACTACAACTTCACCGCATTCACTTACAGCATAATATTTTGAATCGTGTAAAATTGGAGGAAGGACAAACATAAAGCCTACTCTATCTCTTTCTAATTTCAGGGAAAATATTACTTCACCATCGGAAGAAATAGCAAACATTGGACCATAATCTCCGAGAATCTTTCCGGAACTATACTCTAATGAATTTTCAAATGGGTAAGGTGCTCTCTCTAATAATTTTTACTTATATTCACTCATACATTCGTTGCAAGGGGTAAAAATGTTACATATTTTATTTTCATTGAAACAATTCAGGTGGGGTAGGGTAAAGAATAAAAATAAATAATAAAGATAACCCAAGTTTGTTATTCATTTTTTTACTTTTTCTGCTTTTAGAGTATAAATTTTTGTTTGCAAATGTTCCAGCAATCTTAAAACTATAGTTCGCATCAAATTTTTTAGTAGTTTTTTTGATACATATTATCATGGGGCTTATCAAAGATAATAGAAACAAATTTCTAACACATAAGGATTTCATCTGAAACATAAAAATTTTTTGATGGGAACTAAGGTAAGACAGAAAAAATTGGACATAAAGGAAGACAGAAAAAATAGAAATCACAATAATCTGGACATACTCTCAATTCCTCTATCTTTTGCTCGCATAAAATAGTTCCATCAACTGATACCTTCCTAAATATCCTCCCTTCAACATCTAAAATAAATATGCTATCATCTTCAATAGCAACTGATAGAAAAGAGAATTTAGAAATACCTAAATTGATTCTTCTTAACTCCAAAGACTCAAGATCAAGAATGTAAGAATTTCCTTCGTATCCCCGGTTATAGAAATGAAGAAGAACTGTATTCCCATCTTGACCTAAAAGCCGAACATCTTTTCCTCTTTCATCTTCTAATCTTATAAAATGAAGTTCGTACTCGCCATTTTCCTTTGGTTTTAAAATCTTTATTCCTTCATCCTCAGGAAACAAAATTACCCTGTACAAAAAGTAAAAATATTTCTTTTTGACTTCAAAAGACCCCACGATATTTCCATCAAATGAAAAAATAAAAAGAGTAGGAGGAGTAAGGTTATATGAATATATAAAAACTCTATCTTTCCATACTTCTGATAATGTGATTGGAATCAAGGTGGATGGAACCTGGAAATCGGCTCTCTTTTCCATTGATACTTCTTCATCTCTTTCATCTTTTACAGAAAAAACCTGTATCCTAATTGGTTCTCCTTTTTTCTCCTTCATCCACGAAAGTTCATTGACTAATAGCAATAACAAAAATTCTTTTCCCATCTCTTTTGAATTTGAACCTCCTATAGGTTCGAATGGATAATATATCGGTTTTTCGGAGACTATACGCACTGCACAATCCCTACATATGGGGAAAATATCGACTTTGAAATTTTTCCTGTTTATTCTTAAGAGAGATTCTTGGTAAAAATCACCTGAAAGATACTCTCCTGTCAACCAAATATTTTCCGGAGATATATGGTAATAACGTCCAAATATATATATTGGTAAGGTGAGTTTCTTTGAAAAAATTTTTTCACCTTTTTGCTTATCAATAACCTCCATATATCCTTCTTTGGGAAAGTTAAAAAAATAGTTTTCGTCACCAAGAAGGAAACGAAAAAAACTTTCTATACCTGAGATCCTCTGAACAATTGAACAGTTTTCTTTTGAATGAGCGAACAATATTTTCCTATGCCAATCAGGATAATAAATCTTATTACTATCAACATGAAATGGAAACTTATAACACTCTACTTTTCCTTTTACTAATCTTATGGGTAGATGAAGAAAGATAAAAATTATACAGATTAGACAATAGTTTAATAGTTTTTTCCTCTTCCACATAACTCAACAACAGTCAAGACATGTGTTATAACCTCCTTTAGGGGTTTTGCAAGTGGAACATCCTAAACTTTCTCCTATCCACTTACAACTTCCTGCATTCTTCTCCCAGCATCTACACTCACACGAATATGCCCTGTCCTCTCCTCTCCATGCCCAATGAACAACTTCATGCAAAAGAGTCAATGCTACATACCATCTACTGCACGTGTCTTTTCCATCTGTATTCTTAACATTCTTAAAACTGCTATGGTTAATGTTGATAGCAATTCCTCTCCCCAACTTCCATTCCCCTGCTACATCCTCTGGAAGAGATTTGCACTCAAGTTTAGGTTTATTTGGGTTATTTATTGCTTCTGTAAGCATATTGTAGATATTATAAAGATAATACCATTTACATCGGTTCTTTTTTACACATCCGCTATCTCTTATTGTTTTGAGCTCATTTGATATTATGCCTCTTAAAAGCTCTTCATCCTTCGGAGAACAATTTTCAATTTTAAAAAGTCCCAATGGATCTGAAAACCTTATGGGATTTCCACCCGCATATAAATAGTAATTATAGTATGGCTCATATTTACTCGCTGAATTCGTCGCTGTAATGTGGTTCTTCCCCCCTCCACAACAACTTCCACAACCCTCTTTTCTCATACCAAATTTAAATTCCTCGGATATCAGAGAAGTGAAATCTTCATCAAACGATTTCCTGCCAAATGGGTCTACTTGAATAAATCTTCTGATCCTTGGGTCATACATTCTCATCCTCATCCAATACATCCCCAAGTTCACAAGATACCTTGTGCCCGCAAATGTATAAAAGTTCTTTTTTGCCTGAGGTCCAAAAGCCACCAAAATCATACCATAAGGGGAGTATTCGTACTTACCTGATTTTCTCCCTTTCTCATCACTCAACAAAACTACTGAACCCGAATGATCTGTATGATAGTATATTGTTTTTATTTCTCTATTCTCATTATCATCAAAAACCTCCATCCAAAATCTTTTATCTATCTCTGAACCAAGAACATATCTTCTCAAAACCTTTCCATCTTGGTTTAACTCTAAAAGAACATTTTCAAGCAATCCCGTATCATCATAAATGAAGTTCAGTTCATTTCCATCTTCCTGCCTGATCTTAAGTAAAAACTCTTCCAGAAAAACATATTCCTCAGAAAAATCAGGATACAACACATAAGAAAGCCTCCCTTCTGCATCATATCTATAAATTGTATCAAATTTTCCATCCTCCTTTATTACTCTCTTGTTAGTTAAATTGCCCATTCCATTGTATGAAAGTAGAACTCTCCATAAAATTTCACGGTTCTTCAATCTTATAACATCATAAGATATGAGCTTTTGCCCATCGTAGCTATAACTTATTTCAACCGGATGCTTTATAAACGGTTCTTTATCTTTGGGTCTCGGATATCTTGGATCAAAAAGTCCTTCCTTGTCTGACAAAAGTCTCATTAACAATATATTCCCTACTTTATCATAAACATATTCAAAGGCAAAATTCAACCTTTTTTCTTCTTTCTTCCCTTTGCCCTTTCCATTTTTACCTTCTTCTCCCTTATCCCATTCAACATCATAAACAGCTCTTACAAGCTGTCCTTTTGTGTCATACTCATATATTATTTTCCCATCGGGTCTTTCTATCTCGGTAATATTCCCTCTCCTATCATATGATAATCTTTCAAACCATACAAAATCTGATCCACTTATTGTCTTCTCCTTCAGCCTACCCTCCTCAGTATATTTGTAAGTCTCTACTACTCCATTTGGGAATTTTATTTTCTTTCTCCTTCCGAATTCATCATATTCTATTTCCATTCTTTTTTTCCCAGATGAAACGACTTTCAGGCGCCCATCGGAATCCCACTCATATATTGTCTCGCCTCCGATATCTTTTACAGATGTTCTTCTGCCGGTATTATCATATTTATATTCAACCTTAATTGGAGGAATTCCCGGAATTAGGAACTCTCTTGCCACCATTTTTCCACCTCTATTGTAATGAAATTTTATCTTTGAACCTTTACCGGCTATTTCAATTATTCTTCCAGCGTTATCGTAAGCGAACTCTATTACGGTTCCGTCAGGATATATCTTTTTTGTAATTCTACCTACTTTATCATATTGAAACTTTATTTCAATCCCTCCCTGTATTTTTCTTATAACATTTCCAAAACCGTTATAAAATATAACCGTTTCTACTCCCGCAAAGTCAATCTCTCTTATCACTCTCCCGAATTCATCATATTCTATTCTGTGAATTTGTCCGGCTGGGTTCAAAACCGCAGTTAGTCTACCAGCAAAATCATAGAACATCTGAGTTATGGAGCCATCTGGCTCTATGATTTTTGTTATGTTTGATAGAGCATCGTATTCAAACCTTGTTATCAAACCTTTGGGATCAATTGTTGCTGTAAGATTACCTTGTGCATCATAGAAGTTCCTTGTTACAAGCCCATTTATCTGAACTTCAATGATATTACCTTCGGAATCATATTTTAAAGTTCTTATAACACCTCCTGAGAAAATTTTTGTTACCCTTCCTAAGGCATCATATTCGTATGTTTCTCTAATGCCCCCTGGGGTTATCTTTTCTACAAGATTCCCTAAAATATCATACTTATAATGTATTGAACCTGACGGAGTAGAAACAGAAATAATTCTTCCCACGGCATCATATTCATATTCTTCCCACGTGCCATCAGGATTTATTTTTCTTTTGACCCGACCCAAAATATCGTATTCGTATCTTGTTTCTCCTCCTGTTGGATCTCTTTCAACAACCAATCTACCTAAGTTATCATATTCATTTGTTATCTTTGATCCATCCGGTAAAATCTTAGATATTACGTTCCCCCATAAATCATACTCATATTGTGTTTTTCTTGATTCACCAGTTGAAACATCTATTATCTCTTGTGAAATCAATCTGTCTCCGCTATAAAAAAGTTTCTTATTTCAACTAGAGGAATGAAAGAAGATAACTTACCATAAAGAACTTTTACAGGTCTTCCTAGAATATCATATTCAGTTAAGGATCCCAATTTCGTAGGTAGTGAAGTCAAAGTAATATCTCCTGCAAAATCACGACAATATTGTTCTATACCACCGAGAGCGCTTATTTGAGCTGTCATATTTGAAGCAAAATCATAAAAGAACTTCGTTCTATTTCCTGCAAAATCTATCTCTTCTACTAAATTCCCATCAGCATCATATATGAAAAATTTCACATAACCAAGAGTATTTTGTTCTGCCGTCAATCTTCCAGCATAATCATACCAAAACCTTTTTACCCCTCCTAAAGGATATACCTCTTTTATTTTTAACTTTACATGATATTCATATGACCATACATTTCCTCGAGCATCTTGAATTCCTATTTTGTTACCTAATTTATCATAAAAGTATAGCGTTTTACCACCGAGAGGATTCTCTTCTTTTAACAACAAACCTAATATGTCATATTCATATCTCCATTCATTACCCAGAGGATCTACTTTCTTTGAAATATGACCAAATCTATCGTAGAAATAAATAGTCTGAGCTCCAATTGGATTTATCTCCTTTGTAATAAGTCCCAAATCGTTATATTCATATTTCCGTTCATTACCTGCCCAATCTATCTCCCTTATAAGATTTCCTCTGCTATCATAAAATAGCTTTCTTTCTCTTCCAAGTGTATCAATTTCACGAGTCAGAAGATCAAGATCATTGTATTCATATATAGCTACTCTTCCGATAGGATCAACTTCTTTTATAAGTCTTCCGAGCTCGTCATATTCATAAGTCCACTCACCACCTCTACTATCACGGAACTTTATCTTATTTCCTTTATTATCATAAAAGTATTCAAGGGTAGTTCCAATTTCATTTTTGAGTTTTAAAATCGCCACAAGTTCTCTTGATATAACATATTCAGATCTGAAACCCATCCTTGAAATCACTACGACAGTATCATCATCTTTGTATTCTATTTTCAAAGGTCTTGAAAGATGGTCAAAAATATGAGTTGCTCTTTTCCTATCATCATAAACTATATTCCACCTTGCCCCTATAAAATCAATATACTCTGAAAGTAATCCATTTTCATTATATCTAAAATTTGCAAGGTTTCCAAGAGGATCTTTAACAGCTGAAAGAAAGTCTCCGTCGTAGAAAAATTCCCAAGCCGAGCCCGCCGGATTTTCAACTTTTACAATTCTTCCTTTTTGATCATAGTAAAATTTTAGAGAACGTGAAACAGGATCTCTGACCTCAATCAAAAGCCCGTTATTATATATCAGATTCCAATTTCTTCCTTTTACATCTTTTATGAGAATAAGTTTTCCATCTTGGGCAAATTCCCAAACTTCCCCACCCATCTTGTATAATTTCCAGCCTTCCGGTGTTCTAAGAAGATATTTGAAGTTGCTCGAACCAGTAAAATGTTCTGGCAAATATCTATCTCCAACTCTCGAAAATTTTATTACTTTTCCATCTGGTAGCTTTAAAACTACTCCATTAGCAGTTTCTTTTACATAAGACAGGAACGAATGCGTCCATCCATTTCCCAAAGCATCAGGAAATGCAAAATCAAGAGAATTGTAGTATATTGTGAAATTCTTCATAAGCTCATCAAAAGTTGGAATAAGTAAAATTGACAAATATAAATTCCCAGATACAAGATTTACTGCAAATCTCCCTGAGTTTGCAGATACTGAACCCCAACTTCCAACCTGAATCAAAGGTGTTCCCTCAAACCCTTCTCCACATGTCTTATCACATCCTAAAACAACAGGTTTCGCTCTTATCTTCACTACCTTCTTTACATTCCTCAAAATTGCCCAAGCATTCCCTTCAAAATCTACCTCCACCGCTATCACCCCAGCACCACTCTCAAAATTCGCTCTCCCCTTTATCACTCTTTCTCCTACCGAATACCAAAAAACATAGTTATTTCCCCCTGCCCACACACTCCTATCTTCCTCTCTTACCCCAATCCATCCACTGAACTCTAATCCTATCCCGTGAACATCTAATACTCCTTCCTCATCCAAAATCCCTAACCTATCTCCTCCCATACCCCCTACCGCTTTTCCTTCCAAAATGTAAAATGTTCCAGGACAGAACCTTTCCGATGGGTAAAGCTGTTTCAACCTCCCCTCATTCACATAGTAAATGAACGGTCCCACACAAGAATATGTCTCTGTCACCCATACTTTATTACCATCTACTTTCACTCCCGCTGTCCACCACCCGACCGGTATCCTGAAATAAAAAACAAAACTTTCTTGCCTCACATCAAACTTTGCCACCGCCCTCCCCACTGTCACCGTCATCCATATGTTACCTTCCTCATCAAAATCTATCTCATATGGCCAACTTCCTATATATGATGGAACCCTGAAATACCTGAAAGTCTCGGTGTCCATGTTGAACCTCACAAGGTCTGGTCCTAACCTCAAAACTATCCAAACATCCCTGCCTTTTACCTCTATATCTGATACCCACCTTCCAGCTGGAAGCCACCAGAGTTTCACTTGACCAGTTCTTGTGTCAAGTTTTCCAATATAAGTTGCGTATTGGTTCAAAAACCCGTGCTCTGCAAACCAAACATTCCCTTCTTCATCTACCCTCAAAATTGATGCAAAATTCCCAATTGAAAATTCTTCATAGCTGAGTTCTGATTCACTCTTTTGGGAAAATCTTGATGACATTCTAAAATTTTGCACGCTGAACTCTTCTACTTCGAGTGGCGGAACTTCACCCGCTGGTGGTTCATATGAAGAAAAAGATGAGGATGAAGATGAAGGGTCAGGGAAGAGCATATCGCTCACGATAGCCCATGTTGAAAGGTGGTCTGTTTTTGCAAAAACTCTTTGTCCATCAAAATAACTTTCAAGAGCCACCCAAGTTTTGCCATTTGTGTCATAGAAAGCAATTCTCAAAAACTCTTCTTCTTTTATTTTTTGTTGTGTTTTGATTTTGATATTGCCGTTATTTTCATATTTTATAGATATTTCTGCGGGGATTTTGAATTTGATGTCGGGTGAGATTTGGAATGCGGAACTTACTGCACCTTTCATTTTTACTTTTTTGATTTCAATTTCTTTTGGTTCATCCAAAGCACCCTCTGGAATAACTATTTTCAACTCATCTTTTTCAACAACTCCACCTTTTTCTGATATGAAAAATTTGCTTTTTGATTCTTTCTAGCAACTGAAAATAAAGAAAAGAGAGAAAAATGAGAAGAGGGAGAAAGGAGAGAAGAACGAGAAGAAAGTGAGAAATCCTCTATTGAGCTTCCGTCCAACCTCTCTCTCTCTCTCTCTCTTTACATTCGCAGACATTTTTTGGTTTCCTCCTTCTATTTTTTCTTTTTATATAAAAAAACTATATAAAAAAACAAATAATCATTTTTGATAGAGAAGTCAAGAATTTGTGAGGTCAGGGGGTTTTAGTGAACTTTTCTTATCCTACTCTTATTGCAACGAATATAGTTCTACCTTCTCTATTTATCAAGAATAAAGCTGATTTTTGGTCTTTGAGGATATTAGCTATTTCTGATGAGTCTTTAACTTGCTTTCTGTTGACTTCAACGATTATATCTCCTGGCATTATTCCTGCCATTTGAGCTGGCGAACCCGGCACAACTGAAACGACTTTCGGACCGTCAGGAGAATCTTGGATTGTAAGTCCAAATTGCTTCAATTCTACACCCTGTTCTGGGGTCCGCCGTTGTTCGGGAGGTTGCTGACGAGCGACCTCTTG
>Ga0080007_1035488_pt1 | contig 31593 bp, 30 predicted proteins | sample OctOCTMetagenome_FD_69210 | JGI IMG/M metagenome (GOLD analysis project Ga0080007, IMG submission 69210) | Hot spring and microbial mat streamer communities from Octopus Spring Streamers, Yellowstone National Park, USA - OCT_B (SPADES... | ecosystem: Environmental > Aquatic > Thermal springs >...
TTTGACCCACGACGCCGACCGCCGCAGCCGAAAGACCTTTATGAACCACTGCCCGACCCGTACACGCTGACAGTTTTAGACGGGCGCAAGTTTAAGCCGCTGATTTCGCTGTGCATGATTGTCAAGGACGAAGCCGACAATTTGCCGAGATGCTTAGAGAGCGTGAAAGGCATCGTGGATGAAATCATCGTCGTGGATACGGGTTCAACCGACGAGACGCCACAGATTGCTGAGCGTTACGGCGCAAAGGTCATCCATTTTGAGTGGACGGGAAGTTTCAGCGACGCCCGCAACGAGAGTTTGCGCCATGCAAAGGGCGAATGGATTTTGTGGCTGGATGCCGACGAAGCCTTAGCGGAAGGCAAGGAACGGCTGCGGGCATTGTTGGAAGAAAACGACGGTATTCGTCCCTCGTCCCACGCCCCTCGTCCCGCTTACGACGGCTTCGTCTTGCCGATGGTCAGTTTCGTCGGGGTGCGTTCGCATCGGGAAGGTCATGTCCATCCCGCTTTCAGGTTGTTCCGCAACTTGCCAGGCATTTCCTTTGAGCGCAACTTGCACGAGCAAATCGCCAGTTCCATCAAAAAAGTCAAGCCCGATGCTAAGTTCGGTGTGCTGCCTGTCTGGATAGAGCACTATGGCTATCTCAGCCCACTGGTCCGTCGCAAACAGAAAGTTGCCCGCAACTTGGAGTTGGCAAAGAAGGATTTGCGTGCTAACCCCTTTGACCCGTTTGCTTGGTATAACTTGGGGCGTGAATACATGCGGCTTAGCCAGTGGGAACGAGCGTTCTATTGCTTCCGACGGGCACTCTTCCACCTCGGCGATAACTTCACGCCTTACCTTATGCGCTGCCTTTGTGACGCTGTTGAGTGCTTGATGCGATTGAACAGACACCAACAGGCGCTGGCGTTTTTGAAGGAAGCACAACAGTTGCCCATCACAACTCCCGACTTGTGGATGCTTGAAGGGAAAGTCAGGTTCGTCATCGGCGATTGGAGCGGTGCATTGAAGGCGTTTCAACGAGCGTTGCAATTCCCGCAGCAGTTGCCAACCGACTTTGACTGGACAGAAGGGGCAACTTCCTACGGCGCTTGGTATTGGATGGGTTTGTGCCATCAAAAGATGGGGCAATTGCCCGACGCCCTGCAGTGCTTTGGAAGGGCGATTCAACAAGCGTTGTTGCGGCGTCGCTACTATGAGCCTGCCATCAACGCTTTTGTGCAATTGGTGCTGCCGCAATGCGCCACCGTTGACGACTTGCGCCGAGCGATAGCGCCCTTCGTGCCTGACAGTTTGTCCAGCCACCCGCAACTGTTGGTGCTGCTGGCGAAGGCTGCCCTGAGCCACTACCCATTGCCAACCTTCGCCATTGCGGTCGCCGAAGGTTTGCTAACGGAAGCAGCGGCTTCAGTGGTGGGCAAATCCGATTTGCTGGGTTGGGACGAGACGGAAAAGCGTTTCGTGCAAGGCAAACTAACGCTGCTCAGTCATCGCTACAGCGAAGCGGCGAAAATTTTCGCCCAAGTGCCCTTGACAGCCCCTGAAGGGGCGGCGGCGTGGAATTTGCGTGTCCTTGCCCATGCCCTTGCGGGTGAATGGGAAGACGCTTTCGCCGCTTGCGGTGAGGATGCCCTTTGGCGGTGGTTGTTGCACCGATGGCAGGGTAGCGAGCCAGAAAACCTGTCTGTCCCGACAGAGTGGTTGACAAGTTTGCGGGAGAACTTCCGCGAGTTGCTGGCGTTGCTGTTGCAACTGCGAGAGTTTGAGCGTTACGAGCAAGCCTTGTCCTTGCTGGAGCGGTTGGTGCCCGACGAGCGAGAGCGGGCAGAACTTTTGGGCGACCTTTACGGGCAATTCGGTTTCTGGGAGATGGCGTTGGAGATGCTCTTGCCCTTCGCCCAAGACGGTGGCTTGACGCGGGATGGGTGGCGGACGCTGGCGAAAGCCTGCCAGCACAAAGGTTATTACGACGAAGCCATCGCCATCTGGCTGCGGTTGGTGGAAAGCGACGAGGAGAAAGGCGAAGCCCTTGCCGATTACCTCTCCTTGGCAGGTTGCTACATCGCCGCAGGCAAAAGCCAACAAGCCCAGCAAGTCTTGGCGCTCGTGAATCAACTGAGGTAGAAGAGCAGCACCGTTCACCGAAGGGGCAACATGTTCAACTTTCCCCGCCTGTTGCCCATTCGCCTACCTGACCACTTGCCTGCCGTTACGCCATGAAATCCACGAGACTTAAGGGCAAGATGCGGCTGGCAGCAAAGAGGGTGGCTTGGAGGGTGGTTTGGCGGAGTTGGTAGGTTGCCACTTCTTCGGCGACATCGGCGTCCAAAACGGGCGAAAGGGCGAGTTGGAAGGATTGCTTTTGCAGCGAAAGGGTGTCAATGGTGCGCTCACTGCGGTTGGCTTGGGCGCCCAACGAGGCAGTGGCATTGAGGATTTGCTGGATGCTGGCGTCCAAGCGGGGCAAAAGGTTCGCCCGCAAAGTTTCCCCGTCGCCCACATTCATCGCGTTGATGGCGTCTTTCAAGACGGCGAAAATATCTTCGCCCGATTGGAAGATTGCGTTGCCTGCCAAAGTGATGGGCACTTGCTCGTCGTTGCTAAGGGTGACCTTCATTTGATTGCCATCGCCCTGATAGACGACATCCCCCGCCAAGTTGACGACGAATGGTTTGGTCAAGATGGCGGTGCCCGAAAACAGGTAGCGGTCGCCGACGCGGGTGTTGGCGACTTGGAGGAATTCGTCCCGCAAAGTCGTCATCTCTTCGGCGATGGCTTTTCGCTGGTCGGTCGTCAAAGAATCGTTGCTCGCTTGCAGGACGAGTTCCCGCGCCCGTTGCAAGATGGCGATGGCTTGATTGAGGGCGGCGTCCATCGCTTGCAGATAAGGGAGGGCTTGTTCCACCCGTCGGCGGTCGCCGTCGGTTAAAGCGATGTCGCTTTGCAATCGCAACGCCAGCACCGTGCCTGTTGGGTCGTCGGAGGCGCGGCGGATGCGGCGCCCCGTTCCCAATCGCTCCAAACTTGCGTTGATGGCATCGGCGTTTTGGTTGATGTGGAAAACGGCTTGGCGGGCGAGGATGGACGGCGTGATGCGCATCAATGGTCACCCCTTAACGCACCAAGTTCGTCAGCAAGTCACTGACGAGGTTGTCCACGACTTGCAAGACACGGGCGGCGGCGATGTAGGCTTGCTGGAAACGCATCAAGTCCACCATCTCTTCGTCAATGGAGACACCCGAAACGGCATCACGGCGATCTTGGAGGAAACGGCGGGTTTCGCTGAAAGCGGTCAAGGCATTTTGCGTTCCGTTGGTGCGGGCAGCCAAATCACCGATTAGATTGCGATAGAAGGCGGAAACCGTTTGACCGCCCAAACTTGCCAAAGGCGTGTCCATCAATCGGGCGATGGCGGCGGCGACAGCGCCATCACCGACCGCACCCGTTTGTGAGGCGGCGAGGCGACGGGGGTCGTTAAGCAGGGCGGGATTGACTTGCCATTGACCGCTGACCAGCACGAAGAAAGGTTCTCCCGTTGACCCGTCCAACCCGAACCCCGATTGATGGAATTCGTTGACCGCATTGGCGAGGGCATCCAACAGTTGTTGCAACTTCTCCCGAAGGCTTTTGACGACCGTGTGGCTGAACTCTTGCAGCGCCGCCAACACACCTTCACCCAGCGGGACGGCATTGTTGGTGTCGTCAAAAACGACGACAGGTTTGGCATCGTTATCCAACACCATTTTCACCGACCGAAAGCGGTTGGCGCTGACCAACTCATGCCCGCCTGCCAACACCATCACGCTGCCGTTGGGTTGCTCGCTGACTTGGATGGGCAAAAGGCGGGCGATGTCCCGCAAGACCGCATCCCGTTCGTCCATCAAATCGTTGGGTTGCAATCCTGTCGCTTTAGCGGCGGCGATTTGTTCGTTAAGGCGGGCAACTTGGGCGAGGGCACGGTTGAGGGCGTTGACTTCTTCCTGCATCTGCCGAAGGCTCAACTCCTGCTCGTGGGCTAATTGGCTTTGCAAGGCATTGAAGCGACTGAGTAAAGTGCGGGCGCGTTCAAGGACGAGGGCGCGAGCGCCCATGTTTTCGGGATTGGCGGAAAGGTTTCGCCATGCCTCAAAAAACTCCGTCATCAAGGCGGCGATGCCGCTGTCGCTGGGCTCGCCCATTAACGCTTCCACGCGTTCCAAACCATTCACCAGCGTTTCGTGATAACCGACGCGTCCGTCGGCGATGCGCAAAGAATCCGCCAAGAGGGCGTCATACTGGCGGGCGATTTCTCCGACGGTCACGCCCGTGCCCAATTGACCGAAGGGCATCCCTTCCCGCAGGCTTGGTTCGGGGATGGGCAAAGCGGCTTGAAGTTTGGCGACTTGGCGGGAATACTTGGGGTTCTGGGCGTTCGCCGTGTTGTGGGCGGCAGTGGCGAGGGCGACTTGATGGGCTAATAGCGATTGCAACGCTGCCTGAAGGGCAACTGAAAGTCCCACGCCGTCATCGCCTCCTTCGTCACACCCGCTCGGTGACCAATGGGTTGGGATTGCCCTGAGCCGCCAGGCTCAAAAGGCGCGTCCAGACCAGACATTGCGCCGCTTCCAACAACCGACACACAAGGGCTAACGCTTCTGGGTTCACGCTTTCGCCTTTCCACTCTTCCGACTCCAAAAACCGCTGCAAAGCCAGGGTCGCCTCCTCAATGGCGGTCACATCATCGCGGCACAAAGCGCCGATTAAGTCCGACAAAAGCCCTTGTAGCCGCCCCAAAGGTCCGTTGCGCTCCATCGGCTCATACCCCCAATTCCCGCAGCACTGCTTCGGCGACGGCTTTGGTGTCAGGGTTGTAAGTGCCTTGCTGCAGTTGCTGCTGGATTTGCGCCACCCGTTGGTAGTCCACTTCGGGCAACTTTTTGACCATCTCGTGCAGCAGCAAAATCAAGCGCAACTCAGGCGAAAGGACGACGGAGGTCTCTTCGCCCCCCGACGGGGCAGAAGGGGCGGACACCCCCGATGACTGTGTCGGCGTTATGTGTGACGAAAGAAGTTGCTGCAACCGAGCGACCGTTTCAGGCGAAATGCGCATCCGTGCATCACCTCGTTTCGTCCGAGTGTTTATCGGCAATTTTGCGGCAACCTTTTAGGCGCTCAATGGGCTTGCCGTAAGGGGTGTGATGAAACGATGCGCCACTGGGTCTGTCTCGTCTTCTCCGTGATGGCAGTGACGGCAGTGTCGGCGCAGGTGGTCATCGTTCGGGACGACCGCTTGGCTGCGACCGACCCCGCCGCCCGCTTTGTGGTGGACAATCAAGTGGCGACGGCGGAGCGATGGCTTCGCCGTTGCCGTCTGCCTTATCGGCGGGTGAACGCGTCGGCGTTGACCTCCGCAGAAATCCGCAACGCCCTCTGCCTTTTGCCCGCCAACATGCCCGACTCGTCATCGCTTGCCCTTCTCCAAAACGCTCAACGCCTCGTCGTTTGGGCGTGGGACAGGCGAACTGACGGGTGGCGACAAGCGTTGGCGACGATGCCCAACGGCAAATGGCGGCTCATCACCGAACCCTTTCCGCCTGACCGCCCCGACGGCGAGCGGGCAGCGCAATTGGCGGCATGGTTGTTGGAAGGAGCGCAACTGTCGCCCCGCTTCCAGCGCCTTTTGCGAGAGCGTTGGTCAGCATGGTTGGGCGAATTGCGGCGCAAACGGTTGGCGTGGCTTTCTGAAGTCACCCAGAAACCTTTTGCCGATGAGGCGCGCCGCCAACAAGCCTTGACTCTTTTGCGCCCCGACCTTGCAACAGTGAGCCTGCACGCCGTTGCCGACGGGACGGTTTGGCTGCAACGGTTGCGGATTTTGCTCTCGGAGCACGAACGGATTCATCGGGCGTTGGCGATTTCGTTAGAGCCCCGCGAGGGCGAAATTCGGGGCATCTGGTTGCACACCTATGCCCCGACAAATTGGGAGGAGGTGATGCAGACGCTCAAGGCGGCGAATTTCAACTGCCTCTTCTTTCGGGCGGGACGGGGCGGCAATGTCGTCTACCGCAGCCAATTTCTGCCCCGCGACCCTTGGGCGGAGCGAACTGATTTGGACGAACTGCGCAACGCCACCGAAGCGGCGAAACGCTATGGCATTGAGTTGCATGCTTGGCGGGTGAATTTCCATTTCGGCACAGCCCCTGATTGGCTCAAAGAGCAGATGGCGAAAGAAGATCGCTTGGTGCGCGACCCTGACGGCAAGCAAGCCCTTTGGCTCAACCCTGCTGACCCGCGCAATCAGGAGCACGAGTTTCGGGCGATGACGGAACTCCTCACTTACCCCGTCGCGGGCGTCCATTTTGACTACATCCGCTATCCCGAAGTGCCCCACTATCGCTTTGACTATGGCGAAGTTTCCCGCCGACAGTTTGAGCAAGCGACGGGCATTCGGCTGACGGTTTTCCCGCGCCAAGTGTTGCTGGGTCCGCTCAAACTCCGCTACGACGAATGGCAGCGAGAAAATGTGACGAACTTAGTTCGGCGGGTTTATTTCGCCGTCAAGGATGCCAACCCGCAAGTCGCTGTCTCGGCTGCCGTCTGGCAACGCCATCGCTACTATTTCGCCCTCATCAAGCAAGATTGGATGAGGTGGGTGCGAGAAGGCATCTTGGACTTCGTTTGCCCGATGGACTACACCGCCAACACCGACCTTTTCGCCGAACGGGTGGGCGAGCAAGTGATGGAAGTCAATGGCACGATCCCGATTGCCCCAGGCATCGGCGCTTACTTGCTGGACGACGAGTGGCAATTTGTGGAGCAGGTGAAAGTAGCGCGGGATTTGGGGGCGGACGGGTTCGTCGTCTTCAGTTACAACATTGCCCCCTTGCGCGATTTCCTTGCGGCGTTGACCTTGGGCGCGACGGCGAAACCGACCGTGCCCGCTTATCGGGCGCCCCGCTTTGTTTTCCACCTGAGCAACGGCTTGCGCCACAAAGATATGCCCATCACTTACCGTGCAGGTGATGCCGTCCACATCACAGCGACAGTCACGATGGGGTTGTTGCCTGCTGACAAGGTGACATCGGTGCGCTTTGCCTTGTGTTGGGAACGGGAAGAGGGATTTAGAGAATGCCCAATGACCAATGCCCCAATGACCAATGCCCAATGGATGAGTGCCCAATGGTTGGTGAAAGCGACGCTGATGGAGGGCGAATTGACCGCCGAACAGTTGCGGAAAGGCGCTACCCTCCGATGCGTCGCCAAAGTGCCGAAGGGCATCGTGCGATTAGTGGTGCGGGGAGTTGTGACCTTCGCCGATGGGACGACGCAACCCTTCGTGCGGCGCGGTCCGTTCGTGCGGGGGTTGTCTTCCAGCGAGTTTGCTGCCGTTTTGCGGTCGCTGTTGCCCGTGAGATTTTCGTCAAAGGTCCGTCGCCCCGTCATCGGCGTCGTCGCCGACGGTTGGCACGCCGAGCGATTGGTCGCTTTGTTGCGGCGACAAGGCGACACCGCTTTCCTCGTCCGCTACCTTTTGCCGACTTATTGGCAATCGGCGGATGTTTTGGTCATCCCGCCCTTGCGGGATTTGCGGGAGTTGACTTTTGAGCGCGCCCAAGCCCTCCGTTCGTGGGTGGCGCAAGGTGGTCGGGTTTTGTTGCTTTCGGAAGCCTGCGGCTTTCACGCCCACGCCAACTTGTTTCCCGAAGTGGCGGAAGTGACAGGGGAGCAACGGCAAGTGACGGTGCGTTGGGGGCGACGCTCCCTTCGCACGGGGCTGGACGCCCTTTCCCTTCGCCCCGCTAACGGCGCCGATGCATTGATGAGCGCTAACGGCAACGCCATTTTCGTTCGGGGCAGGTTTGGGCAAGGCATCGTGGGTCTTTGGGGGCTTCGCATGCCCTTGACCGACGATGCCCCCGAATGGCAAGCGTGGACGCCCCTTTTCTACGAAGCGGTGCGCCGAACTTTAGGGCGTTGAAGGGCAGGAAAGGTTTATGGCTTCTCGGAAGATGACGCCGTGCCGACTTTGACGAGTTGTTTTTGGTTGGTCATGTGCATCAGCATCATCGTGGACAGGCTTTGTCCTGTCGGCAGGGCAAAAGAGAGGTTCATCGTGAATTCGCCCGTCCCTTCGGTGCGCAGGATGCGCCCTGCGTCGGGGTCAAACCAGAACTTGTCTTCGCTTTTGACCGACCCGTCCATCGTGGCGCTCCCCGCTTCAGGAGGCAGGACGGTGAGGAGTTGCTGGAAGAAGTCGCTCATGGTGGGGATTTCGGTCGTCGTTTCCAAGACGGCACATAAACGGTCGCCAACTTTTTCCCAACCCACAAAACGACCCCGACTCTTCATCTCCAACTTGACAGGTCGCTCGCCGACGGTCATCTTGACCGATTGGGCGATGTCCCAAGTGTCGCCGACCTTGACGGGCTTTTCGGGAAGGAGCAAGTTTTCCAGTGCCACCTCTGGGACATCAGAGAAGCGGATGCCTAATTTGCCAAAAGGCGTGGAGACAACCTCTTCTTTCTCCCGCTCTGGGCGTTCCAGCCACTGCATTTGGCGCACTTGCCCCGTCGGGTCTACATGCAGGCGGAGGCGTGTGGTCGGGATGTCCCTTGTCTCTGCCTTCTCTTCTCCCGTTGGAGCACTCACTTTGAAGGTCATTTTGCCCCTCGTCGTCCGCACGAGGATGGCGTCGCCGTAATCGCTGACCCGCTCCACTTGATAAGTGTCCGTCGTCTTGGCTTCTACGTGCATTTGGCTGACGATATCTTGTCCGCCGGCGTTGATGGTCAATGTTGCTTCGCCTTGCTGGGTGGCTTCGTAGGTGAGGGTCTGCTTGGGTTGGAATTGGAAGCGCAACGACACTTGTTCTGGCTGGAAAGCAAAGAGCCAACCCGCCAAGAGCCCACCGAGGACGCTCACCGCTATCCAACGCCGCATGGCTTTGCACCTCCCTTTACTTCATCCGCCGCGACCCGACGCCCGATGCTTTGCCATCATCACTGCCCATCGGATGGCAGCCATCAGGCTCGTCGCCCGCGCCTTATTTTGCCACGCGATGTCCAAAGCGACACCGTGATCGGGCGAGGTGCGGATGATCGGCAACCCCGCCGTCACATTCACCGCCCGATCAAATGCGAGCACCTTGACGGGAATGTGCCCTTGATCATGATAGAGCGCCACGACCAAATCAAAAGCACCCTGACACGCCTGCCAAAAAACGCTGTCGGCAGGGATGGGACCGAAAACTTCCAATCCGAATGACCAATGACCAATGAGCCAATGAGAGGCTTGCGTTTGCAATCGCTCAATGGCGGGTCGGATGAGGCGCTCTTCTTCGTCGCCGAAGGCGCCCCCTTCGCCTGCGTGGGGGTTCAAGGCAGCGATGGCAATGCGAGGGTGGTCAAAGCCAAGCCACTTCAAAACAGGCAACGCCAACTCCACCGTTTTGACGATGCGTTCAGGCGTCAGCGCCGCGAGGGCGTCGCGCAACGCCATGTGTCCCGTCACATGGATGACCCGCAGTTCGTCGCAGACGAGCATCAAGCGCGTTTCGGTGACACCACACAGCGCCGCCAAAAATTCGGTGTGCCCCGCAAAGGGCAAACCCGCTTGATGGGCGGCGGCTTTGTGGATAGGGGCGGTGACGAGGGCATCGGCAACGCCTTGCAAAACGAGTTGCGTCGCAACTTCAATGGCTCGGATGGCTGCCCGCCCGCTTTCCGCGTTCGGTTGTCGGGGCGTCCATCGGCGCAAGTCCAACGCAACGGCGTCCAGCACATTCAACCCGTCGGGATCAAAAGCGGGGTCGCTAAAGTCGCTCACCGAACGGACAGGCAACTTCGCCCCGACCAACTCAACGGCGCGTTGCATGACGACGGCGTTGCCGACGACGAGGCAATGCGCCCTTTGTCGCACCGTCGGGTCGCAAAGCGCCTTGACGATGACTTCAGGTCCGATGCCCGACGGGTCGCCCATCGTGAGGACAAGGCGGGGAATTCGTTCCGATGCCATCCCGTTCGCCTTCCCTTTTTCACCCCGTCACTTTCCCTTCGGGCGCAACCCTTTCTCTTTCAGCCAATCGTCCAGCCACTTTTGCTCTTCGTCCGTCAAGGGCACGGACGGGGGCTGGGTGTAGTCAATGTCCAAGTTGTATCGTCCCACATCGTAGCAACGGTCAAAGACCCATTGCAAGTTTAAGCCGACATCTTTGTCTTCGGGCAGCAAGGGGACAGCGATGCGGGGCAACCGCTTGGGCAAGGTGATGGGATAGACTTCAAAGCGGCAGGGCAAATGCCCCCGCCAAACGCTGACGATGCCGTAGAAGGGCTGAAGCGACGAAAGGGCATAAGCGGGGACGACGACAGTGTGCTCGCCTTGCCGCAGCAAGTCCATCTCCACCAAGTTGACGCCCGCTTCCAAGCAGGAAAGTTGCTTTTGCAGGTAAGCCGCCCGCCATTCGCCCGCTCGCTTGTTGCTGAGGCTAAGCAACTCAATGATGGTCACCAAGCGCTCTCTGGTTCGGTCCACGATTTTGATGAAGGATTGGCGTTGGACGAGTTCGCCGACCAGTTCCACGATGACGGGTTCGTCAAGGGCAATTTCCGTTTCGGTCTGGACAGCAGCGGTAGCGGTTGCGGCGCTGGAAGGGACGGGGGCGGTGCGTTCAGTGACGGCGATGTCGGGATGGAAGACCCGCTGTGGGGGAGAAGGCGGAAAAGTTGTGACCAACGACCGCTCGTCTATGCGAAGGCGATAGCGGGACGGAAGGCGAGGGGCTAAGGCTTCTGCTGCGTAGGTGATGAACCGCTCGTGGAAGTCGTGCCAAAAGCGTTCGTCTTCCAAGTAGGGGTCAAAGCCAGGAAAGGGGCTGGGCACAAGGCTCACCTCCGAAGCGGGGTGGCGAAAAAGTGCCCTATTGAGCGACCCAGTTTTGCTGCACTTGCAACAAAGACACCCATTTGGCACTGCCGTCAGCAAACAGGTAATTGGCGCCGCCCGAATGGCGTCGTCCAGCAGGATGCAAAACAGGTTGACCTGTCCAGCAGTCAATGGGATTATCTGCGGGCAAGGCTTGAAGCCAGCAATCCATCTTCGTCGGGTCTCTCGTTGGGTCATAAAGTCGCCAACCGTTAAGTGGAGTGAGGGTCGGATTATTTTCCGTCGGCGCTTCTATCAAAGCCAAGCGGTTTTCAGGTTGCGGGATGCGGACACGAGAAATGCCCGCAAAGCCGACCCGACGCAGACACTCAGGCGGAGGTGGGTTTGGCGGGTTTGGTCGGCAATCAATAACGCTGCAATCAAGCCTGATTACCGCATCGTTGTTAGCGTTGATGGCGTAACTGACTTGGATGTTCGGGACGCCCGCATTCGGATTGCCGAAGGTCGGCACTGTCGGATGTGACCCGCAGGCGTAAACGATGGTGGAGCGGGTGTAGGGCAAAAGCAGGTGGGCATAAAGGACGGGCGCACCGACACGCAAAGAAAACCCGCAGTCGTGCGACAGGACATTCACATCGTCGTAGTCTTGGGCGTAGGCGGTCAGGGCGGTGCCGATTTGGCGCAAGTTGCTAAGGCAGGCGTTTTGGCGGGCTTTCTCGCGGACGGTGCTGAAGACGGGCAGCAGAATCGCCGTCAAGACCGCGATGACGGCGATGACGACGAGCATCTCGGTGAGGGTGAAGCCACGCTCCCGTCGCATTGCCGATGCCTCCTTTTTGCGGGCGAAAAAGCCGACAAGATTATGCCCGATGCGGTCGGGGAAGTTCAAGGGGGGGCAAAAAGAGGAACGCCCGAAGGTGCCTGCCAACAAGGGCGCCTTTCCATCTCCTCACGCCTTTCCATCCCCTCACGACAGGTCGGAAGGCACTTTGCGGCAGCAACCTTCGGGCGTCGGGGGTTGGTGGGGGTGCCACTTTCACCTTCATCAGGGCGGCTTAGTGACCACCAACCCATGCCGTCAGCGTCGCCCCAAAAGATAACGCAACCGAACCCCGCTGTCAAGCCTTGAAATGGGCAGACAGGCAGGGGGCAGATGGGCAAGCGGTCGGGTGGTCAGAATTGCAGGGCGCCCAATTCCACATAGAAGCGCCGACGCGACTTAGACCAGTTCAGCGACAAACTGACGCCGTTGCCCAAATCGTGCATCAGGCGGACGGTGTAGTCGGTGTAGGAGAAACCCGAGTAGCCCTGCTGGGTGAGTTCCAGCAGCACCCGCCAGCGGGGGCGTAATTGGTGGGTGACGAAAAGGCTGTGGGAACGGCTGCCGCCCCGCAAGTTCACCGTCCCCATCCCGTAAACCTGCCACTTCGTCCCGAAAGTTAATGCCAAGTTGAGGGAAAGGCTCTCGCTGGTGAACCCGCCAAAGCCAAAGAGGCTGCGCCCTTTGTCCAAGTTGTAACTGAGGCGCACATCGCCCCGTCGCCCGAGAGGGTGCTGCAGCGAGGTCATCAACTGCCAAGGGATTTGAAGACCCGTCCCGTCATCGGCGAGGGAAATCCCCAATTGGGTTATCCATTGCCCTCGCCCGACCCGTTTGGTGGGCAAGTTGAAGTTGGCGTCCAGCCCCCAACGCAGTGCCGAACCAAAGTCCCCCGGTTGCCACGCAAGGGCGCCCGACAGGGTGTAAGTGACGCCACTTTTGCCGATCAGTCCGCCGGGCAAGTAGGCGTAAAGTTGCGCCCCATGGCTCGTCCCAAATTCCGCCTTTTGGAAGTTGGCTTCCACGCCGATGCCGATGCGTTCCCCGATGCTGCCCCGATAGCCCAATCGGGTGAACAAATCTTTGTGGCGCAAAAAATCCACGAACAAATCCAGTTGATGCCCTTCGCCCAAGCGTTGGAAGTGTTGCCAACGGATGCCCCAATCGGGACGGGTGAATTGCTCAAGGTAAACGCCGCCTTCCATCTGCCCTTTTTTGCCGAAGACATACTGCTCTTCCAGCGATAGGGCAAACCCTGGGCGATAGGCGCTGAAGCCCTTGCTGCCGAAGTATTGCAGCCGAACCGCTCCCGTCCCGTGCAGGTCAGCGCGATAGTAAATGGGCGTGTCCACTTGCAGCCCCCCGTAAGCCGTGACACTGACGCCTTGGATGCCCAACGGCGTGGGAAGGGTGCTGCCGAAGGACGATGCCATCACATAGCCACTTTGGGCTTCCACATACAAGGGCAGGCTAATCCATTTGCGCCCTTGCAGGTAAAGTTGGGCTCTTCGGACGACCAATCGGTCATTGCCGTAAAGGACGAACTCTCGCCCCCGCACCCAATTGGCGGTCAAGTCATTCGGCGGGGCAAGTTCTTTAAGCCCGACCGCATCCCCCTCCGTCCCTTCGCTCAACTCCCAACCTTTCAAGACCACCCGACGGGCTTGAGGGACGACGCGGGTGAGGACAGCGATTTGTCGCTCCATGTCGGCGATCAGGCGGTCACCGACCCATTGCGTCTTCCCGTTGGTGATCAGCACCTTGTTGGCGCCCGGCGTCCCTTCGGCGACGGCAATTTTCTGGTTCAGCCAAAAATCCAACCGCACATCGCTGCGGATTTCCCAACCCCGATAGATAAGCCGCACTTTCCCGCTGCCCGCGATGAACTGATACTGCGGGGCATAAGCCACATAATCGCCCTCTATCTGCAAGACTTGGGTTTCCCGACCGATGCCAGCGCCCGGCGGGACGAGTTGCAACTCCAAAGTTTGGCGGGACGAACCGAAGAAGGCAGTGATGACCGTGACGCCGGGCGTCGTCCCCGCCCGCAACCGAACTTTGGCGATGCCCTTGCGCAAGACCGCCTGCGGCTCAATGACCGTCCCTTCCAGCGAAGTCGTGAAGTGAATGACCGTCCCTTCCAACGACGGGTCATCCACACGGGCGATAATGTCGCAGGTGCTTTTTCCGTCGGCGACCAGAAAGGGTTGGGAGGCGGTCAAAGTGAAAGTGAACCGCTCTGTCAGCGGACGGGGACTTTGCGCCCTTGCCCCGACAGCAACCCAGACAACCAGCAACCCAATGACCCATATCCCGTCCCGCGTCCCTCGTCTCGCGTCCCAAAGATAGCCTCTCATCGCCATCAACCGTCCTATTGCGAGCGCGTGCAAGTTTTGATAGCGCTGTCCCACGAAGACCCTCTTCTGTGCCTCGTCCCCCGTCCCTCGCCCCTCGTCCCATCCCCCGTCCCTCGCCCCGCATCCCAAGTCCCGTCCCGCGTCCCTCGTCCCGCGTCCCCAAAACCTAACGCCCAAAGCGTTGCAAATGTTCTGCCACTTGCTTCGCTTGCTCTCGCACGAGGGGCGACAAATCGGGCATCTTCAACAGCGCTTGGACAGACGGCAAGGCTTCTCGGCTTCCGATCGCTTGCAAGGCACTGAGGGCGTTCAGGACGACTTGAAGGCGTGGCGTCTCTTTGGCATTGGTCAACACTTGACACAGTGCAGGGACAGTTTGCGGGTCGCCTAAGATGCCCAATGCGTTCGCCGCTGCCGCCGCTACGCCCACATCCGACGAATTCAGCAACGGGATGAGGGTCGGGACGGCTTCGCGAACCCGCAACATGCCGATGGCTAAGATGGCGCTTTCCTGAACGCGGGGGTCGGACGAACGCAACCACTGCATCAGCAACGGTTTCGCTTCCTGAATTTGTGCCGCCCCCAACGCAATGACCAAGTGATAGGGGGGCGATTGACGCTCCTGCGCAAACCGACGGGCTTGCGAAAGCAAGAACCGTTTGGCGGCATCGGTCTGCAAGTTAGCGATCGCTTGCCACGCTGCGGACGCCAACTGCGGGTCTTTGAGAACTTCCCGAAGGATGGGCAACGCACGGTCGCTGCGGGTGTTGCCCAAAGCATAAACCGCCATCTGCCGCATTTCCATGTCCACAGGCGTCTTGACTTTTTCGCTGCCGTTTTCCAAGACGAACCGACGCAGGGCATCTATGGCGGCGTCACCGTAAGCACCCAAAACGCTCAGCGCCGCCACTCGCACTTCCCGACGGGGATGGTCAAGGTAAGGCATAACTGCCTTCATCGCCGTCGCCCCACCTTGCCGCAATGCGTCTTGGGCAACGCCAACGACTTGGGGGTCTTTGTCGCCTAACAGTTCCGCCACCATCGGGGCAGTGGACGAGGATTTCGCCCAGTGGCTCAGGACGAACAACACTGCCTCGCGGTGATTGCGCAACATTTGCCCCGGCAAAAAGTGGAAGGGTCGGTTGGGATTGCGGGCGGCTTCTTCGTTCGCTTTTCGGAAAGTTTGCACCAACGCGGGCAAGGCAGGTTTGCCCAACCGCGCCAAAGCGATGGCGGCTAAAAGGCGCACCTGTTCGTCCTTGTCCAGCAACAACGGCGCCAATGTGTCCGCCCCTTTCGGGTCGGGATGGGCGGCGAGGAAGAGGGCTGCTTCGCACCGCTGGGTCGGGTCGGCACTCTTCAACTTCGCCCAAACCCACCTCGGCGTCCCGCCGAGAAAAAGGCTTCGGGTGAACCAACCTGCGATGAACCCGATGAGCAGGGCGATGAGTATCCCTACCCAAAACCGTTGCATCACAGTCCTCAAACCCTCCTTGTTGCCATGCGTCACCACAACTTTGCCACGACTTCCCGCCCCTTTCCCTGCCTCATCTGTCGCCTCTTTTTCCCCTCCCTTCCCTGCATCAAACTTGTCGCAGGAGGCGGAAGGGCAAAAAGACCTTTTGCCGCGAAAGGAGCGGAAACGCCTTGCGGTTCACCCGAAGGCAAAAGGCGTGGCTACAGTTGGTCGGTTGTTCGTTCTGCATGGTTTTGTCAGGGGTGACAACCCTTTTGAGCGCTGCGGAGGTGGAAACGGTGCGGTGCGTCAAGGCGATGCCGAGGGAAGGTGAGCAGCGGTTCTACGCCGCCAATCGCCCACCTTTGTTGCCCTCGCCCCTCGTCCCGTGTCCCGCCCTGCGATCCCGTGAAAACTTTTCCGTCGGCATCCTTGAGTGGCGCTTTGGTGACGGAACTCGCGAAAGGAGGCGAGACGGATGGCAAAGTTGGCGGCGTTGGGTGGAGCACCCGTAGCATCCGAAGGGTTGAAAATTCGCTGGCCCGAATTCGGCGACGAAGAGCGGGAAGCCCTCTTGCGGGTGCTTCAGCGGGGCGAATGGTGGCGGTTTGGCGTGCCCGAAGGGCAAAGCGAGGTGGCGCAGTTTGAGCGGGAATGGGCTGACTACCACGATGCCCGCTACTGTGTCGCCGTCTGCAACGGCACCGTCGCTTTGATGGTCGCCTTCTGGGCTTTGGGCATCAAAGCGGGCGAGGAAGTCATCGTCCCTGCCGTCACTTTCATCGCCACCGCCGATGCCGTCGTGTTGTGTGGTGGCGTGCCCGTCTTCGTGGACATTGACCCCGAAACTTACCAAGTTGACCCCGACGCCATAGAAACTGCCATCACCGAACGCACGAAAGCGATTTGCGTCGTCCACTACGCAGGCTACCCTTGCGACCTTGACCGCATCAAAGTCATCGCCCAACGGCACGGTTTGCCCGTCGTGGAAGATTGCGCCCACGCGCAAGGGACGGAATGGCGGCATCGGAAAGTCGGCGCCCACATCACCTGCGGTTGCTTCAGTTTCCAGCAGAGCAAAAGTTTGACGGCAGGGGAAGGTGGGGCGGTCATCACCGACGACCCCGATTTGGCGGAGCGCCTTTGGGCAGTGCACAACTGCGGGCGACCGAAAGGGGTCGGGCGCTACGAGCATCACCTCGTCGGCGGCAATTTTCGGTTGAGCGAATGGCAAGGCGCTATCTTGCGGGCACAACTTCGGCGATTGCCAGAGCAGACGGAGCGGCGGATGGCAAATGCGCAATGGTTGACAGAACAGTTGCAGCAAATCGGCGGGTTAGAACCGCTGAAACCCGATGACCGCATCACGCAACGCGGCTACTACTTTTTCGTCCTTCGCTATCGCCCCGACGCTTTCGGCGGCGTCCATCGGGATGTTTTCTTGAAGGCGTTGCGGGCGGAAGGCATCCCTGCCTTCGCAGGTTACGGCGTGCCTGTTTATCGCCAACCCAGTTATGCCGAAAGCGGTGTGGCGCATCGGGTGATGCCCTGCCCCAACGCCGAACGCATCTGTCGCGACGAGCAAATCACCTTGCCCAATCACCTGCTTTTGGACAAAAACAATGTCGCCGCCGTCATAGAGGCGGTCGCCAAACTCAAGGCGAATGTGGACGAGTTGCGGCAAATCGCCGATTGACTTGACGCCCCCATCAACTGCGATAGCATTTAGGATGCGTTCGGCACAAACACTTTCCGAAGTGAAGAGCGGGAACGGCGATGACGAACGGGAAAGACAACGACGGCAAGGGAGTTCAGCATAGTGGAAGGGGGAACGGAAAGCAACCGACGGCGTTGGCTTTGCGGTCTTGGTCGGTCGGTTTCTTTAACGGACCGCTGCCGACGGACGGGCAATTGCGGGCGTATGAGCAAGCCGTTCGGCTTAACCCCCGCAAGGCGTGGTATCGTTCCCGCTTGGCAAAAGCCTTCTGGGCGTTGGGGATGGTGGAGGAAGCGTTGGAGCATTTTGAGAAAGCCTGCGAGTTGATGCCCCACGAGCCTTTTTACCGACTGGAGTTGGCGGAAGCCTATTTAGCCCTCAACCGCTTGGACGACGCCATCGCCCAGTTGGAGCAAGTCGTGGAATGGGCGCCTTACGACGACTACTATCACATCCGCTTGGCGGCAGCCTACCTGCGCGCTCATCGCTTGAGCGATGCCATCCAAGTTTTGGAGGGCGTCGTTCGGTTGCACCCCTTCAACGCTTCCTATCGCTTCCTTTTGGGTTTGCTTTACCTTGCCGTCGGCGAACAGGAAAGCGCCACCTTGCACCTGAAATTCCGTTGGCAGTTGGACGAGTATGACCGCTGCTTTTTGCGCCACTTCAGCAAACTTTGCGGGGGCGCGATAGAGCGCTTGTTGCCCCAATGAACCTCACTCCACCCGACAGAGGAAGCCCTTCAGATACTCCCCTTCGGGGAAAGTGACCGAAACGGGATGGTCGCGGCTTTGCCCCAACCGCTCCACGATCAACACTTCTCGCTTGGCATCTAAGGCGGCGGCGAAAAGGACTTGCTGAAACATCTCGGCGCTGACCATCCCTGAACAGGAAAAGGTCACGAGGACACCGCCGGGCTTGAGCAACCGCATCGCCAGCCAATTGATGTCTTTGTAGCCCCGCAAGGCGTTTTCCACGACGGCTTTCGTCGGGGCGAAGCGGGGCGGGTCAAGGACGATGGCATCAAATTGTTCTCCCGCATCGCGAAACTGTCGCAACACTTGAAAGGCGTTGCCTTCCAACGAGACAACTCGCCCCGCAAAACCGTTGAGCGCCGCATTGGCTTCCGCCAACCGCAACGCTTCCGCCGAGGTGTCCAAGTTGATGACCCTTTGCGCCCCCGCTTGCAACGCGTAAACGGCGAAACTGCCCGTGTAGGAGAACGCATTGAGGACTCGTTCGCCCACGAGGTAAGGGGCGGCGCGGCGGCGGTTGTCGCGTTGGTCAAGGTAAAAGCCCGTCTTGTGCCCCCGCCAGACATCCACGAGAAAACGCAAGCCATGTTCGGTGATGACCAATTGCTCTGGTGGCGACTCGCCTTGCAGTGAACCGATGCGGGGTGGCAAACCCTCCCGCAACCGCGTGTCCAAATCGTTGCGCTCAAAAATCCCCTTCGGGCGCAAAAGTTCGGACAACATGGCTGCTATCGTTTCTCGTTGCCGTTCCATCGCGGGCGTGTAAAGTTGCACGACAAGGAAATCGCCATAAAGGTCAGCGATGATGCCGGGCAAAAAATCGCTTTCGGCATAGACGATGCGGAATGCGTCCGTCTCGTCGGGGATGCGCCAATCCAGCCGTCGCTGCCACGCTTCTCGCAACCGTCGCCAAAGCCACTCATCGTCCAGCCGTTCATCGGGTTGCCAAGTGGCGAGGCGGACGGGCACTTCCGAGTTAGGGTTGGCGAAACCGCGAGCGAGCCATCGTCGGTCGTGGCTGAAAACATCCACGACATCGCCTGCTTGCACTTTGCCTTGCCATGTTGCGACGGCGCCGCTGAAAATCCAGGGATGACGCCGCAAGACAGGTTCTTCCCGTTCGGGTTTCAGGATGACAGCGCCCGTCGGTTCGCCGAAAGGCATCGCCCATTTCACCCCGCCAAAGTTTGCCGACGCATTCCTTCTCCCGTGCGCCCCAAAATTTCGGCGATGTCGTGTGGAGGCGAAGGAAGGATGTTGGTCGGCATTGACATCGGCGGCACTTTCACCGATGTCGTCGTCTTGACGGAGGACGGAAACTGGCGGGTGCACAAAGTTTTGTCCACACCGCCCGATTTTGAGCGGGGCGTGGACGAAGCGTTGCGCCAACTGCCATTGCCATCGGGCTTCGTCGTCGTGCACGGCTCCACCGTTGCGACGAACGCCGTGCTGGAACGCAAGGGGGCGAAGGTGGCACTCATCACGACGGACGGCTTTCGCGATGTCTTGGAAATTGGTCGGCAAACCCGTCCCCGCCTTTACGCCCTTTGCGTGGAACGCCCCAACCCGATCGTGCCCCGCGAAAGACGCTTCACCGTCAAAGAACGCATCGCTGCCGATGGCAGCGTGCTTATCCCGTTGAGCGACGAGGAAGCGGAACGCATCGTCCGTCAAACTCACCAAAGCGGAGCGGATGCCCTTGCCATCTGTCTGCTTTTCGGTTTCGCCAATCCCGTCCACGAAAAATTGCTGGCGCGCAAAGCCCATCGTTTTCGCTGGTTCGTTTCCGTCGCCCACGAGGTGTTGCCTGAGTTCCGCGAATACGAACGGACGGTGGCGACGGCACTGAACGCGTATGTCGGACCGCGCATGAGCCGATACTTGCAGCGGTTGCAGCGAGTCGTGCGAAAACGCGGCGGGTCGCAACTTTGGGTGACGCAATCATCGGGTGGGAGCGCAGCGCCTTCGTTTGTTCGGCGCTTTCCCATCCACACGCTTTACTCGGGTCCCGCAGCGGGCGTCATCGGGGCGTCGTTCGTCGCCCGACAAGTCGGTTTTGAGCGGGTCTTGACTTTTGACATGGGCGGCACTTCCACCGATGTGGCGTTGTGTCTCGGCGAACCGACGGTCACGACGGAAGGGGAAATTGGCGGTTTGCCGTTGCGCATCCCGTCCATCGCTGTCCGCAGCATCGGTGCCGGTGGCGGCTCCATCGCTTGGCTGGACGAAGGGGGCGCGTTGCGGGTCGGTCCGCAAAGTGCGGGCGCTCGCCCAGGTCCCGCTTGCTACGGCTTCGGCGGCAATCAACCGACGGTCACCGATGCCAATTTGCTGCTCGGTCGCTTAGACCCTGAACGCTTTTGGGGCGGTCGGTTGCGGTTGCGGGAAGATTTGGCGGAGCAAGCCGTCGGGCAATTGGCGGAGCGCATGCAAGTTTCTGTGCGGGAGGCGGCGGAGGGCATCATCGCCGTCGCCAACGCCAACATGGCGCGGGCGTTGTTGTCCGTCAGCGCCGAACGGGGCTACGACCCGCGTGACTTTGCCCTGCTCAGTTTCGGCGGCGCAGGCGGTTTGCATGCCTGCTTGCTGGCGGAGTTGCTGGGCATCCGCACGGTTTTGCTGCCGCCTTTTGCGGGCGCTCTGTCGGCACTTGGTGCCGTCGTGATGGACACGGTGCGCGATTTTTCGCAAACGATTGCCGTCCCGTTGGATGAGGAGGGCTTGACAAGAGCGCAACGAGTGGCGCAGCGATTGACAGAACGGGGCGAACGGGAGTTGGCGCAAATGGGCTTTGGCGAAACGCAACGCCTTATCCGCATCGCTTTGGATTTGCGCTACCGAGGGCAAGGCTACGAGTTGACCGTGCCCGTTCAAGCGTGGGAGGTCGCTGAAATTCGGGACGCCTTTGAGGCGCTCCATCGGCAACGCTTTGGGCACATTTATCCCGATGCGCCCATTGACATCGTGACGGTGCGGGTGCGAAGTGTCGGGGTTCGCCCGAAACCGTCTCTGCCACGATTGCCCAAGCGTCGGCGCATTGCGCCTGTCGCCGTGCAGCGAATTTGGATTGGCGACGGTCAAGCCGAGGCGCCCGTTTGGGCGCGGGCGCAACTTTGTGCGGGCGCCGTCTTGACGGGTCCTTGCCTTTTGGTGGATGACCATGCGACGGCTTATTTGCCACCTTCGTGGCAAGGGCAAGTGCACGAAACGGGTTGCGTCATCGTCGGCAAGTGACGAAGTGACGGCGACTGGAGGGATGGCAGGATGTTGCTGAGCACGGTGCTCATTGCGGTCATCACGGCGGCGTTGTTTTTGGCGGCGGCGTGGAAGGCACAAGGGTTGCCGACGCAAGCGCTCAAAGACAGTTGGCACACTTTCATCACGATTTTCCCGTTGGTGGCGTGTGCCTTTTTGTGCGAGGGGCTTATCCGCTACCTTGTGCCGCCTGAGTGGGTGCAAAAGTGGCTGGCAGCGGAAGCGGGATGGCGGGGCATCGCCCTCGGTTGCCTTGCTGGCGCTTTAACGCCCGGCGGTCCCTATACGAGTTTTCCCATTGCGATGGTGCTGCTCAAAGCGGGGGCGGGGGTTGGCACAGTCGTCGCTTACTTGACGGCATGGCAACTTTGGTCCTTCACCCGCTACCCGATGGAAATCGCTTTCGTCGGCGTGCCCATCACCGTGTTGCGCTTTGCCGTCACTTGTTTCGTCCCGCCATTGGCAGGATTGTTGGCGCACTGGCTGACGCAATCGGGCGCGATTTCGGTTCGGTGAAGAAGGCAACGAGTGGCGAAGGAAAGGAGGCGAGTTGGGATGGAGTATCGTCCGCTGGGTCGGACAGGCGTGACGGTTTCGGCGTTGTGTTTTGGCTGTTGGGAAATTGGCGGTTTGTTTTGGGGGCGCATTGATGCCCGCAAAGCCGCCGCTTTGGTGCGCAAGGCGATGGATTTGGGCGTGACGACTTTTGACACCAGCGATGTCTACGGGAACGGGCGTTCGGAAGTCATCTTGGGGTTCGCTTTGAAGGGCATCCGCGACAAAGCCGTCATCGTCACGAAAGCGGGCTATCAAGTCGGCGCCGATGGCGCCCAGCAACTCTACATTGATGCGCAAGGTTTCGTTGACCAACGCTTTGATGCGCCTTACCTTCGTTGGCAGTGCGAGTTGAGTTTGTGGCGGCTGCGGAGCGACTATGTGGATGTCTTTTTGCTGCACGATCCCAACGCTGAGGTCGTGGAGCGGGACGAACCTTTTGAGGCGCTGCAGCAACTCAAACGGGAAGGCAAGGTGCGATTGGTCGGTGTCTCGTCGTCGGTTGCCGTTTGTCGGCGCGCCATTGAGCGGGGCGTCGTGGATGTCGTCCAGTGCGATTTCAACTTCCTCAATCAGACGGCACGGGAGCAACTGTTTGCGTTGGCGGCGGAGAAAGGGGTTGGGTTGATGGCGCGTCGTCCCTTTGCGGGCGGTCAAATCTTTCGCCCTGAACATGCCGAAAAGTTGCGGACGCTTGCGCCTGATTTGCCCCTTGCGGAAGTTGCCATCAAGTTTGTCTTGTCGCACCCTGAAGTCAGCACCTGCGTGACGGGCATTATGCGGATGAAGGAGTTGCGCCAAAACGCCCGCGCCGCCAATCCGCCTTATCTTTCGCTGGCGGAAGGTGCGTGAAACGGGCGGAACAAAATTGGCGCTGAGGGCGCTTAAGGAAATTGGGTTAGGGACGGTGAACGGGGTGATTGACAAATGGCGCCGATGGGCGCTGGTCAGCGTGTTGGTCGCCGAAAATTTGGCGCTGCTGGCGGCTTGGGGCATCGCCCGATGGCGACAGCAAGGGCTTTCGCCTGTGGAGCGGGGCAAGCAAATCGCCGAGCGGTTGGGTTGCTTCACTTGTTACGGACCAGGCGGCATTCGGGGCATCACTTTCGCCAAAAAACCCCGCTCTGATTGCCCGCCTTGGGATGGCGGGACGGCGATGATGTATGTCCACGACGAAAGCGAACTTGCTGAGTGGATTTTGGACGGGGCGCCCAAAGCCTTGCGGGAAACTGCCAGTTATCAGCGGGAGCAAAAGGAGCGGTTAGTGCGGATGCCTGCCTATCGCAGGTTGCTGAGCGATGAAGAGTTGCGCGATTTGGTCGCTTACTGGAAAGCCGTTGCGGAATGGCAGATGCCGCCCGACGACCCGCAAGCGGCGAAAGGTTACGAGGTCGCCAAAGCGAGCGGTTGCTTTTCCTGTCACGGTCCTGCGGGGCGTGGCTCGCCGCCCAACCCCGGTTCGTTCAAGGGCTACATCCCTGCTTGGGATAGCGCCGACTTTGCGGAGTTGGTGCGCGATGAAGCGGAGTTAGAGCAATGGATTTTGGACGGCGTAAGCGAGCGCTTCCGCAACAACCCAGCGGCGCAATTTTTCCTGCGGCGGGCGCCCATCAAGATGCCAGCCTATCGGAACTACTTGAGCCGCGACGAATTGGAAGCGCTCAAGGCTTACATCCGCTGGCTGAGGCAACGAACTGGCTCATCTTCGGGCGGGTCAGAGAAAAACCTTCCAGTAGGTGACGGGCGATGAAGCGCTTCGTGGCGTTGGTGCTGGTCGTCGGCGTCGCAGCGTTGGGCGTGTTGCTGGCGCAACAGCGCAAGCAACCCAAGACCACGACTATCACGGGTGAGGTCGTGGATTGCTTTTGCTATGTGACGATGGGCAAGGAGAAGGGCAGTGGCGAAGGGCACAAGCAATGTGCCGAGATGTGCGCCAAAAATGGGTTGCCTTTGGGCATCGCCGACGAGAAGGGCACTGTCTATGTCGCCTTCCAAAAGCACAAACTCGCCAATGACTTGCTGACGCCCTACATCGCTCAGAAGGTCACCGTCACGGGTGTCGTCCATCGCCATGCGGGCTTCAATGTCATTGAGGTGGAGAAAGTGGAAGCCGCCAAGTGAGCCGCCCAACGCCTGACGCCGACGCCAAACCGTCGGGGTGAGTTTCTTCAACTTGCCCCGACGGTTCGTTTTTTCCGCCACTCATTTTTTCTCCGCCTCCGTGTCGCCCTTGGGTGGCTCATCGTCTTCACCGCTCATCGCCCGCTTGAACTCCTTGATGCCCTTGCCGAGGCTGGCGAAAAACTCAGGGACTTTTTTCGCCCCAAACAGCAAAACGACCAAGAGACCGATGATGAGCAGTTCCGTCGGACCGAGGTTCACGACGCTCACCTCCCAAATGGCGAAAGCGGGGCAGGTCGCTTCCTGCCCCGTCAGCCAGTTTGTGTCAAGGGATGAAGGTCAACCGAGGCGGATGGCAGCAGGCGAAGGCACCGCCGAGGTCTTGGTCTGCTTGCTCCCATGCCGACACCCGACCAACAGTGCCATCAGCATGACCACTGCCATCACGCCGCAAAGCACCTTCCACCTTTTCATCTGCCTGCACCTCCTTTGAGAGGCGACTGACAACCGACCATGGACAAACCAGCCCCTGAGCCGAGTGCCCGTCCTTTGTCCCTTCCTGTCGGGCTTGACAAAGAGCAGGGCGCCGGGCGGGAGGTAACCCAGCGCCCTGCCGGGCGGGAAGGTCGGGACGACGACAGAGGCAGGGAGGTTTACTTCTTGGCGGCAGCCGTCTTCTTCGCTGCCGTCTTCTTTGCCGCTGGTCGGCGATGGGCATGGCGGCGATGGCGGGCGCGCCGAGCCCGCCGATGCGTTCGTCGCTTCGCCGCCTTCTTCGCGTGCCCTTTCGCCACTCCCTTCGCAGGCGTCGCTGGGGTGGCAGGTTTCGCAGGCGTCGCTGGTGTCGCTTGGGTGGCAGGTTTCGCGGGCGCTGCGGGCTTGGCAGGCGCCGCAGGTTTGGCGGGTGCGGCAGGTTTAGCAGGTGCGGCAGGTTTGGCGGGTTGGGCTTTGGGCGGCTGCGCAGGTTTCTTCGGCGGTTGTTGGGCAGCGCCCAGCATCGGCAACGCCATCGTTCCTGCCAACAACCATGCGGTGATGCGTTTCCATATCGCCACCTGCACCTCCTGTCAGAGTTTTTAGGGACGCCTTTCGGGCGTCCAACCGTTGGAGCGAAAGAAACCGCCTTTGAGTTCCCGATGGAACTGGAAAGGTGGCTGAAGCGCTTTCTTTGATGGCGTCCCGTGCGGAGGTCGGGAGACGGCATGAGCGAGAAGAAAGCCGAGGAATTTGAACGGCTGGTGCGAGCCCATCAGACGACCCTTTACCGCATCGCCTATCGGTTAACTGGCAACCGAGACGATGCCGAAGATTTGTTGACGGAAGCGTTAACGGAAGCGCGGAGCGCCTTTGACCGCTTCCAGACGGAAGATGGCTTCGTCCGATGGGTCGCCACCATCATGACCCACACCTTTCTGGACTGAAAGCGGAAGGCGAACCGAATAGACTGGGTTTCGCTGGACAACCCGACGCCCGAAGAGGATGACGAGGGTGAAGGCGGTTGGGACATCGCCGACGAAAATGCCGACCCCGAAGCGGTGGCGATGCGTCGGCAATTCTGGCGGGACGCTCAAAAGGCGCTGAACGATTTGCCACTCGAATTTCGTGCTGCCGTCGTTTTGGTGGACATGGAAGGGCTCAGTTACGAAGAGGCGGCGCAGGTGTTGGGTTGTCCCATCGGCACCGTTCGCTCCCGCCTGCATCGGGCGCGGGCGATGTTGCGGGAGCGGCTCAAACATTGGCTTCAAGAGCCATAGCGAGGCGATGAGGCATGGCATGTCCTGAATGGTCGGAGAAGTTGTCGGCTTACCTTGACGCTGCATTGGATGCCGAGCAGACGGCGGCGGTGACGAGGCATTTGGAAACTTGCCCCGATTGCCGCCAAACGCTGCAGGAGTGGCAGCGATTGCGGGAGCGGTTGCGGGCTTTACCCGTCCCGCCCCCTGAGGCGGGGATGTGGCGGCGGGTGATGCATCGGGCGATGCGCCGCGTCCCTGCCCGCCGCTTTGCGATGCCCCGCCGCCTCTTTTGGTGGATGGCAGCGGCGGCGTGCTTGGTCGGTGCGGGCTTTGCGTGGTGGTGGCAGCAAGCGACGCCACCTTCTTCACCGCCCCGCACCGCCGTCAACCTTCTTGTCGGTTACCATGCCGATGCGATGGCACTGCGGTTGGGCGATTGCCCGACTTGGCACTTGGTGGCGAGCAACGAGTTGATGGAAGGTGAGTGACCAAATGTGCCGAATGTTGCGAGCGGGATGGTTGGCTTGGCTGACCCTTGCAGCGATCGCCTCGGTTGGGATGGCGCAAGTCAATTCGCTGAACTTGCTGAAAAAAGCCACCAACCCTCCCGTCGCCTATCAGGGCAAAATTGTCGTGACGACTTGGCACAGCAAAGCCAGCGATGCGGCGATGCTGCGGGAGTGGCGATTGCCTGATGGGCGCTACCGCGTGGAGTATTTGGCGCCGAGGAATTTGCGGGGCGTCGTCTTGCTTTCGGACGGCAAACGGCGCTGGCGGCTCGTCAACAATCGCCCCGTCTGGCAATTGCCTTTGGACGATGCGCCCCTTTTGCAGGTGGACTTGCTTGCCCGCAACTATCGGCTGAGTGCGCCCGCCCCCGCCACTTTGTTGGGTCGGAAAGCGTGGCGGGTGGATGTGACGCCGAAAGTTGCAGGCAAGCCCCACCATCGCTTTTGGCTGGATGCCGAACATGGCATCTTGCTGCGGATGGAAACTTTCCGCCCCGATGGGACGCCCATCGCTTTCATGACCGTGACGGAGTTGCACTTTTTGAACCCCTCAGCAATTTCGCCGTCCCTTTTCACCGTCCCGAAAAAGGCAGCAAGGCGCTCGCCACAAGTTCGTCCTCTTTCCCGCCCCGAAGCCCAAAAGCGTTGGTCCCTCGTCTTGCCCGCCACTTTGCCCGCAGGATTTGCCTTCAGCGGCGCCGAAGAGGTGACCTTGCCTCACTATCGTCGTCCCTTCCTTCACGCCCGTTACGCCGATGGATTGATGCTGGTGTCGCTGTTCGTCGTCTCAGAGGAAGGTGAGGGTGCGAAGGGTGAAGAGCCACTCCTTCTCTCGCCCACTTCCACCCGCTTGCCCGTCGTCCGTTGGAAGATGCGGGAGCAAGTTTGCTACCTCGTCGGCGAAGTGAGCCGCCCCTTGCTCCATCGCCTCGCTAAAGCCTTGAGCCAAGCGAAGCGATGAAATTGTCAAGCCCATCACAAAAGCAGCGTCTCCGCAAGGCAATGCAAAGTCAGCCACAAGGGCGGCGTCAGGCTGAGGGGAACGAACAGCGAAAATCCGATGCCTATCCCCAAAGAGCACCAAGCCAACTTCCGACGGTTTAAATCCCCGTCCCCCGCCCCTCGTCCCTCGTCCCGTTCCCCTGCCCACCTGCCCGTTTGCCTGCCTTTCAGCCGTTCAATTCGCCGACTTAATTTCCACTCGTCTATCCCGACCTGCCCGCCTGCCGACCTGCCGACTTGCCGATCTGTTGCCCTGCCGATTTGCCCATGCCGTTGCACCATTTGGAGCGCCTGAGCGAGGGCAAGGGCAGTGGCAGCATCCGTCGCTGCCCAATCGTCCGCCGCTTCCTCACTGGCGTCTCGCCATTCCCGATGCAGCCAAGCCACCAACGGGACGCACCCGAAACCGATGGCGACGGCGAAAAGCAATCGGCGAAGGAGATGGTCACGCCGATGCCAATGCGCCAATTCGTGCCGCAACACGGCACACAAACTCGGCAAGGAAGCGGCTTGGACGAACCAACGGGCGACGAAGATGAAAGGGCGACGAAATCCGACCAATCCTGCTGGCGCTTCCGTCACGGCTTCCCGCAAGGGCAACCAATCAGGGACGCCCGCCAGTTTGCCCGCCCGCCTCAGTTTTGCCGATGGCGCAAACATTGCCAACGAACGCCGTCGCCCTTCCACCAGCAGCCAACCACTTCCCGCAATGCCCAGCCATCCCCAAATCACCCAGAACATCGCCCACACATCCCGCCGCGCCGCCGAGGAAGCGTGACCGCACCAGTGGCGAATGGCATGAGAGCAAAGGGCAAACGGCGACGGGTGACGAATGGCGGATGACGAGCGGAGAGACAACGAGGGGAGGTCACAACCCTTGACAGAAAGGGTGGCATTAGTCGCCACAATTGCCCCGATGACCAACGGGCACAACAATGCCATCGCCGTCGCATTCGCCCACACTGCCCCATCCCATCGGCGCAATGCTGAAAAGCGCCGCAGAAGCCAAAGGACGATGCCCATCAGCAACAACAAACCCGCCGAAGTGAGCCACCAAAGGAAAAGCCACGCCAAAAGCCAACGCATCGTCGGTCACCGCCGTCGCCTCTCCCGAACGACTTCCGCCAAGTAAGAGACGGCAGGTTCGCCGAAGACAGCGATCAAGCGATCCACCACCGTGTTGACGAACCGCCGCAGTAAAGTTTCGTGGGGTTGCGTCGGGAAGTAGCGATAGCCTTTGCCTTCCTTGACGCGGTGCAGGATGCCTTTTTCGTGCAACCGCACCATGACGGTCATGACCGTCGTGTAAGCGAGCCGTTTGCCGTCGTCCCGCAATTCTCGCCACACTTCCCGCACCGTCGCCGAGCCGTTGCGCCAGATGATGCGCATCACTTCCGCTTCCAACGGGCTGAACATCGCACCATCACCGCCTTCACTTTGCCATCCCGTCCTACGAGGGCAATCGTAGGTGGGCAAGGAGCAACGGTTGCCACTTTCCTGTTGCGGCTGTTAGCCAACAGGAAACTGCCGTTTCACCAGTCGCTAATCGCCAGTCGCTCAGTATTGCGGGACTGACGGGTCAATCTCCCGCGCCCACGCATTGATACCGCCTTTGAGCACCTTCACGCGCCCGAAGCCGACTTGCCGAAGCAGTTGGGCGGCGTGGCGGCTGCGTTGGTCATCACGGCAGAACACGACGATTTCAGCGGTCTGCTCCAACTCATTCACCCGTTCCAGCAAATCGTCCAGCGGGATGTGTTTGTAAGGGTGCGGGAACTCGGAGATTTCCAACTCCTCAGGTTCGCGGACATCCAGCAAGACCAAATTGCCGTCTCGCTCCAAACGCTCCTTGAGTTCCTGCGGAGTGACGAACCAATCGGCGCTTTCAGGGATTTCACCCCGCCGCAACCCGCAAAACTCCTCGTAGTCAATCAACTCGCGGATGGTCGGGTTATCGCCGCAGACAGGGCAATCGGGCTTGCGACGAATTCTCACCGTCCGAAAGTCCATCCGCAGGGTGTCAATGAGCATCAACCGTCCGATGAGCGGTTCGCCGATGCCCAAGATGAGTTTGATGACTTCCGCCGCCTGCAACGCCCCGACGATGCCAGGCAAAACGCCCAGCACGCCCCCTTCGGCGCAAGTCGGCACCGTCCCAGGTGGCGGTGGCGACGGAAACAAGCAGCGATAGCACGGTCCGCGCTCAAACCCGTTGAAGGGCTTGGACAAGAAGACGGAAACTTGCCCCTCAAAGCGGAAGATGCTGCCGTAAACATACGGCTTGCCCAACAGCACCGACGCATCGTTGGTCAAATAGCGGGTCGGGAAGTTGTCCGTTCCGTCCACGATGATGTCGTAGTCCGCCATGATTTGCAGGGCGTTTTCGGAAGTCAGGCGCACGGGGTAGGTCTCAATCTCCACATCGGGGTTCAAGTCGCTCAGCCGCTCTTTGGCGGCTTCCACTTTGGGCACACCGACGACGCTATCGCCGTAAAGCACCTGCCGTTGCAGGTTCGTCTTGTCCACGACATCAAAATCCACCAAGCCCAATTTGCCGATGCCCGCTGCCGTCAAGTAAAGGGCGATGGGGCAACCCAAGCCACCTGCCCCGATGATCAACACGCTCGCCGCCCGCAGTTTCTTTTGCCCTGTCATCCCCACTTCGGGCAAAATCAGGTGGCGCGAGTAGCGCAAGATTTGCTCGTTGGTCAACCGAACTTGGCGGATGTCAATCACGGAGCGTCCCCCCTGTCGCAACGAAACTTGCGCACCGAAAAATTCTGCCAAACCCGAAAAGGACGCGCCACCCCAAAAGAAGCACAAAGCGATGCAGAAGCGCCATCACTCCCGCATTCACCTTCAGATTTGGTTATCAGCCACGATAGAAAAACGGTAGCGATTGACGACTGGCAATGAATGCTCGCATTGTTTTTTCAGTATTGATGCATCACTCTTCTTCCACAACTGCCCGTCCCCTCAAGTAACGGACAGCGAAGTTGTAAAGTTTAACCAGTGTATCTACGCCCCAATTCCGCACTTCTTCAGGTGCCTCCCAAACATTTGTCCCAGCGTCTCGTTCAGTTTGAAAGCGAAGTCTTGCCTCTGTTTCACGACGCTCCCAAGTTTCGCCTGTCTCTTCTTTCAATTCACGCAAGAATGCATCGTCCCTTACATGCGAAATCAAATCTTGTCGCTTGCGTTTGTCAATTAGCAGTTGGACGCGCAGACGCGAGGGTGAACCATACCAACTTATCCAAGCGCCCACCATGCCGATGCCAAAACTCACCCAGGGGGTAGTTGGCGGTGTTCTTTTGTGCGGAACTTTGTCGCCTAACCGTCTCAGCATATCCTTCCAGAAAGCCTTCCTACGAATGTGTCTTGGTTTCAAAGAATGCTGAATCACTTCTTCTTCCTCCCCAATGTATGGTGTCAAATTTTGCGGGGCAAAAACCTCAAAGTTTTCGGCAGAGAAATAGCTGAACCCATAGCACTCTATGTTAATGCCCTGCTGCTGTAGCCAACGGACAATTCTTAGGGTGTCTTCCTCTATTTGCCAACCCACAATCACGAGGCGGGGACTTTTGAGTTGATCCCTTAAGGCATCGTCCGTGAACGATTCTTCATCCCATTCGCCACCCGCTTGCTCTATTTGCTCACGCAATCTCTGGCGGGCTTGGTCAATTTGCTCTTGAAGGTCATCCCATGCCATTTCTGCCAGTTGGGCAGCATAGTCAAGAATTTGGCCGACGGTTTTTCGGACCACCTTTCCTTTTTTCAATTCGCAAAGGGTGAAAACACCTCGGCTATCCAGCAACAGTAAATCCAATTCGTCACCTGAGGGAAGTTTCAATTTACTGGCGACTACAACAATTGGCAATAGTTCGTCAGTCTCGTTGTCTCGTGGAGCTACAAACTGTGGTTCGCTTTCTAAGATGCGATGCAGATACTCCTCTTGCCTCTCTTCTGGGAAAGGTTTCGCTACCATCACTGCCAGTTCGCCATTACGCTTGATGACGATGCGATCCATTCTTCTTACCTCCCATTTGCGCCTTTACAATTTTAACGCATTCGGTGCGATCAGATTATCGCTTCAGTTGTTGCGCCACCAGTTCGGGGACTTTTCTGAGGGCGTCATGGAGTTTGGCTGGGTTGCGACCGCCTGCTTGGGCGAAGTCGGGACGACCGCCACCGCCGCCGTCGGTCAACTTCGCCACTTCACGAACTAAGTTGCCCGCATGTCCGCCCTTTGCCACAATGTCTTTCGTCACCTTGCTGACCAAAAGGACTTTGCCGTCATCAACAGTGCCCAAAACAATGACACCCGACCTAAGCCTGACTTCAAGTTCGTCGGCGAGCCTGCGGAGGGCAGCGGGCGAAACGCCAGAAACAATCCCCGTCACCACTTTGACGCCTGCAACTTCCTGAACTTGCTTCAGCAACTCGTCAACTT
>Ga0080007_1061671_pt1 | contig 31478 bp, 37 predicted proteins | sample OctOCTMetagenome_FD_69210 | JGI IMG/M metagenome (GOLD analysis project Ga0080007, IMG submission 69210) | Hot spring and microbial mat streamer communities from Octopus Spring Streamers, Yellowstone National Park, USA - OCT_B (SPADES... | ecosystem: Environmental > Aquatic > Thermal springs >...
CGGGCTCCACACCGTGAGGAGGTTACCCATCACCCAGATCCCGCCCCAGAGCACCAGGATCCAGCCCCCTAGAAGGGCCAGCCTGAGCCTGGTTTCCCGCTCGGTCTCCTCCAGGTTCCGCCAAAGCGCCTTAGCCTCCTCCCGTTTCACAACCCACCTCCTCCGAAAAGCACCCTCAAGTACCCGCCACCTCCGGAAAACCCCAGGGGAAGGGCGTACCCCCCGCTGAGGCCCAGGAGCCAGCCCCCCTCCCGCCCGGAGAGGAGGAAGGCCCGGACCCCCAGGTCCAGGAGAAAGCCGCCTCCCGCCCGGCTTTCCCCACCAAACCCCAGGACGGGCAGGAGGTAAACCCCCTCCCCCCAGGGGAGCAGGGGACCTACCAGAAAGGCCCCGCCGCTACCTGAAGGCCCACCCCAGGCTTCCCCGCCTATGGCGATCCCCTGGAAGGTGCCAAACCCTCCGCCGCCTCCCTGGAGGCCCCCCTGGAAGCCCACAAAGCCGTAGCCCAAGGAGCCTGCCAGGGCCGTGCCCAGCAGGAGGCCGAGACTCAGGACCAGGGTTCGCATGCTTCACCTCCTACAAATAGGTTTGTATCACAGAGTACTGTGCGTGTCAAGGGGTCAGCGCCCGGCCCCTTCCGTTAAACTTTCCCCATGAAGGCCATAAGGGTGCACCAGGTGGGCGGGCCGGAGGTCTTGCGGCCCGAGGAGGTTCCCGTACCCGAGCCGGGTCCTGGGGAGGTCCTGGTCCGGATTTTCGCCAGCGGGGTCAACTACATTGACACCTACAAGCGGAAGGGCCTCTACCCCGTGCCCCTTCCCTTCACCCTGGGAGAGGAGGCCGCCGGGGTGGTGGAGAAGGTGGGGGAGGGCGTGGTGGGGGTGCGGGGGGGGGACCGGGTGGCCTTCGCCACCGTCCAGGGCTCCTACGCCCAGTACCAGGTGGTGCCCGCCGAGAGGCTGGTCCCCGTCCCCGAGGGCCTGGACCTGAAGCTGGCGGCGGCGGCCCTCCTCCAGGGGATGACCGTCCACTACCTCCTGGAGAGCGCCTACCCCGTCCGCCCCGGGGACCAGGTCCTCATCCACGCCGGAGCGGGGGGCGTGGGCCTCCTCTTCATCCAGTGGGCCAAGCGCAAGGGGGCCACGGTCTACGCCACCGCCAGCACGGAGGCGAAGCGGGCCCTGGCCCTCGAGGCCGGCGCCGACTACGCCCTCCCCTACGAGGGCTTCGCCCAGGCGGTGAAGGCCCTCTCCGGGGGCGGGGTGGACGCCGTCTACGACGGGGTGGGGAAGGACACCTTTGAGGGGAGCCTGGAGGCTTTGCGGCCCCGGGGGTTCCTGGTCCTCTTCGGCCAGGCCTCGGGGCCCGTTCCCCCCCTGGACCCCCAGGTCCTGAACCGCAAGGGAAGCCTCTACCTCACCCGGCCCACCCTCCACCACTACACGGCTAGCCGCCGAGAGCTCCTTTGGCGGGCGGGGGAGGTTTTTCGGGCCATCCGGGAGGGGTGGCTTAAGGTGCGGATCGGGGCCGAGTTCCCCCTGGAAAAGGCCAAGGAGGCCCACGAGGCCCTGGAGGGGCGGAAGACCGTGGGCAAAGTCCTCCTAATCCCTTAGGAAGCGGGCCCGCCAGGCCTTTAGGCCCTCCTCGGGCAGGCCCGCCCCCCGCACGGTGCAGGCCAGGGCCGAGAGGGCCACGGCCCCCTTCAGGACCTCTTCCAGGGTTTCTTTGCCCATGGAAGGGAGGCTTTCCCTGACGAGGCCCCTCCTAAAGAGGAGGGCGAGAAGCCCGGCGGTGAAGGTGTCCCCGGCCCCCACGGTGTCCACCACGTCCACCCTCTCCCCGGGAACGCGCACCTCCACCTCCCCCAGGAAGGCCACCGCCCCCTCGGGGCCCAGGGTCAGGACCTTGAGGGTGGGAGGAAGCCTCCGCACCGCCTCCAGGGGGTCATCAAAGAGGAGGCGGGCGTCATCCCAGGAGAGCTTGAGGAGGTCCACCCGCTCCAGATACCCGAGGATCAGGGCCCGCTCCCGGGGGGTGGGCGGGTTGCTCAGGTTGGGGTCGTAGGAGAGGAGAGCCCCTTGGGCCGCCTCCAGGAGGGCCTCCACGCCCTCTTGCGCCCGGGCCTCGAGGGCCAAGAGGGAGCCGAAGTGAAAGGCCCAGGCCCCCCGCGCCGCCTCCGCCTCCGGCCGGTAGGGGCTTGGAAGGACCGGTGGAAGCTGTAGTGGGCGTTGCCCTCCCGGTCCAGGCGCACCAGGGCCAGGGGCATGGGGGCAGGGTAGCGGAAGAGCCTGGGGTTTAGCCTCCGCCTTTCCATCTCCGCCTCGCTCCAAAGGGAGAGCCAGTCCCTCCCCACCTCGGAGAAGAAGCGCACGGGAAGGCCAAGCCGGGCCAGGGCGCTGGCCGTGTTCAGCACCGAGCCCCCCAGGGCCCCCGTGAAGCGCAAGGGGTCTTCCTCCTCCAGGACCAGGTCCACCAGGGTTTCCCCCACCAGGGCCAGCATGATGCCCCACTTTACATTCCGGGGGGAAGAAGTGGTATGACCGCCAAGAACGCCTAGGGAAAACCCCTTCCTTCGCAGCGAGGCCCTTTATAGGAGGCGCAGGGTGCTTGGAGGATACGCCCACAAGCTGGCCCGCATAGACCTGTCCACCGGCCACGTGGAGTACTTCGCCCCCGACCCCAAGGACCTGGAGATGTACGTGGGGGGCCGGGGCCTGGGGGTCAAGTACGTGTACGAAAACGGCCCCAAGGTGGACCCCCTGGGCCCCGAGAACCTCCTCTACATCATGAACGGCCCCCTCTCCGGCACCCGGGCCAAGATGTCGGGGCGGCTGGCCGTGGTCACCAAAAGCCCCCTGACCGGCACGGTCACCGAAAGCCACATGGGGGGCTGGACCGCCGCCAAGCTGAAGTGGGCGGGGTTTGACGGCCTCCTCATCAAGGGGGCCTCGGAAAAGCCCGTCTACCTCCTGGTCAAGGACGGGGAGGTTTCCATCCAAGACGCCTCCGACCTCTGGGGCAAGACCACCCACGAGGTCCACCGCATCCTCCGGGAGCGGCACGGCGAGGAGGCCGACGTCATGGCCATCGGCCCCGCCGGGGAGAACCTGGTCCGCTTCGCCAACTGGATCAACAACGACGGGCGGGCGGCGGGCCGCGGGGGCACCGGGGCGGTGGCGGGCAGCAAGAAGCTGAAGGCCATCGTGGTGGTGGGCAAGCAGGACCGCATGCCCCAGCCCAAGGACCCCGAGCTTTGGCGGGAGGCGGACCGCCTGGCCTCGGCCGCCATCAACGACCCCAAGAACGTGACCGCCCCCAAGAAGGGAGGGCTCTCCCTCTACGGCACCAACGTCATCATGAACATCACCAACGTCATGGGGGCCCTGCCCACCTTCAACGCCCAGCACACCTGCATTGAGGGGGCGGAGAAGATCTCCGGCGAGTACATCCGCGAGCACCGCCTCATCAAGGACAACACCTGCCACGCCTGCCCCGTGGCCTGCAAGAAGATGGTGGAGGTCCACGTGGACGGCAAGACCATCCGCTTTGAGTCCGAGGCCACGGAGAAGGGGTACTACCAGGGGGCGGACGGCCTCCGCTTCGGCGACAAGGAGGGTAAGGTGCGGGTCCTCGAGGCCATCGCCTTCCGCCGGGGCGTGGGGGACATGTTGGCCGAAGGCCCCGCCCGCTTCGCCAAGGCCATCGGCCACCCCGAGATCGCCCTGGAGGTCAAGGGCCAGTCCATCCCCGCCTACGACCCCCGGGGCCTCAAGGGCATGGGCATCGCCTACGCCACCTCCAACCGGGGGGCCTGCCACCTCCGGGCCTACACCCCCGCCTCGGAGATCCTGGGGGTGCCCTACAAGACGGACCCCCTGGCCTGGCAGGGTAAGGGTGAGCTCACCAAGCTCTTGCAGGACCTCTCGGCCTTCACCGACTCCCTGGACCTCTGCAAGTTCAGCCAGTTCGCCGAGGGGCCCGAGGAGTACGCCAAGCAGCTCGCCGCCTACTGGGGGCGGCCCGTGACCCCCGAGGAGATCCTCAGGATCGGGGAGCGCATCTACAACCTGGAGCGCCACTACAACAACCTGGCGGGCTGGGCCGAGGGCTCGGACTACCTGCCCCAGCGCTTCCTCCAGGAGCCCTCGGACTGCGCCGGCTCCAAGGGCCAGCTCACCGAGCTGGACCTCATGCTGGAGGAGTACTACCGCGCCCGGGGCTGGGAGCGGGGCGTGGTGCCTCCGGCCAAGCTTAGGGAGCTGGGCATCCTCCCCCAGGCGGCGGACTAAGTACTCCACCGCGGCTTTTGCCGCGGTGGGGGCCCCAGAAAAGCCCTTCCAAAGCCCCGACTTGGGCACTCCATGTTGCGAAACCAAAGCGCGAGCACTTAGAAGGTTTTTGGAGGCTTGGGGCTTTGGGGCCCCGGGTTCCCTATACTTTTCCCATGCCCAAGGTGAACCTCTACGCCACCTTTCGCGACCTCACGGGCGCTTCCCAGGTGGAGGTGCGGGGCCGCACCGTGGGGGAGGCCCTGAAGGACCTGGTGGCCCGCTACCCCGCCCTGGGGGCGGAGCTTTTTGAAGGGGAGGAGCTTTTGGAGCGCGTTTCCGTCTTTCTGGAGGGCCGGGACGTGCGCTACCTGGAAGGTCTTGCCACCCCCCTGGAAGAGGGGGCCACCCTGGACCTCTTTCCCCCGGTGGCCGGCGGCGGAAGCCTGGGCGGGGAGTTCGGGGCCCTGCCTCCCTGGCTTTTTGAGGCGTACCTCCGCTCCTGGGGCGGCGAAAAGGAGGCCGAAGGGGTCTTCCGCCTCCCCGGGGCCCGGGTGCGCTTCGCCGAGGCGCCCCCTTTGGAGGTGGGAAGCCTCCGCATCCCCCGGCTTCGGGTGGAGGTGGAGGGGGAGGAGGCCGAGGCCTGGTGGGGCCGGATCGCCCTGGCCGCAAGCCGTGGAGGCGGCTAAGCGCGCCGCGGCAAGGGCCCTAGAAGAGCCTGCCTTCCAGAAAGGCCCGGCTCCTAGGGTCTTGGGGCGCCTGGAAGAAACGGGAGGCGGGAGCCACCTCCACCACCTGGCCCAGGTGGAGGAAGAGGACCCGGTTGGCCAGGCGCCTGGCCTGGAAGAGGTCGTGGGTGGCCAGGACCACGCCCCGCCCCTCCCTAGAAGCCTTCTTCAGGAGGACCTCCACCTGGGCGGTGTTGGCGGGGTCCAGGCTGGCGGTGGGCTCGTCCAGGAGGAGGACGCTGGGCTCCACGAGAAGGGTTCGGGCCAGGGCCAGGCGCACCGCCTCCCCCCCGGAGAGCCCCCGGGCGGGGCGGTGGGCCTTTTCCCAGAGCCCCACCCGCTTTAGAAGGACCTCCGCCCGGCGGAAGGCCTCCCTCCTGGGCGTGCCGTGGAGAAGGAGGCCGGAGGCGGCGTTTTCCAGGACGCTCCGGCGCAAAAGGGGCGGGGTCTGGGGCAGGTAGGCCCTGAACCCGCCCTCCAGCCGGCCCGCCTCCGGGGAAAGGAGCCCCGCCAGGATGCGCAAGAGGGTGGTCTTGCCGCTTCCCGAAGAACCAAGGACGGCCAAAACCTCCCCGGGGTGGACCAGGAGGCCCTCCACCTCCAGGACGAACCCCGGGTGTCGGTGGCGGATCCCCTCGGCCAGCAGGACCGGCTTCATTCCCGCTCCAGGATAACCAGGAGGGCGGTGACCAAAAGGGCCAGGCCCAGGAGGACCCCGCCCAGGGCCAACGCCGCCTCCAGCTCCCCCTTGCGGGTCTCCACCACGATGGCCGTGGTCAGGACCCGGGTCTGGTGGCGGATGTCCCCGCCCACCAGGGTGGCTGCCCCCACCTCGCTGATGGCCCTTGGCCTCCCGCACCCTGGCCGGGTCCCCCTCGGGGCCCGCCAGAAGGAAGTGGTTCTCCGCCAGGCAGAGGCCCTGGGCGATCCGGCCCCTGGCCAGGACCTCCCCTTCCAGGTCGGGGGCATGGACCAAAACGGCGTCCACGTCCTCCCTTTCCGCCAGCCTTAGGGCCTGCCCCGTGCCCACGGCCAGCACCTGGACCGGGTGGGGGAAGGGGCCAGGAGCCGGTCCAGAAGCCCCGAGTCGTACACGCTGGTGGTGGTGGCGAGCCTCAGGGCCTGAGCCCATAGGAGGAAGGGGAGAAGGAGCCAGAAAGCCCGCATGGCCTTAGCCTATGGGCGTGGAAGCCCTGAAGGCCTTTGTGCGCCACTTTCAAGAGGGGCGCTACTTTGAGGCCCACGAGGTCCTGGAGGAGGCCTGGCGGAAGGCCGAGGGCGAGGAGCGGCGCTTCCTCCAGGGCCTCATCCTGCTGGCGGCGGCCCTGCACCGGGGGAAGGGAGGAGTCCGCAACCTGAGGAAGGCGGAGGCCAAACTTTCTGGCCTTCCTTCCCCCTACCTGGGCCTGGACTGGGAGCCCCTTTGGCGGGAAGCCCGGCGTAGACTTGGGGCGTGAAGACGGAGGTCCTGGTCTACCGCGGCGACCTGGTGGAAAACCGGCACCGGGTCTCCCTGGCCCTTTACGGGGAGGAGGGGCTTCTGGCCTACGGCGGGGACCCCACCCTGGTGAGCTACATGCGCTCCTCGGCCAAGCCCTTTCAGGCCCTAGCCCTTTTCCTCTCGGGGGCGGTGGAGCGCTTCGGGCTTGGGGAGGAGGAGATCGCCCTGGCCACCGCCAGCCACGACGGCATGCCCCGCCACGTGGAGGTGGCGGCCCGCTTCCTGGAAAAGCTGGGCCTGGGCCCTGAACACCTAGCCTGCGGGGTCCACCCGCCCTTCTCCCGGGAGGCCCGGGAGGCTTTGCAAAAGGCGGGGAAGAGTCCCACCCCCCTCCACCACAACTGCTCCGGCAAGCACGCCAGCATGCTGGCGGCCGCCCTGGCCCTGGGGGCCCCCGTGGAGGGCTACGAGCACCCCGAGCACCCGGTCCAGCGCCTCAACCGCAAGACCCTGGCCGAGCTTTCCGGCGCCGAGCCCCTTTGGGCCACCGACGGCTGCAGCGTGCCCACCTTTGCCCTCCCCCTGGCCCGGGCCGCCCGGGCCTTCTACCTCCTGGCCCAGCCCGACCGGGCCCCAAAGCCCTACCAGGAGCCCCTGCGCCGGGTGGGGGAGGCCATGCGCCGCCACCCCGAGCTGGTGGCGGGGCCGGGGAGCATAGACACCGTCCTCATGGGGAGGCTTCCCCTTCTGGCCAAGCGGGGGGCGGACGGCTACTACGGCCTGGCCCTTCTGGAAAGCCCCAAGGGGCCCCTGGGCGTGGCCCTCAAGGTGGAGGATGGCGCTTCCCTGGCCCGGGAAGTGGCGGTGGTGGCCCTTTTGCGGCTTCTTGACCTCGAGCCCGGCCCCACCCCCTGGGACCGGCCTGAGGTGCGGAACCACCGGGGGCTTCCTGTGGGGCACCTGGAGGCCAGGTTGGAGCTTTCCTGGGTCTAGGTTGGGCGGCGGCTTCTGCTACCGGGGTTGGGCCTGAGGGGCAGGGCTCAGGGCAAAAAAGGCTTGGGGACTGCCTGGCCGGGGGTGATTGACAGAAAGGGGGCTGAAGTAAAATCCCTCTTGGAAAAGCTTCCATAGGGAGGAATGTTATGAGGCGTAGGGAGTTTCTCAAAAGGCAGGTGTGGGTCCTGCGGCCAGCTTCATCTTGGGGCCTTCCCTGGTGCAGGCCCAGGCGGGCCCGGTCATCCGGGTGGCCGGGCTCACCGCCGGGGCGGTCAAGGGGTAGGCCGTGGAGGACCTCCTTTCCTGGGACGTGCCCTTTGACCACCTCGAGGCCCCCCAGGGCCTAGCTTCCCGGGTGGAGGCGGTGGAGAAGGAGGGGGTGAGGGCCTGGCGGGAGGGGCGGCTTCTTTTGGACCTGGGAAAAGGGGAAGCCTGGGCCCGCTGGGCCTGAGATGCGCTTAAGCCAGAAGGCGCGCCACCAGGGCCATGACGGCCTCCAGGACGGCCTTTAGGTGCTCCTCCCCCCTGAAGCTTTCGGCGTAGACCTTGACGATGTCCTCGGTGCCGCTAGGCCTCACGGCGAACTAGGCGTTTTCCGTGACCACCTTCAGGCCCCCCAGGGGCTCCCCGTTGCCGGGGGCCCGGTTGAGGACCTGGAGGATGGGCTCCCCCGCCACCTCCTTGCCCACCGCCTCGAGGGTCAGCTCCGAGAGCCGGGCCTTGGCCTCGGGGGTTACGGGCAGGTCCTTGCGGGCGTAGTGGGGGCGGCCTAGGCGCTGGGCCAGGGCCTCGTAGAGCTCGTCGGGGGCCTGGCCCCGCCGGGCCATGATCTCCGCCGCCAGAAGCCCCAGGAGGATCCCGTCCTTGTCGGTGGAGAAGGGGCGGCCGTCTTGGCGCAGGAAGCTGGCTCCGGCGCTCTCCTCCCCGCCGAAGCCCAGCCAGCCCTGCAAGAGGCCCTCCACGAAGTACTTGAAGCCCACCGGGGTCTCGCAGACCTCCCGGCCCAGCTCCCCCGCCACCCGGTCCAGGAGGGCGCTGGTCACCGCCGTCTTACCCGCCTTTGGCCCCCGGCCAGGCCCGGGTGGTGAAGAGGTGGTGCAGGGCCGCCGCCAGGTAGTGGTTGGGGTTCATGAGCCCCCTTGGGGTGACGATGCCGTGGCGGTCGGCGTCGGGGTCGTTGCCGATGGCCAGGTCGTAGCGGTCCTTGAGGGCCAGGAGGCCGGCCATGGCGTAGGGGCTGGAGCAGTCCATGCGGATCTTGCCGTCTTGGTCAGGGGGCATAAAGCGGAAGGTGGGGTCTATGGTGCGGTTCACCACCTCCAGGTTCAGCCCGTAGGCCTCCGCCAGGCGCTCCCAGACCCCTAGGCTCGCCCCGCCCAGGGGGTCTACCCCCAGGCGGAGGCCCGAGGCCCGGATGGCCTCCAGGTCCACCGCCTCCTGCACCTTCTCCACGTAAAGCCCGGCGAAGTCAAAGGGCTTGGCCCGGGCGAGGGCTTCTTTAAGGGGAAGCCTTTTCACCCCCTTTAGGCCCTCCCGGAGGAGGGCGTTGGCCCGGGCCTCAATGGCCTTGGTGATGCGGGTGTCGGCCGGGCCCCCCGTGGGGGGGTTGTACTTGAGGCCCCCGTCCTCGGGGGGGTTGTGGCTGGGGGTGAGGAGGATCCCGTCGGCCTTGGCCGGGCTCTGGGCGTTGTGCTCCAGGATGGCCAGGGAGACCAGGGGCGTGGGGGTGTAGCCCTGGTCTATCAGGACCTCGAGGCCGTTGGCGGCCAGGACCGAAAGGGCGGTGGCCCAGGCGGGCTCGGAGAGGGCGTGGGTGTCCTTGGCCAGGAAGATGGGCCCCGAGGCCCCAAAGCTCTCCCTGAGGTCGGCGATGGCCAGATGGCCAGGACGTGGGCCTCGGTGAAGGTGGCCTTGAGGCTCGTCCCCCGGTGGCCGCTGGTGCCGAAGGCCACGCGCTCCAGGGGGTTTTCCGGGTCCGGCTCGGCCTCGTAGTAAAGGGTGAGGAGGGTGGTGAGCTCCCGGGGTTCCATATGGTCAGTTCAAGGAAAAAGGGGAGGCCAAAGGCCTCCCCTTGGCTTCCCGAGGCTCTAGGGCTTGGCCGGGGCTTCCTGCTTGGGAGCCTCCTCTTTGGGCTTTTCCTCCGTCTTGGGGGTGAGCTCCGCCAGGACCTGGGCCAGGCGGTTTTCAATCTTGGCCTCCTGGCGAAGCTTCTTGACGAGGGCCTGGGCCTTTTCCTGGCGTTTGCGAGCCTTCACGCCCTCGAGGGCCTCCTCCTTCACCGCCTCAAAGGGCTTCAGCTCCTCGGGCTTGCGGTTTTTGATCAGGAGGACGGTGAAGGTGCCGTCTTCCAGCTTCACCACCTCGCTCACCTCGCCCAAGGACCCCTTGGGAAAGGCCTCCTTCACCTTGAAGACCAGCCGGTCCAGGACGGCGGGGAGTTGGCCCGGGTTCACGGCGCCGTACTCGGTCACCGTGCCCCCGTGGGCCTTGGCCAGGGCCTGGAGGTCGCCCGCCTTCAGGGCCGCCTCCCGGAAGGCCTTGGCCTTGGCCTCTTCCTGGAACACCACCCCTACCACCTCGGCGCTGGCGGGTACGGTGAAGAAGGCGGGGTTTTCGGCGTAGAACCTCCTGGCCTCGGCCTCGGTGGCGGTCAAGTCCCGGGTCTCGTAGAGGAGGTAGGCCTGGGCCACCTCGTCCTTGGAGCCAATAAAGGGCTTCCCGCTCTTCTTGGCCGCTCCTACCAGGATCTCCTGGTCCACGAGGCGTTCCAGGGTCTGGGGCAGGAAGAACTGCACCGCCAGCTCCCCCAGGCCCTGCTGGATGAGGGCGGCCGTCTGCTGGTTGGAGAAGACGGGCTGAAGGACCTGGGAGAGAAGGATCTCCCTTTCGTTTACCGTGGCCACCGCAGGGTTCTTGTAGACGTAGCCCATGCCCTCGGCAAAGCGCACCTGGGCCTTCTTCCTCAGATCTTCCAGGTAGGCCTCGAGGGCCCCATTGGCCTTCGCATCCCCCGCGTCCTTTTCCACCTGGTCCTTGACCTCCTCAAAGGTGGGCACCTTGGGCGGCAGGTAGGCCTCCACCTTGACGATGTAGTACCGCCCCCCCGCCTCTATGGGCCCCACCAGCCCCGGGCCCTTGAGGGCGAAGACGGCCTCGGCCACCTTCTCGGGGAGGACCACCTTGGTCACCGGCTTGGGCGCGCTCTCCCCGGGGGCCGCCCCCAGGGCGCCGCCCTGCTCCGCCCCCACCTTGGAGTACCTCTTGGCCAAGGCGGCGAAGTCCTCCCCGGCCTTGGCCTTGGCCAGGACCTCCTCCGCCACCTTCTTGTCGTCCACCACGATCTGGCGGGCCTGGACCCGGGGCTCGGTCTTGTAGTTTTCCTGGTGCGCTTCAAAGTAGAAGCGCACCTCCTCCGGCGTGGGCTTGGCGGAAGAGCGGACCTGCTCCAGGCGTTTTTGAATCTGGAGCTGGGCCCTGATCTCGGCCCTGAGCTGGGCGTCGGTGTACCCGATCTGGTTCAGGAACTGCTCGTAGGCCTTTTTGTCCCTCAGGCCGAACTGTTCCCGGATGCGGTCCACCTCCTTGCGCACCTCGGCGCTCCCCACCCGGATGCGGGCCGCGTCCTGCTTGAGGGCCTCGGTGAGGATCACCTGCTCCAGGAAGTGGGTGTCCACCAGGACCTTGAGGAGGCCCTGGGGGTTGGCGGCGTAAAGGGGGTCATTCCCCTGTAGCCTGAGGAGGTTCAGCTCGTAGACCGCTTTTCCGTTGACCCAAAGGACCGGTTTGCCCTTGGCCTCCTGCCCCGCCTGAGGGGTAAAGAGGAGGATGGCCCCCACCACGAAGGCCAAGGCCAAAAAGCCGAAAAGGATGGTAACCGCTCGCCTGTTGATGCCAAACACTTGACCGCCCCCTTCTTCCTGTGCTATAGTACTTCTGCTTGAGTGCGCCCGTAGCTCAGCTGGATAGAGCGTCGGCCTCCGGAGCCGAAGGTCAGAGGTTCGAGTCCTCTCGGGCGCGCCATTTTCCTTTTTAGCTCCCGGAAAGCCCGCAGCACGTGGGGATTCTAACACACCCTTCCTGAGAAAAGGGTTTAGCATGGGAAGGTGCTGCCCCTCCTCCTCGCCTGGCTCCACGCCGTCAACGACCTCTTCTCCAACTTCCTTACCCCGCTTTTGCCCAAGCTCATGGCCCACTTCGGGGTGGGGCTGGGCACGGCGGGGCTTCTGGTTTCCTTCTACTCCCTGACGGGAAGCCTCTTCCAGCCCCTGGCCGGCCTCATCGCCGACCGGATGGACCGGAGGCTCCTGGCCGCTTTGGGGCCCCTCTTGGTGGCCTTGGGGATGGGCTCCGTGGGGCTTTGGCCCCGGTTTGAGGTCCTCCTCCTGGTCCTGGGGCTTGCGGGCTTTGGCTCGGCCCTTTTTCACGCCTCCGGGGCCAGCTTGGTGGGGGAGCTGGCCCCCAGGGACCGCAAGGGTTTCTGGCTTTCCTTTTTCGGGTCGTCGGGGTACCTGGGCCTTTCCCTGGGGCCCATCGTGGCCCTCTGGGCCGCGGGGGCCTGGGGGCTGAAGGGGCTTTTCTGGCTTACCCCCCTGGCCCTCGTCCCCGCCCTCTTCCTCCTGCGCCTGCCCCCGGTGAGGCGACAGGGGAGGCCTGCGGCCCTCGCCGACTTCCTGCGGGTCTTCCGCGGGGACGTGGCCCGGCTTTGGGGCATGGCCACTTTGAGGAGCCTGGTCTTCATGAGCTTCGCCACCACCCTGCCCTACTGGTACGCCCAGAGGGGCATCCCCGACGCCTACACGGCCCTTTCCCTTTCGGTCTACAGCCTCTCCGCCACCCTGGGGACCTTCCTGGGGGGTACCCTTTCCGACCGCCTGGGCCGCAAGGCCGTTCTGGTGGGCACCCTTAGCTTTGGCCTTCCCCTTTACCTGGGCCTCCTCTTCCTGCCTCCGGAAAACCCCCTCTACCTCCTCCCTCTGGCCGTGACCGGGGCCCTGATGAACGCCGGCATCCCCGTGGCGGTGGTCATGGCCCAAGAGCTGGCGCCCGGCCACACGGCCACGGTCTCGGGCCTCCTCATGGGCTTCACCTGGGGCTTCGCCGGCCTCTTTTACGCTCCCATCGGTCACCTCATAGAGGCCTACGGGGTCATCCCGGTGCTTTTGGCCCTGGGGAGCCTGATCCTTCCCGCCTGGTTCCTGGCCCGCTCCGTGGGGGAAGCCCGTAAGATGGGGGCATGAGGATCCTTTTGGCCACGGACGGCTCTCCCCAGGCCCGGGGGGCGGAGGTGCTGGCGGAGTGGCTTAGCTACAAGCTTTCCGCCAAGCTCCTAGCCCTCTTCGTGCGGGACGTGCGCCTCATCCGGGTGCCCGAGCTTTTGGACCTGGGGGCCCTCACCATCCCCCTGCCCGTCTACCGGGAGGAGCTGGAAAAGGCCCTCACCTTCAAGGGGGAGGCCATCCTGGAGCGCATCCGGAAGAGCGGCGAAGAGGCAGGCCTCTAGGTGGAGACCCTTCTGGAAACGGGCCTGCTCCACGAGGTGATTCTGCGCCACGCCCGCATGGCGGATCTGGTGGTCCTGGGACGGAGCGGGGCGGCCCACGGCGGGAGCTTCGCCGGCTTGGGGAGCACCGTGGACCGGGTCCTGAGGGCCTCGCCCACCCCGGTGCTTTTGGCCCCGGTGGACTACGTGGAGCTGGAGGGGGCCGTTCTGGGCTACAACGCCTTGGAAAGCGCCGTGAGGGCCATGCACACCCTGGCCCTGCTGGCCAAGCCCCTTGGGCTCAGGGTGCGGGTGGTGAGCGTGCACGAGGACCCCGTGCAGGCGGGGGCCTGGGCCCTCGAGGCCGAGACCTACCTCAAGGGCCAGGGCATCGCCACCGAGGTCCTGGCCTTCGCCGGGGACCCGGCGGAGCACCTCCTGAGCCTCCAGGAGCCTTCGGACCTTCTGGCCCTGGGGGCTCTGGTGCGGCGGCTCGTGCTGGGGAGCACGGCGGAGTACGTGGTGCGCCACGCCGTGGGCCCGGTCCTCACGGCCCGATAAGGGGGGGGCGGTTTACGCCATCAGCCCCCAGGCCACGGTCCTGGAGGCGTTGGAGAGGATGGCCCAGCACGACATAGGGGCCCTCCTGGTCATGGAGGGGGAGGAGCTCGTCGGCATCTTCTCCGAGCGGGATTACGCCCGCAAGCTGGTCCTCCTGGGCCGCTTCTCCAGGGACACCCGGGTGGAGGAGGTCATGACCAAGGAGGTGGTCACCGTCCGCCCGGAGGCCGACCTAGCCGAAGCCATGCGCCTCATGACCGAACACCGGGTGCGCCACCTGCCTGTGGTGGAGGAGGGAAAGGTGGTGGGGGTCATCTCCATCGGGGATGCGGTTAAGGCCATCATCACCGAGCAGGAGATGCTCATTGAGGAGTTGTCCCGTTACATTTCCGAGAACCGCTGGTCCCGGAAAGGCCAGTTCAGCGCCAGGCTGACCAGGGAGAGGAGGATGGCCCCTACCAGGGCGCTAGAGAAGCTTTGGACCTCGAGGGCCGTCACCTGGGCCACCAGGTAGAAGATGGCCCCGTTGATCACCAGGGTGAATAGACCCAAGGTGAGCAGATTCAGGGGCAGGGTCAGGAACAAAAAGACAGGCCGGATGAGGGCGTTGGCCAGGCCCCAGATGGCCCCCGCCACCAGGTAATCGGCAAGCCCCGCTCCCGGGGTAAACCTCACCCCGGGGTAAAGGAGGCTTACCAGCCAAAGGGCCAAGGTGTTGAGCACGAGGCGGGCGAGAAGGCCGCGCATAAGGAGAGTCTACCTGAGCCCCTTGACACCTTTTAGGGCATCTGGTAGATTCATGTTTGCGCTGCCCGATGGGCGGCGGGGGATCTTGAAAGCTGGGGTGGATGGATGGAAGCCACGGGCCACGTTTTGCGTGGTCCAGCAAGGGTCAAGATGCTAAGGGCCCACGGTGGATGCCTTGGCACCCGAGCCGATGAAGGACGTGGCTACCTGCGATAAGCCAGGGGGAGCTGGTAGCGAGCGTTGATCCCTGGATGTCCGAATGGGGAAACCCGGCCCGTGGGAACACGGGTCACCGCCTTTGTGCGGGGGGAACCTGGGGAACTGAAACATCTCAGTACCCAGAGGAGAGGAAAGCGAAAGCGACTCCCTGAGTAGCGGCGAGCGAAAGGGGAAGAGCCTAAACCGTCCGGCTTGTCCGGGCGGGGTCGTGGGGCCCTCGGATGCCGAATCCCTAGCCTAGCCGAAGCTGTCTGGGAAGCAGCGCCAGAGAGGGTGAAAGCCCCGTAGGCGAAAGGTGAGGGGATAGGTGAGGGTACCCGAGTACCCCGTGGTCCGTGGAGCCATGGGGGAATCTGGGCGGACCACCGCCCAAGGCTAAGTACTCCGGGTGACCGATAGTGAACCAGTACCGTGAGGGAAAGGTGAAAAGAACCCCGGGAGGGGAGTGAAATAGAACCTGAAACCGTGGGCTTACAAGCAGTCGCGGCCCCTTTAGGGGTTGCGGCGTGCCTATTGAAGCATGAGCCGGCGACTCACGGTCGTGGGCGAGCTTAAGCCGCGAGGCGGAGGCGTAGGGAAACCGAGTCCGAATAGGGCGCAGGCGGGCCGCGTGCGGCCCGCGAAGTCCGCGGCCGTGGACCCGAAACCGGGTGAGCTAGTCCTGGCCAGGGTGAAGCTGGGGTGAAACCCAGTGGAGGCCCGAACCGGTGGGGGATGCAAACCCCTCGGATGAGCTGGGATTAGGAGTGAAAAGCTAACCGAACCCGGAGATAGCTGGTTCTCCCCGAAATGACTTTAGGGTCAGCCTCAGGCGCTGACTGGGGCCCGTAGAGCACTGATAGGGCTAGGGGGCCCACCAGCCTACCAAACCCTGTCAAACTCCGAAGGGTCCCAGGTGGAGCCTGGGAGTGAGGGCGCGGGCGATAACGTCCGCGTCCGAGCGCGGGAACAACCGAGACCGCCAGCTAAGGTCCCCAAGTCTGGGCTAAGTGGGAAAGGATGTGGCGCCGCGAAGACAGCCAGGAGGTTGGCTTAGAAGCAGCCATCCTTTAAAGAGTGCGTAATAGCTCACTGGTCGAGCGGCGCTGCGCCGAAAATGATCGGGGCTCAAGCCCGGCGCCGAAGCTGCGGGTCTAGGGCGCAAGCCCTAGGCGGTAGGGGAGCGTTCCCGATGCCGATGAAGGTCGCTCGTGAGGGCGGCTGGAGGTAAGGGAAGCGCGAATGCCGGCATGAGTAACGATAAACAGGGTGAGAATCCCTGTCGCCGTAAGCCCAAGGGTTCCTACGCCATGGTCGTCAGCGTAGGGTTAGGCGGGACCTAAGGTGAGGCCGAAAGGCGTAGCCGATGGGCAGCCGGTTAATATTCCGGCCCTTCCCGTGGGTGCGATGGGGGGACGCTCTAGGCTAGGGGGACCGGAGCCATGGACGAGCCCGGCCAGAAGCGCAGGGTGGGAGGTAGGCAAATCCGCCTCCCGCAGGCTCTGCGTGGTGGGGAAGCCCGTGAGGGTGACAACCCCCCGAAGCCAGGGAGCCGAGAAAAGCCTCTAAGCACAACCCACGGGAACCCGTACCGCAAACCGACACAGGTGGGCGGGTGCAAGAGCACCAAGGCGCGCGGGAGAACCCTCGCCAAGGAACTCTGCAAGTTGGCCCCGTAACTTCGGGAGAAGGGGTGCTCCCGGTGGCGCCTTCGGGCGCCGCTTGGGAGCCGCAGTGAACAGGCTCTGGCGACTGTTTACCAAAAACACAGCTCTCTGCGAACTCGTAAGAGGAGGTATAGGGAGCGACGCTTGCCCAGTGCCGGAAGGTCAAGGGGAGGGGTGCAAGCCCCAAACCGAAGCCCCGGTGAACGGCGGCCGTAACTATAACGGTCCTAAGGTAGCGAAATTCCTTGTCGGGTAAGTTCCGACCTGCACGAAAAGCGTAACGACCGGAGCGCTGTCTCGGCGAGGGACCCGGTGAAATTGAACTGGCCGTGAAGATGCGGCCTACCCGTGGCAGGACGAAAAGACCCCGTGGAGCTTTACTGCAGCCTGGTGTTGGCTCTTGGTCGCACCTGCGTAGGATAGGTGGGAGCCTGGGAAGCCGCCCTTTCGGGGGCGGTGGAGGCGCCGGTGAAATACCACCCTGGTGCGACTGGGGGCCTAACCCCTGGCGGGGGACAGCGCTTGGCGGGCAGTTTGACTGGGGCGGTCGCCTCCTAAAGCGTAACGGAGGCGCCCAAAGGTCCCCTCAGGCGGGACGGAAATCCGCCGGAGAGCGCAAGGGTAGAAGGGGGCCTGACTGTGAGGCCTGCAAGCCGAGCAGGGGCGAAAGCCGGGCCTAGTGAACCGGTGGTCCCGTGTGGAAGGGCCATCGATCAACGGATAAAAGTTACCCCGGGGATAACAGGCTGATCTCCCCCGAGCGTCCACAGCGGCGGGGAGGTTTGGCACCTCGATGTCGGCTCGTCGCATCCTGGGGCTGAAGAAGGTCCCAAGGGTTGGGCTGTTCGCCCATTAAAGCGGCACGCGAGCTGGGTTCAGAACGTCGTGAGACAGTTCGGTCTCTATCCGCCACGGGCGCAGGAGGCTTGAGGGGGGCTCTTCCTAGTACGAGAGGACCGGAAGGGACGCACCTCTGGTTTCCCAGCTGTCCCTCCAGGGGCATAAGCTGGGTAGCCATGTGCGGCAGGGATAACCGCTGAAAGCATCTAAGCGGGAAACCCGCCCCAAGATGAGGCCTCCCACGGCGTGAAGCCGGTAAGGACCCGGGAAGACTACCCGGTGGATGGGCCGGAGGTGTAAGCGCCGCGAGGCGTTGAGCTGACCGGTCCCAATCGTCCGAGGTCTTGACCCTTTTGCCCTCATACCCACCCCGGCCAAGGTCCCCCGCCCCTCGGCGGCGCGGGCTCTTTGAAAAGCAAAACACGAGAATCCCCCGTGCCCATAGCGGCGTGGAACCACCCGTTCCCATTCCGAACACGGAAGTGAAACGCGCCAGCGCCGATGGTACTGGGACCGCAGGGTCCTGGGAGAGTAGGTCGGTGCGGGGGATTTTGCCTTCGCGGGAGTAGCTCAGTCGGTAGAGCACGACCTTGCCAAGGTCGGGGTCGCGGGTTCAAGTCCCGTCTCCCGCTCCACATAAACCCCCCAGGATGCCCTGGGGGGTTTTTATTGCAGGCTTTCATCGGAGAGCCAGTCGCTCCAGGTTTCCAGGTGGCCAGCGTCGGCCACGCTCAGGACCTCGAGGCCCGGAAAGAGGACGCGGGTGATGGAGGTGTTGGGGATGTGGAAGCGCCGCCAGGTGTCCCCTTCCAAGCCCAGGGCCAGCTTCAGGGCGGCGCGGATGATGCCGCCGTGGGTCACCACCAGGTGGCGGCCTGGGGGAAGGCCTTCCAGGAAGGCCTGGAACCGCTGGGCCAGCTGGGCCATGCTTTCCCCGCCGGGCCTGGGCGTGTGCCAGGGGTCCTGGAGGAGGCTTTGGGCGAAGTCCGGGTAGCGGGCCTCCGCCTCTTCCCGGGTGAGCCCGGCCAGCTTCCCCACGTCTATTTCCCGAAGAAGGGGGGTGGTCTGAAGGGGAAGCCCCAGGGCGGCCGCCAGGGGTTCGGCGGTCTCCCGGGCCCGGCGCAGGTCGGAGGCGTGGAGGCTGTCAAAGGCCTGCCGGCTTCTGGCTAGGCGCTGGGCCAAGCGGAAGGCCTGGCCGATGCCCACTGGGGAAAGGGGGACATCTAGATGCCCCTGGAAGCGCTTTTCTGCGTTCCAGGCGGTTTCGCCGTGGCGAATAAGCCAGAGCTCCTTCATAACAGGCGGATTCCCGGTTCCGGCACCACCCGGCCCACCAGGAAGCCTTCCACCAGCTCTTGGGCCCGCCTGGCCTCGGCCTCCGGCAGGACCAGGATGAGGCCCAAGCCCATGTTGAAGACCCGGAACATCTCCTCCTCGGGGATCTGGCCCAGGCGCTGGAGGTAGGGGAAGATGGGGGGCACGGGCCAGGTGTCCCTTTGGATCTCCGCCCCCAGGCCTTCCGGGAGGGCCCGGGGCAGGTTTTCCCAGATTCCCCCGCCGGTGATGTGGGCGATGGCGTGGATCTCCACCCCGCTTTCCTGAAGGCGCAGAAACTCCGGCCAATAGGCCCGGTGGGGGCGGAGGAGGGCCTCCTTGAGGCTTTCCCCCAGCTCGGGAACGAAGGCCAGAAGGTCATGTCCCGCCACCACCTTCCGGATCAGGGAGTAGCCGTTGGTGTGGGGGCCGGAGGAGGGCAGGGCCAGGAGGAGGTCCCCTTCCCGCACCCTCTCCGGGCCCAGGATGCCCTCCCGCTCCACCACCCCCACCATGGTGCCCGCCAGGTCCCAGGCCCTTTCCCGGTAGACCCCGGGCATCTCGGCCGTCTCCCCGCCCAGAAGGGGGATGCCCAGGGCCTTGCAGGCCTGGGCCAAGGAGGCGAGGAGGCCGGCCAGGACCTCCTCCTCCAGGCGGCTTGCCGCCAGGTAGTCCAGGAAGAAGAGGGGCCTGGCTCCTTGGGCCAGGAGGTCGTTGACCGAGTGGTTGACCAGGTCAAAGCCCAGGCCGGAGACATCGCCCACCTCCAGGGCCAGAAGGGTCTTGGTGCCCACCCCGTCGGTGGTGGCCACCAGGACCGGGTGGCGCATCCCCTTGAGGGCCATGGCGTCAAAGAGCCCGCCAAAGGCCCCTAGGCCCCGTAAGACCTCGGGGGTGTAGGTGGCCTCCACCTGGGCCTTGGCCCGCTTCAGGGCCTCGGCCTTTTGGGCGATGTGGACCCCGGCCTCCTCGTAGCGCATCGCCCCTATCCTACCTCGAGGGCCTCTTGGAGGAGGCGGCGCACCAGGTCGGGCCGGGCCTGCCCCCGGGTGCGGCGCATGACCTGGCCCAAAAGGGCGTCCAGGGCCTTGGCCTTGCCCTGGCGCACGCTCTCCGCCGCCTCGGGCATGCTGGCGATGACCTCGGCTACCAGGGCCCTCAGCGCCTCCTCGTCGGCCACCACCTTGAGGCCCCGCTCCCGCACCAAGGCCTCGGGGTCTCGCCCTTCCAGAAGCTCGGGGAGAAGGCCCTTGGCCACGCGGCTCGTGATCTCCCCCCGCTCAAAGAGGGCCACCAGGCGGGCCAGGGCCAAAGGCGTGAGGCGGGTGGCCTCCAGGGAAAGCCCCCGCTCGTTCAAAAGCCCCACCACGTCGGCCAGGAGCCAGTTGGCCAGGGCCTGGGGGGAGGCAAGGCTGAGCTCCAGGGCCTCGTCCAGGAAGCGGGCCAGGGAGGGGGTGTAGGCCAGGACCTCGGCGTCCTTGGCCTTGATGCCCAGGGCCTGGTAGCGCGCCTCCTTGGCCCAGGGGAGCTCGGGGAGGCTGGCTTTTACCTCCTCCAGCCAGGACCTGGGCAGGGGCACCGGGGGGAGGTCGGGCTCGGGGAAGTAGCGGTAGTCGGCCTCCTCCTCCTTGGTGCGCATGGGGTAGGTCTTGCCGCTTCCCTCCTCAAAGGCCATGGTGGCCTGTTTGACCCTCTCCCCCCGCCTGAGGATCTCGGTCTGGCGGCGGATCTCGTACTCCAGGGCCCGCTGGACGCTTTTGAAGGAGTTCAGGTTCTTGATCTCCACCTTGGTGCCGAGGGGCTCGCCCAGCCGGCGCACGGAGACGTTGACGTCGGCCCGCATCTTGCCCTCCTCGGGGCTGGCCTCAGAGATGCCCAGGGTCTGGGCCAGGGCCTGGATCCTTTGCAAGAAGAGCCGGGCTTCTTCCGGGGTCCTGAGGTCGGGCTCGGTGACCAGCTCTATGAGGGGGCTTCCCGCCCGGTTCAGGTCCAGGAGGGTGCGGCCTTCCAGGTGGAGGCTTTTGCCGGCGTCCTCCTCCAGGTGAAGCCGCTTGATGCGCACCGTCCGCTCCCCTAGGGGCAGGGCACCCCCTTGGCCCAGGGGGAGGTCGTACTGGCTGATCTGGTAGTTCTTGGGCAGGTCGGGGTAGAAGTAGTTCTTGCGGTGGAAGACGAGTCTTTCCGGGATCCGGCTTCCCAGGGCCAGGGCCAGCCTGAGGCCGTACTCCACCGCCTTCCGGTTGGCCACGGGCAAAGCTCCTGGAAGGCCCAGGCAGACGGGGCAGGTGTGGGTGTTGGGCGGGGCGCCGAAGGGGTCCGCCGGGCAGCCGCAGAAGGCCTTGGTCCGGGTCTTGAGGTGCAGGTGGACCTCGAGGCCGATAACTGCCTCAAACATGGGAAGAGTTTACCCGCGGGCGGGCTTCTCCTGCACCCCAGCGAGGCGCATGAACTCCTTGGGGTCCACCGCCCGGGCGAGGCCCAGCTCGTAGGTGATGAGCTTGCGCTTGTAGAGGTCCGCCAAACAGGCGTCCATGGTGATCATGCCGAACTGGCCGCCCGTCTGGATGACGCTCCGGAGCTGGTGGGTCTTGCCCTCCCGGATCAGGGCCCTAACCGCCGGGGTGGCGATCATGAGCTCGTAGGCCAGGACCCGGCCCCCGCCGAAGGCCTTGGGCAGGAGCTGCTGGGTCAGGACGGCCACCAGGTTGTTGGAAAGCTGGACCCGCACCTGCTCTTGCTGGTTCTCGGGGAAGACGTCAACGATGCGGTCAACCGCCTCGGGGGCGGAGTTGGTGTGCAGGGTGCCCATGACCAGGTGGCCGGTCTCGGCGGCGGTGATGGCGGCGGCGATGGTCTCGTAGTCCCGCATCTCCCCCACCAGGATCACGTCGGGGGCCTGGCGGAGGACGCTCCTTAGGGCCTTGTGGAAGCCGTGGGTGTCGGCGCCGATCTCCCGCTGGTTGACGATGGCCTTTTTGTGCTTGTGGACGAACTCAATGGGGTCCTCAATGGTCACGATGTGCACGGGTTTGCGTTCGTTGATGTAGTCGATCATGGAGGCCAGGGTCGTGCTCTTCCCTGACCCCGTGGGCCCCGTGACCAGGACTAGGCCCCTGGGGCTTAGGGCGATATCGGCGATGTTTTTGGGCAGGCCCAGCTCCTCAAAGCTCTTGATGACGGCGGGCACCACCCGCAACACCCCGGCCACGCTTCCCCGCTGGGAGAAGACGTTCACCCGGTAGCGCCCCTTGCCCGGGAGGCTGAAGGAGAAGTCCAGCTCCTTTTCCTCCTCAAAGACCCGCTGCTGCTTCTCGTCCATGAGGGCGTACATGAGGCGGCGGGTCTCCTGGGGGGAGAGGGGCTCGTACTCCGTGGGGTGGAACTCCCCGTCGATCTTCAGCATGGGGGGGACGCCCACGGTGATCACCAGGTCGCTGGCCCCTCGCTCCACGGCCAGGCTCAGAAGGTCCACGATGTCCGGAACCTTAGGCATAATCTTCACCCTCACTCAATGGTACGCGCCAGGACCTCCTCGAGGGTGGTGATGCCCAGGAGCGCTTTGTAGATGCCGTCTTCCCGTAGGGTCTTCATGCCCTTTTGCCTGGCCATCTCCTTGATCTCCGTGGCCGACTTCCCCGCCACGATGGCGTGGCGGATCTCGTCGTCCACCACCAGAAGCTCGTGGATGGCGTAGCGGCCCTTGTACCCTGTGCCGCCGCACCGCTCGCACCCCATGCCCTTGTAGAGCTTGGCCCCCTGGATCTCCCCTTCGCTCAGGCCGATCCGCCTCAGAACCTCGGGGTCGGGCTTCACCTCCACCTTGCAGTAGTCGCAGATCTTCCGCACCAGCCTCTGGGAGAGGACCCCGATAAGGGCGGCGGAGATGTTGAAGAGCTCCACCCCCATCTCGTCCAGGCGGGTGATGGCCTGGGCGGCGTCGTTGGTGTGCAGGGTGGCGATGACCAGGTGGCCGGTGAGGGCGGCCTCGGTGGCGATCTTGGCCGTCTCCGAGTCCCGGATCTCCCCCACCATGATGATGTCCGGGTCCTGCCGCAGCAAGGCCCTCAGGGCCCGGGCAAAGGTGAGGCCCGCCTGGGGGTTTACCTGGGTCTGGTTGATGCCAGGGATCTCGTACTCCACCGGGTCCTCAATGGTCTGGGTGTTTTTATCGGGGGTGGCGATGCGCTTCAGGATGGAGAAGGTGGTGAAGCTCTTGCCCGACCCTGTGGGGCCGGTGATGAGGAAGATGCCGTAGGGCTTGGAGATCACCTCCTGGAAGCGCTCAAAGACCCCGGGAGCGAAGCCCAGCCCCTCTATCTCGGGGATGTCGGCGGCCTTCTTGAGGAGGCGCATCACCGCCTTCTCCCCGTAGACGGTGGGCAGGGTGGAGAGGCGGAGGTCCAGGTCAATGGTCCCTTCCCGGTAGCGCATGCGGCCGTCCTGGGGGAGGCGCTTCTCGGCGATGTTGAGCCCGCCCATGATCTTGATGACGGTGATCACCGAGCTCAGGGCCCCCTTGGGCAGGGTGGTGTACTGGCGCAGGGTGCCGTCCACGCGGAGGCGTACCAGGACGTCGGTGGGCCTGGGCTCTACGTGGATGTCGGAAGCGTCCTGCAAATAGGCCTCGCGGATGACCTGCTTGACGAACTTCTGGGCGGCGCTATCGTCCAGCTCCCCGATGGCCGCTTCCTCTTCCTGCTGGTAGCCCTTGGAGAGCTCCTTGGCCAGCTCCCCCAGCTCCTCCTTGCCGTAAAAGCGCTCAATGAGCTTGGTGATAGACGCCTCGGTGGCCACCGCCGGGGTGACCTCGTAGTTAAGCCCCTTGCGCTTGAGGGCCAGGCGCACGTCGTCCAGGGCCAGGATGTTGCGGGGGTCCTTCATGAGGAGGACAAGGGTCTTCCCCTCCACGTGGTGGGGAAAGACCCCGTAGCGCCGGGCCAGGTCCTCGGGGATGAGGAGGGCGGCCCCGGGGTCCGGGGGGTTCTCCTCGGGGTTGATGTAGGGGTAGCCCAGTTGCGTGGCCACCGCCTGGGCCAGGGCCTCGGGCTTCAGCTTCCCCGACTGGATCAGGGTGTCCTCCAGGCGCCCTCCACCCTGCCTCTGCTTCTTCAGGGCCTCCTCCACGTCCTCGGGCCGGACCAGGCCCAGCTCCACCAGGATCTCCCCTAGGGGCTTGGCCTTGGGGAGGCGCTTTTGCACCTCGAGGGCCTCCCTGAGCCCTTCCCGGGAGAGGCGGCCCTCCTGGACCAGGATCTCTCCGAGCCTGCCCTTTTCCGGGTAGGCCCGGTGGAAGAGATCCTCCCAGGCCTTGGGGAGCGTGAGGAGAAAGCGGGCGGGGCGGCCCAAGAGCTCCTCCACCGCCTCCAGGTGCCGGGGGTCGGCCAAAACCACCTCCACCTTTCCCTCGCGGATGGCCACGGGCACAGCGCTATACCGGAGGGCATCGGAGCGGAGGAGGAGGGAGGTGGCCGCCGGGTCTATGGTGAGGCCCTCGGTGGAGGGGAGGAACTCCAGGCCCTTTTGCTCTGCCAGGGCCTGGTAGAGGTCCTCCTCCTTGAGTCCCTTTTGTACCAAGATCCTGCCCAGGAGGTCCCCGGTGCGTTCCTGCTCCACCAGGGCTTCTTCTAGGACATCCCGGCTTATGAGCCCCTTTTTCACCAGAACTTCCCCCAGCTTCAGCTCCTCCTGGCCGGGGCCCGAGGGGGGTGGGGGGAGAGGGAGGCCCAGCTCGGGGTAGTTCTTGGCCAAGGCGTAGAGGAAGTCGCTCTTGGTGGCCTGGTAGGGTTCCACCACCAGGCCGGTGAGGTCCTCCACCTCCTCGAGGGCCAGGGTGTCCAGGGGGTTCACGAAGGCCACCCGGACCACCCCGGCCTCCTCGTCCAGGGCGAAGGGGATGGCCTGAAGCTCCTTGGCCTTTTCGGCGGGAAGGAGGGCCCTCACCTCGGGTGGGATCTCCATCTTGTGGAGCTCCACCAGCGGGATGCCGAAGTGATCCTCAATGGCCTGGGCGATGCGCCTTTCCGAGAGAAGGCCCATGTCTACCAGGACCTCGGCCAGGGATCCCCCCACCTCCCGGTGCCGTTCTAGGGCCATCTGGAGCTCCTCGTCGGTGAGGAGCCCAGAATCCAAAAGGATGGCGCCAAGCCGCTTGTCGCCGATGCTGAGCACGCTCATGCCGATTCCCCCTTGGTCCGCCTAAACGGAGTTTCCAGCATCCGTATGAAACGCGTGTAAAAGAACTCCCGCTCCTTCAGAGGGGGCACCAGGACCGTGTAGGCCCCCACCAGGTTGCCCCCCAGGATGTCGGTGAAGACCTGGTCCCCCACCACGGCCACCTCATGGGGGGGCAGGCCCAGGGCCCTCAGGGCCCGCCTGAACCCCAGCCAGGGCTTGAGGGCCGGAGCGTGGCCCGGAAGGTTGAGCTTTTTCTGCAAGCGGGCGAAGCGCTCCGGCATGGCGTTGGAGAGGAGGTAGATGGGCACCGCCTCCCTAAGGCCCTTCAGCCAGGCCTCGTGCTCGGGGGGAAGAGCCTCCTCCCCGTAGGGGAGAAGGGTGTTGTCCAGGTCCAGGATCACCCCCTTCAGGCCCCTGGACGCCAGCCACTCTGGGGTGAGGTGGAGGAGGGAGGGGAGGACGGCCCGGGGAAAGAGCATGCCCCCATTGTGCCACCAGGGGGATTAACCATGCCTTGACGCCAGCATGACCAGGCCCCACATCCTCCCGGTCTGGCCCCGGTCCCGGCGGTGGGAGAAGAGGCGGGGGTCGCAGTGGGTGCAAAGCCCCACCCAGTAGATGCGCTCCTCCTTGAGCCCGGCCCGCCGGGCCTGGAGGAGGAGGGCTTTTTCCAGGTCCAGAAGATACCGGCCCGGGGCCTTAGGGTCCGGGGTGAAGGTGGGGAGGCCCGCCTCCTGGAAGCGCCCGGCCACCTCCTCTCCCACCTGGTAGCACCCGCCCCCGATGCCGGGGCCTATGGCCAGGTGGGTTTCCGTGGGGTCCAGGCCCAAGGCCGCGATCCTTTCCAGGGCCCTTGGGAGAATCCCCCCCACCACCCCCCGCCAGCCGGCGTGGAGGGCGCCCACCAGGCCTTCCGGGTGGTAGAGGAGGAGGGGGTAGCAGTCCGCTACCCCCACCCGCAGGAGGAGGCCCGGGGTGCGGGTGAGGAGGCCGTCCCCCTCCCAGACCCCGGGGCCTTCCACCAGGTGCACCTCCACCCCGTGCACCTGCTTGAGCCCCGCCACCGGGGGGTAGCCGAAGGCGGCCAGGACCCGCCTCTGGTTCTCCGCCACCCTTTGGGGGTCGTCGCCGGTGGCGGCGGAGAGGTTGAGGCCCCCATAAGGCCCTTGGGAGACCCCGCCCTCGCGGGTGGTGAAGCCGTGGGGTGTGGGCAGGGGGGTGGTGAGGAGGGGGACCATGGGTCCATTCTGCCATGCGCGTTGTGCCCTTTACCCCTAAGCCGAACACGCTCAGGTGTATATTGAGGCCATGAGGGTGGATCGGAACCAGCTCCGCTTCAACCAGGCCCTTTTGGTCGTCCTCCTTCCCCTGGCGGCCCTTCTGGAATGGCCCTGGCTGGTTTATGTCGCCTTCCTCCTCATGGCGAGCCAGCACACCCCCTGGGACCTGATGGTGGCCCTGAAGCGCCTTCTCCGGGTGCCCCCAGCGGTGGTGGAGGAGGACCCCAGGCCCCACCGCTTCGCCCGCTTCCTGGGGGCGGTGTTCCTGGGGCTGGCCTCTCTCTTCCTCCTCCTGGGCCTGAAGGGGGTGGGGTACGCCCTGGCCCTGGTGGTGGCCCTTCTGGCCTTCGTCAACCTGGCCTTCGGCTTCTGCCTGGGGTGCTTCCTCTACCTGCACCTGCGCTACGCCAGGGCCCTCTTCACCGGGAAATAGCCTCCAGGAGGCGCACCATCTCTATGGCGGTGAAGACCGCCTCGGCGCCCTTGTTCCCCGCCTTGCCCCCAGCCCTTTCCTGGGCCTCCTCGGGGGTGTTGGTGGTGAGGACGCCGAAGACGATGGGCTTCTCGGTCTGGAGCATGGCCTGCATGAGGCCGCTGGCGGCCTGGGCGGCCACGTGCTCAAAGTGGGGGGTTTCCCCCCGCACCACCGCCCCCAAGGCCACCACCGCATCCACGTCCGGGCGGCTCGCCAGGCGCTTGGCCACGAGGGGCAGCTCGAAGGAGCCGGGAACCCAGGCCACCAGGACCTCGCCCGGGTCCCCGCCCAGGCGGGCATAGGCCTCGAGGGCCCCCTCCAGAAGGAGCTTGGTCACCCGCTCGTTGAAGCGGCCCACGGCGATGGCAAGCCGCACCCCCTTGGCGGTGAGGATGGGGGAGAGGGTCTTGGGCTTCATGGCCTCACTATACTTTGGGGGTGGAGCGGTACCTCCTGGTCATGGTGGGCGGGGCCGTCGGCTCCTTGCTGCGCTACCTCGTGGGGGCCTGGGTCCAAGGGCTTCTGGGCCCCGCCTTCCCCTGGAGCACCCTTTTTGTGAACGCCCTGGGGAGCCTTCTCATTGGGGCGGTGGTGCGGCTTTCCCTGGAGGGGGCCCTTTCGGGAGAAGCCCGGCTCTTTCTGGCCGTGGGGCTTCTGGGCGGGTTCACCACCTTCTCCAGCTTCAGCTACGAGACCCTGGCCCTTCTTCAGGACGGCGAGGCCCTGGCGGCCTTGGCCTACGCTTTGGGAAGCCTCCTTCTAGGGTTTTTCCTGGCCTACCTGGGCTACCGCCTTGGCGGTATGCTGGTGGCATGAAGCTGGAAGGCGAGGCCAAGCTCCTCCGCATCTTCATCGGGGAGTCGGACCGCCACGGGGGGCGGCCCCTTTACGAGGCCATCGTCCTGGAGGCCAGGAAGCGGGGCCTTTCCGGGGCCTCGGTCTTCAAGGGCTTTATGGGTTTTGGGGCCCGCTCCCGCATCCACTCGGCCAAGGTGCTCCAGCTCTCCGAGGACCTGCCGGTCATGGTGGAGATCGTGGACACCGAGGAGAAGATCCGGGACTTCCTGCCGGTGCTGGACGGGATGGTGCGGGAGGGGCTCGTCACCCTGGAGAAGGTGGAGGTGATCCGCTACCAAAGCCGGTGACCTGGCCCCCTTTTCCCCGGTGGAGAAGGCCTTAGGCTAAGGGCATGGAGCGCCTTCCCCCGGGCCAGATCCTCACCCAGCGCTTCCCCATCCTCACCTACGGGGAGGAGCCGGAGGTCTCCAGGGAGGCGTGGCGCTTTGCCCTCTCGGGCCTGGTGGCGAGGCCCCTCACCCTCACCTACGAGGAGCTCCTCGCCCTGCCCCAGGTGGAGCTCACCCGGGACTTCCACTGCGTGACCCGGTGGAGCCGCCTGGACGTGGCCTGGAAAGGGGTCAGGGTGCGGGACCTCCTGGAGAGGGCGGGGCCAAAGGAGGAGGCCGTGGCCGCTTTGGTGCGAAGCTACGGCGGCTACACCACCAACCTCCTCCTGGAAGACCTCCTGCGGGAGGACGTGATCCTGGCCCACACCCTCTTCGGCCAGCCCCTCCCCCGGGAGCGGGGCGGCCCCGTGCGCCTTCTCGTGCCCCACCTTTACGCCTGGAAGAGCGCCAAGTGGGTGAGGGAGATTGAGCTTCTGGACCATCTGGAGCTGGGCTTTTGGGAAAGGCTGGGCTACCACTGGCGGGGGGACCCCTGGAAGGAGGAGCGCTTCCAGGAGGGCCCCATCCCCGCCGCCAGCCTGCGCTTTAGGAGCCGGAAGGAGGGACCATGACCCCTTTGGAAAGGGCCCACCTCCAGGTGGACGAGGCCTTAAAGGCCTACGAGGGCTGCGTGGAACGGGAGGAGGCCCAGTACGGCCCCGAGTACGAGCGCGTCACCCTTATGGAGCGCGAGGCCCCCGCCCCGGACCCCTGCGCCGAGGCCTTTTTGCGCCTGGTGCGGGCGGTGCGGGGCTACGAGGAGGCGGGCGGCCACCGGGACGCCTTGGACCTCAGGGGGCACAGGGCCAGGGTCTACGAGGCCCTGGACAGGGAATAGGCCAGAGGCCTCCCATTTTGGAAGTAGTGGGCCTCCTCAAAGCCCAAGGAGCGGAGGAGGCCTTCCGTTTCGGCGAAGGCGGAGCCCACCTCCTCGGGCCGGTGGGCGTCCGAGCCCAGGACCACGCCGATCCCAAGCTCCCGGGCCCTCTTGAGGAGGGCCGGGGCGGGGTAGACCTCCCCCACGGGCTTCCTGAGCCCGGCGGTATTCACGTCCAGGAAGAGCCCTTCCTCGGCTATGGCCTTCAGGGCGGGCTCGGCCAGCTCCACAAGGGCCTCTTCCGGTAGGCGGTCCCCAAACTTCTTGGGGAGGTCCAGGTGGGCGATGGCGTGGAAGAGGCCGCTCCTCGCCGCCCGTTCCACCTCCTGGAAGTAGGCCCGGTAGACCTCCACCAGGTCCCGCCAGGCGTACTCCTCCTGGTGGTCGGGGTGGTCCAGGGGCCAGGCGCCCAGGTAGTGGACGCTTCCCAGCACGTAGTCAAAGGGGTAGCTTCGGACCACCTGGGCCACGAAGGCCTCGGTGCCGGGGTGGTAGTCGGCCTCGAGGCCGATGCCCACGTAGAGGTCCGGGTTCCGCTCCCGCACCCGTTCCAGGGCCAGGAGGTAGAAGGGAAGCTCGCTAAGGCGCATCCGGCTCCCCGGGTCGTACCAGGAGGGCATGGGGCTGTGGTCGGTGAAGACCAGGCCCCTTAGCCCCATCTTTCGGGCCTGGAAGAGGTACTCCTCGGGGCTCCCCTCGGCGTGGCCGCAGAGGGGGGTGTGCACGTGGCTATCCACCATAGGGGGATTCTACCCGCACCAGAAGGCCCTGGTGGGCGAAGACCACCACCTCCCGCCCTAGGGCCCGGGAGAGGTCCAGGGAGAGGAAGGGGTCCTCAGCGGCCTCCTCGGCCTCCTGGACCAGGACCGGGGTGAAGGGGGGGATGAGGCGGGGGTGGCGCTGGAGGACGGCTTCCACCCGAAACCTTTCTGAATAAAGCCGCTTCAGGGCGAAGAGGGCCTCCCTGGGGGTCCTCGCCCTTTCCAAGGCCCCCTCCCCCGCGTAGCGCAGGAGGAAGGGGCCCTTTCCCTTTAGGACCTCCAAGAAGGCCTCGGCCCGCTCGGGGAGGAGGTAGCTTTCCCTCACCGCCCGCACCGCCTCCTCCGAGGCCAGAAGGAGGCGCTCCTCGTCTATGCGGACCCCGAACACCCCGCGGAAGAGGGCTTCCAGGCGCTCTTCCAAGTTGTTGAGGCGGAAGAACTCCTCCTCCAGGTCCACCACCCAGGTGGGGGCTACGGGAAAGCCCAGGGCCTGGGCCCGCTTCAGGAGGGCCACCTCGCCCTCGGCGTGGGCCTGGCTGAGGGGGACTACTCCAGGTGCCCTCACACAAACCGCACCCCTTCGGCCCGGGTCACCTTCCCCTGGTAGAGGAAGGTGACCTGGCGCAAGGCGGCCTGCAGGTCAAAGGGGGTGAGGGCGCTGACCCCGTCTTCGGGCAGGACCACCTGGTACCAGCGCAAAGCGGCCGAGCCCGCCGTGTGCAGGACGCAGATGTTGGCCACGGTGCCCACCACCACCAGGTGCTTCACCCCAAAGAGGTGCAGGTGGTGGTCCAGGGGGGTGCCGTAGAAGGCGTCGTAGCGCACCTTCTGGATGACGAGCTCCTCGGGCCTGGGCTTGAGCTCCTCCAGGATCTCCGCCCCCCAGGTGCCGGCCACGGCGTGCCGGGGCCAGATCCGGAACTCGGGGTCGTCCTCCCGGTGCCAGTCCTGGGTGAAGACCACCCGCGCCCCCGCCTGGCGGGCCCTTTCCAGTAGGCCCTTTATGGCGGGGACGGTCTTGGGGGCCTCGGGCACGAAGAGGGCCCCTTGGGGGTGGGCGAAGTCGTTTTGCATGTCCACCACGATCAGGGCGGTCTCCTTGGCGGGAAGCTCCAGGGCTTCTACCTTGGGGATCTCGGGGATCTCCACCATATCCTTATTATGGTCCGTCCTTGACCCCGGGGGCCTCGAGGGCTACACTTGGGCGCATGAAAATACGGGACCTCCTCCGGGCGAAGGGGCCCCACTTCTCCTTTGAGTTCTTTCCCCCCAAGACCAAGGAGGGGGAGGAGGCCCTCTTCCGCACCATGGCCGAGCTCAAGGCCTTCCGCCCGGCCTTCGTCTCCATCACCTACGGGGCCATGGGGAGCACCCGGGATCGGAGCGTGGCCTGGGCAGCCCGCATTAAGGACCTTGGCCTCACCCCCCTGGCCCACCTCACCGTGGCCGGGCAGAGCCGAAAGGAGGTGGCCTCGGTCCTGGAGCGCCTATGGCAGGTGGGGGTGGAGAACATCCTGGCCCTGAGGGGGGACCCGCCCGCCGGGGAGCGGGTCTTCCGCCCCCACCCCGAGGGCTTCCGCTACGCCTCCGAGCTGGTGGCCTTCATCCGGGAGCGCTACGGGGAGGCCCTTTCCGTGGGCGGGGCCGCCTACCCCGAGGGGCACCCGGAGAGCGTGAGCCTCGAGGCCGACCTCCGCCACTTCAGGGCCAAGGTGGAGGCGGGCCTGGACTTCGCCATCACCCAGCTCTTCTTCAACAACGCCCACTACTTCGGCTTCCTGGAGCGGGCCCGCCGGATGGGCGTGGAGATCCCCATCCTGCCTGGCATCATGCCCATCACCAACTACCAGCAGCTCCGCCGCTTCACCGAGGTCTGCGGGGCCAGCATCCCAGGCCCCCTCCTCTCCCGGCTGGAGCGCTACCAGGACGACCCTGGGGCCATCCTGGAGATCGGGGTGGAGCACGCCACCCGCCAGGTGGCCGAGCTTCTGGAGGCTGGGGTGGAGGGGGTGCACTTCTACACCCTCAACAAAAGCCCCGCCACCCGCATGGTCTTGGAGAGGCTGGGCTTCAGACCGAAACCCCTTCCCCCCAGGTTGCCAGGCTCACCTCCTGCCCCCTGAGGGCGAGGAGCTTCCCTAGCTCCAAAAGCTTCTCCTCCTCGCCGTGGACCAGGACCACCCGCCTCTGCCCCTCCAGCCAGGAGAGAAGCTCGTCCTGGCCAGCGTGGCCGGAGAAGCCCCCCGGGGTGTGGACGCTGGCCCTCAAGGGGCAGCTGCCCGTCACCTCTCGGGCGGTGCCAAAAGGTACGATGCGCATGCCCTTCAGGACTTTACCCACATCTCCGTTTCGTGGTAAATCTCCCCTTGCGGGCGCAGCCCGTATCTGGTACCGGGGGTGATCCATGGACATGCTCAAGGTGGCCGAGGCCAGGCTCCAGGAGTTC
>Ga0080007_1105659_pt1 | contig 31354 bp, 24 predicted proteins | sample OctOCTMetagenome_FD_69210 | JGI IMG/M metagenome (GOLD analysis project Ga0080007, IMG submission 69210) | Hot spring and microbial mat streamer communities from Octopus Spring Streamers, Yellowstone National Park, USA - OCT_B (SPADES... | ecosystem: Environmental > Aquatic > Thermal springs >...
CCACAATGGCTTCTCCCACACCGACCGAGCCGCCGCAACAACTTCCGCCGCCGTTTCGGGCGCCAATCCGAACTCAATCCCGCCTTTGGCGATGTTGGGGCAAGAGATGTTCACTTCCACCGCCGCCAACGCTTCCGCTCCCCGCAACTTTTCACAAACTTGCACAAACTCGTCCACTGTCTCGCCGTTGACATTGGCGATGAGAGGCACAGGCAAGCGATGCAGGCGCTCGTTGACCTTACGCACCAACGCATCCACGCCGATGTTTTGCAACCCGATGCTGTTGAGCATTCCCGCTGCCGTCTCCGCCACGCGGGGCGGCGGGTTGCCGAGGCGCGGGTGAAGCGTGACGCCTTTGAGGACGACCGCACCAACGGCGTCCCAACTCCACCCTTCAATCCGCTCCATCTCTTCACCATAACCGCAACACCCCGACGCCAAAATCAGCGGCGTCCGCAGGGCAATGCCCGTGACCGTGACGGCAAGGTTGAATTCGCCCATGCCTTCGTCCCTCCTGAACGGCGGCGATTGGCGACTGGAAAACGGCAGTGAATGGTGACTGGCGATTGGCGACTGGTAAGACGACAGCGAACGGCGACGGGTTATTTTCCAATCGCCAGTCGCTATTCGCCCATCACTCATCTTTCCTTGCCCCGAAGGGCTGTTTTGGCGACGAGCCAGAGCAATTTGGGGATGGCGAGCAGGCGGGGCAAGCGGCGCTTGGGGTCTTTCAGCGTCCGATAGAGCCACTCCAAGCACAACCGTTGCACCCATTCAGGCGCTCGTTGGACGATGCCCGCATGGACATCAAAACTACCGCCGACACCGATGCAAATGGGCACTTGCAACTCGTCGGCGTGCTTGGCAATCCACTTTTCCTGCTTGGGGATGCCGAAGGCGACGAACAAGATGTCGGGTTGCGCCGCCTTGATTTGGGCGATGACTTGCGGCTCTTCGTCGGGGGAGAAGTAGCCGTGATGCGTCCCGACGATTTGCAGACCAGGGTAACGCGCTTGCAAGTTGCGGGCTGCCATCTCTGCCACACCTGGTTTCGCCCCCAGCAGAAAAACGCGCCATCCTTTTTGCGCCGCCCGCTCGCACAACTTCGCCATCAACTCCACGCCGGGCACCCGCTCGTAAACGGGCAAGCCCAACAATCGGGCACTCCAAACGACCCCGATGCCGTCGGGCGTGACCAAATCGGCTCGCTGGACGATGCGCCGAAACTCTTCGTCTTCCTGCGCCCGCACCAACGCCGATGCGTCGGAAGTGACGACCAAATGCGTCCGCCTTTCTGGGATGAACCGCTCCAAGATGTCCAAGGCTTCGTCCATCGTTACCGCCGCCACAGGCACACCCAGCAAATTGACAATGCCCTTCCCTTCCCTGCGAGCGCTGAATCGCACCGTCACCCAGAAGGCGACGATGCCGACCAACAGCCACAACGCCATCAGGAGCAACTTGACGGTGAAGTGAATTTCCACCAACCGAACGAGCAACACGGCGAGCAGACAAAGGTAGGCGTGGGCAATTGTCAATAGCCAAAAGGCGCGTCGCTCATCCACGCCTTCGGCGGTCAGCAAATCAAAGAAACTGCGCCGATGGGTCGGCAAGGCGAACCCGCCCGCCCGCAACCGATAGGTGATTTCCAAGACAGGCACGCCCAACGCCAAAGCGGGAGCGATGAGGATGAGGAACGCCGTGTTTTTCAACGCTCCCGCAACGCTCGCCATCCCCAGCAACGCCCCCAGCGACGCCGCCCCGCCCGCTTCGGCGGGCAAGCCCCAAAGGGTTGCGCCAAACGCCACGCTGCTCAAAGCCAACGCCGACGCAAATTGGGGTTGCGTTTGCGTCATCGCCACGATGGCGGCGAAAGTCAAACCACTCAAACTGGCGACGCCCCAAGTCAATCCCCGCAGGCGCGCCGTCGGGCGCAAAAGCGCCGCAAAGAGCCAAAGCCAAAGCGCTGTCAAGGGAAGGGCGAAAACGCCCAACGAGACAAATTGGGTCGTGAAGGGCAATTTCACGCTTTCCACCTGCAAGCCCGCCGAAGCGACGAGGCAAGCCCCCGTCAGCGTCACCAACTCCCGCACCCATCGGACAGGATGGCGAGACGCTAAGCCCGCCAGCAAAACCCAAAGGGCTGCCGCCATCGTCAACCCGATCGGTTGGCTCGTGCCCAGAAAAATGGCAACCGTTGCGACGGCGACGAAAGGCGGCAGCCACCAACTCGCTGTCTCCTTTCGCCACCAGCGCAGAAGGATGCCCAAAAGCCAACTGACCACCATGCCCTTGACAACGCCGTCCATCGCCTGTCACCCAACCGATGGCTAAAAACGCCCTTTCACATTGTGGCAGGCGACACAAAATTTGGGCGACGACAGTGGCAGTCTGCGCGGCTGACGCCGCTTTCACTGATGGCTGTGAAGAAGGCAGGGAAGAAGCGATGCCTGAGTTCCGTTTGGTGCTGGCGGTGACGGTGCGAGCGCCCATAGAGCGCGTCTTTGCCATCCTTGCCGATGTGGAACGCTATCCCCAACTTTTCCGCTACATGCACGACCTGCAAGTCGTGGAGCGGCGAGACAAATCATTGCTGGCAGAAGTGACGGAAGACATGTTCGGGAAGGTGTTCCGCGTCCTCACCCGCTTCACCTTTGACCCGCCCCGCAAGGTGACGATGGAGCAAGTGCGCGGTCCTTTTGACCGCGCTGTCGGTTGGTTCACCTTGACGCCGCAACCTGACGGGACGACGCGCTTGGAACATGGCGTGGAAATTGTTGCCAGCGGCGTTTTGGGTTGGCTGGGCAAAAAAGTGCTGGAAAGTGGTTTGGCTAAGCGCCGCATGACGGAAGAAGTGAGGGCGGTCAAAATGGCTGCCGAAAAGTGAACCGACCCCTGAAGGGCGGAGGCGAAACTTGAATGCGTCCTCAAATCGCTGAATTCGTGCGCCGACAACTGATCGCCGATTGGGAGCGGTTTCTCCATGCCCCGCTCCCCCAACCCCTTTGGCAATTCGCTTTGGAACGCTACGGCATTGATTTGCGCTCCACTTACGCCGACTTCCCCGTCGCATTGCTCATCGGCAAAGCCAGCGGGCAACTGAGTATGGAGCCGCACCAAATTCGCGCCGATGCGAAAACGGGTTTGGGCTTTTGCGTCCTGAAGACGGTCATCGCCGAAGACGCTGATGGCAATCGGTCTATGCAGGCTTGGGCAATCCCTGTCACCCGCATGAAGGTGGAACGCATTCGCGGGAAAGATGGAACGGAAGGTTGGACGGTCACTTGGGTCGGACGGGGTTGGCATAAAAGTTTCGCCGCCTACTTGCGCTTCTTTGACACCGCCCTTTCCATCGGCGCCGAGCAAGGCATGCTCGTCGTCCCATCCGTCAAAGCCCATCTCCCCGCGTCGCCTGACGAAGAATGGCGGACAGGTGAATACGACTTCACCGTCGGCGAACTGCTGAAGGTTTGGCGGCGCCACCATCCCAAAACGCCGATGCCGCTGGAGTTTGACTTCAGCCCGACTTTGGCAGGCAGCGATCGGGCAAGGCAACGGGAAATCATTTTGCGTTGGCTCGTGGCTGTCCCCAGACTCCTTCGGCAGGCAGCGGAACGGGCAACAGGGCTGCCCTCGTCTCAAGTCATCCGCATCGGCATCAAAGTCTTCAATGCCCTCTTTGACGACGATTTCCAACTGACGATGCTGCAAACGCTGCTAACGGAAACGGCAAAAGGGCACGGTGCCGACTTCCTCGTCTATGCCAACCGCCTTTTTGACCCGCAGCGGGAATACGAAGGTGTCAAGGGCGTCGCTTACGGCGGACCTGACCTAAGTGCTCGCAACTTGCGGGTGCTGTCGCAGTTGGCAGAATGGCGTCGGCAAGGAAAGTTGCCGACTTGGCTGCCCATCAGCGGGACGGGCGATGTCAGTCGGGGCAGCATCGCTTTCCGCTACCTGCTTTGTGGCTGCACGACCTTGCAAATTCACACCTTCTTCCAACTGCCCTTGTCTTGCTACGCCAAACGGACGGGCAGCCGCATTGAGCGAGCCTTGCATCAGTTGCTCTTTGACCCCGACGACGGCTTGCTGGCTTGGCTTCTGATGGCGAAGGAGCGCTTGGGCGCTGAACCTTTGGCGATAGACACCTTGACACGACACAATTGGGAGACAGCAGCGAGTGGCGCTTGACCAAGCGGGCGAGGCTTTGCTGTGCCGAAAAGTTTTTCGTTGCCGAGGTGATGACGGATGCGCCGCACTTACAAAGGCGTCGTCAAAAACGGCGTCATCGTCTTGGAAGGCGATGGGCATTTGCCCGATGGGACGGAAGTGACGGTCATCGTGGAAGAAAAGAGCGCAGCAACAAAGACGGTCTGGGACGCACTCGCTGAGATAGCGGGGATATTTAGCAGCGGCTTGACCGATGTCAGTGAGCGCAAGGACGAGTATGTGGCGGAAGCCTACTATCGTTGCGGGCGCTCTGAACCACCAAATCAGGAGGGACAGTCGTGATGTCCCGCAGGGCTTTCAGCGACACGGCGTTCTTTTTCGCCCTTGCCGATAGCGCTGACCGATGGCACTCCGACTGTGAGGAGTATGGTGGCGGCTTCATCGTCATTCCGCTGATGGGAACGAGGTTGCCCGAAAGTTAGGGCAGAGTGAGGCTGCCGAGGATGACAGGAACTGAAGCGCCTGTCGCCGAAGGTAAGTTGCCTGTCAAGCCCATGACCGTTCGGTGCGCCAAGATGGCAAAGGCGATGGCTTCTTTGGCATCGGCGTTGATGCCCAATTCGTCGCTTCGTCGGATCGCCATCGGCGCCAAACGCTCCCGCAGCATCGCCATGAGCGTCGGGTTGTTCGCCCCGCCCCCGCTGACAATCACTTCGTCCACTTTGCCCACCTTCGGCACGACGAACCGCTGGATAGCGTCGGCGATGCTTTCCGCCGTGAACGCCGTCAAAGTGGCGACGACATCGTGAGGCGTCAACCGCCACGCTGCCGCTTGCGCCAACACTTTCCGCAGAAACCCTTCGCCGAACATTTCCCGCCCCGTTGACTTGGGCGGTCGCTGTCGCAAAAAGGGATGGCGCATCAGTTGATGCAGCAAACGCCGTTGCACCGTCCCTTGTCTTGCCCACGCCCCATCCCAATCGCAAGTTTGCGCCCCGCCCGTGAAATGGCGCATCGCCCCGTCAATGAGCATGTTGCCTGGACCCGTGTCAAAGGCGAAAACTTTCTGCGCTGAAGCGCCTGCGGGCAAAACGGTCAAATTGGCGATGCCGCCAATGTTGAGGGCGAGGCGCGTTTTGTGCCGATGGCGCAACAGCAGCCAATCCACCAGCGGCACGAGGGGCGCGCCCTGACCGCCTGCCGCCATGTCCTTCGCCCGAAAATCGCTGACGACAGGGATGCCCGTTCGGAAGGCGATGACGGCAGGCGAGGCAAGTTGCAGCGTCCCAACTTTTCGTCGCCACGACGCCTTATGGTTTTTGCGTCCCGATGGAGGCAAGTGGCGGACGGTTTGCCCGTGACTTCCGATGAGTGCCACCCGCTTGAGGGGCACGCCACCTTGCTGGGCAACCTTTTGCGCCGCTTCGGCAAACAATTCGCCCAGTGCAAAATGAAGCCAACAAAGGGTCGCCACATCACCGTCGTGGGAAACCCGCAACACGGCGTCACGGATGGCGGCAGGGTAAGGAAGCGTGGTGAAGGCAATCGTTTCAACGCGGTCGGGGCGTTGCCCGAAAAGGCGCACCAAAACGGCGTCCACGCCATCGGCGGAAGTGCCCGACATCAACCCGATGACCCATCGCTCTTTCGCCGCCGCGTAATCTGCCAACCAACGCCACGCTTTCGGCAACATTTTTGTCACCGCGTCGCCCGTTCCTGCTCCGCCACGACTTGCCCCGTCGCTAAGTCGTAAATGCGGTCGCAAGTGACGCCCGTGTCCATGTTGAAGAGGCGGATGAAAACTTGGCTGCCGAGGTATGCCCGCACCTGCACGAAAAAGCGTTGCCCGTCTGCCCATTTGCCTTGCTGATGCGTCGCCTTCAGCATGTCCACGACGGCATCCAAAACGCTCATTCCGTTCCGCCCCTTCAAGGTCAGTGAGCGTGATGGGCGTGATGCTGCGTTGACCTCTCCCCCGTTGGGCATCGGTCATTGGTCATTCATTGGGCATTGGTCATTGGTCATTTGCCCTTCAGGGTGATGGTGATTGGCGCAAAGGTAATGGTCGGCGCAACCGTTGGCTTCCAGTTGTAAAGTGGCGTGGTGGATGGCGAAGCGCTGCCGAAGCAAAGTCTGTGCCCGTTGCAAAAGGTTGGTCGGGTCGCGCAACCCTTCCTCGCTGACGACGAGGTGGGCGCTCAAGTAGCGACACTGCGAGCACAAACTCCAGATGTGCAAATCGTGCACCTGCCGAACATGAGGCAAAGAAAGCAAGGCATCGCGCACTGACGGCGTGTCAATGCCTTTGGGTGTCCCTTCCATGAGGATGTGGGCGGCTTCCCAAGCGACGCGCCCCGCTTGGTAAGCGATCGCCACTGTGATCGCCAAAGAAATAGCGGGGTCAACCCAAAACCAACCCGTCACCGCCATGATTGCCCCTGCCGCCAACACGCCGACCGACGATGCCGCATCGCCGACGATGTGCAAAACGGCGCTGCGGACATTGAGGCTGTGATGGGTGTCGCGATGGAGCAAGGCGAGGACAATCAAGTTGGCGAGCAGACCGATGGCAGCGATGACAAGCATTTCGCCCGCCTTCACGGGCACAGGCTTGAGAAAGCGCTCTATCGCTTCCCAAAGCAGCATCGCACTGATGACCAAAAGCGAGCCGCCATTGAAGGCAGCGGCGAAAATTTCCAAGCGGTGCAACCCGAAAGTGTGGCGGTCGGAAGGTGGGCGGTGTGCCAGATAAACTGCCAGCAAGGTCAACGCCAGCGAGAAGGCGTCGGTAGCGACATGGAAGGCGTCGCTTAAAAGCGCCAGACTGCCCGTCCACCAACCGCCAATCAGTTCGGCGAGAAAAATGGCGACGGTGATCGCCACCGCCCAACCCAATCGCCCCCGCAACCCTTGTTCGTGCTCAGGCAAGGTTCGTTCCCCCTTCGCAGGACAGGTCGCTTCAATTTTGTTGCGCCCCTCTTCTTTCGGCGTCATCCTGCATCATTTTAGCGACTGGGAAGGGAAAGGAGGCAAACGGCATGCGTTGCCGCGCCACGCTTTGGCTTTTGCTTTTCACCGTCGCTTTCGTTTCCGCCCAAACGCCGCAGGAAGCGTTGGAGGCGTTCCTTCGTGAGCCTGCTTTGCGTGGGGCATGGGTCGGGGTGTTGGTGGAGACTACCGACGCGACGCCGAAAGTCTTGCTCGCCCACGATGCCGATAAACGCTTCATGCCCGCTTCCAATGCGAAACTGTTCACCGTCGCTTTGGCGCTGGAGCGGCTGGGCGAGGACTTCACCTTCCGAACGCCCCTGTTGACGGACGGCAAGCGAGAGGGCGCAACGCTCGTCGGCAACCTTTACCTTCGGGGCGTCGGTGACCCGTCCCTAACGCGCCAGCGACTTTTGGAACTGGCGAAGCAAGTGGTTGCCCAAGGCATTCAAGTTGTCAAGGGCGATCTCGTCGTGGATGTCAGCGCCTTCACCGACAATCGTTGGGGCACTGGTTGGGCGTGGGACTACTTGGCTTACGGTTACGCCCCTGAAGTTTGGGCGATTGCTTTAGACCGCAACGCCATAACGGTGCAAGTTGCCCCCGCTAACCTTGATGGTGTGCCCGCAAAAGTGACATTGACGCCGCCGACGGATTGGCTGACGATAGACAACCGCATCCAGACAGTGGCGACGGTCAACGAAGCCGATTGGAGTTTGTGGCGGGAGGCGTGGGAGCGAACTTTGCACCTTTGGGGTCGCATCCCGATGACCGCCAATCCCGAAAGCGTCCGCATCAGCGTCCCCAATGTGCCCCACTATGTCGGCACGACTTTCCGACAACGGCTCAACGAAGTCGGGGTGCGGTTGGAAGGGTCGTTGCGCATCGGCAACACGCCTGCCGATGCGAAAATCATCGCCGAAACGCCTTCCGCTCCCTTGCGGGAATTGGTTCGCTGGCTCAACAAAGTCAGCGACAACCTTTACGCCGAAATGCTTTTGCGGGCTGTCGCCCTGAAAGGGCTGGGACGGGGCGATGTGGAGGGGGCGATGAACCTTTTGCGGGAACAACTGAAGGCGTGGGGCATTGAGCCGACGGAGGTGCGGCTCGTGGATGGCAGTGGGTTATCGCGATTGAACATGGTCACGCCCCACGCTCTTGTCCGACTTTTGCAAGTCGCCCGCCGACGACCTTGGTTTGCGGCGTTCCGTGAGAGTTTGCCCATCGCGGGCGTAGACGGGACGCTCGCCAACCGCTTTCGCGGGACGGCAGCCGAAAAACGCCTCGTCGCTAAGACTGGGTTCATCGGTGGTGTCGTGACGATTTCGGGTTACCTTCAGCGGCAGGACGGGAGCGAGTGGGTTTTCAGCGTGATGGTCAATCACTTCACCGCTCCGACGCGGGATGTCCAAAACGCCGTTGACCGTTTCCTTGCGGCGTTGGTGCGTTAAGTCGTTTCAGCGAACAGGAAGCGCCCACAGTTTTCGCAAGTCGGCAACCCGTCAGGGTCACGGAGCGCCCGCCACACTTCAGCGGTGACGGTAATGCGGCAACCGCCACACAAGTTGCCCTCAATCTTGGCGACGGCGACGCCGCCCAATCGCTCCTTCAATCGGTCGTAACGCGCCAAGATGTCTGGGGGCAACATCGCCCGCAATCGTTCCCGCTCCTTCAGCAGCGCTTCCCGCTCCTGCTCCAGTTTCGCCTTCATCTCCGTCGCCCGCTCCCGAAGGATTTGGAGGGTCTCCTGCTGCTCCTTGAGTTGCTCTTCCATCTCCTTGAGCCGATGCTCGCCGTCTTCTATGCGCAGCATGAGTTCCAACATGCGGTCTTCCAGATGGTCTTTGCGTCGGCGCAACTCCTCCAGTTCCGCTTGGATGTGCTCCACTTCTCGCGGGTTACGGATGAGTCCGCTGGCGAGGCGGTCTTCCATCTGGCGGAGTTTGGCTTCCGCCGAATTCAGTTCCAGTTCGTTGTCCAGCAACTCCTGCCTTGCCCGACGGATGTCGGCACGAACGCTGTCTATTTCGGCGAAGAGGCGACGGATTTCGGCTTCCGACCGCTCGCCCATGTCCAAACTCGCCAGCGCCCGCTCAACCTCCGCCAGTCGGCTCTCTGTCACTTGCAGTTGGTAAAGGAGTTGAATGGTTCGCATCGCCCTCATGCCCCCATCGTTGAGTTCGGCGCACAAATCGGCGACACCATTCCGCTTGCTGATCAAAGCGTGCCGCCAACAAACTCTCGGCTAACTTCAACATAGCGTCGGGCGCATTCTCGGTCAAGGCGCAGACCCGCCGCCAGTAAGGGATGGCGCGCCGATGTTGCCCGTCCAAACTTAATGCCGTCGCTGCCGCAAAGTTCAACGGCACATCGTCGCGATGGCGGTTCGCCAGTTGCGTGAAACCCTTGACGGCGTGCGCCAAATCCCCCTTCCGCTGATACAACCGCAACAGCAACTCGTAGGCGGGCAAAAAGTCGGGATGCATCGCTATGACCTTTCGGCAATGCGTCATCGCTTCGCCGATTTGACCTTGCTCCGCCGCCTTTTGGGCGCGCTGCCAAGAAAGAGAAGCGTCAGGGAAATTAGGCGGCGCATTGGGCGAATTGGGTGGCGAAGCGTCGGCGGATTTCAGCCAACCTGAAAGTTTCTCCCGTTGGCGCGATGGCAAGCGGTTGAGAGCCACTTGCAACAATGCCATCGCTTCCTTTTGGCGGTTCAGTTGTTCGGCGATCAACCAGAGCGCCCCTGACAGGCGGGCATCTTGCTGGACGCGTTGGGCGACCCGCTCAAAAGCGCCATCCCGCCACAACCGCAAAGCCGCTTCGGCGTAAAGGGCAGCCGCTTGCGGTTCGTCGGGCATTTGCGTTAGCAACTTTTGCGCTTCCTGAAGCGCCGCTGCAGGGGCATCGGCTTGGAGCATCAATCGGATGCGTTCCGCCCGCAGAGATGGGTCGTCGTTGATCGCCATCGCTTTGTCCAGCAGGTTTAACGCTTTCGGGAAATCTTTCGCCCGCTCCCACACTTGCGCCGCTTTCACCAGCGCCGCCAGTTTCGTTTGCCCGTTGCGAGCGTTTTGGGCAAACCGTTCCCAAACCGCTGCCGCCTTTGCGGGTTCGCTCGCCAGTTCCCAAAGTTTCGCCGCCACTTGCGCGATGCGGACATCGCCTTTGGCGAACATTTGGGAGCGCTCCAACCGCAAAGCGGCTTCTTTCGTTTTGCCCGATTCGTCCATCGCCTGCGCCCACCAGATCAAGGCTTCCGCTGAGGGGCGTTTTTGAAGGAGCATCTCGCAAAGTCGCAGCGTCTCAGAAACGCGCCCTTGACAAAGCCAGATTTCCACGAGCGCCCCGACGGCTTCCAAGTCGGGATTGTCAAGGTCGCCGATGCCTTTGAGCAAGAAGGGTTCGGCTTCCACCCACTCCACCCGCCGAGCGTGCCAAAGCCCCATCAGGGCGTTCAAGCGAGGATGGTCGGGAAAACGCTTCAAGGCAAACCGAAGGATGCGACCCGCACGGTCAAACTTGCCCGCCCGCATCAACGCTTCCGCCCGCAGCGCCCGCCATTGCGGGTTGTCGGGCTGACGCCGTTGCGCCCACTCGTAAAGTTTCGCCGCCCGCTCAAAATCGCCCAACCGCTCTTCCAGTTCCGCCGTTTCGGCGATGACTTCCACAGGTGGTCGGCGTTTGAGGGCTTCGTCGTAAGCCATCCGCGCCTTTGCAGGTTCGTTCAAGTCACGGTAAAGCCGAGCGAGATGGACGAACGGCTCAAAATCTTTGGGACGCAATTTCGCCCAACGCAGCAAACTTTTTTCGGCATCGCGATAGTGCCCTAACCGCACCAAGCACTCCGCTTCCGCCTTAGCGACTTCGGTATCATCGGGAAAACGCTTCGCCAGCCAACGGACATGCCACAGAGCCTTTGCCCACTCATTGCGCTGGCTGTAAAGGTCGGCGAGGGCGCGATGGGCGTCGGGGTTGTCGGGTTGCAAATGCAGGGTGCGACGGAAGTAACGGACGGCGCGCTTCAGGTCTCCCGCCTGAGCGCAGACTTTGGCGCATTCCATCGCCAGATTCGCATCGGTCGGAAATTGCTTTTGTAACGCTTCCAATTGCTCGGCGGCGGTGCGGGCATCGTTCAACCGCAAGGCAAGGCGCGCCAATGTCAAACGGGCATCAGGTTCTTTCGGCGACAATTGCACCGTTCGGCGGGCGTGATAGAGGGCTTGGCGGAGATTGCCTTTGCGTTCGTGATAAAGCGCCAAGTGATATTGCACCGACGGCAAATCAGGGAAGCGATGCGCCAGCCAGCGCAAGTGATGTGCCGCTTCGTCCCATCGGTCACGGTTGATCAGCACGCGTGCCAAGTGGACACGAAACTCAGGTTCATCGGGTTGCAAGTGGACGGCTTTGCGCAGGGCGGTGATGGCTTCATCGGGTTGACCGAGTTGCTCGTGCACTTGCCCCATCGTCGCCCAGACGCGGGGATTGTGGGGTGTCTTTTGGGCGAGCCATCGCAAATGGGGGAGGGCGTCGGCGAACTTGCCCAGGCGCAGCAACACTTCTGTCAAGCCCATGCGGGCGTCCACATCGTCGGGGTTGCTTTTCACCGCTTTCTCAAACTCGCGCCGTGCCCCTTCCCAATCGCCTTTTTGCGCTAACTTTTGGGCACGCTCCAAAACGGTTCGCTCCTGCCGCTTGGGCGGCGCTTTCAAAGGCGACGGTTGCGTCACCCCTAAACCGACGGTCAACAACATCAAGGCGAAGCAAACGAAAAGTCGGCGCACCGCCATCACCTTCGGTCACTGGCTTGGCTGTTCAACGAAATCTATCCGCACGAAAGGGATGCCATCCCGTTGCCACTCTTGCCAATGTTGGCGGATGAACTCCGCCACCTTCTTGCCGGGAGCGACCCACATGGGCAACTGCTTCCCTTCCGCGTTTTGGAGCAGGAAGTAGACAGCGGGACCACTTTGAACGGGACCATAGCGCGCCCACCAACCGACTGCGATTAAGCGGAAACCCTCCGCCATCCAGTGTCGCAGGTTTTCCAAGTTCAAGTCTGGCTCAGGCGACCAAGTTCTTTCGGCAAGGGAAAGCAAGTCGTCTGGTTCAAGCGGTTCTACGCGAGCCCGCAAAGAGCGACTCGTGACGGTCACCATCGCAGGTCACCCCCTTAAGTGCGGTGGCTCGCCTTCACCAAAACTATGCGCTTGTGAGGCGAAGTGGTAAAGCGTCCAATAGCGGTTGCCGAAAATGTCGGCGTAGGTAACGGTCAAGGCGGCGTCAGGAAGTTGCGGCGGGCTTGGGACGGGAAATTCTGGCGATAACTCACCAGCGCCAAGTGGCGCAAGGGAACCGATGTTGCTCACTGCTCCCGTCTCAAGGTCGTGGAAGAAATAGCGGACATTCAGCGCCACGCCGACCCCGATATTGCGCACTTGCCTCAATTCTGCAAACAGCGACGAGAGAAGTTGAAGGGAAGCGGGAATGACCAAAGGAGGCACCTGAATGGGCGGCTCTACCCGCAAGACGGGGCGATGAGCGGCTATGCGGGTTCGCTCGGCTTCCTGCAATTGCGCTTGCATCGCCGAAAGTTGCTGGTCCATCACCCGCCGCTGCTGCACCATCACCCAAAGGATGGCGGCGTAGATGACGGCGATGAGCAGGTTCGCCAAAAGCAGTGCGGCGTTCAGGACGACGATCAAAACCTCAAAGGTGCTCATCCTTGCTCGCCCTTCTCGCCGTAAACCTCGTTGGGATCAAACACCCGCTCTTGAAAAACTTCCAACGAGCCGTCGGGGTTGACCTTGCGGAAGAAGCAACTGGGATAACCCTCGTGGCAAGCCGCCCCGCCGACCTGCTCCACCTTGATGACCAACGCATCGGCATCGCAGTCCACCAGAATTTCCCGAACGAGTTGGACGCGCCCCGAATGTTCGCCCTTCATCATCAGCCGCTGGTGCCGCCGTCGCCAAAACCAAGTCTTGCCCGTCTCAAAAGTGAGCCGAACGGCGTCGCGGTTCATGTAAGCGACCGTCAGCACCTCGCCCGTTTGGGCGTCCTGAATGACGACGGGAATCAACCCATCGTCACCGAACTTCAGTTCGTCCAGAAACTTCGCCATCGTCTCACCTCCATCCGACGCAATGCCTCCATCACTTTGTCACCAAGGCAAAGCGTAAGACGGCGAGTGGGCAAACCGCTCCATCCCGATGGTCAGCCGCAGAGCCGTCGCAGGCAACAAATGGACGGTCAGGTAACGGCTGTTGACGATGACAGGAACGGCGTTGGGGTCATCCGCATCCTGCGCCGTCGTGAAGCGATGCTCGCCGAAGGCGCCCGCTTGCACCAAAACGGTTCGCTCGCAAAGCGGGTCGGTGTTGACCAGATGCAACACGATGCCGTCGGGCAACATTTGCTCCACAAGCGCCGCGACGCCTTCGGGCAATCCTGCCCGCCGACGCTGCGGGTCAAAGAAGCGGACGCGACAATGGAGCAAACCGCCGTGATAAATCGCCTGCGGGCAGCCCAGCATTTGCTGCACCAAGCCATCGCAAAGGACGGGATGGCGGTCTTGCCAATGATGGACATCCCATTCGTGACAGCGGGAGAAATCGTCGCAACTCATCATCTCCAACCGTCGGCTCATCTCAGCAAAGTGGTCGCTTAACGCCGTTTCGGGAAAGGCGGGGTTTTCGCCTGTGAGGAAGGCGAACCAGCCAGCGGGGTGGTATTGACCGCCCTTGCCAAATCGCCGATACTTTTGTGCCCACTCCCTTCGGTCAGGGAAAGCCTCCAAGCGTTGGCGGTCACGCAAGTCTTGCGAGAGGTGCCAAAGGTGAATCCACCAACGGGGGTCAGGCGGTCGGTAATCAAACCAACCTTTGTCGCCATGCCGATGGGGAATGACGAACACGCCCTCTTGTTCCTTGCCCAGCGACCAAAGCCAATCCAATTGGGCGCGGGGCAACTCAAGGTAACCGCTGTCGCCCGTCAGCAAGAGGGCATTGGCAGCGGCGATGAGGGCAGGCTCAACGATGGTCATGGCACCGTGCGGCCAGCGCCAACCGTAATATCCGCCCCACCATTTGCCATCCATGTTCTCGCCGATGCGCCCCGAAAGCCCTACATTGTCGGGCAAAAGCCCACCGTTTTGACGCGCCCGCTCCATCCACGCTTCCACATAGTCCAAAACCCAGCGGCGATATTTTTCGTCGCCCGTGTAAAGGTAGGCGTGGGTGACGAGGCTCGTCGCCGTCAAGTTAAGGGGCACATCGCCCGCCATCATCCGCTCGTTCATGCGTTTCAAGATTTCGGCGAACATCGCTTCGTCCATCCAGTCCACTTTCGCCATCGGGTCGTCAGGCAAATTGGGCAAGTCTTCAAAAGGGGCGAGGTAGTGGGAAAGGACAGGGCGATGGGTGCACCAATCATCGGCGGTCACCCTAAAGCGGGGTCCCTTGCTGCCGTTGATGGGCGAACGGATGAGTTTTCGGTCGGCGTCCCAGTTCGGTGCTTCAGGGTCTTCGCCGATGTAAAAAGCAGCGAAACGGATGGCGCGCCACCGCTCCTGATAACTCGTCGGGTCGGCGAGGGCGAGATGGTAAAGCAAAAGGTTGCCTTCACCGTGATGCATCCAGTCATAGTAGGCGAAAAACTCGCGGTGAATTTGCCCGTAGTGGGTGAATTGCCAAGTCACAGCGTTCCATTCCTTGCGGGCGAGGGGCAAAAGGGCATCGCTGCCGCCCAAAGCGAACAAGAGCGGAAAACTTTGGAAACTCTCATAACCATCGTCAGCGCCGTCCATCCCTGGCCATTCGTCGCGCCAAAGGAGCGTCCCGTCGGGGCGGGTGTAGCGGTCAACAAAAGCGATGGCTGCTTCGCTCATCGTTGCCATTAGTTGGCGCTGCCAAATTGCCCATGACGGCGGGACAGTGCGACGGGTCGCCCGAAAGACACTTTCTCTGCCCTTCCCTTCACCACCCATTGGCGGTCACTCCTTTCAGCGGCTATCGCCTGAAAACTCGCTTGGCATAATTTAGGGCGTCACCCGTGTGAGGCGTCACTTTCAAGAAGGTGTCAAGCGATGCGTCGGGCGATGGCTTTTGCGGCGTTGTGCGGGTTGGTCATCGGCACGCTTTGGGCGCAACAGGCGCCCCAACCCAAGACGGCGAAAGTGACTTTGCTTATCCCTGGGACGCGCTGAGGCGGATGCGTGCGGGCGCTGTCAGCGTCCCTGCAAGGCGTTGCGGGCGTCAAAAACCTCAGCGATTTCAGCCCCCAAACGAAGCGCGTCGTCGTGGAGTATGAAATTGGGCTCGCCAGCCTCACCCAATTGGTCGCTGCTGTCGCTTCCACCAAACCCCTGCATGGTGAGCCCTATGCTGCCAGCGTCCTCTTGAAAGTCAAAGGGCTGACGGCGGAGAACGCTGCGGCGGTGGAGCAAGCCCTCAAACGCGTCAAGGGCGTCGCCAACGCCAAAGCCAATCCTGCCGACGGCACCGTCACCGTTGATCTCGTCGTCCCGAAGCCTGAAGACGCGGAGAAACCCGATGTGTCGCTGGATCGCCTCATCGGCGCCATTGAAGGGGCGACGGGATTGAGCGTGGAAGGATAAAAGGCGTCTGTGCTGTCTTGGGTTGCGGCTAATAGCCACTCCGACATCTCACCGCAGGCGGCGCATGACCAGACCTGAAGGCGCTTTCGGGATGAAGTAAGTCGTTTTGGGCGGCAAGCGGTAACCTTGCGCCGCCACCTCCCGCACTAAGTCCAACGGGACGGGGCGCAATAGGACGGCAAGGCAACCTTCGTCCTGCGCAAAGGCGTGGGCGTTTGGGGCATCCTGCGTGTAACTGACGGTGACACTTTCAGGCGCAATGCCTGCGCCCGCCATCACGATGGGCAGGACGGCATGATGCAAAACAGCGGTGTCCACCTTCCGCAAAGGCGGTGGCAGTTGCTCCAACGCCTGCGCGACACCACTCTCAAACCCGTAAACGAACACCTGTTTGACCCGCTCTTGGGCGACGACGAGGAAGGAGACGGTCGGCGTTTCCGACAGCAATCGCTCCAAGCCTTCATCCGTCCCATCCCAACTGACATTGACCGTCCGAAACCGTCGCATCAACTCCCGCAACAACCGTTCTACGCTTTCGGGTTGTGCGAACCGAAAAAGCCGATGGGTCGGTAGCACCGTCGCATTGCGTTGGTAATCGGCGAGGATGATGCCGACAAAGTTGGCGGGATGGTCAGGGTCGCTTTGGGCTTCGGGCAACTCTTTGCGGAACGCCAACGCCGTCTCGTAACGGTGATGCCCATCGGCGATGACAAGCCATTGATTTGCCAGCCATCGGTTGACCTCTTCGCCAAAAGCGGGGTCATCAATCCGCCAGACCAAATGCTCCACACCGTTCAGGTGCGCCCTCAGCCACGCCTCACCTTGCGCCGCCGACTTCAACACCCCTTGCCATTCGCCCGTCTCATCGCTGAGCAAGCCGTGCACCTGACTAAGTTCAGCGCCTATCGCCCGAAGCAAAAGCAATCGGTCGCTTTTGGGTTTGGGCATCGTCCATTCGTGGGGACGCACCAAACCCGTCTCGTAGTCAAATAACGGGATAGCGGCAAGGAGCGCCCAATGCTCCCGCTGCGTGCCTCGCCAAGAAAAGCGTTGGACATAGACGAACAAGTTGGCTTCATCCCACTCTTGCACCACGCCCTCTCGGAGCCATCGCTGCCACAACCGTCCCGCTTCTTCGTAACGGTCAGTTTGCGTTCCCTTCAAAGTGGGTGGCAGGATGAGCCGCACGATGTTGAAAGGGTGGCGGGCAAGCAACTCGGCACATTCTCCCTCGCCGATGATGTCGTAAGGCGGGGCGATGAGGGAACTCAGGTCGCCGATCGTCGGGTTGAAGATGATGGGGCGGAAGGGTTTCGCCCTCAGCCGTCGCTCTTCCATCCGACCCGATGCGCACCTCCTTTTGTCGCCACCAATGATGACGCCGACGGCTCAGGGCGGAAAGGCAGGAGTTAGGGCGCTATAATGATGCGGGCATCGTCATCAACAGCACAGGGGGCATTGACGATGGGCAACAAGCGCACCAGCACCTTCCCGACACGGCAAGAGTCCATCTTGCGCCCACCCTTCACCCTGCTGCTCCGACGCGTCCAGGGCAGGGAAGCGGTCTTCCGAAAGGGTGAAGCCCTGTTTTGGGAGGGCGACGACCCTAACTGGCTTTACTTGATTGAGCAAGGCAAAGTCATCCTGAGCAAAGCCTTGCCTGCCGAAAACAAACTCAAGACTATCGTCGCCGTCTGCTCTTCGGGCGATTTGGTCGGCGAAGTGGCGGTGTTGGATGGGCGTCCCTACGACACGGACGCCATCGCCTTGACGCAAGTGACAGCGTTGCGCATCCCCCGTGAAGCCTTCCTTTACGCCTTGCAAAATGACCCCGCGTTGGCGTTGCAAGTTGTCAGCAACTTGGCGGCGCGGTTGCGCCAAGCGCAGGAAGTCATCCGATTGCTCAGCACCCAACGGGTGGAAAAGCGCTTGGCGGCGTTGCTGCTGGCGTTGATGGGGCGCTTCGGCACGCGGACAGAGGAAGGCATCGTCTTGGATAGCAGTTTCAGCCGCTACGATTTGGCGGCGATGGCGGGAACGACCGTGGAGACGACAGTGCGGACGCTGAGCGCTTGGGCGCAGGAGGGCATCATCAAAAAACACCGCCGCCAAATCGTCATCGTTGATGCCCGCAAACTCGCCCAAATCGCCCGCGAGCCATAAACGCTTCTTGGTTGGCGGGGAACAAATCTGCCTCACTGCCTTTTCTCTGATGAGCGGACGATTTGAGCGACAGTCATGGTCAGTTCCACCAACCCGTCAAAGGCATCGTAAGGGATGTAATCTCCTCGTGCCCTTTGATGAAGCCATCGCACTTCTGCCAACGCTTTCTCAAGAAGTTCCTCTGCCTTTTGCGGATTGGAAGGAGCAAGACCTTTAGCAACGGCGAGGAGGGCGTGCAGTTTCTCTGTGCCCCTGTGCCTATTGCCATCCAGTTTTGGCAGCAAGGAAAGGGCTTGTGCCGTTTGTCCCGCTTGCGCCATCGCCACGACAATCTCGCTGAGGGAAAGTAAATAGCGACCTTCTGTGACCTTTCTACCCCTTGCCAACGAGGCTTGCTCAATCTCTGGCAAGAGGGCAAGGGCATCGTCAAAGAAGCGGGCTTGCCCCATCTGCCAAACCAAGCCTTCTAAGGCAACCATCCGATGATCGGGGTTAGGGATGGCGCGAGCGATGTTTTTAGCATCTTCAAACAACCTGCTTGCCGCTTCTCGGTCAGCAGGGGCGATTTTGGTGGCAACTTGGCTTAGCCCATTGACAGCCCTGTAACCATCCAGCCGTTGCAATGCCTCCGTTACCTGACGGGCGAATTTGCCCAATTCGTCGGGAGCAACGGCGACAAAGTTTTCGGCGATGTCGGGAAATAACGAGGTTGCCAGTTTGGGGTCAACTTGTCGCACCGTGATGACCGTCGCTTGCCAGAGCCATTGCTTCGCTTTTTGCGGTTCGTTCTTCGCCAGCAAAGGGACGATGCCGATCAAAGCGCGGGCGCGCTGATAAGGGTCACGGATTCCCTCGGCGATTTGCAGCGCTCTCGTGAAATGCTTTCGTTGCGCTAAGGCAAGGGCGATGTCGGCGAGCGCCTCCCATTTCGTCGGCAGAGGAATGAGGGATATTGCGGGGATGTCTGGCGTCGGACGAGTCATCACATCGGGGAGGAAGTCAGCCGCCTTGATCGCCTCATCCCAAAGTTCTGCCTCTCTCATTCCCTGCACGATCGCTTGAATTGCCCGATCTCGCTCAAAGGTTCTGTCGCTCGGTTGGCGCAAAGCGATGTCCAATGCTTGAAGGAGCAGTTGACGGGCTTGATCAGCGTCCCATCGTCTGACGGCAGGCGCAATAGCAACGAGCAAACCCACCCGTTGACGGTCATTCGGATGTTTTTTAGCGACAGCGATCACCTCTTCCGCTAAACGCCGAGCATCTTGGGGAGCAATTTTCGCCGCTACTCTTGCCAAGTGACTGAGGGCGTCAGCGCGCCAGAAAGGTTCGGCGATTTGGTGGGCAAGGGCAAGGGCGTGCCGAAGATATCGGCGCGCCTGAGATGGCGACACTTGATCAAGACTTTCGGCGACGCTTTTAATTGCTTGCGCCTTCTCCATCGCTCCTGAAGGTGTAAGGGACTTTCCATAGCGCATCGTGAAGTTCGGGATTTGAGCGACAAGGCGAAGGGCAAAGTCGGGACGACCCTTTTTAGCAGCGACTACCGCCACCTCCCGATAAACCTGCCAGTAATTCTCTCGCCCGAACGGTCTCTCTGGCATCGGCATCGCCCGAAGCACCCGCAACGCCTCTTCAAAGCAACCCACCTCTGCCAGCCCGACGGCTAAACGGCGAAACGGACTGATGTCTATGTCGCTGCGAGGAAGTGACCGATAGCCGAAAGCAATTTCGTTGGCTCGCTGAATGCCCTCCGAGACAAGGGCATGCAAGCCCGCAGGGGACAGAAGCGACGAAACTGTCTGAGCCGACAGGATGCCCATACCGAACATCGCGAGAAACCGAAGGCTCTTTCGCATCCCTTTCGCCTCCCGTCCGTCACCACCTTTTGGACGGTCATCATCAAAAGAGCGTTCCCTTCAGTGATGGCGCATGTTAAATTTTTGCCAAGCATCTCAACCTTTAGGGAAGAGTGAGTGACGGAGTTTGAGGCGAAGGAGGCTTGAAAAGCCTTGAGGCAAACCAAACCGTTAGAGATTTGCGTCATCGTCCTGCTGTTTGTGTTTTTCTTCGCAACGGCTTTTGCTTCGCCTTTCAATCTTGCCGATGGGCTTTGCTTTTACTTGCCTTTTGATGGCGATGCCAATGCTTTGGTGGCAAAGGGCAACCCGATGGAGATGGCGGAAGGGATTGATGCCGTTTTCGTGGAAGGCAAAGTCGGCAAAGCAGTCCATTGCGGTGAGGGCGGAAAGCATCGCTATCTTTCTTACCTGACCGTTTCACCCAACTTTGCTCCTAACATTCGCCCTGAGGCAGGCACATTAACTTTTTGGGTCAGACCCGACTGGGACGGCGATGAACCCGTTGAGCGCTACCGACATTTCCTTTCCATCCGCAGCGGTCTCTTTTACCTTTACTGGCATCGCGGTGGGCTTGTCTTCTCGTCCACGATGCGGAAGATGGCTCGCCACCTTTATGCGCCCAGCATCAGCATAAAGCATTGGCGCAAAGGCGAATGGCATCACATCGCCATCTCTTGGCAAGTTACCGACCCGAAAGAGCGAAAGGGTTTCAAGCGTTTGTATGTTGATGGGCAAAAAGTTGCTGAGGTGAGCGATGTCCTTTTGGACTTTGAACTGACGGGAGCGCTCATCGTCGGTGGCATTGACGGTGAGTTGCAACGGATTGCTGATGCTGCCATTGACGAACTCGCCATTTGGGAACGAACCTTGACGGACGAAGAAATTCAGCAGGTTTGGAAGTTGGGCGATGAGGGAACGGCTCTTTCCCAATTGCCCGCCGTCCGAAAGTTGGCTCAACAAACTCGGCAACGAGTTCAACTTGCTATCCCGCCACAAAAAGGGAACTTGCTTGCCAACTCAAGTTTTGAAGTCGGAAGCCTTCACCCTTGGCGGGCATCCAACATGACTTTGAAGCCCGACGAAGCCGAGAAGGTTCACGGCAATCGTTCGGCTCGCTTCGTCGTTCGTGGGCGAACGATTTTGACCTGCGGTTTGTTTGTCGCACGACCGCAAGTGGCTCACACCCTTAGCCTTTGGCTCAAAACTGAAAGAGGTGGCGTTCGTGCTCGCTTCAGCGTGAACAGCGCTTATGTCGCAGGAACTCAACCTTACGCACCAGTCTTTCGTGGCATTGAAGGGCAAGGGATTTTGACGACCGATTGGCAACGCTACACCGTGACGGGCATCCTGCCACCGTCGCCCAACGGCTTTTATTTCGTCCGTGCTGTCTTTGAAGCCGACAAACCGACAACCGTTTGGGTTGATGCGGTGCAACTTGAAGAGGGCGAAAAGGCAACGCCGTTCAAATTGCGACGAGATTTGGAAGCAGGGTTGGCGACCGACAAACTTTTCAACTTGTTCCATCCCGATGAACCCGTCAATGTGAGGTTGGAGGTTTTCAGCGAAAGAAAGCAACAACGAACCCTGCAAATTGTCGTCCACGATGTTTGGGAGCGAAAGGTTTTGAGCCGTCAGGTCAGGGCGCAATTGAAAGTGGGCTTGACAGTTTTGCCACTTTCCTTCCGACTTCCACTCGGTTCATTTCGCATCGCCGTCGCTGACGAAGATGGCAAAGTGATGGATGAGTTGGTGGTGGCTGTTCTGCCACGCTTTGAAAGACTTGATGAGCGGATGGGCATTCATGTCGGAGCGGATGAAATGGGAGTGATGTTGGCGAGGGTTTTGGGATGTGGTTGGGTTCGGTTGCTGGATGCCTGTGGCGTGACCCATTGGGATGTCGTTGAGCCTGAAAAAGGCAAGTGGGCATGGGAGCGAACGAACTGGTTGGACGAAGCCGTTGAGACTTACCGAAGGGCTGGCTTGAAAATTTTGGGTTTGCTTTTTCGCACACCCCTTTGGGCTTCCAGCGGAGACAGCGTGAACCATCCGCCAAAAGATTTGGATGCTTGGCGAACTTATGTCCGCTCGGTTGCCCAGCATTTTAAGGGTCGCATTGACGCTTACGAGGTCTGGAACGAACCCTATGGATTGGGCTTGTTCGCTGGCAAGGAAGAACTTTACCTGCAAATGACACGCATCGCCTTTGAGGAACTGCGAAAGGTTGACCCGCAAGTTAAGGTGGTAGCGCCTTGCACTTATTGGTCGCTGGATGACATCGTTCGCTGGACTGAAGGGTTGCTGCAAATAGGGCTGCTCAAGTTCGTTGATGTCTTCTCCTTTCACGGCTATGAGGGCTATCGCCCAACCGATTTTGAACGGGTAAAGCAGTGGAGTGGGTTTGATGGAAAGCAACGACCAATCTGGAACACGGAGCAAGGGCTTGTGTCGGAAAGTTTCTACCGATTTTTGCCCGACGCTTACGACGACCCTTACACCCGCTGGATTGCCACCAAACCTTTTTCGGCAAGAGAAGCAGCATCATCTATGGTCAAAGCCTTCGTTTCCACGCTGATGTTGGGCGAAGACGCAAAGTTCTTCCAGTATTGGGCTGTGCCTGAAGACACGATGTTGCCGAGGCTAAAGAGCATGTCGCTTTTGGAGTTTGACAACGCTTTGCGACCGAAAGCGGTTGCTTTTGCGATTGCAGGTTGGTTGCTCAGGGACAGCAAGCCTTTGGGTTTTGAACGGCGCAACGGGCTTTGGCTTTTGCATTTCATCAAAGCCAATCAACGCATCACCGTCGCATGGAGCGATGAAGGGACGCAAACCTTGACTTTGCCTGACGGCGTTGAAGTTTTGACGATAATGGGCAACGCTATCAAGTTCGCTGGTGGCAAAACTGCCGTCGGCATTGAACCCATTTTCGTTCGGCAACGAAGGTAGGTGGAAAGGGCAATGAAATGGCTTAGGGTGGTTTGGATGCTGATGGCGTTTACGATGGGAGGGCAGAATGTGAGTGGGCAGTTGCTTTTCGTCAGCCAAACGCCTGACGATTTTAAGCGTTGGTTCGTTTGGGACACAGTGCCCGACCGTCCCGGTCTGGTTCTCCGTTTTGATGTCGCCACTTATCTTGGCAAGCCCGTCTGTTCCGTTGAAGACACTTCCGTCAGCCACGACCCAAGATTAGCCTCACCGACTTTCCAAATCCCGCAAGACCGATGGCTTCGCATTACAGCGACAGTCGCCAGCGACAACCCACATCACTTCTTCACGCTGGCTTTTGAGTATCAACAGCGAGAAGGCGATCGGGTTGTCGCCAGAGTTTCCCTCCCTTTCACTGTTTTCGCTTCCGACCGATGGCGGACAGCGAGTTTGCTCGTTCCACCCGCTTCCGTCGTCGCACCCAAAGCCAATTACAACCAAGCCCAGTTGATTGTCCGTCCCGTCCTTTACGGTCAATATTTCGGTCAATGTCACGCGTGGCACATCAAGACGGGACGAGTTCACCTTGCCCGCATCCAAGTTGAGGCGTTGCCAGCGAACTTTGAACCGCCCTGCGATGACCGAAGCCGTTGGTTTGAATTCGCCACCCAACTTTTGCCCAAAAATGTCCAGCCGTTGGCGTCCTTTGAATTCCTGCACGAACGACCTGCTGGCAGGAAAGGTTTCGTCCGACTTCATCCCGATGGCTACCTCGTTTTTGAAGACGGAACGCCTGTTCGGCTTTGGGGCGTCGCTTGGCACGAAAACTACTTTTTGGTGCAAGAGAGGAAACCGAAAGAAGTTCGCGACGAGGAACATTTGCGGGCAGCGAAAACCTTGTCAGTTTTGGGCGTCAATTTCGTCCGCTGGCACGGGCTCGGGCGCGGTCTTTGGGACGAAAAGAGAGGCGAATTGCACCAACAAAGATGGCAAGAAGTCGTTGACCCGCTATTGGCTTTGCTGACAGAACATGGCATTTACCACCAATTCACCCTTTGGTTCTTCTCCCACTTGCTCATGCCCCGTGAAAAGTTGCCACCAGAAATTCGCGACGACGATGACTGGTGGAAGGCTTATCCCACCTACGCCGATTACCACACGCAAAAATGGGCGATTTTTTGTTTCCAGCCGATGCTGCGACGGATGCTGGACATTCAAGAGCAAATCATGGCTCATTTCAACCCGCACCGAAATTTGAGATATGCCGACGACCCTGCCATCGTTGTCGTCCAACCCATCAATGAAGTGAGTTTGATGCAGCGGTCACCGACGGAAACGCCGCTCCTTTGGAATCCGCAGGAACAAGATGTCCGCCGACAACGGGCTTTGCCCATCGGTGTTTATCGCGCTTTCACCGCCGAATGGAACGAATGGCTGAGGCAGCGTTTCGGTTCGCGGGAAAAGTTGCTAACTGAGTTTCCAGAGTTGGCGAAAGAGTGGGAGGCAATGGGCATCGTTGACGCCGACCCTGCAAAAGGCAATGTGCCACTACCGCCGACGAGGAGTTTGATGAGGGCGAAAACGGGACGGGAAGACGGTTGGTGGCATCGGTTGTATCTGGAATTTGCGATGGAACGGGAAAGGCGATTTTACAGCGAGTTTGCTCAACGGATGCGCAAGTTGGGCTACCGCAACGCCATCGCGGGCGACGCAGGTGGCGAGTGGCGACAATATCTCGTCTCTCAAGCAGACTTGGATGTTGGCTACGACATCCATCACCCTTACACCGACTATGGTGACGCCCGCGAAGATTTTCAGTTTGCCCTTAACAACCCTTTCCCTTTGCAGTCAGCGGAGTTGATTTATGAGTGTCAAGGGGTGCACATGTGGGGCAAAGCGGCGGTTATCTCTGAGTGGGGTGCTGGGACTGTCAACGAGTGGCGGGCGATGCTGCCCATTTTGGTGGCAGTGGACAGCGCTATGCAACAGCGTTCCGCCATCGCCGAACACACTTTTGGCTACCCTTTCATGCGTCCCGACCATTTTCTGGGCGTCAGCGCAGGCTTTGGCAACTTGTTGGGCGACCCTGGGCGAATCGCCACCTACCCTGTCGCCGCTACTCTCTTTTGCATCCCTGAAGCCATTCAGCCACCGAAACTGACGGCATGCCAACTTTTCACCGACGAAGACTTAGCGACTCCCGTGCAAGGGTTGCAAGGTTCGGAAAACGCAGGTCAGTTTTTCGGCGTCTCCTATCTCGTCCATGTGGCACGGGTTCGCTGGGCACGATGGGACGGTCAAAGCGGAAATGTTCCCAACGCCGATTTGCTTTACTTTCCCATCACCAGTGGCGTCGGCAACTTGAAGGCGTTGCCTATTGACAAAAAGTTGTTCATCGTCGTCCCGCCCGAAGTGACCCATTCGGGTTGGCGCATCGTCAAGCCTTACGAACGCATCCTGTCGCTTTATCCCGACCTTCGCTTCCGTCGGGGGCGCTTCCGACTGCAAGTGAAGTTGCCCAACGGTTACGAAGGGGTGCGGGATGTGGAAGGGCGATTTTTGGAAGTGACGAGTTTGCCCGAAGGCGCTGTGCCCATCGGCGTGGACGGACAAAAGCAAGTTTGCTGGGCTTTTTACGACAAACGGTCTCTGGTCATCGCTGACCCGTCGGTGCTTCAAGAATTCGTCCCTGCAGCGTTGGACACAGCGTTGAAGGATTGGGGACTTTTGCCCAAAGACAGGGGTTTGGTTAGCCGATGGGAGTTGGTCAGCAGCACTGGTCAACTGAGGCGAAACTGGAAGGATGGCTGGATCACCATTGACAGCGACTACGGGCAAGTCATCATGGGCGATTTGAGCAAAGCGCCGATGACGCGATTTTTGGCTGTCAAAGGCAAACCGCAATTTGGTGTTGTCGCCCTTGTCCCGTTGGAACGGAAACCGATAAACGAAGCGAACCGATGGTTTCTCGTGGCTGTCGGGCGAGTTGCCAACAGGGACTACGACGCCGTTTACAACGAACCGATGGGCGTTTATCGGCTCAGCGGTGTGAGGCTAAAGATTGGGCAAGGACCGCCCGTTTGCGAACCGCTGGAAGCGACAGCGACTTTGCGGGGATTGGATTTGAAAGGCGGTCGGGTGGTGGCGCTGACACCGCAATTGACAGCGAAGCAGGAAATCAGGGTGACAACGATTGCCGATCGGGTCTTCATCCCGTTGAGCAAGGCGGAAAGCATTTGGTTGCTGGTGGAGCGAGCGGCACCGTGAGGGTGAGGGGCTGGGATTTGGGGACTGGCTCAAGGACTTTCCCCCTCGTGGCGGAGGGTCTCCCCGACGGTCAAACGCCTTTCATCGTGGCAACACCAATTTGTTAACCCATCTCTTTACAAATCCCCTTGCGACCGCTATAATGTGGGCGGCATTGCGATGCCCGAAAAGGAAGGCGAACCCTGATGGTAGGGGCAAATCCGTCGCCTGACTTATCGCCGACTCGCTTCGGCATCCTTCGGCTGTTGAAGGAGTGGGGCAAAGGGACGGCGACGCAATTGAGCAAAGCGTTGGGCATCAGTCGCGTCGCTGTCCACCAGCACCTTGATTGGCTTAAAAGGATGGGATGGGTCACGGCGACGACGGAACGGCAAGGGCGGGGGCGTCCTGCCGAAGTCTTTCGCCTAACGGAAGCGGCGCAGGAACGCTTCTTCCCGCGCCGCTATGAGGCACTGGTTTCGGTCATCCTGAAGGAAGTAGCGATGGAGTTAGGTGACGAGTATGTCCGTGACCTGTTCCGTCGCTATCGCCGATGGCTGATGCAGAAATTGGGCGACCCACCCAAACGGTTGGCGGGCAAAGTGCGGGCGCTGACGACCTTCCTTCAGCAGGAAGGTTACTTGGCGCGATGGGAAGAGACGAAAGACGGGTTTATCGTCACCTTGCCCAATTGTCCTATCGCGCAGGTGGCTCGGCAATTTCCTGAAGCCTGCCAGTCGGAGATGGAGGCGCTGGAAGAACTTTTTCAACTGCCTGTCCATCGGCAGTGCCATCAGGTTTCAGGCGACCCATGTTGCCGCTACTTCATCGCCAAACCGAAGCGTCACCGAAAACCCTTTCGCAAGGAGGTCGTGCGCCGATGAGCGAAGCCTTAGAAATCCGTGACTTGCGCGTTGCAGTAGAAGGGCGTGAGATTTTGAAAGGCGTTAACCTTGTCGTGCCCAAAGGCGAAGTCCATGCCATGATGGGTCCCAACGGGTCGGGCAAAAGCACCCTCGCCCAAACCCTGATGGGGCATCCGCGCTACGAGGTCCTTGAGGGCGAAGTCCTTTGGAAAGGACAAAACATCTTGGAGTTGTCGCCAGATGAGAGGGCAAAGTTGGGACTCTTTCTGGCGTTCCAATATCCCGTTGAAATTCCCGGCGTCGTGCTGGGCAACTTCCTTCACATCGCCTACCAAGCTGTCAAGGGTGAGGAAATCCCCATCGGCAAATTCAACCGCTTACTGATGCAGAAACTTCGCCTTCTGGACATGGACCCCAGTTTCATCAGCCGCAACTTGAACGAGGGCTTTTCGGGCGGCGAGAAAAAGCGATGCGAGATTTTGCAACTCGCCGTCTTAGAGCCTGAGTTTGCTATCATGGACGAGACCGACTCTGGCTTGGACATTGACGCCGTTCGCATCGTCGCCAACGCCGTCAACACTATCTATGAGCAATCGGGCGGTCAGATGGGTTTCCTCATCATCACCCACTACCAGCGAATTTTGCGCTACATCAAGCCATTGCACAAAGTCCATGTCATGATGGACGGTCGGGTCGTCCTTTCGGGCGGTCCTGAACTTGCTGAGGAACTGGAAGAGAAAGGCTACGACTGGTTGGAGGAGAAACTCAAGGCGGAGGGCGTGTTGGCGTGATGGGTCATCTGTCAAGCCGTAATTTGCCAGTCGCCAATCACCAGTCGCTATTCGCCAACTTAAGGAGGGACGAACCATGAGTGAGCAAGAACAGCAACTGCGAGAGTTGGCAGTTTACAAATACGGCTTCCGTGACGAAGATGCCCGTTACGAGTTCGTCGTCCCGAAGGGCTTGAGCAAAGAGGTCGTAGAAGCCATCTCGCACTACAAGGGCGAACCTGACTGGATGCGGAAGATTCGCCTGCAGGCTTTGGAGATTTTCTTCCGCAAACCGATGCCGACTTGGGGCGCCGACTTGTCCGAGTTGAACTTTGACGAAATCACCTACTACGCTGCCCCGACGAAAGCGAAGTTCCGTTCGTGGGACGAAGTGCCCGAATACATCAAGCGCACTTATGAACGATTGGGCATCCCTGAAGCGGAACGGAAATTCTTGGCGGGCGTCGGCGCCCAGTATGACTGCTTGACGGCAGACACGGTGGTGTTTGCCAATCCTGGCGCCGTCCCTATCGCCCAAATCCAGCCGGGGCAATATGTTTACTCGCTGGATGTGGAGAACCGTAAACTCATCAAGCAACGGGTGCGAGCGGTTGTTTACAAAGGCGAACTGCCTGTCTTTGAAGTGAAGGTTGCAGGTCGGCGCATCAAGGCGACTTTCAATCACCCCTTCTTGGCACTTATCTATCGCAAAGAAGAGGGCAAAAAGCGGGGTCGCTTTGAAGTGGCATGGCGCTACCTCTCTGACCTGCAAGTCGGCGACTACATCGCTATCGTCAAGAAACTGCCTGACGAAGGTCAGCCTTATCGCTTGCCCACAATTGACTTGACCACTGAGTTTGAAGGACGCAATCAGTTTGGCACTTTCACTGTCAAGTCGGACAAATTCTTCACTCGCACCCAAAAGGGTTTGCGCTTGCCAGAGCAAACGACCGAAGCCTTCATGTGGCTGTTAGGGGTTTACTTGGGCGACGGTGGTCTGAGGCGGAAAGGCAAAAAGAAGCCTAAGACCATTGTGGACATCGCTTTCCCTGCCTCCGAACCGAATTGCCGTCAAAAACTGGCAGAAGCCCTGCGGGAAGTTTTCGGCTATGAGTTGCGCTTTGATCGTGACCCTTATCGGGTGCGCATCCATTCCGCTCCCATCGCTCGCCTTTTTGCCGCCTTGGGGCTTGACGCAACTGCTAAGACGAAGACAGTGCCACCTTGGGTCTTTGGGTTGCCCCTCTCCCAGAAACTGGCGTTCATCGCTGGCTTTATTGATGCGGACGGGCATGTGAGAGGGACAGAGAGAAACAGCGACGCTATGTTGACCAGCGCTAACGAGAACCTGTTGAGAGACATCCAAAGGTTAGCCATCACTTGTGGGCTGCGGGTTTCCGATGTCTATACTTTTCGCTCAAAAACGACCTACAAGGGCAAGACGACAGAACGGATCGCTTATCGGTTGCTCATTACGGGTGACTTGTCGCCATTGGCGCCCTATTCCGTCAAGGTGGCAGCCAATTTCAAACCTCGCAAATATTACCAGCGCTACAACTCTTACCATCGCTCGCCTTTGGACGCTTACACCAGCGACGAAATCGGTTTTGCACCGATTGAGTCCATCCGATACTTGGGCGTTGAGCCAACTTATGACATTGAAGTGGAAGGTGTCCATAACTTCGTCGCTGAAGGCATCGTGGTGCATAACTCCGAAGTGGTCTATCACCGCATCCGCGAAGACTTAGAACGCTTGGGTGTCATCTTCGTGGACATGGACACTGCCGTTCGGGAGTATCCCGACCTTGTGCGAGAATACTTCGGGACGGTCATTCCGCCGACGGACAACAAATTCGCTGCTTTGAATACAGCCGTTTGGTCAGGTGGTTCCTTCATCTATGTGCCTAAAGGCGTCCATGTGGAGATGCCCTTGCAGGCTTACTTCCGCATCAACGCCGAAAACATCGGTCAGTTTGAGCGCACCCTTATCATCGCCGAGGAAGGCAGTTTCGTGCACTACATTGAGGGTTGCCTGCCAGCGGGAGAAAAGGTCAGCATCGGCGACCGATGGGTGAACATTGAAGCCATCAAGCCAGGCGATTTCGTCGTGACGGCAACGGGTGAACGCCGTCGCGTTCGCGCCGTCATGACCCGCTACTACAAGGGCGACATCGTGGAAGTCGTTCCCGTTTCGCCCCACAACGCCTTCCGATTGACACCTGAACATCCTGTCTTGGCAGTGCGTCGGGAAACGGTCGCTGTCCGTCGCCGCCAACGCAACGGTTGGCTGGCGGAAGTGGACACTCGGAAACTTTTGCAAGCCCAACCCATTTACATCCCTGTCGGCGAATTGAAAGTCGGCGACTTCCTTGTCTTCCCCAAAGTCAAGGCAGATAACAGCAACACTGCCTTTTCACCTGACCAACTCCGACTGCTGGGCTACTACTTGGCGGAAGGTTCGGCGTTCGTGCACCGAAAATTGAAGCAACCCGTCGTCTCTTTCTCTTTTGGCGAACATGAGACGGCAGCCATTGAGGAAGTCAAGGAACTCATCCGCAAGGTGACGGGCAAGCGACCTCAAGTCGTCCACCAACCAAGTCGCCATGCTGTCAACATCACCGTTTACTCCCGTGAATTGATGGACTTCTGCTTGCGCCACGCTGGCAAAGGTGCAGACAGCAAGCAATTAAGCCCTGAAGTCATGTCCCTTCCGCCCGAACAAGTCAAAGTTTTGCTGGATGCCTACTTTGCTGGCGACGGCAACACATGTGTGAAGGGCAATGGCAACACATGGATGAAACGCATCAGCACAGCATCCCAAACCTTAGCGGAGCAACTTCAGGAACTTCTGGCTCGCATGGGCATCTACGCAAGTATCCTGAAGCGGCAAGGTGGCGAAGACACTATCCGCGGTCGCCGCATCCGACGAAAAGACCAATTCACCGTCGTCTGGACAGAAAACAAGCGGTGGAGCGAAGTGCGAGATGCTGGCGATTACTTCCTCGTGCCCGTCAAGCGCATCCGTCGCATCCCTTATGACGGCTTTGTGTTCAACATGCATGTGGAGCATCCTAACGCCTATCTCGTTCGCGGCTTCGTTGCCCACAATTGCACCGCCCCGATTTACTCCACCAATAGCCTGCACAGTGCCGTTGTGGAGTTGATTGCCAAGCCCGGCGCCACCATCCGTTATACGACCCTGCAAAACTGGTCTCACAATGTCTACAACCTTGTCACCAAGCGCGGCGTCGCTTATGAGGACGCAAAAATCATCTGGGTTGATGCCAACATCGGATCCAAGGTCACCATGAAGTATCCGTGCGTTTACATGGTGGGCAAAGGTGCTCGCGGTGAGGTTTTGTCTGTGGCGTTTGCGTCCAACGGGCAACATCAGGATGCAGGCGCAAAGATGATTCACGCTGCCCCTTACACCACCAGCATCATCACCAGCAAGTCTATCAGCGTTTTCGGCGGTCGCGCCACTTATCGCGGCATGGTCAAAGTCTATCCCGGTTGCAAGGGCGCAAAGGTCAATGTCCGCTGCGATGCTTTGCTGCTGGATGAAATCTCACGCACCGACACCTATCCCGTCATGGAGATTGAGGAAGAGGAAGTGGAAGTTGCCCACGAAGCGACCGTCAGCAAAATCGGCGAGGAGCAACTCTTCTACCTGCAATCTCGTGGCTTGACCGATGACCAAGCCATCAAGATGATTGTCAACGGCTTCTTCCGCGACTTCGCAAAAGAACTGCC
>Ga0080007_1106890_pt1 | contig 31249 bp, 27 predicted proteins | sample OctOCTMetagenome_FD_69210 | JGI IMG/M metagenome (GOLD analysis project Ga0080007, IMG submission 69210) | Hot spring and microbial mat streamer communities from Octopus Spring Streamers, Yellowstone National Park, USA - OCT_B (SPADES... | ecosystem: Environmental > Aquatic > Thermal springs >...
CCGACGGCCCCTCGCATCGGGCCGACCCGGACGCCGGCTCCGACGCGGGCGCCGACGCCGGCGCCGGCGGGGAACTGTCATCCGGCCTATCCCACGGTGTGCATCCCGCCGCCGCCGCCGGATCTGGATTGCAAGGACATCCCCTATCGCAACTTCCCGGTGGACCATCGCTACGGGGATCCCCATCGCTTCGATAGGGATAAGGATGGGATCGGGTGCGAGCGGTGACCGCCGCGCGTTCGGCAGCCTGATCGGAGCGAGGAGCCGTGTGGGCGCTTCGAAGGTGGAAAGATGCGGCCGTCCTCCTTTTCGGCCTTTTTCTCAGCCCGAGGCGCTGGAAGGAGCGGCTTCTCAACCTGGGGATGGGGCTCATGGGAAGCCTCGCGCTCGCCAGCTCGGCTCTTCTCCTCACCCGCGTGGGCGGCAGGGGGCTGGCCTCCAGGCTCAGGCCTGCGGGCGGCCTTGAGGACGCTCATTTTCTGATTCAGATCCAGGCCGGGCTGGCGGGGGTGGCGGTCCCGATCCTGCTGCTGATCCTCGAGCGGATGGGGGAGGATGAGATCCTGCCCATCTCCCGGGCGCTGATCCGGCGGACCCTTGCCTTCCCCCTGATCTTCTACGCCCTGGGCGGCCTGGCGGCGCTGCTCTGCCTCCCGGAGCCTCCTTTCGCCTTCTTCACCGTGCTCCTGACCTGTTTGGGCCTGCTCTTCGCCTACGGGCGCGCCGCCGTCGCGGCCCGCGATCCCGACGCCCTGCGCGAGGAGGCCCTGGAGCTTCTGCGGCGAGACGGACAGCGGCAGAACCAGTATGCGGTTCAGGCTCGCCTGGAGCGCATCGCTCAAGAGGGGAGGCGGGCCGCTCAGGAAGGCGCCTGGCGGCGGGTGGAGGAGGCGCTGAAAGCCTGGAAATCCCTCGCCTGGGGGCTGGCCGAGCAGCTGGAGCGGGATCTGAACCCGGCCCACGGCCGGCACGAGAGGGAGGAGCGGCTGTCCCGCGCGGCCAAGAGCGGGCGGCTCATCGCCATGGCGCTGGATCCCCTCGCGCCCGCGCTGGCGAGGCTGAGGGAGGAGCCGGAGCTCCTGGAGGGGCTTCTCGATCTGCCTGAAGAGTTCCTGGCGCAGCGGCCGGATCGGCCGGGAGAGGGGCTGGCGCGGTGGGCGGCCGGGCTGCAGGTGATGGTCCGGCTCTACCCTCGCCTTCCGCCGGACGCCCGCAGGCGGGCGGCTGAGGAGTGGGTGCACGCCATGTCGTATGAAGAGGGGCTCTGGTCCGGGCGGGATCCTGACCGGATCGCCCTTCTGGTCTGGGCGGCGGCGGGGCTGGGAGCGGCGGCGCTTCTGGAGGAGGATGAGGACGCCTGGTCCTTCCTCGAGCTTCTCGCCCAGGGAGGGGGAGTGGAGCGCGGCGCGGCGGCCCTGCACCTGGCCGCCCGGGCTCTGGAGGCGGCGCTGGATTTCCTGCGGCCGCCGGAGAGGCGCCGCTGGATCTGGGAGGGCCTCTCGTCGGGCGGACGGCTGGCCCGGGCGGCCGCCGGGGCTCCCTTTTCGGAGATCGCCCGGACGGCCCAGGAGCGGCAGACGTGGCTGCGCCTGTGGATCCCGTCCCGGGAGCGCATTGGGAGGGCCTTTCCGGAGGAGAGCCTGCTGCAGATGGCCCTGGCCTGGGGGCTGGCCGTCCGGGAGCCGGAGGATCCGCAGGCGAAAGGGCTGGATGACGAGCTGATCCGGGATTGGATCTGCCCAGGGATCGCGCGCTGGCGGCACGCATGGGAGCGCTCGGGGCTTTCCGGCATGGTTTCGGAGGCGGAGCGGCTGCTGGAGACAGCCGAGCGGATCGGGGAGAAGCTGGCCTGCCGCGGAGGGCGGAAAGGAGGATCCGATGCGGATTCTGGAGATCGGCGCGCGCAATTTCCTGTCGTTTGATCGGCTGGATCTGAAGCTGGATCCCCGGCTCACCGGGATCGTAGGCCCCAACGGGTCGGGCAAGAGCAACCTGGCCCGCATCCTGCGGATGAGCCGGGAGGTTCTGCTGCAGGGGGGATCTCTGGGCTCCTGGGCGGGAGCCGGGCGGCTGGGCCGCGACATCCAAATGGACCCCTCGGTCGAAGCGCGCTTGAAGGTCGAGCTGGACCGCGTGGAGGAGCGGGTGGCGCTGGCCGTCTTCATCCGCCATGCTCTCCGGACAGCGCTCCCCGCCATGGTGGAAGCTGAAAGGGTGGAGTTCAGGACGGTTCCGTTCTTTCAACTCGCAGAGAACATGAAGAGGGCGAAGGCTTTCGGCGTGGAGCTGCGGCTGCAGTGGCGCTGGAGCGAGCCTGCGGATATGACGGTGAGGTTCACGGGCGGGATGAGAAGCCTAGAACTAGAAATACAAAAAGTTGTATGGTATTTCACAGTAGACGGATGGGATTTCACATGGGACCGCGCGCAAGGGCTGCGCGTAAATGGCCGCACGCTGTGGGGGCCGTGCGCAGTCGCAGGAATTGAGGAGATCCGGTTGGTTCGGAGGGAAGGGGATTCGGTCACCCAGCAAATTGTTAAGCCGCATGAGCTCCTGGTTCTGCCCGGCGTCTACTCGACGCTGGAGGTCAGCACGACCCAGCTGGATCCGGAGGCGCAGCAGGAGCTGGCGCGCGGCCTGGAGCCCCTGGGCCTTCCGTGGGAGGGGATCCGCTCCTACAATCTGTATCCCATCCTGGGCGGACTGCTGCGCTGGAAGGTCTGGATCACGGACAACATCCGGCCGTGGCCGGCAGAGGAGTGGGCGCTGGATGAGAAGAGCCTGTGGGGCTCCCCCTCGGCTGTGGACCTCAGCGATGGGCGGATGCTCCCCCTTTATCTGCTGCGCCTCTCCCACGGCGGCCGGGAAGAGCGGGAGCGCTTTCAGCGGATCCTTGAGCGCTTTAAGGAGCTGACCGGGCAGAAGGCGGCCATCCGGGTCCGATGGGAAAAGTCGCCGGACAAGCAGCAGCTCCGGGTTGAGATCGTTCTGGAGGATCGGCTGGGGGACATCCCCATCCGCTTCGCGGGGGCGGGGATGTGGGAGGCGCTGGTCCTGAGCGCCCTGCTGGCGGAGGAGGATAAGGTTCTGGTTCTGGACGAGCCGGCTCTCAACCTGCATCCGCCGCTGCAGCGGCGGATCCTGAAGGCCCTCCGGGAGCGGGAGGGCCAGGTCATCCTGATCACCCACTCCCCCTATATGATCCCCCTCGATGAGCCCCAGGACCTGAGGCGGATTTTCCGCTTCTACAAGGACGAGAAGGAAGGGGCCACCCGCATCCAGACTGCTCCGGAGGGGGCCGGCGAAGCGGATCTTCGGGAGATGCTGCGCTGGTTCCGGGGGTCGGCGGATGTGGCCGCCTTCCTGCTGGCCGGCGGCGTGATCCTCACGGAGGGAGAGACGGAGTCGGGAGCTCTGCCGATCTGGTGGCGGAAGAGCGAGCGGGTCCGCCGGCGAGGCGGTCCCGAGGAGCGGGCGCTGGCGGTCTGGAGCGTGGGAGGATATCCGGGGTTCCAGCGTTATATTCGGCTGCTGAAGGCCTGGGGGATTCCGTGGGCCGCCGTTGTGGACGGCGAGCACGTGCGGGACGTGCTGAAGGCCAACCGGGACGCGCTGGGCCTGAATCTGCAGGAGACAGAGATCGATCAGAAGGGGGAAAGCGAGATCCGGGAGATCGCCGAGCGGCACGGGATCTTCACGCTGAACCAGAGCCTGGCCCGGGGCGAGAAATTTGAAAGCCTGCCCTTTGTGGCGCCCTGGCTGAATCAAGCAAGGAGCGAAGTGGGGGACAGCAAGGTCCTGCAGGGGGCCTGGATCGCCGAGAGGACGGATCCTCCTGCTGAAGTGGAGGAGCTGTATGAGAAGATCCATCGCCGGCTCTTCCCGGAGCCTTGACGGCTTCCTGAGGACAGCCTACCATGGCTTCCAAACAAAAAACGCCTCGCCGGTCCGGCCACCGGGCGAGGCGGCGTTGCGGGGCGTCGGGGCGCCCCGGCGGGAAGATAGTGTAGCACGAAGCGCCCGCCGCGGGCAAGCGGCCCCGGCGGGCGTTTGGTTTTCACGAGGAGGGGCATATGGCTGCGCCTTCGCTGCCGTTCCGACTGGATTTGCCCGCCTTAGAGAACTGGCTATGGGAGGCGGCCTGTGTCATTCGCGGGCCGGTGGACGCCCCGAAGTTTAAGGACTACATCCTGCCTCTGATCTTCCTTAAGCGCCTCTCCGATGTGTTTGAGGATGAGCTGGATCGCTTGGCGCAGGAGTTCGGAGGCCACCAGATGGCGGAGCTCCTGGTGGAGCGTGACCACAAGCTGGTGCGCTTTTATCTCCCACCGGAGGCCCGCTGGCCTAACCTCCGCGAGCGGCGGGAGCGCCTGGGCGAGCATCTCACGGATGTGATGCGGGCCGTGGCCCGGGAGAACCCCCGGCTCCAGGGGGCGATCGATCACGTGGACTTCAATGCCACGGCGGCTGGGCAGCGCATCCTGGAGGATGGGACCCTGGCCCGGCTGATCGAGGTCCTCTCCCGCCACCGCCTGGGCTTGAGGGACGTGGAGCCGGACATCCTGGGCCGGGCATATGAGTATCTCCTGCGCAAGTTCGCTGAGGGCCAGGGCCAGAGCGCAGGGGAGTTCTACACCCCCCGGGAGGTGGGGATCCTGATGGCCCGGCTGCTGGAGCCGGAGCCTGGCATGGAGGTCTACGATCCGTGCTGCGGATCCGGGGGGCTGCTCATCAAATGCCATCTGCGCTTGCTGGAGACCCACGGAAGGACGGAGAACGGGAGGCGGTTGCTGCCGCCGGAGGTGCCTCCCCTTCGGCTCTACGGGCAGGAGATCAACCCGGCCACCTTCGCCATCGCCCGGATGAACACGGTGATCCACGACATGGAAGCCGACATCCAGCCCGGCAACACCATGACCCATCCCGCCTTCCTGGCCCCGGATGGCAGCCTGCGGCGGTTTGATCTGGTGGTCGCTAACCCGATGTGGAACCAGAAGGCGGACGCCTTCGGAGGGCCCTCGATCTACGAGAACGACCCATATCGCCGCTTCGTCTTCGGAGCTCCGCCTGCCTCCAGCGCGGACTGGGCCTGGATCCAGCACATGTATGCCTCCCTGAAGGAGGGAGGGCGGATGGCTGTGGTGCTGGACACCGGGGCCGTCTCCCGGGGCTCGGGGAGCCGCGGCTCCAGCCGGGAGCGGGACATCCGGAAGGCCTTCGTGGAGCGGGATCTTATCGAGGCGGTGATCCTGCTGCCGGAGAACCTCTTCTACAACACCACGGCCCCTGGCATCATCATGGTGATCAACCGCGCCAAGCGACACCCCGGGGAGATCCTCCTTATCAACGCCAGCTCGCTCTTCGCCAAAGGGCGGCCCAAGAACTACCTGGCGGAGGAGCACATCGAGCGGATCGCGGGGGTTTACCACGAGTGGCGTGCGGCGGAGGGCCTTTCGGCCATCATCCCGAAGGAGGAGGCGACGCGGAACGACTACAACCTCTCTCCGAGCCGCTACGTCGCCAGCAACCACAAGGAGGAGGTCCTGCCGCCGGAGGAGGCCCTGGTGCTCTTGCGGGAGGCTGAAGAGGAGCGCGCGCAGGCGGACCGGGAGCTGGCGCGGATCCTCCACATGTTGGGGCTGGGGGATTTCCGCCCGGAGGGTTGACCGAGAGGGGCTGGATCCCAATCTCTATGGAAGCGCGAGAGAAGGGCCTATGGCCGGTCGTAAATTGACCCAGGCACTTGAAAACCATGCAAGGCTGCAGGCGAGCCCTCTATCTGAGGAGCTCCCGCCTGGCTACAAAATGACCGAGCTCGGCCTCCTGCCGGAGGAGTGGCAGGTGGTGAGGCTGGGGGAGGTGTTTTCTCTTGTGCCTAAGCAACAGCGAGCTGTGAGGATTCAGGAGAATCAAAACTATCGTCTATTAACAGTTCGCCTTTACGCCAAAGGCATTGTTTTACGCTCAGAGGAGCAGGGCTCTCGTATTGGGACTAAGGTTCTCTATAAGACAGAGCCGCAAGATTTTATTTTCTCAAAGATAGATGCACGGAACGGTGCATGGGGATTTGTTTGCCCGGACTTAGCTGGCGGATTGATAAGCGGTGATTTTCCGATATTGCGACACGCTCATGAAAAGGCCGACCAAGCTTTTCTGGAATTTCTCCTGTCTCGCCCTTCAATGTGGGAGCCATTGAGGAACATGGCAGTTGGCACAACGAATCGCCGTCGCATTCAGCCTAAACAACTTCTCTCACTCCTTATCCCCCTCCCCCCTCTCCTCGAGCAGCGGGCTATCGCCGATGTGCTGCGGACGGTGCAACGGGCCAAGGAGGCGACGGAGCGGGTCATCGCCGCGCTCCGGGAATTGAAAAAGAGCCTCATGCGCTATCTCTTCACCTACGGCCCCGTGCCTGTGGACCAGGCCGACCAGGTGGCCCTCAAAGAAACCGAAATCGGGCCTGTGCCAGAGGAATGGGAGGTGGTGAGGCTGGGGGAAGTTGTTACGCTCATCAGCGATGCTGTGCAACCGTCTCATATTGCAGTAGAGCGCTACGTGGGCCTTGAACACATCGAACCAGGGAGTATTCGAATCCGGAAATGGGGATATCCCAGCGAAGTTAGGAGCCTCAAGATAACATTCCGGGCGGGAGACGTGCTCTATGGAAAGCTACGCCCATACCTAGATAAAGCCGCACTTGCAGAGTGGGAAGGCATTTGCTCTACAGACATCCTCGTTCTCAGGGCGCAGAAGGGCTTGGAGCCTGAATTCCTCGCATACTTGGCGCACACACCCATATTCCTCGAATATGCAACTGCCACGATGACAGGCGTAAATCACCCGCGAACATCGTGGAAGGCTTTACAGCAGCTACAGATTACCCTCCCCCCTCTCTCCGAGCAACGAGCCATCGCGGAGATCCTGCGCGCGGTAGATCGCAAGACTGAGGCGGAGGAAGCTCGCCAGCGGGCGCTGGAGGCGCTGTTCCGCACGCTCCTACACGATCTGATGACCGCCCGCCTCCGGCTGCCCCCAGCGTTCATCGCCCGGTTCGCGGAGGATGCGCCATGAGCCTGCGCAGCGAGCGCCGGACGGTGCAAAATCCCCTGATTCGCTACGCGATGGAGGTCGGCTGGACCTATCTGCCTCCGGAGGAGGCGGAGCGGCTGCGCCGGGGGGTGGATAGTCCCATCCTCTGGGAGGTCCTCATCGGGCAGCTGCAGCGCCTCAACCCCGGGGTCATCGACAGCCCCGCCCGGGCCGAGGAGGTGGCGCGCCGGCTGATCCGGGTCCCCCCCTCCATCGAGGGCAACCTGGAGGCCTGGGAATATCTGCGGGGCCTTAAGACGGTCTTCGTCCCCTCGGAGAAGCGGGAGCGGAACATCCGCCTCCTGGATCCGGACTCCGTCGAGGCCAACGCCTTCCACGTCACCGAGGAGTTCAAGTTCTCCAACGGGCGCTACACCATCCGGCCGGACGTGGTCTTCCTGGTCAACGGGATCCCGGTGATCGTGGTGGAGGCCAAGTCCCCTATCAAGGCGGAGGGCATCGCGGAGGCCTTCGATCAGATCCGGCGCTATCACCGGGAGGGGCCCGAGCTGATGGCCCTCCTGCAGCTGCATGCCCTCATCCAGCTGGTCCGCTTCTTCTACGGCCCCACCTGGAACCTCTCCCGGCGGGCCCTCCTCAACTGGCGGGAGGAGACGGCTGGGCAAGATTTCGAGACCCTGGTCAAGGCCTTCATCGCGCCCCAGCGGGTGCTGCGGATCCTCACGGAATACATCATCTTCGTGCGGCGGGACAACGAGCTGAGCAAGGTGGTGCTGCGCCCCCATCAGATGCGGGCGGTGGAGCGGGTCCTGGGCCGCTGTCGGGATCCGGAGAAGCGGCGGGGGCTGGTCTGGCACACCCAGGGGGCGGGCAAGACCTACACCATGCTGACGGTGGCCCGGATGCTTCTGGAGGACCCCGACTTCCGCAACCCCACCGTGCTGATGATCGTGGACCGCAACGAGCTGGAGCAGCAGCTCTTTCAGAACCTCCAGGAGGTGGGCCTCCGGCATGTCGAGGTGGCCAACAGCAAGCGCCATCTGCGGGAGCTCCTGGAGCGGGACACCCGGGGGCTCATCGTCTCCATGATCCACAAGTTCGACGACATGCCGGCCAACCTGAACTTGCGGGAGAACATCTTCGTCCTGGTGGACGAGGCCCACCGCAGCACGGGGGGAGACCTGGGCAACTACCTGATGGGCGCCCTGCCCAACGCCACCTTCATCGGCTTCACCGGCACCCCCATCGACCGGACGGCCCACGGCCGGAGCACCTTTCAGACCTTCGGGCGGGACGACCCGCAGGGATACCTGGACAAATATTCCATCCGGGAGTTCATCGAGGATGGGACTACGGTCCCCCTCCATTACGCCCTGGCCCCCAACGAGCTGCAGGCCGACCAGGAGGCGATGGAGCGGGAGTTCTGGCGGGAGGCGGCCCTGGAGGGGGTGAGCGACATCGAGGAGCTCAACCGGGTGCTGGATCGGGCGGTGAACCTCAAGGCGATGCTGAAGAGCCCGCAGCGGGTGGATCGGGTGGCCGCCTTCGTGGCCGAGCATTTCCGGCAGTCCGTGGAGCCCATGGGCTACAAGGCCTTCCTGGTGGCCGTGGACCGGGAGGCCTGCGCCCTTTACAAGGAGGCCCTGGACCGGTATCTTCCGCCCGAATATTCCCGGGTGGTGATCAGCCCGGGCTATAACGACCCGCCCCACCTGGCCCGTTATCATCTGTCGGAGGACGAGGAGCGGGCGGTCCGCCAGGCCTTCCGCCGGCCCGACGAGCTTCCCAAGATCCTGATCGTCACCGAGAAGCTGCTCACCGGCTACGACGCCCCCATCCTCTACTGCATGTATCTGGACAAGCCGATGCGGGACCATGTGCTGCTGCAGGCCATCGCCCGGGTGAACCGCCCCTATGAGGACGAGGCGGGGCGGCGCAAGACGGCCGGCCTCATCGTCGACTTTGTGGGGATCTTCGGCAACCTGGAGCGGGCCCTGGCCTTCGACTCCGCCGACGTGGTGGGGGTGGTGCAGGAGCTGGGGGTGCTCAGGGAGCGGTTCGCCGCCCTGATGGCCACGGGGCGGGAGAAGTATCTCCCGTTGGTGCAGGGCAAGACGGAGGACAAGGCCCTGGAGGCGGCCCTGGAACGCTTCCGGGATTCCGAGGAGCGGGAGGCGTTCTACCGGCTCTTCCGGGAGCTGGAGGAGATCTACGAGATCCTCTCCCCGGATCCGTTCCTGCGTCCCTTCCTGGAGGATTACCAGGCCCTGGCCGACCTGTATCGGGCGGTGCGCTCCGCCTACGAGCCGCACGTCTCGGTGGACAAGAGCTTCCTGCGCAAGACGGAGGAGATCGTGCGGAAGCACACCCGGCTGGCGGCCTTCCTGGAGCCCCGGGAAATCCACCGGCTGGACGCGGCGGCCCTGGCGCGGCTGGCGGAGGAGGGGCCCGAGCCCGTGCGCATCTTCAACCTGGTCAAAGCCTTTTACCGCCTGATGGAAGCGGAGGGCGCTCGAGCCCCCTATCTTCTGTCCATCGGGGAGCGGGCCGCCCAGATCCTCCGGGAGTACGAGGCGCGTATCCGGTCGGCTGAGGAGGCCCTGAAGTCATTGCGGGCGCTGGTGGATGAGTATCGGGAGGCCGAGGCCGAGCGAGCCCGGAGCCGGCTCTCCCGGGAAGGCTTCACCGCCTTCTGGCTGCTGAAACGGGAAGGGATCCGGGACGCCGAAGAGATCGCGCGGAAGATCGAGGCGGCCTTGAGGAAATTCCCCCACTGGCGCCAGTCGGGGGCCCATGAGCGGGAGCTGCGGCGGGCCCTCTACCGGGCTCTGGTGGACTCCGGGATCCGGGATCCGGTAGATTGGGTGGAGAGGCTGCTGGACACCTTGCGGAGGGCGGGGCCATGAAGGAGCCGGGGCGACGGGAATGGCAGCCCCTGGAGCAGACGGTGCCGGAGGCGCTCTTCCGGGCCGAGGTGGAGGCGTGGGCCCGACGCCTCGGGGTGCAGCCGCGGGAGGTGCGGCTGCAGCCGATGAAACGCAAGTGGGCGAGCTGCTCCTCCCGGGGGCGGATCACCTTCAACACCGAGCTGCTGCGCCAGCCGGCCGCCTTCCGGGCCGAGGTCATCGTCCACGAGCTCCTGCACCTGAAGATCCCGCGCCACGGCCGCCTGTTCCGGGCCCTGCTGCGGGCCTACTTGGCCCGGTGGCGCCCGGAGGAGCCCGGCTAGGGAGGATAAAGGGGATGCAAGAGGATTCGGTGGTCGTTGCGATCTCCAGGGATACATACGATCGAGTGGATGCCTTCCGGCCGGTGGTGGAGGCCGTGCTGGGAGAGCCGGTCGTGGTTGCCTGGGTCCAGTCTGCGGATGGGAAGCGCCGCGTCTTTCTCCTCGACTTCCCCCGCCGGACGGCCCGCGAGCTCTGAGCCCCGCAGGCCCCCTCTCTCCTTTCCTCTCCCGTGAGAGCATGGGAACAGAGCCCGGCTAAATCCCATGGGCGCGCTCATCCTGCGCCCATGGAGGAACGCCGATGTCTTCGCCTTCGCTCCACGAGGCCGTCGAGCGGTTCCTGCGCTACCTGGAGGCGGAGCGCATGGCCGCCCCGGAGACCCTGCGCTGGTACCGCAGCCACCTGCGCGTCTTCGCCGCCTTCGCCGGGGGCCTGCCGGATCCCCTGTCCCCGGAGGCCTTCGCCGCCTTCATCGGCGGCCTGCGGCGGGACGGACGCAGCCCCCACACCGTCGCCGCCTACGTGCGGCTGCTGCGCCACTTCGGGCGCTTCCTGGCCGAGCGGGAGGGCCTGCCGGAGAGCCCGGCCGCCCGCCTGCGGCTGCCGCGGGCCGACCGCCGCCCCCGGGCCATCTCCCGGGAGGATCAGCGGCGGATGCTGCGGGCCGCCCGCTCGGAGCGGGACCGGGCGCTGCTGCTGCTGCTGCGGGACACGGGGATGCGGGCGAAGGAGCTGCTGGGGCTGTCCTGGCGGGACCTGGACCTGCGGCGCAGGTCGGCGGTGGTTCGGGGGAAGGGCGGGCGGCACCGGGTGGTGTTCTTCTCGGAGCAGGCCGCCCGGGCCCTGCGGGCGTGGCGAAGACGCAGCCGGGAGGATCGGGTCTTCCCCTTAAGCTACCAGGGCCTGCGCAGCCTGCTGGACGCCATCGCCCGGCGGGCCGGGGTGAAGGGGCCTCACGGCCCCCACGCCTGGCGGCACGCCTTCGGGCTGGAGATGGCCCGGCGGGGGATGCCGCTGTTCGCCCTGCAGCGGCTGATGGGGCACTCCTCCCCGCTGGTGACGGAGATCTACGTGCGCTTCAGCGGGGAGGATCTGCGGGAGATCTACGAGCGCTACGCGGGGCGGTGACTCGAAATCACCTGTGGGCCCTTGAAGGCTCACCGCGGGTTCGAATCCCGCCCCCTCCGCTCAGGTCCCCCATCCGGCCGAAGGCCGGATGGGGGACCCAAACGCGGGCATAGCTCAGACGGTAGAGCGCCTCCCTGCCATGGAGGGGGCCGCGGGTTCGAGTCCCGTCGCCCGCTCTTCCGCCCCCTGGCTGGAGCCTCGCGGTCTCCTGCGAGGCTTTCGGATGGAGGGAACGAGCATGACCGGTGGGAGACCGGAAGGGTGCGTAAGAAGATCGAACCCCCCGATTCGGGGAGGATGCCCCAGCGCGCTTCCCTCACAGCCTCCACATGAGGCGGGTTCCCCACATGGCGGCGTCCCCTTTTTGATTCCCTCAGGTTTCATTCTCTGATGACCTGGACTCGCTTCAGCCTGCCTGTCTGGGAGGTCCCCATGAATGTCCCGGCCGAGTTGCTGTTGGTTCTGATCCTCGCTGTGGCCCTGGCCTTTGCCGGAGGGATGGTTGTGGCCGCGATGCTGGCCACGCGCTCCAACCAAAACCTGCTCCGTGAGCTTCAGGGCTTGAAGGAGCGCGTGGAAGAGGTCCGCCAGAAGACAGAAAGCCTGGCCAATTTCCCTGAGCTTCGCGCCCGCCTGGACCAGGCCCGGGATGAGCTTACGCGGCTGAGCGAGAACCTAAAGAGCGTGCATGGCTTCCTGTCGGACACGGTGCATCAGCAGGTCACCCGGCAGATTGAGGAGACCCTGAAAACCCTCACCCGCCTGGAGGAGAAGCTGCGATCCACTTCGGATGATCAAATCGCCCGCCTTGAAGAGGAGATCGGTCGGATCAGCGCCATCCTCCTGGGACGCCGAGGGGGCGCTGCGGCGGAGCGCATTGTGGATGAGCTCCTCAGCGTGTTCCCGGAGGGATGGGTAAAGCAGAATGTGCATCTGGGGGGCGGGAAAGTGGAGTTCGCCGTGGTGTTGCCGGGTGACTATTACGTCCCTCTGGACAGCAAGTTCGTCGGCGCCGAGATTCTGGCTGAGCAGGACTATGAAGCGGACCAGAAGAAATCTCAAAAGATCCAAGAGAAGATCAAAGAGCAGGCAAAGAAGATCGTTGAATACCTGAGCGATCCGAAAGTTCCGGGGTTCGGGATTGCGGCGGTCCCGGACTCCGTCTATGCCATGTGCCGATCCGCGATCCGGGAAGTGGCCAGTAAACATCAAGTTGTCGTAGTGCCTTACAGCCTGCTGGTTCCTTTCGTCCTCAGCCTCTATCTGATCGCCCAGCGTCTGGGGATTTCGGTCCGTTCAACCGACACCTCGCAGCTCATCGGAAGCGCCCGCGATGCGCTACGCCGGGCTCGAGAGGCTTTGGAGAATATGGAAAAGGAAATCAACACGGTGAGGGGACAGCGGGATCGAGCTCTGGATGAGCTGCGAAACGCGGAGAGAGCTCTTAACGCTCTTATAGGCGATGGGCCTCCTGAAGTTGGGGACAAGGCGTGATAAAGCCCCGCGGTTTAGGGGAGGGGCTGGATAGGAAGGCATGCCCGGATCCGGGGAGGCGCCCGATGAGATCCTTTGCGGTGGGCGGGCTTCGCGTTCATGTCTTCGGCGGCTGGGGGGAGATCGGCGGCAACCAGCTGCTCCTGGAGGCCGGCGGCGAGGCCATCCTCCTGGATTTCGGGCGTCCCTTCGGCCGCTGGAATCAATACTTCACCGAGTTCCTGGCCCCCCGCAGCGCCCTCGGCCTGCGGGACCTGCTGGCCCTGGGGCTCCTCCCCCGCCTGAGAGGGCTCTATCGGGACGGCCCGGACGACACCCTGTTCCCCACGGCCCTGGAGCGGAGGCTGCTGGACGGCGCGCCGGACGCCGGGCATATCCGGGGGCTTCTGCTCTCCCACGCCCACCTGGATCACTCGGGGGCCATCGCTTACCTGCGGGCCGACCTTCCCATCTACGCCACGCCGGAGACCGCCGTCATCCTGAAGGCGATGCAGGACACCGCCTCGGCGGGGCTGGATGAAGAAAGCGCCTACCTCAACCGGCGACGGACCAGCGACGAGGGCGTCCTGAAGGCGGACGCTCGAGCGCCCTACTTCCGACGGCCGTATCGCTGCTTGGGAGGGCTGCCGCAGGGGTTCCACCAGCTCTCCCCGGCCAAAAACAAGGGCCTGGAAGGTCATCCCTGGGAGGCGGTGGATCTCCCGTTCCGGGTGGGAGGCTTTCGGGCGCGGGCTTTCCCGGTGGATCACTCCGTGCCGGGGGCGGCGGCCTTCGCCGTGGAGACGGAGGAGGGCCTGGTGGTCTACACCGGGGATCTGCGGTTCCACGGCCGGGAGGGCGGGCGCACGGAGGCGTTCCTGCGAGAGCTGGAGGGAAAGCCGGTCTTCCTCCTGATCGTGGAGGGGACCCGCCTGGGGCGGCCCGGGGGCGCCCGCACCGAGGAGGAAGTGAAGGAGGCCCTGCATGCGGCGATCCGGAAACATCCGGGGGCTCCGGTGGCGGTGGACTTCGCCCCTCGCAACGTGGAGCGCCTGGAGTCCTGTCTGGCGGTGGCCCGGGATCTGGGCCGGGAGCTGGTGGTGACGCCGAAGGACGCCTATCTGCTGTGGGCGCTGTCCGAGGTGGATCCCCGTTACGAGGCGGCGCGGAGAGGGGTTTGGGTCCTTCGGGAGACCCGGGCGCAGACGCAGGGGTGGGAGGAGCGGCTCTGGGAGCGGGGCGATCTGCAGGGCGTGACCATCGAGGAGGTGGCGAAGGACCCGGGAAGCTTCCTTCTGGCCTTCGGCTTCTATGAGATCAACCGTCTCCTGGACCTGCGGCTGCACGCCGGCCCGAAGCCGGAGGGCCTTTACATTTTCAGCAACAGCTACTGGGCGGACGACGAGCAGATCCTGGACCTCCGGATCCTGATGCGGTGGCTTTCCGAGCTGAACTTCCGCCTTCTTCCGGAGAGCCTCCGGGCTCTTCCGGCGGATCCTATGGAGGTGGACAATCCCTATCACACTTCGGGCCACGCTCCGGAGGAGGATCTGGCGGGGCTGGTCCGCCGTCTCCGGCCCCGCCATCTGCTCCCGGTGCACACCGAGCATCCGGAACGGTGGAAGGAGCTCCTGCGCGGGGAAAAGATCCGGATCCTTCTTTGATCGGGACGTGGCCTGGTTGCGCCTGCACCCTGTGCGGGATGCGGGATCGTTGACCGGGGGAGCGGCTCCCGCTTCGGACGGAATCGCGCGGGCGAATTCGTAGGGTGCGGTGGATCGCGGAATGGCGAGGTCCGCGTGGCCTGCCTCGGGCTGGTCTTCTGAAGATGGCGGGTCTTTTCCGTTCGGTGCGACCGACGAGAAAGCGCTCAGGCCGCCGGATCCGCAGGCGGCAGGGGCGGATGAGTCGGGCGCTCCTTGCCGGAGCGGTGCTGTTCGGGCTCTGCCTGCTGTGCAGCGTCCCGGCGGCCCTCCTGAGCCCGGCCCCGACGCCGGCGCCCGCGCCGACCTTCCCCTCCGCGCCGGCGCCCACTCCGGCGCCGCCCGCTTCCCCCACGCCGGTCCCGACGGACACGCCTCTCCCTGTGCCGACGCCGGCGCCCGCCGCGGACTCCGAGGCCCTGCGGGCCCTGCCGGGGGCGGACTGCGTCCCGCCCGGCCGCCCCGTGCAGCAAGCCCGGCTGGTCCGGGTCCTCGATGGAGACACCATCGAGGTGGAGATCAAAGGCCGGACTTACCGGGTGCGCTACATCGGGATCGATGCCCCGGAGCGGGGTCAGGCTTTCTACGCCGAGGCCGCATCCGCCAACCGGCGGCTGGTGGAGGGCAAGCCCTACAATGGCTGCCCAGCCAGCCCGTCGACAGCGAAACCGGAGGTTGCGGCGAACGCTGCTTCTATCCGGAACGTCCGCCGGGAGGAGCGGCGCGTCTGGAGCCACTCCTCCCGGGGACATCCGTGGGGGATCGGCTTCGGCCCCCACCTTCACGATGGGATGCACACCGCGCCCTGAGCGGCTGAGGAGACCAGCCGGGCGTATTTGGCGAAGAGCCCATGGGGATACTTCGGCGGCGGCGGGGTCCAGGCCGCCCGGCGCCGGGCCAGCTCCTCTTCGGAGAGTTCCACGTCCACGGTCCGGCGATCTACGTCGATCACGACGATATCCCCATCCTGCAACAGGGCCAGGGGTCCGCCAACGGCGGCCTCCGGGGAGATGTGGCCGATCATGAGGCCGTGGGTGGCTCCGGAGAAGCGGCCATCCGTCAGCAGGGCCACCTCGTCCTTCAAACCCTGGCCCACCAGGGCGGCGGTCACCACCAGCATCTCCCGCATCCCGGGCCCGCCCTTCGGCCCTTCATAGCGCACCACCACCACATCCCCCGGTCGGATCCGCCCGCTGTTGACCGCCTGGAAGGCGTCCTCCTCCCGGTCGAAGACCCGAGCGGGCCCTCGATGGTAGCGTTTCGTGGTCCCCGTGATCTTCAACACCCCGCCCTCCGGGGCGAGGTTCCCCCGCAGGATCACGTAGCCGCCGGTGGGATGGAGGGGCTGGCTCACCGGGCGGACCACATCCTGATTCTCCGGGAAGGTCACGCCGGCCAGGCGCTCCGCGATGGTCTCCCCGGTGACGGTGCGGCAGTCGCCGTGCAGGAGCCCGGCGTCCAGGAGGGCCTTCATCACCACCGGCACGCCGCCGATGCGGTCGATGTCCGCCATCACATATCGGCCCGCCGGCTTCAGGTCCGCCAGGTGGGGCGTCCGCTCGCTGACGCGCTCGAAGTCGTCCAGGGTGAGGGGGACGCCGGCTTCGTAGGCGATGGCCAGAAGGTGAAGGATGAGGTTGGTGGAGCCGCCCATGGCGGCCGCCACGGCGATGGCGTTCTCGAAAGCCTCCCGGGTAATGATGTCACGGGGCCGGATCCCAGCCTCCAGGATGCGGACGATGGCCCGTCCGGTCTCGTAGGCCAGCTCCTCCCGGGCCCGGCTGGGGGCCACGGGGGCGGCGGCGTTGGGGAGCGTCAGCCCCATGGCCTCGAAGGCGGAGGCCATGGTGTTGGCGGTGAACATCCCCCCGCAGGCGCCGTAGGTGGGCACGGCGACCTCCTCCAGCTCCCGCAGCTCCTCCACGGTCATCCGCCCGCGGGAGACCGCCCCCACCGCCTCGAAGACGTCCTGGATGGTCACCGCCCGTCCGCGCCAGCTCCCGGGGGGGACGCTTCCTCCGTAAAGGTAGATGGAGGGCAGGTTCAGGCGGGCCATCGCCATCACGCAGGCCGGCTGGGTCTTGTCGCAGCCCCCGATGGTCACCAGGGCGTCCAGCTGGTAAGCCACCGCGGCCAGCTCGATGGAATCGGCGATCAGCTCCCGGCTGACCAGGGAGGCCTTCATCCCCTCGTGGCCCATGCCGATGGCGTCGTTGGCCGGGACGGCGTTGAACTCGATGGGGGTGCCCCCGGCGTCGCGGATCCCCTGTTTGACGAGCTCGGCCAGGCGTTGGAGGTGGTGGTTGCAGGGCTGGGCCTCGAACCAGGTGTTCGCCACGCCGATGAAGGGCCGGCGGAGATCCTCATCCCGGAGGCCCACCGCCCGGAACATCGCTCGGTGGGGGGCTCGTTCCACGCCCTCCGTCACCCGCGCGCTGCGGTGTTTGCGCCCGTTCCCGGAGATGCTCATGGCTGTGCCTCCTCCGTTCATGTTCCTGAAGGGAAGCCCTGTGGCCTTCAACGGACTCAAGGATACTTCAGCGGCGCCCATCCTGGGGCCATGAGGCGCAGTGAAGGATGCGCTGCGCGATGGCCTCCCCCATCTCCCGGGTCCCCACGATGCAGGTCTCCCCATCGGCGATGTCCCGGGTGCGGTAGCCGGCCTCGAGGACGGCCTCCACGGCCTGCTCCACGGCCCGGGCTTCCGCCTCCAGGCCGAAGGCGTAGCGCAGCATGAGCGCCGCGCTCAGGATCGCCCCGATGGGGTTGGCCAGGTTGCGCCCGGCGATGTCGGGGGCTGAGCCGTGCACCGGCTCGAAGAGCCCCGGCGGGCTCTCCCCCAGCGAGGCGGAGGGGAGCATCCCCATGGACCCCGCCAGCACCGACGCCTCGTCGGTGAGGATGTCCCCGAACATGTTCTCCGTCACCACCACATCGAAGGCCGCCGGACGCCGGATGAGATGCATGGCGAAGGCGTCCACCAGCACGTGCTCCAGGGCGAGGTCCGGGAACTCCCGGCGGACCACCTCTTCGGTCACCCGGCGCCAGAGGCGGGAGGCGGCCAGCACGTTGGCCTTGTCCACCGAGGTGAGCTGCTTCCGGCGGCCCCGGGCCAGCCGGGCGGCCAGCCGCACCACCCGCTCGATCTCCCATCGGGTGTAGCGCATCGTGTCGTAGGCCTCCTCGCCCTCGGGCCCGGCCTCCTGACGGGGTCCGAAGTAGAGGCCGCCGGTGAGCTCGCGGACGAACAGGAGGTCCACGCCCCGCACCACCCGCTCCTTGAGCGGCGTCGCGCCCACCAGGGCGGGGAAGACCCGCACGGGGCGCAGGTTGGCGAAGAGGTCGAAGGCTTTGCGCAGGCCCAGCAACCCCTGCTCCGGACGGACGGGAGCGGTGGGGTCGTCCCATTTGGGCCCGCCCACCGCCCCCAGCAGGATCGCATCCGAGCGGCGACAACGCTCCAGGGTCTCGGGAGGGAGCGGCGATCCGGTGGCGTCGATGGCTGCTCCCCCGATGAGGGCCTCGTGGAACTCGAAGGCGTGGCCGAACCGGCGTCCCACCGCCTCCAGGACCCGAACGGCCTCCGCGGTCACCTCCGGTCCGATCCCATCTCCGGGCAGCACAGCGATCACGAAGCGTCCCATCGTTTTCCTTCCCGGGCAGGGGTTCGAATTTCAGCGATGATCCACCGTGGGATCGATCCCGAACTCCAGGCTGTCCTCCAGGGCGAGGCGGCTGGCCTCCAGGATGTTGGTGGAGGCCCCGACGGTGCGCCAGACCCGCTGGCCGTCGGTGCTCTCGATCCACACCCGCACCCGGGCCGCCGTCCCGGCGTCGCCGTTGAGGATGTGCACCCGATAGTTGGTCAGGTGCACCCGGGAGAGGGCCGGGTAGCGGGGGAGGAGGGCCTTGCGCAGCGCCGCGTCCAGGGCGTTCACCGGCCCGTTGCCCTCCGCGGCGGTGTGCACGATCTCCCCGTCCAGCCGGACTTTGACGGCGGCCTCGGCCACCGGCAGGCGGCCCTCCCGCCGCTCCACCATCACCACGTAATCCAGCACCTGGAAGGGCGGGACGTAGTCGGGGCGGGCGCGCCGGAGCATCAGGATCACCGAGGCCTCGGCGTCCTCGAAATAGAACCCCTCGTTCTCCAGCTCCTTGATCCGGCGCACCACCGCCTGCACCGCAGGGTCGTCCGGGTCGAGGCGCAACCCGAACTCCATCGCCTTGGCGACGATGTTGCCGCGCCCCGAGAGCTCCGAGATCAGCACGCGCTTGACGTTGCCCACGCGGGCGGGATCGATGTGCTGGTAGCTTTCCTCAGCCTTCAGGATGGCGGCCACGTGGATGCCACCCTTGTGGGCGAAGGCGCTGGCCCCCACATAAGGCTGGTGGGAATCGTGGGGGAGGTTGGCCACCTCGGCCACGAAGCGGGAGACCTCCGTCAGGCGGGCCAGCTGCTCGTCCGTCACGCAATCGATCCCCATCTTGAGCTTCAGGTTGGCGATGATGGAGATCAGGTTGGCGTTGCCCACCCGCTCCCCGTAGCCGTTGATCGTCCCCTGTACCTGCCGGACACCCCGGCGGACGGCGGCCAGGGAGTTGGCCACCGCCAGCTCGCAGTCGTTATGGGTGTGGATCCCCAGGGGGACGGAGACCGCTCGCTTCGCGGCCTCCACCCCTTCCTCGATCTCCCATGGCATCGAGCCCCCGTTGGTGTCGCACAGGACGATCCAGTCGGCTCCGCCCTCCTGAGCGGCCCGGAGGGTGGCCAGGGCATAGTCCGGGTTGCGCTTCCAGCCGTCGAAGAAATGCTCGGCGTCGTAGATCACCTCCCGCCCATGGGCCTTGAGGAGGGCCACGCTCTCCCGGATCATGACCAGGTTCTCCTCCGGCGTGGTCTCCAGCACCCGGTGGACGTGGAGGTCCCAGGACTTGCCCACCACGGTGACGGCCGGCGTCTCCGCCTCCAGCAGCGCCCGCAGGTTCTCATCGTCCTCGGCCCGGCGCCCCGGCCGCCGGGTCATGCCGAAGGCGGCGATGCGGGCGTGGCGGAGGCTCATCCGCCGCACCCGGCGGAAGTATTCCGCGTCCTTGGGGTTGGAGCCCGGCCATCCTCCTTCGATGTAGTGGATGCCGAGCTGGTCCAGCTTCTCGGTGATGCGCAGCTTGTCCTCAACGGTGAAGGAGATCCCTTCCCGCTGGCTGCCGTCGCGCAACGTGGTATCGTAAAGCCAGACGCGTTCCATCGCACACCTCCTCGACCGGTATGGGATGCCATGCGAAGATCATCGGCCGGCCGAAAGCGGCGGCGATGGCGCGGGTGGCCCCGGCCAGGAACCGACGAACGAGCTCCCGGCCCGGGGCAACCCGGGTCCACCTCCTTTCTCGACGCCCCATCGCTTTCCTCCATCGGGTGGATTCAGGCCACAACGGATCCCCGGCGGAGCCGCGCCTTCGTGTAGGGGATGAGCCCTCCGGCGCGGATCAGCTCGAGCATGAACGGCGGATAGGGCTTGGCCCGGAAGACCTGCCCGGTCCGCCGGTGGAGGATCTCCCCGGTGTCCAGGCGGACCTCCAGTTCATCCCCGGGCTGGATCGCCTCGACGGCCTCCGGACATTCCAGCACCGGCAGCCCGATGTTGATGGCGTTGCGGAAGAAGATGCGGGCGAAGGATTTGGCGACGACGCAGGAGACCCCGGCCGCCTTCAGGCTGAGGGGGGCGTGCTCCCGGGAGGAGCCGCTGCCGAAGTTCCGCCCCGCCACCACGATGTCGCCCGGCTGCACCTTGCGGGGGAACTCCGGATCCACGCCCTCCATGCAGTGGGCGGCCAGCTCCTGCGGGTCCGTCGTGTTGAGATACCGCCCGGGGATGATCACGTCCGTGTCGATGTTGTCGCCGAACACCCAGGCGCGCCCCTGGAAACGCATCGTCAGTCCTCCTCCGGCTCGGTGAAGTTGTAGCAGCCCATCATGCAGTCCACGACCCAATCCGCTTCGTGGACGCGTTTCCCATCGTCCTCGTGGGCGGCCTCCCACGAGGCGATGACCTCCTCCAGGACGTCCTCCCAAGCCCAGCGGCGGTCCTCCATGGCTTCTCCTCCTCAGCCGGTTTCCGTTCGATCCTCCCGAGGCCTCTCCGGCTCTGCCCATCCGGCGGCTTCGGCGCTGCCTTATGCCGCCACGGCCATCGCGGGCACTTCCTCCGGGCTGGCGATGCGCCCCAGGATGGCGCTGGCGGCAGCCACAGCCGGGTTGGCCAGATACACCTCGCTGGTCGGATGCCCCATGCGGCCGACGAAGTTGCGGTTGGTGGTCGAGACGCAGCGCTCCCCGGGCCCCAGCACGCCCGAGTAGCCCCCCATGCAGGGGCCGCAGGAGGGCAGCCCGACCACCGCCCCGGCCTCCACGAAGATGTCGATCAGGCCCTCCGCCAGGGCCTGGCGGTAGACGGCCCCGCTGCCCGGGATGATGATGCAGCGGACCTCGGGATGCACCCGCTGGCCCTGGAGGATGCGGGCCGCCAGGCGCAGGTCCTCGATACGGCCGTTGGTGCAGGAGCCGATGAACACCTGATCGATGCGGATATGGGAGAGCTCGCCCACCGGCCGCACGTTGGAGGGCAGATGGGGCACGGCCACCGCCGGCTCCCAATCGCTGACGTTGAAATCCAGCTCCGCTTCGTAGCGGGCGTCCGGGTCATCCCGGTAAACCGTGAAGGGGCGCCGGGCCCGCGGTCGCACGAACTCCAGGGTCTTCTCGTCGACGTCCATCAGCCCCGTCTTCGCCCCGGCCTCGATGGCCATGTTGGTGATGGTGAAGCGGGCATCCATGCTGAGCTGCGAGATGACGGGGCCGGTGAAATACATCGCCATATAAAGCGCCCCATCCACCCCGATGCGGCCGATGGTGTGGAGGATGAGGTCCTTGGCCGTCACCCACGGGCGCAGGGTCCCGTGGTAGAACAGCTTCATGGTGGGAGGAACCTTCAGCCACAGCCGCCCCGTCGCCATGGCGACGGCGGCGTCGGTGGAGCCTACCCCGGTGGCGAAGGCGCCCAGGGCTCCGTAGGTGCAGGTGTGGGAGTCCGCCCCGATGATGATCTCGCCGGGCAGCACCAGGCCCTGCTCCGGGAGCACGATGTGCTCGATGCCTCCGTCCCGCCCTCCTTCGAAATAGAGGATCCCCTTCCGGCGGGCCCAGGTGCGCACCGCCTGACACTGCTCGGCCGCCTTGATGTTCGGGGGAGGCACGAAGTGATCGGCCACGAAGGCCACCCGCTCCCGGTCGAAGACCCCCTCGACCTCCAGCTTCTCGAACTCCCGGATGGCCAGGGCCGCCGTGATGTCGTTGGCCATCACGAAGTCCACCCGCACCTCCACCAGCTCCCCAGGCTCCACGCGGTCCACCCCGGCGTGGGCGGCGATGATCTTCTCGGCCATGGTCATGCCCATCGTGACCCCTCCGTTTGTGGAAGTGTGAAGATCGTTGAGGCGCTCAGGGCACAGGGACGGAGAGCGCCACGCGGGCGCCCTGGGGGGGGCGCGCCAGCCGAAGCAGGGCGTTGAGGTAGGCCTTGGCCGCCGCCACCACGATATCCGTGTCCGCCCCGAAGCCCCCGGCCAGCTCCCCGCTCTGAGGATCCTCGGCCTGCACGAACACCCGGCCCATGGCGTCGCGCCCGGGGGTCACCGCGTGGACGTTGAACTCCAGCAACCGGGCCTGCACCCCCAGGGCCGCCTCGATGGCCCGGTAGGCCGCATCCACCGGCCCGTTCCCCGTCCCCGTGCCCAGGCGGACCTCGCCGTCGGGCCCGATCAGGCGCACGGTAGCGGTGGCGATGGCCGGCGTGCCGCACATCACCTGTAGCGTGTCCAGCCGCCAGGTCTGGCCGCTGCTCTGGGTGAAATCCGCCATCAGCGCTTCCAGGTCGAAGTCCGTGACGTATTTCTTGCGGTCGCAGAGGGCCTTGAAGCGGCGGAAGGCCTCCTCGAAGGCCTCGGGGGAGAGGTGATAGCCCATCTGCTCCAGGCGGACCCGGAAGGCGTGCCGGCCGGAGTGCTTGCCCAGGACCAGCCGGGACTCCGGAACACCCACGGTCTCGGGCCGCATGATCTCGTAGGTCAGCGGGTTCTTGAGCATCCCGTCCTGGTGGATGCCGGCCTCGTGGGCGAAGGCGTTGGCCCCCACGATGGCCTTGTTGGGCTGGACGGGGATGCCGGTGAGGGCGCTCACCAGGCGGCTGGTGCGGTAGATCTGAGTGGTGTCGATATAGGTGCGCACCCCGAAGAGGTCGCGCCGGGTGTGCAGGGCCATGACCACCTCTTCCAGGGCTGTGTTGCCGGCCCGCTCGCCGATGCCGTTGACGGTGACCTCCACCTGGCGGGCGCCGTTGCGGATGGCGGCCAGGGTGTTGGCCGTGGCCAGGCCCAGGTCGTTGTGGCAGTGGGCGGAAAGGATCACCCGCTCCACCCCGGGGACCCGCCGGCGGATCTCGGCGAAGAGGCCCCCGAACTCCTCGGGGGTGGTGTAGCCGACCGTGTCGGGGATGTTCAGGGTGGTGGCCCCCGCCTCCACCGCCGCCGTCAGGGCCTGCATCAGGAAATCGCGGTCGGTGCGCCCGGCATCCTCCGGGGAGAACTCCACGTCCTCACAGAAGCGGCGGGCGTAAGCGACCATCTCGCGGATCCGGGCCAGGCATTCCTCCCGGGTCATGCGGAGCTTGTATTGCAGGTGGATGTCGGAGGTGGCCAGGAAGACGTGGATGCGAGGGCGGGGGGCCTCCCGCACCGCCTCCCAGCAGGCGTCGATGTCTTCTTTGTTGGCGCGGGCCAGCCCGGCGATCACCGGCGGGCCGTTGGGGCGGTCCTTCCCCAGCGGCCCGATCTCCCGAGCGATGCGGCGCACCGCCTCGAAGTCCCCCGGCGAGGCGATGGGGAAGCCGGCCTCGATGATGTCCACCCCCAGGCGAACCAGCTGGCGGGCGATCTCCAGCTTCTCCTCCACCGTGAGGGTGGCGCCGGGGGATTGCTCCCCATCCCGCAGGGTGGTGTCGAAGATCCGAACGACATCCGGCTCCATAGGCCCCTCCTTATCCGGCCGGGACTTCCTTGGGGTTGAGCCAGGGCATCATCGCCCGCAATTGACGGCCCACTTCCTCGATGGGATGCTTGCGCTCTTCCTCCCGCTTGGCGTTGAACCAGGGGCGGCCTTTGGCGTTCTCCTCGATCCACTCCTCGGCGAAGGCCCCGCTGCGGATCTCCTCCAGGATCTGCTTCATGGTGGCCCGCACGTGGTCATCGATCACGCGGGGACCGCTTCGGTAGTCCCCATATTCCGCGGTGTCGCTCACCGAGTAACGCATATACGAAAGGCCGCCCTGATACATGAGGTCTACGATCAGCTTGAGCTCGTGCAGGCACTCGAAGTAGGCGATCTCCGGCTGATAACCGGCTTCGATCAGGGTCTCAAAGGCCGCTTTGATCAGGTGGCTGACCCCGCCGCACAGCACGACCTGCTCCCCGAAGAGGTCCGTCTCCGTTTCTTCAGCGAAGGTGGTCTCGAGCACCCCCGCCCGGGTGCATCCGAGGCCCTTGGCGTAGGCCAGGGCGTTGGCCAGCGCCTGGCCCGTCGCGTCCTGGTGCACCGCCACCAGGGCCGGCACGCCGCCGCCCTCCCGGAAGACCTCCCGCATGCGGTGGCCGGGGGATTTCGGGGCCACCATGCTCACGTCCACGTCGGGCGGGGGGACGATCTGGCCGAAGCGGATGTTGAAGCCGTGGGCGAACATCAACGTCTTGCCCGGAGCCAGGTGCGGCGCCACCGCCTCCCGGTAGAGGGCCGGCTGGGCGGGGTCCGGCACCAGCATCATGATGACGTCCGACCGACGCACCGCCTCCGGGACCTCATAAACCGGGAAGCCGTCCGCCTGGGCCTTCTCCCAGGATTTGCTGCCCCGGTAGAGGCCCACACAGACATCGCAGCCGCTGTCCCGCAGGTTCTGGGCGTGGGCGTGGCCCTGGCTGCCGTAGCCGAGGATCGCGATCCGCTTGCCATGCAGCCGGCTCAGATCGGCATCCGCATCGTAATAGATCCGCGCCATAGAACGCCTCCTCCTGAATCGGGATCAGGGATCCTGAGACATCAAGCCGCTTCCGCCATGCGAGCGGCGGGTGCGGCCTCCGCCTGGCCCCGGACCATCGCCATGGGGCCGGCTCGGATCACCTCGACCACACCGAACCGCTGGAGGCGGGCGATGCAGGAATCCACTTTCTCCGTCGATCCGGTGACCTCCACGATGAGGGTCTCGGGGCCGACGTCCACGATGCGGGCCCGGTAGAACTCGGCGAGCTGGGCGATCTCCACCCAGGTCTCCGTGGGGGCCCGCACCTTGACCAGGGCCATGTCGCGGACGACGATGGGGCGTTCCCCCCAATCCTCGATCGCCCGGACGCAAAGCAGCTTCTCCAGGTTGGCGCTCACCCGCTGAGGGTCCACCCGGTCAGGGTCCACCGGGATCAGCAGGCGCAACGTCTCCGGGTCCTCGGTGCGGCACACCGAGATGTCGCTCACCGGCAGGTGACGCCGGCGCAGCAGATGGAAGACCCGGTTCAGGCTCTCCACGGAGTTCTCAACCGTCACCGCCAGCCAGTGGGGCATCCCCGCCTCCTTTCGCCGCCAAGGATCGCTCATGGCACCGCCTTCACGCCGGGCTCGATCATCATATCGAACACGGTCATGCCCGAAGGGATCATGGGGAAGCAGTTCTCCTCGGGATCCACCCGGATGTCCACCACGACCGGCCGATCCGTGACCGCCAGGGCCTGGCGGATGGCGGGCTCCACCTGATCCGGCCGCTCCACGCGGATCCCCGCCGCGCCCACGGCCTCGGCCAGCCGGGCGAAGTCCGGGTTGGCCAGGTGGACAGCGGAGTAACGCCGGTTGTAGAACAGCTCCTGCCACTGTCGGACCATGCCCAGATACTGGTTGTTGATGATGAAGACTTTGATGGGCAGGCGCCACTCCACCGCCGTGATCAGCGCCTGGAAGGTCATCTGGAAGGAGCCGTCGCCGTTGATGTTGATCACCAGCCGATCAGGGCGGCCGAATTGAGCCCCCACGGCCGCCGGCAGGCTGAAGCCCATGGTCCCCAGGCCTCCCGAGGTGATGCAGGTGCGGGGCTCCGTCCAGTTGAAGAACTGGGCCGCCCACATCTGGTGCTGGCCCACGTCCAGGGTGACGATGGGCCGGTGCTCCCGGGTCAGCTCGTAGATCATCTGGATGGCGAACTGAGGCTTGATGACGTCGTCGCCCTGCCGGTAGCGCAGCGGGTAGCGGGCCTTCCAGTCCTGGATCTGACGCCACCAGGCCTCGGTGTCCGGCGGGCGAACGAAGGGGAGCAGGGCGCGGAGCACCTGCTTGGCATCCCCGATCAGGGCAAGGTCGGCCTTGCGGTTCTTGTTGATCTCCGCCGGGTCGATGTCGATGTGGATCACCTTGGCGTGGGGGGCGAAGGCCGAAAGCTTCCCCGTCACCCGATCGTCGAAGCGGGCGCCGACGGCGATGATCAGGTCGGAGAAGTTGATGGCGAAGTTGGCGTAAGCCGTGCCGTGCATCCCCAGCATCTTCAGGGAATAAGGGTGATCCTCCGGGAAGGCGCCCAGGCCCATCAGGGTGGTGGTCACCGGGATGCGCGCCTTCTCGGCCAGCGCGCGGATCTCAGGGGCAGCGCCTGAATGGATGGCTCCTCCTCCCACGTAGAGGATCGGCCGCTGGGACTGCGCGATCATATCGGCCGCCTGGCGCAGCAACGCCTCGTCCGGGAACGGGCGATGGGAGCGGGCGGGCCGGAAGGCCTCCGGATCTTCGAAGACGAACTCCGCCTCGGTGAGCAGGATGTCGCGGGGGAGGTCCACCAGGGTCGGGCCGGGGCGGCCCTCGGTCGCCAGCCGGAAGGCGGCGTGGATGGCCTCCAGGGCCTGGGCGGGCTTTCTCACCAGCCAGTTGTGCTTGGTGATGGACATGGTGAGGCCGATCACATCGGCCTCCTGGAAGGCATCCCCGCCCATGAAGAACGTGGGGACCTGGCCGGTGATGGCCACCACCGGGGTCGAGTCCATCATGGCGTCGGTGAGGCCGGTGACCAGGTTGGTGGCGCCGGGGCCGGAGGTGGTGAAGCACACCCCGGGTTTGCCGGTGGCCCGGGCGTAGCCCTCGGCCATGTGAACGGCGCACTGCTCGTGGCGGACCAGGACGTGGCGGATCTGGGGATTGTCATAGAGCGCGTCGTAGAGGGGCAGGGAGGCGCCGCCGGGGACCCCGAAGATCACCTCGACGCCTTCCCGGCGCAGGGCTTCCATCACCGCCCAGGCCGTCTTCATCCGGCGACGCTCCCGGCGGGCGGTGCGTGGAGGGGCTTGCGTCTGGATCATCGCTGGCGCGGCCATCGCGACCTCCTTTCGCAGGCTGGGAGATAAAACGGGAGGGGGCCTCCCGTTTGGGAGGCCCCCTCCGACCGGTCGGTGCAGATGTAGAAGATGCTCCGGGCTACCTGAGGGTGGTTCCCTCCCAAACGGGGTTCGCCCCTCCGAGGCGAAGGAGGCCCCGAAGGATAAGGACGATGACGATAAGGGAGAGAACCACCGAACCGAAGGCCATGCGCGACCGGCTCCACCGATCCGGGATTTGCCGCCTTTTATAGCACAGATCCCGCATTCTGTCAAGTCGTTCGGACGTGAGCTAGGGCAGGGGGAGGCTTCCTTGCTCCCTTGCCCCCCAGCCCCTTAGCCCCCCGGCTCTCCTGCCTCCTTGTCCCTTTATGGAGCGCCGCCGGGGTGGGACAGAAGGAGAAATCGGCGTGGGACTCGGGTTGGTTTGTCTTGCGGAAGCGGAACTGGATCTCCCCCAGCCGGAGGGGAAGATGCGGATCCAGGATGCGGAGCGAACCTTCAGCGCCGAAGGCCGGTTGTCCGGCCATCGCTTCCCTGCTAAGATACCCTTCTCGGAAGCGGGCCCCTGAGCAGCGCGCCCGGGAGGCCCGTGGGTGGATCTCTGTCAGGAGGATCCGGGGATGAAAGTGGTCCTGCTGCGGGATGTGCCGCACCTGGGGCGGTCCGGCGAAGTGAAGGAGGTGGCGGACGGCTACGCGCGCAACTATCTCATCCCGAAGGGCCTGGCCGTCCCGGCCACCGAAGGGCGGATCCGCCATGCCGCGGAAACCCGTCAGGCGATGGAACAGCGGCGGATCCGCCAGCTGAGCTCCGCTCGGGAGACGGCCGCCCGTCTCCAGGGGGCGACGATCACGATCCGGGCCCGGGCCGGCCAGGGGGATCGGCTCTACGGCTCCGTCACCTCGCAGCAGATCGCGGAGGCCATCGCCCAGCAGCTGGGCGTGGAGGTGGACCGCCGCCGGATCGAGCTGGATCAGCCGATCCGCACCCTGGGGACGCACCCGGTGACGGTGCGGCTGGGGCCTGAGATCACCGCGCAGGTGCAGGTGGTAGTGGAACGGGAGGGATAAGGTGGGCATCGGGGATCGCTTGCGCGCCGCCCGGGAGGCCCGGGGGTTTTCTCTGGAGGAGGCCGCGGCGCAAACCCGCATCAAGCGGGCCTATCTGGAGGCCCTGGAGCGCGAGGCCTTCTCCCTCCTGCCCAGCCCGGCCCACGCCCGCGGGTTCCTGCGCCGCTACGCCCGCTGGCTGGGGCTGGACGCGGAGGCCCTCCTCGCGGAATGGGACGGCGTCCCGGGGGCCCTCCCGCCGGCTCGGCCGTCTGCGATGCCCTCGATGTTCGAGCTCGCCCCGATCCCTGCCCGCCCGGCGGTCCCCTGGCGTCGCCTGGCCGCCCTGGGGATCGCGCTCCTGATCCTCGCCGGGCTCTTCGGGGTCGTTCGAACCCGCTGGCTGCCTCGCCCCGGCGCCCTCCCGCCCGCGCCGACCGGCATCGCCCCGGGCGCCGTGGCGCGCCCAACCGGCACGCCGCTGCCGGCAGCCGGCGCGCCCCTTCTCCGGCTGGAGGTGACCGCCGCCGAGCACGTCTGGGTCCGGATCCTCGCCGACGGGCAGGTGGTCTATCAGGGCCTGCTGCGGCCCGGGGAGACCCGAACCTGGGAGGCCCGCTCCACCATCGGCTTAGAGACCGGAAACGCCGCTGCCCTTCAGGTGAGCCTGAACGGCCGGCCGGAGGCTCCCCTGGGCGGGCGCGGGGAGATCGTCCGCAAAACCTGGTCCCGCTCGCCGTAACGTGGGGGGAGAGGAATGTCTCGTCGCGCCGGGAGGCGTTATCATCTGATCACCCTGGGCTGCGCCAAGAACGCCGTTGACTCGGCCAGCATGGCCCAGCTCCTGGAGGGGGCCGGCTATGAGGCGACCGAGCGCCCCGGCCGGGCCGATGTCCTCATCGTGAACACCTGCGGCTTCATCGAGGCGGCCCGCCAGGAATCCCTGCGGGTGTTGCGGGAGCTCGCGGCCCGGAAGAAGAAGGGCCAGCTGCTCATCGCCGCCGGATGCTTGGCCCAGCGGTGGGGGGCCCGTCTCGTGGAGGAGGTGCCGGGGATCGACGGCGTGATCGGCACCCGTCGCTGGATGGACATCCTGGAGTTCATCGAGGCCCTGCGCGGGCGCTCCGCCCCGGAGCCCCTTTTCCACATCCCGGACGAAGGGCCGATCCGCCGGGAGGAGCGGGGGGTGCTGCGGGCCGCGGTGCAGGGGGCGAGCGCCTACCTGAAGATCGCGGACGGGTGCCGCCGCCCCTGCGCGTTCTGCGCCATTCCCCTGATCAAAGGCCCCGCGGTCAGCCGGCCGCCGGAGGCCATCTGGGCGGAGGCCCGTCGGCTGGTGGACCAGGGGGTGCGGGAGCTCATCCTCATCGCCCAGGACACCACGGATTACGGCCATGATTTGGGCATGCGGGATGGGCTGCCCACCCTGATCGAAGGGCTGGTGCAGCGTGTCCCCGAGGTGAAGTGGATCCGCATCATGTATGCTTACCCGGGCGCGGTCTCCGATCGCCTGATCGAGGTGATGGCCCGCTACCCTCAGGTCGCCCACTATCTGGACATCCCCCTGCAGCATGGCCATCCCGCTGTGCTGCGCCGGATGCGGCGCCCGGCGAACATCGAGTGGGTGTATCGCACCGTCGAGAAGCTCCGCCGCGCCATGCCGGACATCGCCCTCCGCACTACCTTCATCGTCGGCTATCCCGGCGAGACGGAGGAGGAGTTCGAGGCGCTGCTCCGTTTCGTCCGGGATCTGGAGTTCGACCGCGTGGGCTGCTTCACTTACTCCTATGAGCCGGAGACCCCCTCCGCCCGCCAGCCGGGCCATCTGCCCGAGGAGGTCAAACAGGAGCGTTACGAGCGCCTGATGGCCGCCCAGCAGCCGATCTCCCTGCGCAAGAACCAGGCGCTGGTGGGGAAGACCCTGGAGGTGCTGATCGAAGGCGTGGGGGACGGCCTGAGCGTGGGGCGAACGTATCGGGACGCGCCGGAGATCGACGGGCTGGTGCTGGTGGAGGGGGAGTGGCCCGTCGGGCAGTTCCTCCCCGTCCGCATCACCGGGGCTATGACCTATGACCTGATCGGGGTCGTCGTCAACCCCATCTCCTCCCCAGACGGCTCTTCCCGGCCCCCGAGGGCCACGCGGGAGCCGTCCCGGTAAACGCGCCCCGCGGCCGCTCAGGTGCGAAGTTTTTGCCGCCGTGTCCTTCCCGCATTAAACTGAACATCCCTTCAAGGGGGAAGCTGGGCGGAGGGAAGGGCGATGGGCGGCCCCCGGTTGCGGTATTTGATCCTGGATCTGGACGATACCCTCTACCCCCGGCGCTCCGGGCTGATGGATCTCATCAGCGAGCGGATCGGTCGTTATATGGTGGAGCGCCTGGGCTTTCCCCCGGAGCAGGCGGAGGCCTTGCGGCAGCGTTACTACGCCCAATACGGCACCACCCTGCGCGGGCTGATGGAGGAATACCACATCGACCCTGAGGATTATCTGGCGTATGTGCACGATGTCCCGCTGGAGGATTACCTCCAGCCCGACCCGGCTCTGGACGCCATGCTGGCGCGCATCCCGCTGACCAAGGTGATCTTCACCAACGCCAGCGAGGAGCACGCCCGCCGGGTGCTCGAACGCCTGAGGGTCGCCCATCATTTCCCGATCATCCTGGATGTGCGCCGCCTGGACTACTGCAACAAGCCTGACCCGGAGGCCTATCGGCGGATCCTGCAACACCTGCGGGCCCAGGGCCCCGAGTGCGTCTTCGTGGACGACTCCCCCCGCAACCTCCGGCCGGCGCGGGCGCTGGGGATGATCACCATCCTGGTGGATGGGGACGCGACGGATGGGGTGGACTTCCACGTCCCCAACATCCTGGGGATTGAGCCGGTGATCCTCCGCCTGGTGCAGGAGCGGAACGGGGATCGGGAGGAGCGCCCGCGGCTCCGCTGAGGGCATCCCCCGCGTGGGTCGAAATTCATTTCGACCCGAACCCTAAAGCCCGTGAACGGCGGATTCCGATCCCCGCCCGCCCAATCGGGAGATCCTCTCCTTATCCCAGGGGTTTGCCCTCCGAGAGGGACCAGAGGGCGGGGGGGACGAGCATCCCCTGCCGCCCGATGAGCAGCCCGACCCGCGCCCGCTGTGCCGCCTCCAGGGCCCGATGATCCAGGGCCC
>Ga0080007_1064862_pt1 | contig 31185 bp, 18 predicted proteins | sample OctOCTMetagenome_FD_69210 | JGI IMG/M metagenome (GOLD analysis project Ga0080007, IMG submission 69210) | Hot spring and microbial mat streamer communities from Octopus Spring Streamers, Yellowstone National Park, USA - OCT_B (SPADES... | ecosystem: Environmental > Aquatic > Thermal springs >...
GTGAATCATCTTTGCGCCTGCATCCTGATGTTGCCCGTTGGACGCAAACGCCACAGACAAAACCTCACCGCGAGCACCTTTGCCCACCATGTAAACGCACGGATACTTCATGGTGACCTTGGATCCGATGTTGGCATCAACCCAGATGATTTTTGCGTCCTCATAAGCGACGCCGCGCTTGGTGACAAGGTTGTAGACATTGTGAGACCAGTTTTGCAGGGTCGTATAACGGATGGTGGCGCCGGGCTTGGCAATCAACTCCACAACGGCACTGTGCAGGCTATTGGTGGAGTAAATCGGGGCGGTGCAATTGTGGGCAACGAAGCCGCGAACGAGATAGGCGTTAGGATGCTCCACATGCATGTTGAACACAAAGCCGTCATAAGGGATGCGACGGATGCGCTTGACGGGCACGAGGAAGTAATCGCCAGCATCTCGCACTTCGCTCCACCGCTTGTTTTCTGTCCAGACGACGGTGAATTGGTCTTTTCGTCGGATGCGGCGACCGCGGATAGTGTCTTCGCCACCTTGCCGCTTCAGGATACTTGCGTAGATGCCCATGCGAGCCAGAAGTTCCTGAAGTTGCTCCGCTAAGGTTTGGGATGCTGTGCTGATGCGTTTCATCCATGTGTTGCCATTGCCCTTCACACATGTGTTGCCGTCGCCAGCAAAGTAGGCATCCAGCAAAACTTTGACTTGTTCGGGCGGAAGGGACATGACTTCAGGGCTTAATTGCTTGCTGTCTGCACCTTTGCCAGCGTGGCGCAAGCAGAAGTCCATCAATTCACGGGAGTAAACGGTGATGTTGACAGCATGGCGACTTGGTTGGTGGACGACTTGAGGTCGCTTGCCCGTCACCTTGCGGATGAGTTCCTTGACTTCCTCAATGGCTGCCGTCTCATGTTCGCCAAAAGAGAAAGAGACGACGGGTTGCTTCAATTTTCGGTGCACGAACGCCGAACCTTCCGCCAAGTAGTAGCCCAGCAGTCGGAGTTGGTCAGGTGAAAAGGCAGTGTTGCTGTTATCTGCCTTGACTTTGGGGAAGACAAGGAAGTCGCCGACTTTCAATTCGCCGACAGGGATGTAAATGGGTTGGGCTTGCAAAAGTTTCCGAGTGTCCACTTCCGCCAGCCAACCGTTGCGTTGGCGGCGACGGACAGCGACCGTTTCCCGACGCACTGCCAAGACAGGATGTTCAGGTGTCAATCGGAAGGCGTTGTGGGGCGAAACGGGAACGACTTCCACGATGTCGCCCTTGTAGTAGCGGGTCATGACGGCGCGAACGCGACGGCGTTCACCCGTTGCCGTCACGACGAAATCGCCTGGCTTGATGGCTTCAATGTTCACCCATCGGTCGCCGATGCTGACCTTTTCTCCCGCTGGCAGGCAACCCTCAATGTAGTGCACGAAACTGCCTTCCTCGGCGATGATAAGGGTGCGCTCAAACTGACCGATGTTTTCGGCGTTGATGCGGAAGTAAGCCTGCAAGGGCATCTCCACATGGACGCCTTTAGGCACATAGATGAAGGAACCACCTGACCAAACGGCTGTATTCAAAGCAGCGAATTTGTTGTCCGTCGGCGGAATGACCGTCCCGAAGTATTCTCGCACAAGGTCGGGATACTCCCGAACGGCAGTGTCCATGTCCACGAAGATGACACCCAAGCGTTCTAAGTCTTCGCGGATGCGGTGATAGACCACTTCGGAGTTATGCACCACGATGCCTTCAGCGACGAAGTTATGGACACCTTCCACTTCAATGTCATAAGTTGGCTCAACGCCCAAGTATCGGATGGACTCAATCGGTGCAAAACCGATTTCGTCGCTGGTGTAAGCGTCCAAAGGCGAGCGATGGTAAGAGTTGTAGCGCTGGTAATATTTGCGAGGTTTGAAATTGGCTGCCACCTTGACGGAATAGGGCGCCAATGGCGACAAGTCACCCGTAATGAGCAACCGATAAGCGATCCGTTCTGTCGTCTTGCCCTTGTAGGTCGTTTTTGAGCGAAAAGTATAGACATCGGAAACCCGCAGCCCACAAGTGATGGCTAACCTTTGGATGTCTCTCAACAGGTTCTCGTTAGCGCTGGTCAACATAGCGTCGCTGTTTCTCTCTGTCCCTCTCACATGCCCGTCCGCATCAATAAAGCCAGCGATGAACGCCAGTTTCTGGGAGAGGGGCAACCCAAAGACCCAAGGTGGCACTGTCTTCGTCTTAGCAGTTGCGTCAAGCCCCAAGGCGGCAAAAAGGCGAGCGATGGGAGCGGAATGGATGCGCACCCGATAAGGGTCACGATCAAAGCGCAACTCATAGCCGAAAACTTCCCGCAGGGCTTCTGCCAGTTTTTGACGGCAATTCGGTTCGGAGGCAGGGAAAGCGATGTCCACAATGGTCTTAGGCTTCTTTTTGCCTTTCCGCCTCAGACCACCGTCGCCCAAGTAAACCCCTAACAGCCACATGAAGGCTTCGGTCGTTTGCTCTGGCAAGCGCAAACCCTTTTGGGTGCGAGTGAAGAATTTGTCCGACTTGACAGTGAAAGTGCCAAACTGATTGCGTCCTTCAAACTCAGTGGTCAAGTCAATTGTGGGCAAGCGATAAGGCTGACCTTCGTCAGGCAGTTTCTTGACGATAGCGATGTAGTCGCCGACTTGCAGGTCAGAGAGGTAGCGCCATGCCACTTCAAAGCGACCCCGCTTTTTGCCCTCTTCTTTGCGATAGATAAGTGCCAAGAAGGGGTGATTGAAAGTCGCCTTGATGCGCCGACCTGCAACCTTCACTTCAAAGACAGGCAGTTCGCCTTTGTAAACAACCGCTCGCACCCGTTGCTTGATGAGTTTACGGTTCTCCACATCCAGCGAGTAAACATATTGCCCCGGCTGGATTTGGGCGATAGGGACGGCGCCAGGATTGGCAAACACCACCGTGTCTGCCGTCAAGCAGTCATACTGGGCGCCGACGCCCGCCAAGAATTTCCGTTCCGCTTCAGGGATGCCCAATCGTTCATAAGTGCGCTTGATGTATTCGGGCACTTCGTCCCACGAACGGAACTTCGCTTTCGTCGGGGCAGCGTAGTAGGTGATTTCGTCAAAGTTCAACTCGGACAAGTCGGCGCCCCAAGTCGGCATCGGTTTGCGGAAGAAAATCTCCAAAGCCTGCAGGCGAATCTTCCGCATCCAGTCAGGTTCGCCCTTGTAGTGCGAGATGGCTTCTACGACCTCTTTGCTCAAGCCCTTCGGGACGACGAACTCGTAACGGGCATCTTCGTCACGGAAGCCGTATTTGTAAACTGCCAACTCTCGCAGTTGCTGTTCTTGCTCACTCATGGTTCGTCCCTCCTTAAGTTGGCGAATAGCGACTGGTGATTGGCGACTGGCAAATTACGGCTTGACAGATGACCCATCACGCCAACACGCCCTCCGCCTTGAGTTTCTCCTCCAACCAGTCGTAGCCTTTCTCTTCCAGTTCCTCAGCAAGTTCAGGACCGCCCGAAAGGACGACCCGACCGTCCATCATGACATGGACTTTGTGCAATGGCTTGATGTAGCGCAAAATTCGCTGGTAGTGGGTGATGATGAGGAAACCCATCTGACCGCCCGATTGCTCATAGATAGTGTTGACGGCGTTGGCGACGATGCGAACGGCGTCAATGTCCAAGCCAGAGTCGGTCTCGTCCATGATAGCAAACTCAGGCTCTAAGACGGCGAGTTGCAAAATCTCGCATCGCTTTTTCTCGCCGCCCGAAAAGCCCTCGTTCAAGTTGCGGCTGATGAAACTGGGGTCCATGTCCAGAAGGCGAAGTTTCTGCATCAGTAAGCGGTTGAATTTGCCGATGGGGATTTCCTCACCCTTGACAGCTTGGTAGGCGATGTGAAGGAAGTTGCCCAGCACGACGCCGGGAATTTCAACGGGATATTGGAACGCCAGAAAGAGTCCCAACTTTGCCCTCTCATCTGGCGACAACTCCAAGATGTTTTGTCCTTTCCAAAGGACTTCGCCCTCAAGGACCTCGTAGCGCGGATGCCCCATCAGGGTTTGGGCGAGGGTGCTTTTGCCCGACCCGTTGGGACCCATCATGGCATGGACTTCGCCTTTGGGCACGACAAGGTTAACGCCTTTCAAAATCTCACGCCCTTCTACTGCAACGCGCAAGTCACGGATTTCTAAGGCTTCGCTCATCGGCGCACGACCTCCTTGCGAAAGGGTTTTCGGTGACGCTTCGGTTTGGCGATGAAGTAGCGGCAACATGGGTCGCCTGAAACCTGATGGCACTGCCGATGGACAGGCAGTTGAAAAAGTTCTTCCAGCGCCTCCATCTCCGACTGGCAGGCTTCAGGAAATTGCCGAGCCACCTGCGCGATAGGACAATTGGGCAAGGTGACGATAAACCCGTCTTTCGTCTCTTCCCATCGCGCCAAGTAACCTTCCTGCTGAAGGAAGGTCGTCAGCGCCCGCACTTTGCCCGCCAACCGTTTGGGTGGGTCGCCCAATTTCTGCATCAGCCATCGGCGATAGCGACGGAACAGGTCACGGACATACTCGTCACCTAACTCCATCGCTACTTCCTTCAGGATGACCGAAACCAGTGCCTCATAGCGGCGCGGGAAGAAGCGTTCCTGCGCCGCTTCCGTTAGGCGAAAGACTTCGGCAGGACGCCCCCGCCCTTGCCGTTCCGTCGTCGCCGTGACCCATCCCATCCTTTTAAGCCAATCAAGGTGCTGGTGGACAGCGACGCGACTGATGCCCAACGCTTTGCTCAATTGCGTCGCCGTCCCTTTGCCCCACTCCTTCAACAGCCGAAGGATGCCGAAGCGAGTCGGCGATAAGTCAGGCGACGGATTTGCCCCTACCATCAGGGTTCGCCTTCCTTTTCGGGCATCGCAATGCCGCCCACATTATAGCGGTCGCAAGGGGATTTGTAAAGAGATGGGTTAACAAATTGGTGTTGCCACGATGAAAGGCGTTTGACCGTCGGGGAGACCCTCCGCCACGAGGGGGAAAGTCCTTGAGCCAGTCCCCAAATCCCAGCCCCTCACCCTCACGGTGCCGCTCGCTCCACCAGCAACCAAATGCTTTCCGCCTTGCTCAACGGGATGAAGACCCGATCGGCAATCGTTGTCACCCTGATTTCCTGCTTCGCTGTCAATTGCGGTGTCAGCGCCACCACCCGACCGCCTTTCAAATCCAATCCCCGCAAAGTCGCTGTCGCTTCCAGCGGTTCGCAAACGGGCGGTCCTTGCCCAATCTTTAGCCTCACACCGCTGAGCCGATAAACGCCCATCGGTTCGTTGTAAACGGCGTCGTAGTCCCTGTTGGCAACTCGCCCGACAGCCACGAGAAACCATCGGTTCGCTTCGTTTATCGGTTTCCGTTCCAACGGGACAAGGGCGACAACACCAAATTGCGGTTTGCCTTTGACAGCCAAAAATCGCGTCATCGGCGCTTTGCTCAAATCGCCCATGATGACTTGCCCGTAGTCGCTGTCAATGGTGATCCAGCCATCCTTCCAGTTTCGCCTCAGTTGACCAGTGCTGCTGACCAACTCCCATCGGCTAACCAAACCCCTGTCTTTGGGCAAAAGTCCCCAATCCTTCAACGCTGTGTCCAACGCTGCAGGGACGAATTCTTGAAGCACCGACGGGTCAGCGATGACCAGAGACCGTTTGTCGTAAAAAGCCCAGCAAACTTGCTTTTGTCCGTCCACGCCGATGGGCACAGCGCCTTCGGGCAAACTCGTCACTTCCAAAAATCGCCCTTCCACATCCCGCACCCCTTCGTAACCGTTGGGCAACTTCACTTGCAGTCGGAAGCGCCCCCGACGGAAGCGAAGGTCGGGATAAAGCGACAGGATGCGTTCGTAAGGCTTGACGATGCGCCAACCCGAATGGGTCACTTCGGGCGGGACGACGATGAACAACTTTTTGTCAATAGGCAACGCCTTCAAGTTGCCGACGCCACTGGTGATGGGAAAGTAAAGCAAATCGGCGTTGGGAACATTTCCGCTTTGACCGTCCCATCGTGCCCAGCGAACCCGTGCCACATGGACGAGATAGGAGACGCCGAAAAACTGACCTGCGTTTTCCGAACCTTGCAACCCTTGCACGGGAGTCGCTAAGTCTTCGTCGGTGAAAAGTTGGCATGCCGTCAGTTTCGGTGGCTGAATGGCTTCAGGGATGCAAAAGAGAGTAGCGGCGACAGGGTAGGTGGCGATTCGCCCAGGGTCGCCCAACAAGTTGCCAAAGCCTGCGCTGACGCCCAGAAAATGGTCGGGACGCATGAAAGGGTAGCCAAAAGTGTGTTCGGCGATGGCGGAACGCTGTTGCATAGCGCTGTCCACTGCCACCAAAATGGGCAGCATCGCCCGCCACTCGTTGACAGTCCCAGCACCCCACTCAGAGATAACCGCCGCTTTGCCCCACATGTGCACCCCTTGACACTCATAAATCAACTCCGCTGACTGCAAAGGGAAAGGGTTGTTAAGGGCAAACTGAAAATCTTCGCGGGCGTCACCATAGTCGGTGTAAGGGTGATGGATGTCGTAGCCAACATCCAAGTCTGCTTGAGAGACGAGATATTGTCGCCACTCGCCACCTGCGTCGCCCGCGATGGCGTTGCGGTAGCCCAACTTGCGCATCCGTTGAGCAAACTCGCTGTAAAATCGCCTTTCCCGTTCCATCGCAAATTCCAGATACAACCGATGCCACCAACCGTCTTCCCGTCCCGTTTTCGCCCTCATCAAACTCCTCGTCGGCGGTAGTGGCACATTGCCTTTTGCAGGGTCGGCGTCAACGATGCCCATTGCCTCCCACTCTTTCGCCAACTCTGGAAACTCAGTTAGCAACTTTTCCCGCGAACCGAAACGCTGCCTCAGCCATTCGTTCCATTCGGCGGTGAAAGCGCGATAAACACCGATGGGCAAAGCCCGTTGTCGGCGGACATCTTGTTCCTGCGGATTCCAAAGGAGCGGCGTTTCCGTCGGTGACCGCTGCATCAAACTCACTTCATTGATGGGTTGGACGACAACGATGGCAGGGTCGTCGGCATATCTCAAATTTCGGTGCGGGTTGAAATGAGCCATGATTTGCTCTTGAATGTCCAGCATCCGTCGCAGCATCGGCTGGAAACAAAAAATCGCCCATTTTTGCGTGTGGTAATCGGCGTAGGTGGGATAAGCCTTCCACCAGTCATCGTCGTCGCGAATTTCTGGTGGCAACTTTTCACGGGGCATGAGCAAGTGGGAGAAGAACCAAAGGGTGAATTGGTGGTAAATGCCATGTTCTGTCAGCAAAGCCAATAGCGGGTCAACGACTTCTTGCCATCTTTGTTGGTGCAATTCGCCTCTCTTTTCGTCCCAAAGACCGCGCCCGAGCCCGTGCCAGCGGACGAAATTGACGCCCAAAACTGACAAGGTTTTCGCTGCCCGCAAATGTTCCTCGTCGCGAACTTCTTTCGGTTTCCTCTCTTGCACCAAAAAGTAGTTTTCGTGCCAAGCGACGCCCCAAAGCCGAACAGGCGTTCCGTCTTCAAAAACGAGGTAGCCATCGGGATGAAGTCGGACGAAACCTTTCCTGCCAGCAGGTCGTTCGTGCAGGAATTCAAAGGACGCCAACGGCTGGACATTTTTGGGCAAAAGTTGGGTGGCGAATTCAAACCAACGGCTTCGGTCATCGCAGGGCGGTTCAAAGTTCGCTGGCAACGCCTCAACTTGGATGCGGGCAAGGTGAACTCGTCCCGTCTTGATGTGCCACGCGTGACATTGACCGAAATATTGACCGTAAAGGACGGGACGGACAATCAACTGGGCTTGGTTGTAATTGGCTTTGGGTGCGACGACGGAAGCGGGTGGAACGAGCAAACTCGCTGTCCGCCATCGGTCGGAAGCGAAAACAGTGAAAGGGAGGGAAACTCTGGCGACAACCCGATCGCCTTCTCGCTGTTGATACTCAAAAGCCAGCGTGAAGAAGTGATGTGGGTTGTCGCTGGCGACTGTCGCTGTAATGCGAAGCCATCGGTCTTGCGGGATTTGGAAAGTCGGTGAGGCTAATCTTGGGTCGTGGCTGACGGAAGTGTCTTCAACGGAACAGACGGGCTTGCCAAGATAAGTGGCGACATCAAAACGGAGAACCAGACCGGGACGGTCGGGCACTGTGTCCCAAACGAACCAACGCTTAAAATCGTCAGGCGTTTGGCTGACGAAAAGCAACTGCCCACTCACATTCTGCCCTCCCATCGTAAACGCCATCAGCATCCAAACCACCCTAAGCCATTTCATTGCCCTTTCCACCTACCTTCGTTGCCGAACGAAAATGGGTTCAATGCCGACGGCAGTTTTGCCACCAGCGAACTTGATAGCGTTGCCCATTATCGTCAAAACTTCAACGCCGTCAGGCAAAGTCAAGGTTTGCGTCCCTTCATCGCTCCATGCGACGGTGATGCGTTGATTGGCTTTGATGAAATGCAAAAGCCAAAGCCCGTTGCGCCGTTCAAAACCCAAAGGCTTGCTGTCCCTGAGCAACCAACCTGCAATCGCAAAAGCAACCGCTTTCGGTCGCAAAGCGTTGTCAAACTCCAAAAGCGACATGCTCTTTAGCCTCGGCAACATCGTGTCTTCAGGCACAGCCCAATACTGGAAGAACTTTGCGTCTTCGCCCAACATCAGCGTGGAAACGAAGGCTTTGACCATAGATGATGCTGCTTCTCTTGCCGAAAAAGGTTTGGTGGCAATCCAGCGGGTGTAAGGGTCGTCGTAAGCGTCGGGCAAAAATCGGTAGAAACTTTCCGACACAAGCCCTTGCTCCGTGTTCCAGATTGGTCGTTGCTTTCCATCAAACCCACTCCACTGCTTTACCCGTTCAAAATCGGTTGGGCGATAGCCCTCATAGCCGTGAAAGGAGAAGACATCAACGAACTTGAGCAGCCCTATTTGCAGCAACCCTTCAGTCCAGCGAACGATGTCATCCAGCGACCAATAAGTGCAAGGCGCTACCACCTTAACTTGCGGGTCAACCTTTCGCAGTTCCTCAAAGGCGATGCGTGTCATTTGCAGGTAAAGTTCTTCCTTGCCAGCGAACAAGCCCAATCCATAGGGTTCGTTCCAGACCTCGTAAGCGTCAATGCGACCCTTAAAATGCTGGGCAACCGAGCGGACATAAGTTCGCCAAGCATCCAAATCTTTTGGCGGATGGTTCACGCTGTCTCCGCTGGAAGCCCAAAGGGGTGTGCGAAAAAGCAAACCCAAAATTTTCAAGCCAGCCCTTCGGTAAGTCTCAACGGCTTCGTCCAACCAGTTCGTTCGCTCCCATGCCCACTTGCCTTTTTCAGGCTCAACGACATCCCAATGGGTCACGCCACAGGCATCCAGCAACCGAACCCAACCACATCCCAAAACCCTCGCCAACATCACTCCCATTTCATCCGCTCCGACATGAATGCCCATCCGCTCATCAAGTCTTTCAAAGCGTGGCAGAACAGCCACCACCAACTCATCCATCACTTTGCCATCTTCGTCAGCGACGGCGATGCGAAATGAACCGAGTGGAAGTCGGAAGGAAAGTGGCAAAACTGTCAAGCCCACTTTCAATTGCGCCCTGACCTGACGGCTCAAAACCTTTCGCTCCCAAACATCGTGGACGACAATTTGCAGGGTTCGTTGTTGCTTTCTTTCGCTGAAAACCTCCAACCTCACATTGACGGGTTCATCGGGATGGAACAAGTTGAAAAGTTTGTCGGTCGCCAACCCTGCTTCCAAATCTCGTCGCAATTTGAACGGCGTTGCCTTTTCGCCCTCTTCAAGTTGCACCGCATCAACCCAAACGGTTGTCGGTTTGTCGGCTTCAAAGACAGCACGGACGAAATAAAAGCCGTTGGGCGACGGTGGCAGGATGCCCGTCACGGTGTAGCGTTGCCAATCGGTCGTCAAAATCCCTTGCCCTTCAATGCCACGAAAGACTGGTGCGTAAGGTTGAGTTCCTGCGACATAAGCGCTGTTCACGCTGAAGCGAGCACGAACGCCACCTCTTTCAGTTTTGAGCCAAAGGCTAAGGGTGTGAGCCACTTGCGGTCGTGCGACAAACAAACCGCAGGTCAAAATCGTTCGCCCACGAACGACGAAGCGAGCCGAACGATTGCCGTGAACCTTCTCGGCTTCGTCGGGCTTCAAAGTCATGTTGGATGCCCGCCAAGGGTGAAGGCTTCCGACTTCAAAACTTGAGTTGGCAAGCAAGTTCCCTTTTTGTGGCGGGATAGCAAGTTGAACTCGTTGCCGAGTTTGTTGAGCCAACTTTCGGACGGCGGGCAATTGGGAAAGAGCCGTTCCCTCATCGCCCAACTTCCAAACCTGCTGAATTTCTTCGTCCGTCAAGGTTCGTTCCCAAATGGCGAGTTCGTCAATGGCAGCATCAGCAATCCGTTGCAACTCACCGTCAATGCCACCGACGATGAGCGCTCCCGTCAGTTCAAAGTCCAAAAGGACATCGCTCACCTCAGCAACTTTTTGCCCATCAACATACAAACGCTTGAAACCCTTTCGCTCTTTCGGGTCGGTAACTTGCCAAGAGATGGCGATGTGATGCCATTCGCCTTTGCGCCAATGCTTTATGCTGATGCTGGGCGCATAAAGGTGGCGAGCCATCTTCCGCATCGTGGACGAGAAGACAAGCCCACCGCGATGCCAGTAAAGGTAAAAGAGACCGCTGCGGATGGAAAGGAAATGTCGGTAGCGCTCAACGGGTTCATCGCCGTCCCAGTCGGGTCTGACCCAAAAAGTTAATGTGCCTGCCTCAGGGCGAATGTTAGGAGCAAAGTTGGGTGAAACGGTCAGGTAAGAAAGATAGCGATGCTTTCCGCCCTCACCGCAATGGACTGCTTTGCCGACTTTGCCTTCCACGAAAACGGCATCAATCCCTTCCGCCATCTCCATCGGGTTGCCCTTTGCCACCAAAGCATTGGCATCGCCATCAAAAGGCAAGTAAAAGCAAAGCCCATCGGCAAGATTGAAAGGCGAAGCAAAAGCCGTTGCGAAGAAAAACACAAACAGCAGGACGATGACGCAAATCTCTAACGGTTTGGTTTGCCTCAAGGCTTTTCAAGCCTCCTTCGCCTCAAACTCCGTCACTCACTTCTCTTCCGTTCGTTCACCCGATGGCACGAGAAAAGCGAACTCTGCGACAACTCCCATCCCACCTTTCCCGTCTGGCGGGGTAATGACGAGTTTGTAATTGCCCGGCGCTTCAAAGCGAAGCCTTAAAGCATAGACATCTTCCACATCCGCTCGGATTAAAGATTTACCTTTCAACTGACCTCTTTCGTCAAAGACGAGCAGGTTCATCTCGTTGCCGAAGAAGTTGGCACAGATGTAAAGGACGAAATCGCCCGGTTCAGTCACCTTCGCTTGCCAAGTCACCGAGTGTTCGCCCTTGCCTTCAGGGTCATACCACTCCCAAGCCTTCCACTTCTCCTTGCTTGGATTCCACATTGACTTTCGCTCCACGCCGTAACAGCCTTGAGCCTCAGATGCGACGGCATATTCCCGAAAGATGGCGGGAATCTTCCGCACAAGCCGAAACGCCTCGCTTGTTGTTCCTGCTCCTTTCGGATGCCGGCAAGAAAAGCTGATGACCTTGATAATTGTAGCCGTTCGTAGCGATCGCTGAGTTGCTTCAAGAGTTCACGGTCGGAAGCCAGCAGGACGATGTTGGCAACTTTCAACTCAGGCAACTTGATGCGAACTTTTCTGTCGGTCAACTTTACGGGCAATGCAACGAACTTGCCTTCTCCAACCACTGCGGCAACCTTCACCGCCAACCAAGGTGGGAGCGAAACTTCAATTTCGGCGTCGGTTACAGTGGCGCTGACAAACTTTTCAGGCAGCGATTTGATGCGCTCATTAACGCAAACGATGGCGATAGCATCAGGTGCGACAAGCGCCCTCACGAATATCCCTTGCGTCAACGATTTCGCAATGTCCATCGGATGAGACCGAGACAGAACGGGCGCAACGAGTTCCAACTCACGATAAACTCGCCCGATCTCAAACCAGACATCAGGGTAGTCTTGAGCGCCCCAAGAGATGACATCGCCGCTCCTTTCCGTGCAGTGAATGTAGGCGATAAGTCCTTTCGCACCTCCCGCCAATGCGTAGTGCATCATAGCCCGCACTTCTTCAGGGAAGGGCATTCTCGGGAACTTGCCTTCATGCTGCTTGGCGACGGGTTCGTAGAAGAAGGCTTGGTAAGTGATAGTCATCATGTTCGGAGCACAAGCGAGACGGGCTGTCTCAGCGACTTCAAAAACGCTCCTCATCTCCCAACCGACATGAAGGGCGTATGGGTCGGTGTTGAGAACATCGGAGATGCGACCGTAAGTGAACCAATTGGCAGGTTTGTAGGTCAGATCAACGGTAAGGAAAGTCAAAACTGATGGGTCGGCAGTGTAGCATCGCAAATCTCGCTTAACAATCTCCATCGCATAATAACCGACACGTTTCTCGTGAGGCAGACCTTCAACATAGTAATCGTGGACATCGGGTTCGTCCATCAGGTAATAAGCCCAAAGGGCTTTGTGACCTATCGTTTCCTTGCTTAGCTCCCCTTCGCCGACCAGTGCCGAAACTCCTTTCAAGCCATAACTTTTCAAAGCGTCCAGTTCATGGGTTCTCATCGCGCCGAAGCAAACATAAAGGTTGCAGTTGTTGGAAGCATACTCTTTCGGCGTGACATAGCCGTAAGAGCCCAAAGGGAAAAAGTCGTCTCGGGCGCGAAACAAAACCGCTGCTTTCGCGCCTTTATCGGTATCAACGCGCAAGTAGTGAAAACTGCCGAAGGCAAGCCTTTTGGGAGAGCGGACGACAATTGGGCAGATATTGAACCAAAAGTTTGGCGACAGGATAAGTGTTTGTTTGGTGACATCTTCGCCGTCAAGCAAGACCCTCGTTATCTTTTGCTTTTCTTCACCGACCAATTCAACGAAAGCGAAAATTCGCTCGCCCTTTTCGTCAAAAGCCAGACCTTCCATTCGGATGGGAGTTAGCGCAGGTTGAATTTTCAGGCGCAATGTTTCTTTGGTGCTGGTTTGAACTTCAAGGGCGGTGGGTTCTTTTGGCGCTTCCCTCAACCGAATCAACAACTCACCGAACCCTTCGGCAGGGATTGGGTTCGGTCTCAAACGCCACCAAACGACATCACCGCCCTTCTCTGGCTCAGTCACATCCTTCCCGTTCACGAAAATCCGCTCAACGCTTACAGGTTCTTTCCCGTCGTTCCGCAGGTAAACCTCCACCAAGCCACCAGCGCGATAGTTCTCCCGATGGAAGTGTTCAATTCCTTTTGCCATCTCAAACCAAGCGAAGGCAGTGCCTCGGTCAGGTCTGTAAAACGCTGCATCAACGGAAACAACTCCGACACCATCACGACTAAAGGCTGAAAGCAGTGGCAAGCCGATAAGCGTCAAAGCAACGAAACTAATCCACTGATTACCGCTGTTGATGGGCATTGATTTTTCCTCTCCCTGGCAGAGAGCAGATTCACCTTGCCCAGAGGTCTTGACTTCACCATTTTTGCCACCGCTCCCTTTAACCTTCCAAAGGGATGGTAATTTCTCGCTTGTCAGGATTGCCTCAAAGGTAACGCTCATGGGTTGGATGGTCAGCGTCGGTGTAATCTTGTTTGTGGCGTGGAATGCCGTGAATGTTTCCTCACTCATCGGCACAAGCGGAACATGATTTTCCAAGGCGAAAAATCGGAAAAGCCTTGTTGGTTTTGCAGACGCCACGCTTACCGCCATGAACGCTCTCACCTCCGTTGCTCCTCCAAAACCAAAAGCCAACCTTTACCTTGCTCAACAGGGATAGGTTCTGATGGTGAAAATTTGGCAGGTGGCTGAAAAAGGTAAATCGGCAGTGCGAAAAGGTGTGCTCTCTCAGGATTGATGCCTAACGCCTTCCAGTCAATTTGCAAGCGCACATAGACTTTCTCCTTCGCCCAACTGGCGATGGCGAGAAGCGATTTGCCTTTCTTTCGGTAAACCGTCACCAAAACATCGGGAGAATCGGTCCTCACAGGGCAGTCTTGACGCCAGTAGCCAAGCATCTCGGCATCCTCAATGCCAAAACCGTCAAGCACCCTCCACAAATCTGGCATAGAAAGTGAAGCCCTCCCAAGTCTCGCTGTCATCCCGTAAATCATGCCACGATACAAATTCCCTCCTGTCTCGTAATGCAGCATGTCGCTCATAAGCCCGAACGGGATTCCCGAAATCTCAACAAGCCAATAGTCTGGCGGCATGTCGTAGTCAAACAGTTCGCCAAACCAAAGGGTGTCAATGAACGGGAAGTGCTCCATGTATTGGTTGGCTGGGCTTATCTTTGGCGGTTCAGGTTCCCAAGGCGGAGCCCAGTTGTCACCAGAGTGAAAGTCAATTCGGCTTTCAGGGTTAATTCGCTTCATGACACGCCTAACTCGTTTCATGACCTCTCGGTCGTAGCCTATGCCGTCAAGATACAGCCCATCAATTCCCGTTCTTTCCATCAAAAATCTCAATCCTTCCACATAGAAGTTGTGCCACCGTGAAAGCCCTTTCATGGCGATAGCGCTGCAAACATCGGTCTCATCAAAAGGATGCATCCAAGCAGGAACATAACCAGCGACGAGATGTTCGTGCAACCAAGGATGTCCGACTTTCGGTCCCTTCTCTGGCGCTTGTAGGTCGTTGTAAATGTCAATGCCACCAGTCTCAAAAATTTCGTCGCCCAAACTGCGCAGCGCCCAAATTTCAGGCGCATGGTTCGTTAGTTCCCGCACGGTGTAGTAAATGTTGACGCCGACGGGCATCTGTTCACCCGTTAGCAAAATTTCATGCCAACCATCTCCGTGCCGAATTTCAAAGCGACCGAGCAAAATTCCAAACCTACTTGACGCCATTTCCCTGTCCCGTGTCCCCTGTCCCTTGCCCCACTTCTCTGGGTATGTCTGACCGCCACTGACTTTGGAGAATGTGTCAAGGAACAAGCAATCGTCGTCAGGCACAAACTCAATGGGCATCCCTTCCTCATATTCGCTTTGGCTGATCTTGATGGCTCTTATGGCAAATCCACTACCTTCAATGCGCATCACTGCCCCTTTAAGTGATGTGTTGAGTGTGCCCTGATAATTGGCTTGCGCTGCCAATTTGCCGTCAACGAAGATGGCGAACCGCCTTCCCCACGAGAGTGTGACGACGTGAGTGTCGTCCTTCTGCCAATCCGGTTGATGGCTGCCGATAAGCACAGGATATTGGTTCAGCAAAGGCGAACCTTTGCGCACATAAGCACGCATCCCTCGGTCATCAATGTTCCAATAGAAGCCGATTTGATCTTCGTTTGGAAATTGCACGCTGAATAGGCTTTGGTTGAACCGTGGGTCACCTGCCTTGCCTGCTTTCGGGTCAAAATTGATACGAACCCAAATGTGAAGCGAACCTTTCGCAATGTCAATGTTTCCCTCGGCAGGATAAAGCAGAATCCCTTGACGGCGAAGCACGACCTGTTGCTTTGCCTCTCGCACAAACTCAGCCAACTCCCGCCATGTCAGAAGCGGATAGTTGATGTATGGGTTGGCAGGTTTGCTACCGTGGTGCAAGTGAACGATGTTGCCACCAACACCATACCGCCAACTCCAACGGTTCTTCGTGTCAAGTGGCTTGAAGGGAGTGATAAGGAAGCGAAACAGGAACTCAAGCCTTTCCCCCTTCACCATCCTCCTTTCGCCAGAAAAGGCACGAACGAGAAAGATTTCACCATCCTTGCCCCTTGTCCCCTGTCCCATGCCCCTTGCCTCAAAGATGTGACAGCCGCCTTTGCCTTCGTTGTGCCAAGACTGTGGTGCCTTGAAGTCAATGACTTGACAGTGCCAGACATCCAGCGCTTCCACTAACTTGATTTGCAACCCTGCATTCCAATCTCCGATCCAGACCATATTTGTTGGGAATTTGCCCCACTGCCATTGCCATTCCTTAGGTCGCTTGCCCCCACGATAACCCATTCCCATCATGTAAACTGCCACTTCTTTTCGGATAGGAACTTCAAGCCGAATGTCTTTGATACTCAAATCCCGTTTTGCCTGCACTTCCACGCTGTGCATGATGCAGCCATCAAATTCCATCTTGGTGCGGACGGTCAAGTTGATGGCTTCGTTCATCGCTACAACTTGCCACTCGGCTACAGCCTCATTGCGTTTAAGCCATTTTCGCTTTGAAGGTTTGAGAGCAACTTGCCCATTTTCAGTCTCCACGACGAACCGAACGGGCGATGCGAGAATTTCCCTGCCGTTGCTTTGAATGCTTTCCGGCAACCCAATTGCTCCGAATTCAACCTTTCTGCCAAGACACTCAATCGTGTCGCCTCTGACTTTCAAAGGAGTGAACGGCGGGACAACTTCATCTTCTAAGCCAAGGGTCGAATCAAGCCAGCGAAGCCGAGAAAGCCGCCAGTTATCGCTATCGCCGCAATCTTCAAGCACTTCGCCAGAAACTGTCAACTCCACTATCACTGTTGTTTCTTCAAGTCCCTTCGGCTTCACTTTGATTGTGCCGACATACTTGCCTTTTGCGTCCTTAGGCACTTGAATTCCAATCCACAACGGTCTTACCCTTCCGACGGCGACGGAAAAGGTTTTTCGTATAGGTCGCCCAAGCCAATCAGTTCCACCCAAGTTGAAGCAACGAAATGCCGACGCAGGGATGCGCTTGCCTCCGCTGCCTTTCAAATCACTGAATTCCAGTTGCAAATCCGTAATCGGTTTGCGTGCTGCAAATATGCCAAGTTGGAAGACATAGAACTCGTTTGGTTGCGCTTGCCCAACAAATCTTTCCCTTTTCTCTTTCCCATTACCTGTCCCGTGTCCCTTGTCCCTTGCCCCAACCCAACGGTAAGGCAGATGTTCAAACATTCGGATGGGGAAGCGACGGTCTTCAGGGAAAACCAGGTAGGAACGGTTTGGGTATCGTGCCAGCAATTGCGAAACTTCGTCTTTCGTTGCGATGATTTCCATCGGGTCAAACCTGTCAAATTCGGTTCGGGCTTGAATTGCGATGACTTTCGCTTGCGGGAGTTTATCATGATATGCGCCTGATTTCAGTTGCTTCAAAGTCAAGCCATTTCGCTTCAGCCATCCCGGGTCAGCAGTTTCCTCGGGTTTGAGATACCATTCTCGCCACCAACTTCCGGGCATAGGTGCTTTTGGTGGCTCATAAGGCAGGTAATAGACCTCGTAAATGCCCGCTCCCGATGTCGGTTGAAAAACCAACTCTCCGAACTCTTGGGTGACTATTACGACAACGACATTGGTGATACGACTTCCCGTTTGTGCGTCGTAAACTCGGATGCCTTTTTCCTCAGGGTTTGGGTCACGCCTTCGCCAAGGAATGCGAACCCAGACAGCATCACAATGTTCGTCAACCTTCACCAAAACCCGGTGGTTCCCACGCCCAGCAACAGCCCAACTCCCAACGCCATACTCCACAACCCTCACCCCCTCACCTTCGGCAAATGCCTTTACAGCGCAACCACAAAAAGTCAGTAGCACACACGGCAAAACTATCACCCACACAACTTTGCATTCTGCACTTTGCACTTTCGCACCCCCCTCAATGCCTGCTATCACTGAACCCCCGCAGTGATGCCGAGAATTTGAACTCCTGAGACCAGACCGAATGGGCTTGGGATGAAACGGATGCCATCAATGATTGTGTCAGGTTTTGGGTTCGTCCACTCCGTCACAAGCAATCTTTGCGGTTCTGTCTCCCTGAAGGCAAGCCATGCCTTGCCTCTTTCTGGTGTTGGAAGGTGACCGCTTTTCAGTGGCAGGGCTTCAAGCCCATATCGGATAGGTATGACAGCCTTCGTCCCATCAGCAAAATTGACGATGAATTCCCCAATAGCGCTGCTGGGAACGGAACTGTAAAAGGTAGTGACAGCGAAGAAAAGGGTTTGGCACTTCTCTTCCACCTGCACATGCCACTCATTCCGCTTGATGGCTTCATCCAACGGCACTTCGCTATCGGCTGAAATCAAGACCTTGACTTCATCGCCCGGTTTCAATTTCGCTAAAGCCTTTGCCTTCTCCGATGAGCGCCCATAATGAGCAGAAAGGACATAGCCGTTTTGCGGTATTGAAGCGTTCCCAACCCAATCCCTCACTTCAATGACTTTGCCTTCAACCACGATCACTTCCACGCCCCATTGATTCGTTCTCGTCCAACCACCACCGTAATCGGGCAGGTAGAGCACCAATTCGTCTTCGCCCCTCTCTTTGTTCACTCCGTCCACAGAAAATTCGGTGCCGTCAGGAAGTTTCACTTTGAAGGGAGAGAGACCGCAAAGGATGTTGCCTTCTGCATCCAAAACAACAACTCGGTCAGCGTGTTTGAGCAACCTTTGCAGTGCGTTTGCCTTCTCGCTTTTAGGACCAAAGTGTGCCGAGAGAACGAAACCGCTGGTAGGGATAGGCATGTTGCCCGAGCCGTAGCCTGAGATTCCAATGACCTCACCGAACGCCGAAACCGCCACTTCAACGCCCCAAATGTTTGTGCCAGTGCTTTTTAACGGGCTGGTGTAAAGGATCAACTCGTCCTCACCACGAGCCTTGTTCACACCGTCCAACTTCAGTCGCGTTCCATTGGGCAAGAGAACGAAAGCAGCCTTTTCAAGGTTCGCTGCGGTCTTGCCCTTTAAAGGCGGGATAGTGAAGGGTTCGCTGAAGTCAAATGGAATCCCGTAGTGCTGTTCAGGTGCTTTTGCAATTTGTTGTGGCAAGTTCAGTTGCAAAACTTTCCCATCGGCAGGGCGAATCAACAGTGCCCTTTTTGAAGTCAACCCCATTCGTTTCCTGCCCCAAAGTTCCTTCAAAGTGGCTTGCAATGCCTTTGGGCTTATCTCCTTCTCTGGAATTGTCCCTTCAGGTGCAGATTGCGGGTTCCAGGTTGCCCACGCATACAGAGCCATCACGGGAGCAAACGAGCCAAAAGTATCCAAGTGAGGCGAATCAGCCCAAATTGTCCCCAAAGTCGGGATGTTCCTTTTTTGGGCGTAACGGACAAGGCTGAAGGGAGTCTGCCAAGGGCTCGCCCAAACTTCAAAACCTTTTGCCTTGAGCCAATCCAAAGCAGGGTAAGCGTCCAAGGGTTCGTAGAACCAATAGTTCACCACAACATCCTTCGGGATGAGTTCAATGGCTTTAGCGGTATTTCGTGGTGGACCGCCGTTTGCAGGTCCGATGGGTGCTCCGATTTCAGTTTGCAAATCGGGCGAAAAGAGCATGTCGTGCCAAATGACCATCCTCACGCCCTTTTGCTTCAGGAACTCATTGATTTTTGCGATATGGCGAGCGAGCAGGGAAGCGGAGTCGTAACCTTGACTTGAAAGCCACTCAAAGAGTTCAAAAGCCTCATCCATCCCGCAGTGAAACCACTTTATCGGTCCGTAAACTTCCAACATCTCGCTGAGTATCGGAAAGACGAACTTCTCGTAGACTTCTTCGTTCTGAACCATGATGCCACCATGCTCGGTGTATGGGCTCTTTTGATATGCACGGTCAAGATGTCCGAGCAAGTTCAGGTAGCCGATGGGTTCAAGCCCAAGGCTTCGGGCATAATCCATCAAGCCTTTCGCTTGTTGCTTGGAGAAGCGAGCGCCCCTTGCAATTGACGGGTCAAAGTCCAAAACGATTTGCGGTCCAAACTCAACCGCCACATAACGAACTTTGAACCTCGCCAGAAGTTCCAATGCTATCTTAAGCCCTTCAAGGTCTTGGTCCCAAGCGCCTTGGAGCATAAAGGCACGGAAGTTGCTTTCAGGAAAATCCCTGATCCTGAATCTCGGCAACCGCCAACCCGTTGAAGTCGGAGCAATGATGTCAGAAGAGAGAACTTGAACCAGCGAGTGGACTGCCCAGAAAGCGCCTTGTAAATCGTGGGCATGGATGATGATGTGATGTGAAGTCGCATCTATCGCATACTCTTCCTCTCGGCGAGTAATGGATGGCGAGTGGCGGATAGTGACAACCGTCTTGCCTTTTTCGGAGACAGCGTTTTCGCCGAAAAGGGAACGCAACTCCTTTCGCAGCAATTCAGCAGGGCGTTGCAAAGTCTCAGGCGCTTCCACTCTTATCGGCAATTGCAATTGCCACGACGAACCCAAAACTTCAACCTGCCGAGGTGGCGGGAAGATAGGCAAAGAAAGGTTCTCTTGAGTGGCGAGGGCAAGAGAGAGCCAAAACAAATTGACCATGACGCTTCACCTCTTCCAAAGGCTGTGCTTCGCTATCAAGTTTAAAACTGAGCGATGTGAACCTCAAGAGGTGCAAACTCTCTTTCAAAGCGTCTCAAAGGCGTTGAGATGGTAGCACGAACGGGTTTTGGTGTCGGGTTCACTACAACCACAAATTTTGCTTTGCCGTGTTCTATCCAAACAGCGTCAAGAGGAGCATTGGCAGGCTCAATCTTTATGACATCCCTGCGGACTTTCCCCAGCAGATAATGCAAGCCAATTTTTGCAAGTTCAGCGTTGAACTTTCGGAAGAAAGATTGCAACTGCTCATTGAACTTGAAGCCACTGACCCATTCACCTCGTTCAGTTCGGTAAACATCGCCCCAAGCGTAAAACAGCAGACCCTTCGCTCCATTATTCAGCGCAAGATAAGCCATGCATCGGATTTCCTCTGGCGTCGGGAAACGATTGGCGGAATTCGGTGGCGGTTGTCGGTGCGCTTGAATGACAGCCCAAACGGGTCGCCCACCCGCCGCTTCAACAGCCTGCTTAACTGAGTTCCCAACCCATGAAAGGCTTTCTGGGACGCCACTGCCAATCGGGTAAGGGTCTGTTCCTGTGATGTGGGCGATGTCAGCATATTGGACGACCGCATCGGGAACTTCGTTCACGAAGGTGGGATGTTCTGGGTCGGTTTCAGCAATGACTTGACAGAACTTTCGAACTGTTTCAGGGCTAATCCCACCGCCCATAGGCTCATCAATGGCGTAGTGGACAATAATGGCAGGGTGGATTCGCAACTGAGAAACAAGTTGCCTCGCTTGCTCGTAGTTTCGCCTGCCCGCTCGGATGTATTCGCTCAACTCTGTGATGACGAAAAGCCCTTGACTGTGGGCTTCATCGTGCCACGCTTTTTGGTCGGGGTTGAGTTCCTTTTGATCGCCAGCGTAAATCGGTCCCGTCACACAATTGAAGCCTAACTCCCTAACACGCTTCAAGTCCTCAAGCCCGACATGGTAAGTGCCGATAGGGAAAAACACTTTGCCATTGACCAACAATTCACCCCTTGCCCCGATACGGACAACGGTCGGCACAGACTTCAGGTCGGAAACTTCAAACATCATCTCAACAGTTTGCTTCCCTGCTTCCCTTGCCCCTTGCCTTTTGCTCCCTGTCCCATTTTCCCTTGCTTCCGCTCTCACCAAGTATTGACCCGGCTTCAAGGAATAGGCGGGAAGCGAAATGACTTTGCTTGATGTGAGCGTTGATGTGAAGACTGGTGCTTCGCCTTGCTGTCGGACGGTGACAGTTGCCCTTGCCCTCCGCCCTTGAAATGGATTGAGGCGGACAAAGATTTCCACCTTATCTGAACGAACGAAAACCGTTCGCTTTAGTCTCAACTCCACTAATTCAGGGATGCGAACCGGTTGCGAAACCTCAAAGACTTCTCCTTCGGGCAAACTGATGGTGGCAACCAAATTCAATTTCCCACGCCAATCAAAAGTGACGGGCACCGAAATCACTTTGCGTTCCTTTCCTTTCAACGAAACTTGAAGCGATTGCACCTTTGCCATTTGTCTCTCATCCCTTGTCACCCTCAAATTGACTTTCACTGTCTTCGGTTGCTCCCGAAGGTTCTCAATGGTCAAACGAACCGAGTGAGTGCTTGGTGCAAGTTCTTGTGGAAGTCCAACGAATTCAGCCCAAATACCGCTCTTGATGGCAAGGGCGCTGGCGTAAATGTTAACGAGCATTTCTGGAGAGAACGCCCAAGCCGTCGTGACAATCAACACACCACGCCCGATGGGAGCGACCAAGCCGACGGCTGTTCCCGCTTTCGTCCAAGCCCAAACAGTATAGCCCCTACCCCATTTTGGGAAGTGAGCCCAATAGTTCAGCGTCTCAACTCGGTTAGGTTTAGTCAAGAATGGGGAGAGCCTTGAAGTGTCAAGTGATGCTTTCTCCGCTCCCAACTCCTTGAAGGCATCCCCGTAGGAGATGAAAAGGTCTTCGCTCAAGGCGGAAAGCCAGTCGCACATCGGTGGGTAAGCCATGTCAGTGAGGACAACGGCGCCACCCGCCTCTAAGTATCTTCGCCAGCGGTGGACAAACTTTCGCATGTCTTGTGGCTCGCCGTAGTTCCAGAGCGATGTGGTGAGGACGAAATCGTAGTCTTGGGCTCGCTCAAAGAACTTCCCAAGTTCGGTGTTGCGGAACTTGTCAAATTCCCAACCCAGAACCCGCAACCTGTCATCGTATTCGCCCCAACTTCGGAAGTCGTTGTTAACGCCCGAACTTGAAATGACAGCCACTCTCTTTGGCTTGTAAGCGATTTGCGCCGCAGTGAGATGTGAAGGCAAGAGAAGCGCTAAGGCAACTCCCAACAAGATGACCTCTCGCCTCATTGCTCGTCGCCACCTTGTTTTCCCTTTGCGAACGGATTTCTTTGCGCCCACTCACAGAGCAATTCAACTTCGCTTGGGTCAAAAGGCGTTCCATCAGAGTGAAGCAAATCATGCTGCCAAACTTTTGGCGGCGGGTCTCCCGGTTTTGAAGACCAGTCAAGGTAAGTTTGGGTCTTGCCAGCAACCAAACCCCAGAAATACCAGCCAACCTTGTGCTGAAAGAAAACTGGCAAAAGTGCAGCGAAAGTGTTTCCCACTTGTCGGCGCAGGAACTCCGTGCACAAAATCGGTCGCTTGAAAAGGCTTAGCCACTCAATCTTTTTGCGAACCCCTTCAGGCGGGTCATAGGCGTGAAAGGAAAGGACATCCGAAAGTTCAACGAACCTTTGGTGCATAGCGTCCTCAAAATTCGCCCACAAACCGACAGTCAAAGGCTGTGACGGCGAAACTTCTCTCGCCCAATCAAAAGATGCTTCAACCAAAGGCAAACTCTTTTCTCCCATCCCCTCATTTCCCGGCTCATTGTAAAGGTCCCAAGCGATGACCCTTTCATCTTTGCCGAACCTGCCCACAATGTCCTTGACATATGCCTCCAAACCCTTCCACGCCTTTCGGTCAAGGACACGGGAACGACCTGGGCTTGCGACCCAGCGGCTGTTGTGGACACCGGGAATTGGTGGCTCTTGCTGTCCAAGTTTCGGCTCTTGATTCCAACAGTCGTCAAAGAGAACCAGCATCACACTTATGCCATGCTTGTGGGCTATGGCGAGAAATTTATCAAGCCGCTTTTTGAACCCATCAGGGTCTGCTTCCCAGACCAAGTAATGCAGGAAGACTCGGATGCTGTTGAGACAAACCTTTTTCGCCCAACCCAACTCTTGGTCAATGGTCTGCTCATCAAAAGTTTCAGCCTGCCACATCTCTATGGTGTTGACAGCAGTTCTCGGGATGTAGTTGCAGCCACGAAGCCAACCAACTTTTTCCTGCCACTCCCATGTTTTCTCCTCGCTCCATCTTTTTGCCTTCATTTTGCCTTCACTCCCTTTTGCCCACCAACTTGTTGTTGCTGCGAAAATCGTCCCCTGCAGAAACCTTCTCCGATTCATCGCTTTCCCTCTCCATAAAGCGGGAAAAATCTGCTCAAACCTGACACCGACAATTGTAGCCCTCTCACAGCGGCATCTAATAAAGTGTGCCCCACAATTGCTGTAAAATCTGCTACAGGCTAAACAGGCGTGACAAACTGAGTTTGGAGGTGTTCACTATGCCGTCACCTTTCCCGGGCATGGACCCGTTCTTGGAGGGTTCGCCAATATGAACAGACTTTCACGGCGACTTCATTTACGCAATGAGGGAAGCCCTCGTGCCCAAATTGCGCCCGCGCTATATTGTGCTCGCACAAGTTCATGTTACCGTCTTTCAAGAGCCTGACGAAAAGATTGGCGTGATTGTTCCGGATGCCGTGGTGATTGAGGGCGAAAGTCCACTGCCGCCGGAAACCGAATCAGGAGGTGTTGCCACAACTGTCGCTGTCCCTGCCATCGTCCGACTTGCCTTCTCACAGAAGTTCCAGCAAACCTACCTTGAAATCCGCGAGCGCGAAACTGGAAAACTTGTGACCGTTATTGAACTTTTGTCGCCGTCAAACAAACGCTTCGGAAGAGAACGATGGCGAATAGCGAATGGCGAGTAGCGAATAGTGGACAGTGAATAGCGGCTGGCGATTAGCGAATGGTTTTCTGGAGGGCGGTGCTCCTGCACTGCCGAAAAATTTCAGCGCTTAACAAATGCACTCCGCATTTCGCACCTTGCACTCATATTTGGCTCACCGGGAGGTTCGCCCTCCCAACTTTTCATCCTCCTCAGCGAATCGGCGCAAGGTCTCTTCCATTTCGCGCTTTTTCTCCTCAACAAAGCGCTCCCAATCTCTGGCGATTTTGCCGACGACTATACCGTTGATGACCAAGTCCTCCCAACGAACCTTTGACTTTGTGGTTTTCGCCTCCGACATGGGTCAACCCTCCTTTACTTTGCGCCAACACCTTCTCAATAATAACTCTGCCCGAAGGAAAAAGGGAATGAGGTGAGTGGGATGGCGAAAAATAGGGTTGTTTTCACGGTGACGCTCGGTGAACTTGCGGAAGTTCCCGGAACGCCCTTTGCCTACTGGGCGCCTAAGTCGCTGAGAGACCTGTTCCAGAAATTTCCGCCACTTGATAGAGATGTGGCACGAATGCCCGATAAGCCCAAAATCGCCGATGTCAAAGTCGGTCTTCAAACAAGCGATGACCTTCGCTTCACCCGCTTCTGGTGGGAAGTTCCCGTTGAGAAGATTGGGACAACCAATAAGGAAACTTTTCAGGGCAAAAAATGGGTGCCTTTCGCTAAAGGCGGTAAGCCTTTTTACCACGACATCCAACTCGTTGTGAACTGGGAGAAAGGTGGTGAGGAAATCAAGCGCTACATCGTTGAGCGCTATCCTTACCTTCAGGGCAAATGGGAATGGGTGGTCAAAAACGAATCCTTCTACTTCCGCGCTGGGCTGGCGTGGGCATTAATCGCAAAGTCTCAAGAGCATACCTTTGATATGTTCGCCAAACCTGCTGGCACAATTCATGATGTCGCCTCTCATAGCATCTTCTTGGCGAAAGAAGAAAACATATGGTCACTCTTAGCCTGCTTCAATTCGTCGCTTTTATGGCAATGTTTTGTCCTTCTTGAACCGACCGCACATAACCACCACATTGGCTATGTTGCGAAACTCCCCTTAACACCTTCTGTTCTCCATGTCCCTACTCTTTCTTGTCTCTCCCGCGAAGCCCATGACCGTTTGCGTGAGTGGGCGACAGGCGATGAGACGGCGACGGTCTTCGTCGCTCCATGGATTTTACAGGTCTATGATGCTGTCAAATCGGGAACCTTAGGGATGCCGAAAACAGGTCATCCGCTTTCCCGCGATTTTGAGTGGCGATATGGCATTCCTGAACCTGCTTTGGAACATGCCCAAAATGCCCCTCAAAACAGGTTCTCCCTTTACGCCCTTGCCGAGGCTTGCGTTATCTGGGAGGCGGAACTGAGAAGGCGCATTGATGAAATCCAAAGGCAAATCGACGATGAGGTCTTTCATCTCTACGAAATCTCCGACGAAGACCGTGCAATCATTGAAACTGAAATGGCAAAGCCCATTGAAGCAGAGGAACTTGAAGGTGAGGAGACAGAAGCGGAGGGAGAGCCAGAAGAGGAAATCCAACTTGAAGGCGTTTTAACAGCGGAAGAGCACATCAAACGGCTCATCCACTACCTTGCCCATCAAGTCATCGGAGAAGACCCTGACGGCATCGTCCCACTTCAAGACTGCTACCCTGCTGGAAGGAGCGAACTTGAACTTGGCTTGGTCTCACGGGTTCGCAAGAAGTTGCAGGAAATTTTCGGCGAGGAGGCGATGCCGACTGTTGAGCGAGAATTGCAACAGGCATTAGGGAGTCGCCTTGAAGATTGGCTGGCAAGGGAGTTTTTCGGATACCATGTCGGTCTGTATCGCCTTCGCCCAATCATCTGGCAAATCACTTTGCCGAGCAGTCCCGAAAGCCAAAGGAATCAAAGGTCACGCCGACGGAGCGCAACTCAAACTGTGCAAACTGACTTCAGCGTTTTCATTTACTGGCACAAACTCGACTCCGACACGCTTAGGAAAGTCCGCCACATTTACCTTCAGCCTTTCTTGGATGCTGTGGAAAAGGAGATTCAACGAGGGATTGAGAGGGTGACAAGTGGCGATTTAACGGTCAGTCAGTTGAGAGACGAAGCCCAAAGGCTAAGCCAAGCCCAATCCAGACTTGAGGCACTAAAAAACCTTGCCCAGCGCATAGACGAACTTCTCCGACCGCACACCTTGCAAGTTGAAAGCCGAAGCGAGTGGGTGAAGGAGAAGGTGAACGAAATCGTCGCTAACGGCTACAGTCCCAACCTTGACTATGGCGTCCGCGTCAACATTGAGCCACTGAAACAAAAAGGCATCCTAGCCAGAGACGCTGAAAGGGTGAGAGGTTAGTTTTGACTCAAAATTGAAAGCCTTTGTTTTGCAGATGAGCCACATAGTCGTCATATTCCATTGGGCAGTTGATAAATTCTCGCAATTGCTCAAGGGTGTCAAATTGCAATTGCCGTTTGATGGCGCTTAGCAAATCCTTCTGAATGTCTTTGCTCCCATGAGACAGCATCGTGCGAATGTTTGTTCGTTTACCCTGATAGTAGAAGACGAACTTTCTATGCCGACCCTGTTCTTCGCGAAACCCTTTTGCAAGGAGTGCCCTTGCAATTTCCTCACTGCGAAAGGTCATGAGCGCTCTATCACCTCACGCAACCACTCAGCCAGTTTACAAGCACCTTCCGTCAACTCGTTTGGTTCAGCGGAAGCATAGATGTCGTAGTCATCCAGTAGAGCCAAAGCGAAGTTGGCAAGTGCTTCGTCAACTGTAGCGCCATAGCAGCATATCCCTAAGTCGTCGCGGGAAGCCAACCAGCCCTCCTCTCCTTGCTCTAAGAAGACCGCTATCGGTCGCTTAAGCCTGTATTGGCTCTCAGGCAGTTCAGTTATGTAGGCAACTCTTGGGAAAGAAACTGGTTCCGCAGGTTCTTCAGTGAACTGGGCAGAGACCTGCGGCTGGTAAGGCTTTTCCTCAGATGGTAAGACCCTCAATTCTATCCGCTCTATAGGTCCTATGAGTTCGCTGCCAATTTCCTTTCGGACATCCCATGCTACGCTAGCTTGTGCTATCATGACAACACCCCCCTAAGTTCGCTTGGAGCATCTTCAATGCTCCGAACCCAAATTCTCCTAAACGCCATAGGTCGCCCATCAATGAAGAGCCGAAATTCGTGCTCACCGAATTCCTTGAAGGTCAGACCGCGAATGTCAAACACAACTTCTACATAATCCAATGGGTTATTTGCCGTCACCTTCAACGCCCCTTGTTCAACAGACGGGAAGCGAGCGATGCGAGTGTTACTTGGAACATGGACAACATCAACCCATAGTTCATACTCGCCACTCATCTCTGTCAGACTGGCGTAGAGGAAAAGGGAAGGGTGAGTGGTTGGAACTTGCCGGGCAAAAATGATCGTGAAAATTCCGAACAAAATTGTCTTGCCAGTTGAAGCATCATGACTGACAGAATCGCAAACCAAGAAGGCGCTCACAATCGGCAACCTCTTCATAGTTTCTCCTCCAAATTTGCCCTAAGATTTGTCGCACCGAAAATTGTAGCACAAGAGGGCGATGTTCTCCACGCTCCCGAAACCTTTCTGCCTCATTATCTTTCCTTCTCCCGCTTTGCTGCCATGACGAAATCAAGGACTTGAGAGCGTTCCTCTGGCATCTCAATCATTTCAGCCACTTCTATGGCTCGGTCAATTTGCCCTGCTTTCGCCAACGCTTTAGCGATTTCCCTGAATGCCAACGAACGACGCCGTGCGTTCTCAATCCCTTGTGCTACTAAGATGGCGATTTCAAGGGCTTGATCTGCAATGTCAATTTGCCCTGCTATCATCGATGCTACAGCGATTTCCCTGAACACCCACGAACGAAACTTTGCGCTTTCAATTTTTTGAGCGGCTTGGATTGCAAGGTCAAATTGCCCTACCTCCAATAAACAATGCCCTGATGTCCCTGAGTTTAACCTGGCGGCTCATTGTTATCTCCTCCCTTCTGCAGTGGCAATTTTAGGGCAGGCGGAACACTGCTGCACATCGTGACTCAGCACCAAAAATTTCACCCTAAACCGAGCATCATACTTCGCACCCTTCACATCAATCGCAAAATTGTTAGGTGAGCGTTACAAGCGATAAGCCAATCGGGCGGCATCTCCCTTTTTGAGAAGTGGGAGTTTATGCCACAGCACTCAGGTTTAGGAACTCTGAAGAGCGGGATTCGCTCGGAAATCAAAAGGGCGTTTGACCATCAAGGCGAGCATGGGATTGTGGTTTGGTATGATGCTGGAGGGACGATGAGCGAGGTGGTTGACGAGGTAATCCCAGAAGGCGTCAATTTGGTTAAATTTGATGGCAGTTTCCTTGCCTTGCGTTTTGAGTTGGAAAACAAATCGTCTGACCTTGGCGGCAAGTGGCTCATTTATGTCCCTGAGAAGCCACTGCAGGAAAGTTGGCTTCGCGATTTTGAACTTTTGGGCGAACGACTTGAAATGGACTTTCTTTCGCTTTTACAGCGCCGTTGCAATCTCCCTGTCACTTCGGTTCTTGTTGACCTGCTCAGAAACCGACCAGAGAACTCAAAACAATTAGCCAGAACTTGGGAACAACTGATAGGCAACAGGACGGTGACAGAAAACGAAATCATTGACGCACTCTTGGCACTTGCCTTTGGGCTCACTTCTTGGGACTTCAAAGATGCCATTTTGCTTTTCCTTTGCGAGCAAAATTGGCAAGGGAAATTGAGCGAACAAGGTCTGTGGGAAATCTGGCGCAAAAGATTGCAGGAATACTTTGGCTGGAACGACGCAGAAACTCCTCCTGATGAAAGGGATTTGAAAAGGAAAGTTCAGGCTACTGTCCTTTTGGCTGACTTGGTTTGTTTTGACCCATCCATCGCCGATCGCTTCCCTTTCGTTCCGTCCGACCCGACCAAACGCCAAGCCTTAAGCCAACTTGCAAGGCAATGGCGTGACAGCGTAAATTGGCAAGCAGTTTACCGCAATGTCGCGGACGAAGTGGAAAGGCAATACAACTTGCGAAACATCACCTTAAACGAAGCATTGGTGGAGGCGGAAACTTTCAAGTTCATTGATGATTTGTGGGTTCAGGAAATGAGAAGGGCTGTTATGCCTGATGGGAGCAATTTCGGCGAGAGGGTTGAGAATTTGGGTAGGATCGCCGAAACGAGGAAAGGTCTGTTCTGGTCACGGCACGATGAAGCGATCAAGCAATTCTGGGAAGCAGTAGAGTTGGCATCTAAGATTTGGCTTAAAAGCCAAGATGCCGTCAGGGTGTCTGAGAAATTGCAGCGCGTTGAAGAATTCGTCAAACACTACACGAACGAATGGTGGCGTTTGGATTACTGGGCGCTTCAATTGTCAGCTTTGCAGGCTTCTTTGAGCAGTAAAGACAAAAACCGCTTTGTCAATCCTGCTTGGGTTGCTTATCGGAAGTTTCTGGACTCGGTCAACCGAGCATTCATGAACTCTGTTAAGCGGGAAGGGTGGCAACCCACACAATGGGCTTTCTGGCAGAACATTCGTCTTGGTCAAGAAAGGGTCGCCGTCTTTATCGTTGATGCCTTGAGATTTGACCTCGCAAAGCACCTGCAAGAATGTGTCGGAAGTGCAGTCAACTTTGAGGTTCGCTCGCTGAAAACGGTGTTGCCAAGCATCACTGAGATTGGCATGGCTGCATTGCTTCCCGATTCGGAAGAATTGAGTGTGGCTTGGGAAAGCAACAGGTTGGTCGTCAAAGTGCAAGGGCAGGAAATTGCGAGCAAAAGTGACAGAAGGAGATGGCTTGAGCAGTTTATTGGGCAGGATGGAAAGGTCGTTGATTTGGACGAATTAAATGCTACCAATTTGAGCGATGTGAAAACCCTCGTTGTCCTCTCGCGGGAGTTAGACGAGTTCGGGACATTCGCTTCTGACCTTCACCCGCAGGGTTTGTTTGATATGGTCAGTAGAATCGCGCAAAGTATCAGATTTGTTGCTGAGAAAGGCTTCCAAAGGATTTTCGTTGTCGCCGATCACGGATTTCTGTTTGCGCCACAAGGGTGTGAACCGTCCACTATCCGAGCACCTTCAAAGGCGTTGGAGATAAAGAGAAGGTTCGTGATTGGAGGGCAGCCAGAAGGATGTTGGGTTGTTCAAGCGAGCGAAATAGGGCTTCAAGGCAATTTGCTTTTCGCCTTCCCTGAAGGCTTTTCAGTGTTTGCATTGCAAGGCGAATCGGAGACTTTCCTGCACGGAGGTTTGAGTTTGCAAGAAAGCGTCATCCCAATGCTTTGCGGGCAAACATTTCTGATGCCTAAAGTTGCGGTGAGAATGCAAATTCAAGAGCCGATAAGCAGCCGAATTGTGAAGGTGATTGTGGAAGCGCAAGTGGAAAGCCTTTTCGCTGAACCGAGGAAAGTGAAAGTGCGCATAGGCAATAGGGAGAGCAAACCCGTTGAGGTTGGCAGTCAACAACAGCGGGTGGAACTCTCCTTTGTTTGGCTTGACGAATTTGAAATGCCTCCAGAAACTGTCTCAGCACAACTCATTGACGCTGAGACAGGTGAAGTCCTTGAGGAGAAACAAGTTTCGGTCCGATTGCTTGTTTGAGGCTGTGCAACTGAGTTTACTAAGTCCAACATAAAGACCTGCTGAGGTGATGCGACCCAGTTCGGTTCCGCAAGCAACTTGTGGTGATAGAAGGCAAATATCGCGGGAAAAAAGATGAGCCTAACGAAGACCAACTTCGCCGCTTCCTTGAAGATGAGGCAGAATTGAGCGTGTGATAAGATACGCGAAAAGGGGGTGGCAAGCATGCCTGACCGAGTAGGAAAGATGTTC
>Ga0080007_1066489_pt1 | contig 31065 bp, 39 predicted proteins | sample OctOCTMetagenome_FD_69210 | JGI IMG/M metagenome (GOLD analysis project Ga0080007, IMG submission 69210) | Hot spring and microbial mat streamer communities from Octopus Spring Streamers, Yellowstone National Park, USA - OCT_B (SPADES... | ecosystem: Environmental > Aquatic > Thermal springs >...
TAATGCTATCAAACCCAAAACTACCAGATAGAAAGAGATCATTCAACGAAACAGAATGCAAACAAGGAACCCTAGGAGTCATAGAGGCAGGATACAAACTACTACCAATAGCGATAAAGACTATGAAGACGCTATAGAAGCCAACAAGCTAAACTCCAACATGACCCTCCCCGCCTTTGGATAGTGAGGTTTCGAACCTCCGATCTCAGGTGCTAGCCCTCCGGTAGGAGATTAATGGTTTGACTCCATTGTGTGTTACAACTGGAAAGCTTCGCCTTTCTAAGGAGGAGATGAGGAGATTTAAGGCTCGGTTAGCGCAATTACAGCCGAGAAGCCCGGTGTGGGAAGGAGGTCCGATGGTCCCACCGGGGCCGAGGCCCCCCGGCCCTGAAAGGTGATGCCCCAAGGATGGGGATCCGATAGGGAGATGAGGAGTGCGCGTCCGAGCGGAAAACCGACAAACAGCTCGGGGGAGGCGTAGAGCCTCCCGGGGATGCGGGGGAAACCTCGCCCTTTTAAGGGCGGAGTGGGGGTCATAATCCTCCGTACGCCCTCCTATTTTCGTGCATTTCTCTGCACACTGAGCATTCCTTACTAGCGTAATCCTCTGGTACGAGCATGCTATTATGCTTGCCATACACTGTGAGGAAAACTTTATTCGTGGGGAGCCCTAGTAGAAACTTGGGAAAGTTAGAGAGCTAGCGGTACTTGACATGTGATGTTAGGAGGGCTTTACCTAACTTTGGGGAGCTCCGTCCTATTTAATTTCCAGTAGGCGAAGCTAAGCATGTATCCTGGTGGGTGCGTCCATCTCATGTCTATGTACCTGTAGCCTAGAGCTTTCATCCCCATGATCATGTCTATTGGGCCTGGGTCTACTAGGAATACGAGGGGGTGATCCTGTAGTTTAACTAGTGTGGTAGCGTTAGCTTTGACTACAAATCCTTCTACCCGAGCTCCGGATATTACGGACTTGAGCTCCTCGTAACTCCTTACAATCCCAGAGCTTGCGGCAATGTATTCGCCTTTGGGGTTGAAGTAGACGGTGGAGTACCAGGTTACTGTTAGGTTATAGTCCTCCACGATTCTTAGGGCTTCATCTGGGTCCAGGTACCTTCTAAAGTGTATGTTAGCCTCTAAAACCATGCTTGGACGCTTCTCAGCTATAGATCTGAGCTTTGAAATCCTCTCCTTAGCGTGATCGACTATGTCTTCTAACGTCTCACCGCAATCTGCGATCTTGATCACAGCGAATGGAGGCAACCTGGAGACGCTAATACACTCAGCCCTACTATACCTAACCCACATGTCGATATCATGGATTGCGAATATGAGGACTACAAGCCATGAAGCTAGTGTGCTGGAGAGAGCTATTAGGATTACGAGGAAAACGGCGAAAACCTTAAAAAGTGTTCTATACATTGTTCCTACCCCCTAGCTCTGATGGTAGTTCGCTTAAGCCTATATAGCTTCTGGGTGAACGCTTACACTCTTACGTAAAAGCTATTAATCCACGCTGAGATATCATGATACTTGTGTATGAGGTTAAAGATGATGTAGAGGTGTTGATGTACGGGTATTGTTTTGTTTATAGGGTTTGCTCTTCTGGTTTTAGCTTTATTGGTGGGCTGGTTTGGTTAGACCTGCTCTTAGGAGTAGGAGTTGGAGGAGGGTTTATAGGAGGACTCCTGGTGGTGAGACTATTGTACACTTTGAGAGGAGGAGGCCTGGTAAGCCTACTTGCTGGAGGTGTGGTAGGCCTCTAGGCGGTGTCCCCAGGGGGTTCCCTTACGAGATTAGGGGTTTTGCTAGGAGTAAGAGGAGGCCTAATAGGCCTTATGGTGGATACCTATGCTCAACATGCTTGGCGGAGCTCCTATCGAAAGCTGTAGTAAGAGGGGGCCTTTGATAGTCATCTCAGGCCCTCCGGGCGCTGGTAAGTCTACCTATGCTAGGAGGCTTGCCGAGGATCTCGGCTTAAGGTATTATAGTAGTGGTATGGCTTTCAGAGCTCTAGCTAGGGAGAGGAACATTGATGTCGTTGAGTTGAACAAGCTGGCTGAGGGGGATCCCAGTATTGATCTTGAGATAGAGAGGAGGACCATTAGGGTTGCATGTGAGGGTAACATAGTGGTTGATAGCCATATCGCGGCGTGGATGCTAGCTGGTAGGGCTGATGTCCTAGTCTACGTTAAAGCTCCTCTCCTCGTAAGGGCTGGTAGGATAGCTAGAAGGGATGGGAGGAGCCTAGGGGAAGCCCTAGAGGAGATATTGGAGAGGGAGGAGAGCCACTGGGCTAGGTTTAAAAGATACTATGGCGTTGACATCTTAGACCTCACAGTATTCCATCTAATAGTGGATACAAGCGTTTACGATATAGAGGAAGCCTATAAGATCATAAAAACAGCTGTGGAGGCGAGGATATCAAAGCTAGGCTATAAAACCAGAGGATAGCTGGGAGAGGAAACCTTTTAAACCTAGACCCCAATGCTAACCCCTAGGTGTCCGGGAATGCCAGCTATAGAGGTTGGAAGGCTGTGTGTGAAGATAAGAGGTAGAGAGGCTGGGAGGAAGTGTGTAATAGTAGCTATAATAGATCAAAACTACGTACTAGTAACGGGACCTAAAAACCTAACAGGCGTTAGAAGGAGGAAGGTTAACATAAACCACATAGAACCTCTAGATAAGAAGATAGACATAAGACCGGAGGCTACAGATGAGGAGGTCTTGGAAGCTATAAGAGGGGCGGGGCTTGAAGACTATATGAGGCAAGCGGTTAAACCGCTACCAGCTCACATCTAGGTCCTAGCATAAGCAGCCAGCTCGCACATCTCAATCCAAGGGGGGTGTGATTAAGCTAAGATAATAGGATTTAAGATGCGCTTGGTAAAGCTCATGGGTGGAGTTGGAGTTGAAGGAGTCTGTAGGTGTTGATTTAACAGGGTTAGGGAGGAGGTTTATCGAGGGTCTAGGCGGGCTTTGCGGGTTTGAAGAGAGGTTTCATGTTAAGGTTGATGAGGGGACAGGTGAGGGGTATGGGTGGGTTCCAACTATGAGGCCTATAGCGAAGTATATCGAGTACGGTGTTGTTAATCTTGATAAGCCGCCCGGCCCCACTAGCCATGAGGTTGTAGCATGGGTTAAAAGGTTGCTTAACGTGCAGAAGGCCGGTCACGGTGGGACCCTAGAGCCCCCCGTATTTTAGGGGTGGCGGGGGCGGGGATATCCCAAGGTTACAGGTGTCCTACCTATAGCCTTGAGTAGTATGACTAAGCTTATAGGTTATGTTATGCACTCTTCTAAGGAGTACGTGTGCGTTATGCAACTTCATAGGCATGTGGCGGAGGAGGATCTTAGGAGGGTTCTCAGGGAGTTCACTGGAGCGATATACCAGAGGCCGCCTCTTAGAAGTAGTGTTAAGAGGAGTGTTAGGAGGCGTAATGTGTATGAGATAGAGCTCCTCGAATACTCGGGCAACATGGCTCTCATGAGGGTTAGCTGTGATGCCGGGACTTATATGAGGAAGCTATGCTGGGATATAGGGTTGATGTTGGGTGTAGGGGCTCACATGAGGGAGTTGAGGAGGATTAGGACAGGGCCTTTTACGGAGAACCTTAACCTTATCAGGCTGCAGGAGCTCTCTGAGGCTGTCTACGCCTGGAGGAGTGAGGGTAGGGAGGATTTGATTAGGAGAGCTATAATGCCCGGAGAGGTTCTTGTATGCCAGATGCCTAAGATAGTGTTGAGGGATACAGCTGTGGAGAGTATAGTTAACGGTGCTAAGCTCGCAGCCCCAGGTGTTGCTATGGTTAGCAATAGGGTTAGGAAGGGGGAGCTTGTAGCCCTCCTAACACTTAAGGGGGAGCTTGTGGCTGTAGGGAGATCCTTAATGGACTACAACGAGGTTCTTGAAGCCAGTAGGGGCATTGTTGTGGAACCGGTGAGGGTTGTGCTAGAGCCAGGCTTATACCCTAGGGCTTGGAAGAGAGGTGAGCAGGGTCGAGCACCATAGATTTAGTCTTGGAGCTCCTTGAAGGTGTGGCGCGCGGAAACACTGTGATTACAGCCCTACTCATGTCAACTCTAGCTATGCTATGCACTACCATAGGCGCACTCCCAGTACTCCTAGTTAGAGGGGGGAGGGACGACTTGGTCAACATCCTAGTAGATGTAGGGTTAGGGTTCGGCAGCGGGGTCATGATAGTAGCTAGCTTCACAAGCCTCCTCCTACCATCCATAGAAGGTGGTGGTCTCCACCTAACACTAGCAGGATTCACAATAGGAGCTCTAGCCGTAGCGGTTGCCAACGAGGTTCTACCCCACGAGCACATATTCAAGGGATTTGAGGGGTGGCGTGTCGCTAGGGGCAAGGTTAAAACAGCCTGGCTTGTAGCCTTAGCTATCATAATACACAACATACCAGAAGGCTACTCTATAGGAGTATCCTCAGCTTATACCAGCGTAGAAGGTGTCAAGGTAGGGCTTGCCATAAGCATGCAAGACATGCCTGAAGGGCTAGCAGTAGCACTCCCAATACTAGCCATAACGGGGAGCAGGTTATTAGCAGTACTAGTAGCAGCTCTAAGCGGGTTTAGCGAAGTCGTAGCGGCAGCTCTAGCAGTCATCCTATTCGGGCACCCACAAGTACTATACCTAGGCCTCTCCTCAGCAGCGGGGGCCATGATATACGTTGTAAGCCATGAGGCCATACCGGAAAGCCATAGGAGTGGAGCTGAGAAGAAGGCTACAGCCGGGTTCTTCCTAGGGTTCGTTATTATGCTCGTCCTAGACACCATTCTAGGTTAATATAATGTTTTTAGGGTGTGTGTAGCTGTTAGACGTTAAGGGCGCTTAAATTGTCTAAAGGCGGTGTCTCTAGGCTGGCTGAGGCTGTTGGCTGGTTTGAGGGAGAGCTTAAGAGGTTGTATGATGAGGCTGTTTCCAAGTCAAACGATCTGGTTAGGTTTGGGGATGATATGGCTAGGGAGTTGAGGGAGGATATTGAGGCTGTCCTAGCTAGTATCATAGCTGATCTTAGGGAGGAGGCTTTGAAGGTTGAGGAGGCTTTGAGGGTTGAGTTTGAGAGGAGGCTTGATGAGGAGCTTAAATCCATTGAGGCTAGGTCTACTGCTAGGTTTGAGAAAGCTGTTAGAGATGTCTTTGAGGAGGTTAAGAGGATGGCTCAAGGTGTCTAGGTTTGAGGGGTCCCGTAGGATATGCTCAAGCCGCGGTGGTAGCTAGAGCTATAAAGTCTAGACTTCTAAGGGCTGATGTTTTGAGGGAGGCAGCTCTAGCTAAGGATCTAGGCGAGGCTTTGATAGCGTTAAGAGAGTCTATGTACCCCGGGGTTGGGGAGGCTAAAACGTTAACCCAAGCTCTTACATCCATATGGGGTGGCTACTTTAAAACAATAAGGCGTATGGCTAAGGTTACTCCGGGCGAGGCTCTTAACATCGTCTTTGCTCTTGAGAGGGAGGAGGATTTAAGGGATATAACGACTATAGCCTATAGATCCGCTGTAGGTAAGCCTGTCGAGGAGAGGCTACCATCAGCTTTCTATGAGGGGACTCTAACATACAATATTCTAAGGGATCCAGAGCTCCTAGCATCACCACAGAAGATCCTTGAGTTCACAGAGGATACATGGGCTTACAAGTACGTCGAGCCAGCCCTAAGAGTTACAAGGGAGCTTAAGGGGGGAGCTACACCCCTCTGGGCAATCCCACTCCTCATAGCAAGGCTGTACAACGACTCCATGGAGGGCCTAAGCTCTGGGAAGAGATCTGGGCTTGAGAGGCTGCTATGCCCACACATAGAGTATAGGCTGCTCTCAGCTCTTGTGATGGCCAGGCACCTCGACATCCCATCTAGGTTTATAGACATGGTTATGGGGAGGAAGGTTACCCTATGTGGTGCACCGTTAGAGGAGCTTAAGGGTTTATACGAGAGGGAGGCGGATCCCGTGAGCTTAGCGGGCGAGCTTAGGGGGCTACTCAGGGATATAAGGGTTGAGGGTAAGAGCGTCTACGAGATACTATTCAACTCTATGAGGAGCTCCCGTTACAACCTAAAGTCTAGGGCTATAAGCTCCATGTCAGGCTACCCCTTCAACCCAGCCTTCATAACAGCTAGCCTAGTACTCCTGAAGCTTGAGGTTGAAATGATAACATTCATAGTAGCTTCTAAAGAGTATAGAGTTAAACCAGCTGAGGTTGTAGAGAAGCTGGGGTTGGAGACCCTCTAGGAGGGTTGGAGATTGGCAAAACTATATGTAATGAGCATTAGGCCTGGGTATGCTAGGGCTGTGTTAGAGGGCCGTAAGAGGTTTGAGTTGAGGAGGTTAACAGGCCTGGAACCCCCTGAGGAGGGCTCTACAGTTATAGTTTACGCTAGCGGTAACACTCAAAGCATAGTAGGTGAGTTCAAGGTAGGGAGGCTGGTTATTGGGAGCCCTGAGAAGGTGTGGGAGCTGGTAGGTAGAGAACAATACGGTATAACCTTAGAGGCTAGGAGGTACATAGAGGGGGCTAGAAGGGCTGTGGCTATAGAGGTTAGAGAACCTAGGATATACGGCTCGATGGTGAAACTGGAGAAAATCAGGAGAATCATACCCGGCTGGAACCCGCCTCATAGCTATGAGGAGCTGGGGGAAGGAGATCCTTTCTACGAGCTCGTAGCAAAACACCTTATAGCACGGACAACTTAAACAGATTATCATTCACGCTTCCCTCGATGATATTAAAGCCTAGCAAACCTCGCCTTTTCAAGGCGGGGGAGGGTTATGTCTTTTTAACCCCAACATGTATGGATATCATTTCTAGGTTAAACTCATAGTATTTAATGCCGTCAAGCCCCGCTCTACTCATTATCTCCGCTAGCTCCCTCTTAACGGGGAACTTTATGAGTGACGAGTGCATATATGCGTATGGGTCGCTCTCCCCCACTATTATCTTACCTAATACTGGGACTACGGCCTTAAGGTATATCTCGTTAAGCTTCCTATAGACTTTGTTGGATGGTTTTGATAGATCTAGCACCACCACCCTACCCCCCTGTTTTGTCACCCTCACCATCTCCCTTAGAGCTACCTCTAAGTCCTCTACATTTCTAAGGCAGAATGCTGCCGTAGTTCAATCGAATACGCTGTCCTTGAATGGCAGGTTTAAGGCGTCGCCCTCAACTAACTCTACTAAACCAGAGTAGGGGGTTTTCGATATTCTCGAGTATGCTGTTGAGAGCATTCTAGGTGAGAAGTCTAAAGCGTGCACCCTACCACCTGGACGTGCGAGCTTAGCTAACTCCAAGGCCAGCATGCCGGAGCCTGTGCATACATCGAGGCATAAGCCTCCACTAGACACTCCGCATAACTGTGCGGCCTTCCTCCTCTATACACCATCAAAACCCAAGCTCATAACCTTATTCATTAAATCATACCTAGAGCTTATCCTATCGAAGACACTCATAACATAGAATGCTTTACCCTTAAACCCTACCATCTCCTCATCCAGCTGGTAGGCTGTAGTGCTAAGTTATATAAGATTTCATGTTCTATGCTCGCAGCGTCTCAACCAGCCGCCCCCTCCTGTTCCCGCTCCCCTAGCTTCTAGCTTCAGATCTGCGAGTTTGTATAGTGTTGTTGTGAGTAGTGCTAGGAGTATGATGTTTCTTAGTAGGGCTATCTTCTGTGTTAACCCCTCTAGGGTCCACGGGTTGCTGTTTGCCAGGTCTCTGAAGAAGGATATTATTATGAGGCTGTTAAAGGCGTCCGCCACTATGTACGCTAGGAGTGCAGGCCCTTTTAACGCTATCACAGCTACCGGTGTGATCATTAACATCATTTGAGGTGTGAATACGTAGTTAAGCACTATTGGTGTTGCTGTTGAGGCGAAGAGTAGCTCTGGGAGCCTCCCGGAGCCCCTGGTGGAGGCTACTAGTAGTACTGCTACAGAGAATCCTATCGTGAAGGCCGCTAGGATCCTATGCAGGGGGCTCCATATGTCTCTTACGAGTAGCATGTATATGCAGTTCTCACAATACCAGCCAGCATGGTGGTTTACGAGCTCAACGAAGCCTCGTGGAGAGATTAGGTAGAGGAGGGCGTAGGGGCCTGCTCCAGCAAGTAGGAATGCTAGGGTGTATTCTGAGAACCCCCTCCTATCCCTTAAGGCTATTGTGGTTGCTAGAGAGAGCGCGGCTACAACTGTTAACAGTTTCGTTGAAACAGAGAGGCCTGCCATGAACCCTGATAGCCTGTAGTCCCCCCTTATGTAGAAGTAGAGGCTAGCTACAAGGAATAGCGCGGCTAGAACATCCCAGTTATAGATGAGGTAGATTGTTGTCGAAGGCAGGAGTGGTATTAGGAGAGCTCTCCACAACCCCACCCTATAAACATTTAGAAGGGAGGCTGTTAACAGTATTGTAGTGAGAAACGCTAGGGAGAGGGAGGTAGCCTGAATTCTATAGTGGATAAGTAGAACATCGTTAACAAGCTCACTGTAATCCTCGGGGCTGTAAACCCTTGGAAGGCTAACCATTATACCGGTACATGTTGAAGCAAGGAATAGAAGGCCTACTAAGGGGGGGTACTCGAATTTATAATCAACATAGGGTATAGGGCATAGCCTATGCCCGCCCCTAAGAGCCTCAAGCCTGTCATAGTTAAACCAAAGCCCCCTATCTCCTGGGTTAAAGCGGGTGTTGAAAACACCGTGGACTACATCACTATACTTGAGCCCGGTTTGAACTACAGGGGTCTGAGGGTCGTGGAGATAGTATGATAAGAGTATCGATAGTATGGACACTATAGACAACGCTATTAACAATCTAACCGACACTTCATACCCTCCCTAACCTATGGTAGATGGAGTTTTAAATATATAGGTTGGTCTTAAGCTGTCTAAGAGCGTGTCCAGAGAATTGTGGAGTGGATAGAGCACCCTACGATGGCTACGTGCATTACGGTGCAGTAGAGGCATAGAGCTCTAGCTACCATAAGCTCCAGGTATACCAGGTATGGAACTATGCTTAGTCCTACTATTGAGAGCGCTAGGTACGCTATCAGAGACTCCCTTCTCCTATAGGCTAGGTTTAGTATCGCTGAGATAGAGAGTGCTAAGAAGTATGCCGGGGCGGCCTCGGATAAGTGCACCCCTAGGATTCTAGCCTGTGGGATAACATAGACTCTGGAGCAGTCTAGCACATCAACGCCGCTGGGGCATAGGGAGCCTCCGCTCTTGAAATCCATGTAGCCTAGGATGGCCGCTACAAGCCCTATGACTGGGAGGAGAAAAAATGTTGTGTTCCAGCTGGGCTTCATCCTAACCCTCTTCCGGCATCCTACCTATAGGCCCGTGCTCCAAATAGTAGTTTGGGCTCTTCTCGAAAGCCCTTCTACAGACATCGCTGCAGAAATAGTATATCTTGCCTTTGTAGACTGTCTTAAACCTCGTCCCAGCCGAGACCTCCATGCCGCATACGATGTCCACGGGCATTACGAGGGCCCACCTACGCTAGTGTTTATGAGGTTCCTTCCGCATCCTACTTAGATAGTACTCCGGGTCGCTCTTAAACTCCTCTAGGCAATCCTCGCAGCAGAAGTAGTAGGTTACACCCTTATACGTTAGCTTATAAGGCACAGTCTCCGGGACGTTCATACCGCAAACAGGGTCCTTTGGCATACTCTAACACCGTGAATTAGAGGCGGCCCAGCGTTTAAATTCCTAGATTAATATCCTAGACCTGGAGTGGTGATGGCTACGAGGCGGCCGCCGAGGCTATTATCTTTATCGCCTCCGGTAACTTGAAAGGCATGACCATGTATGGTGTTAGGAGCTCTGGTTTTAGAAGCTCTCTTAGCAGTATATTTCTTGGAGTGCCAGCCTCCTCCAAGTACTCTCTCAGCAGCTCTAATGGGAGGTTTGCATCTACACCCATTAGCTGGGTGTAGACTATAGCAGTCACTATATCCCATGCAATACTCTTAGGTGTAGCTCTTCTAGCCTGCTCTAGGTCAACCACAGCTATGCCATCCCTTGTTACCAGGAAGTTACTTGGGTTAGCATCGCCTAGTGTATACCCTAGGTTGTGTACTCTAGCTAGAGCTCTCCCAGCCCCCCTCCAAGCCTTGGGATCCCTTATCTCTAGTACAGGTCTACCAGCTATGTACTCTTTAACAGCTACAACCCTTCCCCCGTTGAGGTTTAATGATAGTGTTCTAGGTGTCCTTACAACACCTCTGAGTAGTCTTGAGTAAACAAGCTCTGTTACAGCTCTACTCCTAGGGTCCCTTTGAAACCTAGATGTTGGAGCTGATGCTAGAAACGCTGGTATCCACTTAAACGATGACGCCATGTAATCCTTAACTGCAACCACTCCACGAGGCCCTCTACATAGTGTTATTGAGTGTAGAATGCTAATCCTACTACACTCAACACGCTCCCCCACATAGGGAGATGCTAGCTCCTCGTAGCTCAGCCCATCTAAGCATATGGAACCCTCAGGAACCCTAATGAGAGCCCAGGGGTTCTCTAGTAAAGGGGCTTCGCCTAAGCCGCACTCCCCCCTACTCCATAGCCTGAGTGGTATCTTAACCGAGGGGCTCTTAGCCCCCCAAACCCTAATGCTCCTAACGTAGGAGAGAGCTTCAAGGCCTAGGTTGCTTAGAGCCTCCACGTAAACACTACAGTATAGATCGAGAAGCCTCCTCATCCTGAGGATGGGGTAAAGCTCGGGCCTTAAAACAACCACCCTAGCTATGGGGCCTAACACACCCCTAAGCCATCTAGACTCCTCAAATAAAACCCTGGATCTGTAGAGCTCCACCAAACGAGAGGCCCTAGGGCTAGCCCTAACCACCGGTGCTAGTAGCACACCTGAAATACTATCACCTAGCAGGCCGTAGACAGCGTCTAGCTCAAGTAGCCTCCAAGGCACTATAAGTTTCTCACCGTCAAACACAGGCTTGAATAAACCACTTCTAGCAATAACCCTAAAGTTATAACCCTCAACTACCTCCTCCAAACAACAGCCCCCTTCCCATCCCTAACCTCGACAACCCTATGGTAGGGTATGCTAACACCATCATCGAGCTCCAAAGCCCACCTACCAACACTCGCGATCCTTGAAAACTTAATGTAGACAATCCTCTCACCAACACCGCCCTCCCTATGTCTAACCCCAACCTCGTAGTCGCTAGCTCCAGCTAGCTTAAACCTCACTATAACCTGTCTTATCAAACTCCTCCTCCTAGCCAGAGGGCATCATCCCATGTTTGGAGTGGTGGTAAGCCTATATATAATGTGTTATAGGAGTGGATTCTAGTATAGGTGTAGTGAGGTGCTCTAGGTTGGAGTGCGTGTTCTGCAGGATCGTTAGGGGTGAGGAGGAGAGCTATACACTCTACAAGGGTAACAGGGTTCAAGTGATACTAGATAAGTACCCTGTTAGTAAAGGGCATCTACTAGTGTTAAGTGAGGAGCACTACGAGGGCGTTCATGAAGCTCCGCCCGAGGTGCTGGCAAGGGTTTGGGTTGTAGCTTCAGCTCTTGCAAGGATATACAGGGTTAACCTGGGAGCTCCAGGTGTTAATGTTGTAACCAACTCAGGTGTTACAGCAGGCCAGGTTGTATTCCACTTCCACGTCCACGTTATACCTAGGTGGTCTCAGGTTATAGGGTTCTGGTCTGGGAGGCGTGAGCTTGAAAAGGGGGAGGCTGAGGAGGTTTTAGATATGATTAAGCCTTATGCTACTTTGATTGAGGAGTATTTAATCACCTTAGGGTTTAGCGAGTCCTAAAGCCTCCCACTATTATATTTTAGATTTATAAATAGCAATCTTTATATACGGTAACCTTGATAGTTATATATGGGGTTGCCTATGAAGTTTCTTAGATGTCAGAACATACCACCCCCTACGGGTAAAAGGGTGGCGATTATAGGTGCTGGCCCAGCGGGTCTCGGGGCAGCTGGTGTTCTAAGATGTCGTGGTCACGATGTTATTGTATTTGATATGCTACCTGAAGCTGGTGGTATGATGTTCTTCGGCATCCCAGATGATAGGATTAACAAGGAGAAGATCAGGGCTTCTGTTAGGGAGCTTATGGATGCTGGTGTTAGGTTTGTTTTAAACACTAAGGTTGGTAGGGATATACCTTTAGGGAAGATAATAGAGTCTTTCGATGCAATCCTCATAGCTACAGGTACTTGGAGGACTAGGAGGCTTGATGTGCCAGGCGAGGATCTACCATGGGTTTTACAGGCTGCGGAGTGGCTTGTAGAGGTTCACGTGGCCCGCTACGGCCACATACCGTGGGGTGAGGTGGTTAAACCTAAGGGTAGGATCCTTGTTGTAGGTGCTGGTCTCACAGCAGCTGACATAGTAGCAGTTCTCCTAACATATCACGAGTTTAAGAGCGGTGTCGAGGAGGTTGTGCTAAGCTATAGGAGGACCAGGGAGCTAGCCCCTATGAGGCTCTCGGAGTTTGAAAGGCTTGAAAAGCTCGGAGCTAAGATTTGGGAGTTAACGCAACCCATAGCTTTCTACGAGAAGGACGGTAGTAGGGTAACAAGGTTTATAAAGATGAAGCTTGAAAAGGTAGCAGGGGAGAAGAGGCCTAAACCACAACCAATACCAGGCTCGGAGTTCGAGGAGGAGTTCGACTACGTATTCAAAGCCATAGGGGAGGAGCCAACACCGCCCTTCGAGCCCGGAGAGTATGGGATAGAGTTAAACCCAGATGGGACCATTAAGACTAACGAGCACTTCATGACAACAAGGGAGAAGGTTTTCGCAGCAGGAGATGTAAAACACGGACCAAGCCTAATAGGGCCAGCACTCAAATCAGGCTTAGATGTAGCGCAGAAGATACATGAGTACCTAACAGGCCTCATAACCTGGAAGTTAAAACCAGCGAACATAGTAGCACATTTAATCAAACAACCTCCCTAAGCTCATAAAACAATCCCTAGAAACAAGGTCACCCCTAAACCTAACACCCTCAAGCTCCAAAAGCCTCCTCTTAAACCTAACACCACCAAAACCACTATAACCACCCAAACCTCCATTAAACCTAACAACCCTATGACAAGGGGTTACTATAGGGTTACTATTAAGAGATAACAGAAAACCAACAAAACGAGGGCTTACACCGAGAAGCCCAGCTATATCACCATATGATACAACGAAACCAGGAGGAACGAGATTCAACAAAGCACCAACAGCCTCAACATAATCTTGTAAAGTAGCTCTCCTAACGAAACCACCGTCCACCACTAAAAGCATGGAAACACCATGAAATATTCTAGGAGTTAATGTTTAAATACATAACACGCTAAGCGGATTAAAGCTTTAAGTAAACCACCTAAAGAGTGTCTTCCAAGTTCTAAAGGCCCCCAGATTTACTAGATTACAATAGCTTCAGCAAGCAACCTCACCAACACTCCCAGAGCACAACTCGACTCAGAGCTTAGTAAGTCTCCACACTTTCTAGAAGATCCCTCAGGAGTATACATAGGTAAAACTCAAGCGGGCATCTGAAGGATTCAAGGAACCTAGAGATGGAGAGCCGTTTCCCAGCGGATGGCAGTTCATAGCGACACGAGCTTGAGAGAGCTATGGGAGCCCGTTACCCACTATCGCCAGAGGCCTCCCTCTACTCCCTCACACGCATCTAAGCCCTGAGTCGTGCGATCTTCAATATAGCTAGACTTTAAATCCTTTAATGTTGTCGTTTTGGCTATGTCCGATATAAAACCGTCTAAATCTATGTGGAGCTCAAAACAGCCAGGTGGAGCCCCAGCCCCGGCTTAGGGGCCCTGCGGGGCCTCGCGGACCCCACGGAGCCCCTAACGCGGCCGGCTTAACTTCCGGGTTCGATATGGGTCCGGGTGTTGCCCGGCCGCTATGGCCGGGCTGGGGCATTTTATTTTAGTGTTAGCTGGGGCTTTTAAAGCTTATCTTGTTAGGTTTTGGTTGCTATCTTCCCTATTTTAATCATTTTCTCTGCAACTTCTGTTGCTGTTTTTCCGAAGATTTTTGTTATGGGTTCTTTTCCATGTGCTCCGTAGTCGTAGATTATGTCTGGGACTCTTCCGCCTGCTCTCTCTATTGCTGTTCTTACTCCCCACGGTATTGTTGCTCCCTCTACTCTTCTAACTTCTTCCGGCTCCTCTCTTCTATCATAGTAACTCCATGTTAGTCCTAGTTTTTCTACCGCCTCCTCTATGTCGGCACCGTATCTTATGTTTGCCGCTGCTCTAACCTCTGGGTTGAACTCCATTGCTGCTAGTACTGCTCGGGCCATGTGACTTGAGGCTCCGAATTCGGGTTTAGCCTTTATTATTATTCCATCCTTAAACCTCCCAATCCTTCCCGGTACTCCTGCTACATCCAGGGGTGTTCTAGCGTAGGGTTTGGGGAGCGCCATTACTATGTTTACTAGAACTTCTGGGACTAGCTCTGCAGCGTACCTAGCGTTCTCCCTGAGTATATCTAGGGCTTTCTCTAACTCCAAAAGGACATTATACCTCTCAGCTGGTATCGCAGTCCACGCTACCGGGTTCACCGGGCCGTGGCCTCCTCCAATCTCCAAGCCGTAGTCTACAGCCATTGTTATAAACTCCTTTGCAACCCCAACAGCTTCAACAACACCTCTACCCTTAGCTAGACCAGCTGCTATAGCTGCTGAGAAAGCACACCCGGTCCCGTGATCTGTCATCCTGTTAATCCTCCTAGCTTTAAACTCATGGTACTCCCCATTGTAGTAGAGTACATCGACGGAGAGCTCCCCCTCCAGGTGCCCACCTTTAACAACAGCAGCTTTAGCCCCAAGCTCCTCTACCATAACCCTAGCGGCCTCCCTGGCATCTCTAACGCTAGCTATCCTCAAACCAGCGATCTTCTCAGCCTCCATCCTATTGGGTGTTATAACAGTAGCCCTGGGCACAAGCTCCCTGATAAGGGTTTCAACAGCATCCTCCCTTAGTAGAGGGGCTCCACTCTTAGCAATCATAACAGGGTCTACGACTAGAGGGAACCCAAACCTATCAACAGCCTTGGCGACAACCCTTATGATATCACTGTTACTAAGCATACCAGTCTTAGCAGCATCGACACCCAAATCCTCGAAGACAACCTCGATCTGAGCGTAGACCATCTCAGGTGGTAGATCGTAGATAGCCCTAACCTCCCTGGTATTCTGAGCAGTAATACTTGTGATAGCAGACATGCCGTGAACACCCATAACAGCGAAAGTCTTAAGATCAGCTTGAATACCAGCACCACCACCACTATCACTACCAGCAATGGTCAAAGCCGTAGGCAAAACCTTACGTTTAGAGGCACTCATAAGCAACACCCCTACAAGGGTATCAAAACTAAGATTATATACTACAATAATACCGGGTTATAGCTGGAATTCCAGCCCCCAACCCCACCTATACCATCCATGAGGGGTTTCACCATGTTGTTAAAGACTTCAGCCCCCACGTTGACTCCCTAATACTTTCCTTTCAACTCCATGTAATGGATTCCTCTAAACTCCCACCTACGGGGGTGCTCGGGTAGCGTCACTGCACCCGCCCACATACGTTGTGCTAATACGACTTCATCATCAATGTTATATGATGCCGGTGGAGGCTTATAGACATAACGGTGGTTACAGGTGAATATTTAGCATTTGGACTCTTAGCAGATTCAGCAAAACGAGGCTTGCTTGGAGGGCTAAGGTTTATAAGTGTAACTCCTAGATTGTGGTCTTGGTGTAGCTTTTGACCAGGGTTTTGTCTAGGTATAGGTTTCTGGTTGAAGCTCTTGGTTTAAGGCAGGTCGATGTGTATAGGGTTAGGGAGGGTGGTAGGGAGGTTGACATACTGAGGGTTTACGATCCTTCTACGAATAAAGTTGTTATCGTTAACCTCGGGGCCCTAAGGGAGTCTCTTGACCAGAGGGAGTTCCTGGATAGGCTTTTAAAGGGCCTAGCTGAGGCTGGGGTTAGGGTTAGTGAGAAGAGGTTATCGAAGATACTACCTCAGAGGTAGTGTTCTAGGCTAGGTGGCCTCCCATTGGTTTCAGCTAGGGTTCTCGGGTTAACCTTCATAATCCTAGGAATACTAGGTGGCGTTGGCTACGCCTACCTAGTACTCTACACAAGCCAGGAGGTGGCCTTACTAGTACTAAGGGTTACAGCTGCTGTGGCAGCCTTAGCTGTCGGGTCGCTGATAGCGGGTGTTGGTATCGCACTTGTACTTGGATGGAGGGAGTTTGAGGAGGCTAAGAGCAGGCTTAAAGGCCAGGAGGGATCCCGCTAGCTCCTCGAACCCCCTCGGAGCTCCTAGTCTTATGGCGTGGCCTGCGATTCCATCCTATGGTTAACTTTAAAGGCTTCCATTCTAATACTAGTTCTGGTGATCGGTTTGAGTGTTGAGGCGAGACAATACAGGCTTGTTTTGAGGTCCACGGCTAGGGGTCCTCTGCTACAGCTTAGAGTACTACCACCTGAGGCTAGGGAGGTTATCCTGGTTAAGATAGGGGGTAAGGGGGTTGAGGAGCTCTTCAACCACATGGTAGAGGTTTTGAGGAAACATGGTTACATAGAGTCTGAAACCGTTACAGCTTCTATGAGGGCTTATAGGGTTAAGCAGGAGATAGGCCCCATAGTAGGGGGGTACATGGTTCTAGTTAGGAGAACCAGAGATCCTTCGGCCTGGAAGCCTCTATTCGAGGACTTCCTAGTGGAGAAGTACTTTGGGGCTAAGACTGTGTTAAGCCACGTGCTAAGCCTAAGCGAAGCTCTAAGCAAGCTGAAACCACCGTCTAAAAGGGTTAGAATGCAGTTAAACCCAAAGATACTAGATGGTGTGGGCGCAGGAGTGAAGGTGCTAGCAAGGAAGCTATGGGGTTTGAAGAAACTCTAAACACCCCCGGTAGGTTGGAGCCAGCGTTTCTCCATAACTCCTTGTTTTTAAGGTAAACCTGTGGAGACGTGATCGTGTTTTCCCTTGAAGACGCCAGCTGACATAGCCTGGGGTTCATATTTTTAAGCTCGGCTTTTGTCTTTAAGTGTTATCTGGGTGTTACCCTCTGTTATTCCTCTAACCTTCTATGCTCTGTATTTACTCTCGGTGGTTGAAGGGTTAGTGTCTATGGGGGGTGTTGTGGTTGGTTTTAAGTGTGTTTAGGAGGGTTACATCAGCTATAGCTGGTTCGAGGCCTGGTGTTGGGGATCAGCCTGTGGATTTCGATGAGGTTATTGCTAGGCTTCAGCTTGCTAAGATGGAGGTTGATAGGCTTAAAGAGCAGATTGTTGGTGAGATTAGCAGTTACTATGATAGGATGGTTGAGGCTGTGAGGGCTGGTGATAGCGAGTCTCTGGAGCTCGCAGCGGCTGAGGTTGTTTTGAAGAAGAAGATACTAACATCTGTTATAACCTATAGTAAGCTTCTAGCTCTAGCTGTGCAGAGGCTTAGGGATGCTAGGGATGTTGAGACCATGGTTAAGGTTCTAGCTCCCCTAGAGTATGTTATGAAGGCTGCCGACGACTACCTAGCCTCTGTTAGCCCTGAGACTGTGATGAGGATTAATAGTGTTCTTGAGGCTACGGAGAGGGTTATTAGGAATACTCAGGTTACAGCATCACTACTACCAATGGCTAGGGTTGAGTTTGACCCGGAGGTGAGGGAGGAGATAGCCAGGGCTGTGGCTGAGGCTAATAGGGAGAGTGATAGTATAGTAGCTAAGGCTAGGAGCCCTAGGGTGGATCTAGAGGAGGCTCTTCTAGATTACATTAGGGTTAGCGGTGGCGTTATAAACATTGCTAGGGCTGCAAGGGATTTAAACGCTTCGCAGGAAGATGTTAAGAACGCCCTTGAATCACTACAGTCTAAGGGTCTCATAAAACTTCATAAGAGGCAGGCTGAGGCTACAACAGCCTAGCCTCCTTTAAACACCAGTTAAACCCATACTATTTTATAGGGTTGGAACGCCTATGAGCAACCCAGTGGTTTACCTTGAGAGCTCCGCTAAGAGGTACGCTCTAGCAGCTGTTAAGGCTGAGAGGGATGGTGATTACGAGCATGCATACACCAACCTTAAGAGGGCTGTGGAGCTCCTAGAGGATATTGTTAAAAACTACCCAGAACACCCTCTAGCAAGTTTATATAGGAGGTTGATAGGACAGTATAGGAGGAAGCTTAGAGAGTTAGAGGATAGGCTTAGAAAGGTGCCTGTTGTAGGCGGTGACGACGAGGAGTATATTGTTGAAACAAGGGGTGAGGGGGGGCACGATGATCTTGAGAAGCTCCTACCACCATCCATTGTAAGGGAGAAGCCTAACATAACCTTCAACGACATAGCCGGGCTTGATGATGCTAAGAGGGCTATAATGGAGGCTATAGTGTACCCTGTTAGGAGGCCAGATCTCTTCCCACTAGGCTGGCATAGGGGTATACTACTCTTCGGCCCCCCGGGTACGGGTAAGACTATGCTAGCTACAGCTACTGCTAACGAGGTTGGAGGGGAGTTCCTCTATGTTGATGCTGCTAGCATAATGAGTAAGTGGCTTGGGGAGGGGGAGAAGAATGTTAGAAGGCTTTTCTCCTACGCTCGTGAGAGGGCTAAGGGTAACCTCCCCGTGGTGATATTCATTGACGAGGTAGACGCTCTACTAGGCGTTTATAGCGTTGAGGTTGGAGGTGAGGCTAGGGTTAGAAACCAGTTTTTAAAGGAGATGGACGGTGTTCTGGATAAGAACTCTAGACTACACCTCTTCGTGATAGGAGCTACTAATAAGCCTTGGAGGCTTGATGAGGCTTTCCTTAGGAGGTTTCAGAAGAGGATATACGTGCCGCTACCCGATAAGAGTGCTAGGAGGCAGCTTCTAGGCATGCTAACCAGGAGTATCAAGTTGGATTCAAGCGTTGACTTGGATACACTGGCTGACATGCTTGAAGGGTATTCTGGTAGTGATATAAGGGATATAGTTCAGGATGCATACATGATATCTGTTAGAGAGGTTTTCGAGAAGGGAGGTGTTGGGGAGCCGAGGCCTTTGACTATGGTGGATTTCAAGGAGATAATAGCTAGGAGGAGGCCTAGTGTTGATAAGGCTTTAATAGCTAAGTACGAGGAGTGGGCTTCTAAGTTTGGAGCTCTCTAGCGAGAGGTTTCACAGCTTTAACACCTGCTGTGAGCTTACTGTAACCCTCTACTATAAAGCCCGCCTCCCTAAGCTTCGAGGCAACCCTTGAAGGTATGTTAAGCCCTCTAACCCTCCCAGGCTCCCCAGTGTAATGGTATAATCTACCCCCAGGTTTTAGGATTCTATATAGCTCCCTGTAGAACTCCAAGCTGTACAGCTCCCCAGTGGATTTAGAGAGTCTAGGCGGGTCGTGGATTACGTAGTTGAAGTAGTTATCCTCAAACTCTCTAACAACGCTAAAAGCATCCCCTAGTATAACCCAGACCCCCTCAGACCCTAACCCCCTACTCCACGGGTTTAAAGATGCTATGGATAGAACGTTCTCATCAACTTCAACAGTGTACACCTCCCTAGCACCAGCTCTAAGAGAGTGTATAGCGGTATAACCTAAACCAGTGCATAAATCAAGGACCCTAGAGCCCCTCCTAACACCTAGAGATTCAACCTTAACCCTAGCATCATCCCAGGGGGTTATACCCTCAACCCTATGCATGTGAACACCGTCAATCTCAAGAGTGGGAGCTCCAGATCCTAAGCTTACAAGCTTATAGAACCTATTAGATCTAACCTCCACCACCACAAAACCCAGGTTTAAATCGTAGAAAACAACATCCCTAGAGCTTAAAACCCCCTCTAAACCCCTAAGATCCTCCAAACCAACCCTAACACGGAAACCCCCAACACCGACATCGCAAAACCCATCTAGAAAACTAACAGAGGCAACATCCAAGCCGAGATTAACGTTAGTGAAACCAGAACCAGAACTACAAACCCTCACCAAACCCCCTAGCTCATCCAAAGACAGCGCAACACCAGCTCTAACCCTAAACTCGTAAAACTCAACGTACAGACTACCACCACCACATGGAGATGATTAAGGGAAACCTATAACAGTTAAAGAAGGAAGGCAACCTAAACAAATATATACCCCCAGGGTTATAGATTCAAAGTGAAGGCTAGAGGAGATGTCTATGGTAGCTAGGAGAAAGTTTGAAGAAGAGGAGGAAGAGGAGGAGCTCTGGGAGGAGGAAGAAGAGTTTGAAGAAGAGGAGGGGGACGAGGAAGAGCTAGAAGAATCCTGGGAGGAGGAAGAGGAGGAGCTCTGGGAGGAGGAAGAGGAGGAAGAGGAGTTTTAAAACCAATACCTATAAAAGGTTTTTAGAACACATCGCGTCTTTCTAGCCTCTCTGTGGCATCTCAAGTTGTTTGACTACTCCTAGAATCTCGCCTCTCAGGTCGAAGAAGGTGTTATCCTTGATTCTAACTTTAACCTTTGATCCTAGGAGCCCCCCTTCCCTTGGTATGATTACTGGGATGTAGTTGTTGAGTCTACCTACTAGGCTCCCCTCTCTGAAACCCTCTTCTGTTACTATGGCTTCAACGATCTTACCCTTATACCCTGCCATTATCTCGTAGCCTATCTCCTCAGCTATCCTTGCTAGCCTACTACTCCTAATCTTCTTAATCCAATCCGCTACCTGTGGCATTGCTGCTGCTCTCGTGTGAGGTCTTATGGTGTATTGTGCTATGTGTATTTTCTCGAATCTAAGTTCTCTAACTAGTCTTACTGTGTTCTCGAAAGCCTCTTCGTCCTCTCCTGGATGCCCTACTATTATGTCTGTTGCTATCATGGCCTCCGGGTACAATGTTTTTATCTTGGAGTGTAACCTCCTGTAATCCTCTACTGTGTACCTTCTATTCATGGTTTTTAACACTCTATCATCTCCGCTTTGTACTGGTATGTGGAAGTACTTGTAAACCCTCCTATCTCTATACGCTTCTAGGAGCTCGTCAACTATCTCCATAGCCTGCTCCGGTGTCATCATGCCTATTCTCAGCATGTAATCCCCTTCAACCTTATCTAGTATGGCGTTTACTAGATCAGCTAGGCTAGGCTTCCCGGGGAGGTCTACTCCGTAGACTGCTGTATCAAGCCCTGTAAGTCTAACCTCTACAACCCCCATTGAGACCAGCTTACCTACAGCCTCTACAATCAACCTTGGAGGGTAGCTTTTAACCTGCCTCCTAGCGATCTTCGTTATACAGAAGCTACAATCCCCCAGGCACCCCTCCTGTATCATGATGGTAGCTGTTACACCATCTGGTTTCAAGGGAATCCAGCTAGTATCCCTAACACCATCAAGTGCTACAAGCCTAGAACCCCTCTCTAAAGCCTCTACAGCCTCCACAACCCTCTGAGCATTCTGAGGTGATAGCATGCTAGCCCCGGGGGCGACTCTGGAGATTAAACCAGGTCTAGCCTTAGCGAGACAACCTGCTACCACAAGCCCCCTACCAGGATACCTAGATCTTAGCTCTACAAGCCTCTCAACAATCCTCTGCTCAGTATCAAGCCTTACAGCACATGTATTCACTATAATGAAATCAGCTTCATCAATACTAGAGGCTCTCCTAAAACCCGCCCCCTCAAGGGCGGACTCCATAACACGGCTATCGAACTCCGCTAGAGAGCAACCATAGGTTTCAATATAGTAACTCCTCCCGGGCAAACAAGACCCCCTGGTGGAATGTAGTGTTTAAACGCTATTAAACCCTATTGAGGGACGTTAACCGTAATAAACCCCAACCCATAGGAGGTTTAAGAGGGTCTCCGTGAGCGGGTTTAGAGGTAGGGATGTTATATCCATACTAGACTTCACAAGGAGTGATTTAGAGGAGCTCTTCGAACTAACAGATGAGATTAGACTTAGAGGTGTTAAAGGTAAGCCTCTCGAAGGCAAGATAATGGCCCTAGCGTTCTTCGAACCCTCAACTAGGACTAGGCTTAGCTTCGAATCAGCTATGAAAAGAGCTGGAGGAGAGACTATAGGCTTCACAAGCGAGGAGGCTATAAGCGTTGCTAAAGGTGAAAGCTACGTTGACACCATAAGAATGCTAGACTCATACTCAGACATAATAGTTGTAAGACATAGATACGATGGAGCGGCAAGGCTAGCAGCGGAGGTGGCGGAAAACCCTGTGATAAACGCTGGAGATGGGAAACAACACCACCCAACACAAGCAATGCTAGACATATACACCATAAGAGTACTAGAGGGGGGCGTGGACGGGCTAACAATAGGAGTACTAGGAGACCTAAAATACGGAAGAGCAGCATCAAGCTTCATACTAGCACTAACACACTACAAACCAAAACAAGTATACCTAATATCACCACCACAACTAAAAACAAGAAGAGAGGTGATCGAAGAAGCTAAAAACAAAGGATTGAAATACATGGAGGTAGAAAACCTAGAAGATGTAATACAAGAACTAGACATACTATACGTAACAAGAATACAAAAAGAAAGAATACCAGACCCAGAAGAATACGAAAAACTAAAAGGAAGCTACAGAGTAACACTAGAAATGATAGAAAGAAAAGCAAAGAAAAACCTAAAAATACTACACCCACTACCAAAAGTAGACGAAATAGACCCAAGAATAGACACAACACAATACGCAACATACTACACACAAGCAAAACTAGGAACACCACTAAGAACAGCACTACTACTCAAAATACTAACATAAAAACAGCAATTCAAAGACCAACATGGAATCGTGAATCAGAGTTAATAAAACAAATACTATAAAATATTAAACACTAGAACCAAGAATCAAAACACAAAAAGAAAGAGCGAATACCCCTAGATCAAAGAATAAGAGAGGGATAGGAGTAAACTACCATGAGGAGGTGAATGTAGAGGTGAAAGTTGAGGTTGTAAAGGCTCTACCCGTGCTTGTAAGGCTACTCCCGGTACTCCTAGCACTCCTACTACTAGTTGTAGGGGTTGCCGAGGCAGGCGGCCCCAAAGGGGAAATGGATTTCGATCCTTATTAGGGGTTACCACCACCTCCACCCCCACTTTGACCTCCTTGAAGTAAGCTATTTAAAGCATCTATTACAGCTTTTCTAACATCTAATGGTAATTGGGGTATTAGGTTTATTACATAATCCACCCCCATGGTCTCTATCAGCCTTCTAATATACTCCTTAACATCCCACTCGTAAAGCTTAAAAACTTCCTTAGTACTTTTAGCTCTCCTCACCAACCTTACAAGCTCTAGTTTCGCTACATCATCGAAACCCCAGTAGTGTGTATCAATGTTATAATTCCTCCATGGGATGTACTGCCTTATAAGGCCACCGCTAAGCACCGCTATGTAAGTTTTAAACCTTATAGTTCTTGAACCGCATAGATCTAGGAGCCAGGTCATAATGTTGTTCCAGTACTTGAAAGGCATCACGAAGAGAGCTATCAAGTTATCTTCATCGGTTAAGCTTATGTTTGTTGTGTAGGGGTATATTGCTAGGGTCTTTGCTATATGTTCGCTACAAGCTCTGCTCGACTCTATCTTAGCGAATATCAGCGCGTTTTCCTTATCTAGGAACATTACTCTTGCTCCTCTTAGTATTCTTGATATCCTGTTTATCATTAGGTTGTACATTTTAAAGCCACATCTTTCTGTATATATCTTCCTAGCTTCTACCACATCGTATTCTAGGTATGATAGGAGCTCTAAAGCTTTGGGGTCTTTATATCTCAGCGTTATCTCTGTGTCTGGGAATTCTATCATTTTACTGGGTACTGGTGGGTGTTTTTCTAGGGCTTCTATTGCTGTTATTGGGTCTAGTTTTTCTGTTTTAACGAGGTAGTGTTCTATGCTTGGTTTTGCTATGAACATGCTTTTAACCCCTACTACTTCGCTTGGTTCTCCTAGCTTCTCTGTTATCATGTTTAGGAGTTTGTCTTTGTATTCTGGTGGTACTCTGTATATGAGTAGTGTTCCGTTGTTCGTCCACCAGCCTGATGCTATCCAGTCTACTGCTGGGATTATTGGTAGTAGTATGCCTTCGTAGAATATGAATAGTGTTTTGAGGGCTAGCTTGTTCATATCTATATCCTGTCTTATCCTTGTATCACCTTCATTTCTTATTTTTGTTAGCGTTCTAGATATTGATGGTTGTGGTATGCCGAGCTCATCCTCTATTCTATGCTGGTTGAATGGGGGGTTGTTGTATTGTATGTAGTCTAGTAGTTTAGCGTATCTCACTGATACATTCATACCATCTGATATGGAGTCTACGAACTTAGGGTTAATCCCTACGAATCTAGCTTTGAGCCGTTCAAGTCTATTAGCTAGCAATTCAAACTCCTCCCTTGTAAAGGTTAACCGGTGGTATAAACTCTTGATTCGCAGACTCCACTTCGCCCTTGAATAACCGTTTAGAGCTGGACATCCAGGTTCCTCTAAGAGCCTTTCTCAAGTCTAGGCTACCATCTATGCATGTAGGCTTCAACGTTTATATTGTTATAGCCCATGTACCCCGGGGTTTAGATTGTGTGCTTGCAAGCTCCAAGTATTACCTACGCTATATACTTTGTGATTTAAGCTTAAAACCATGTCTTCACATCTAGGGTTTAGTGTTGGGAGGAGTTCTCGGTTGCTCTATGTACTTTAACAGGGTTCTCTTAGACGTAGGGTTACCCTATGTCTTCGAGTGCACCGGAGACTCCGGTCTCAGCTCTCCAGGAGACTTCCTAGCCTTAGCCTCTGAGTCTACATCTCTACTATCGGAGCTCTTGGGGTTGAAGTTTAACGTAGAGGGGTTGGAGCACTGGGAGTATATTGGGAGGCGTTTTAACCTATACGCTTTCAACATATCCCATAAGGGGGTTTCCATAGGCCAGGTGAGGGTTGTGGAGAGTGGTGGTCTCCTCGTTAACATAAGCGGTGTCCTATCAGATTACACTTCAAACTTAGTGGATGCGGGTGTACTAGAGGATCTTAGGAGCGGTAGGAGGCTTAGCCTAGGCTATAACATAGGCTTAACACTACTAGATAGAGTTGAGCGTGAGTGGCCGCAGGGGCAGAAGGCCATACCAAGCTATGTGATCTACGCAGCTGAAGGCATACCAGATGTTGATGTAGAATTGTGGAGTCTAAGGGTTAGAGGGCCTGGAGGGGATTTAAACCTCAAACTAGACGATATAGAGGCGGAGGCTTTAGAGCTAGAGGAGAGAGACTTCCACTGTGTAACAGGTTGGAGTGTTAAGGGTAACAGGTGGGTTGGCGTTAGACTAAGAGATATAGCAAGCAAGGTGGGAGCTGTTAACGCGAAATGGGTTCTAGCTAAGAGTATTGGAGGGTACACAACAATAGCCCCTGCAAGTGAAGCCCTAGCAGAAGACTCAATAGTAGCAGTAGGGCTTAACAACAAAAAGCTAACAAAGGAGGCTGGAGCCCCAGCAAGACTGGTAATACCGAGACTCTACGGCTGGAAATCAGCAAAATGGCTTAAGGAGATAGAGTTCCTAGAAGAATACATAGACGGGTACTGGGAGGCACTAGCATACCATGAGAGAGGCCTTGTTGAAGCAGAGGAGAGATTCAAGATAAGAAACCCTAGGATAGCAGAGGAGAGAAGGTTACCGGAAAAAACAAAACAAATAAAACCATGGGGGTTCTAATCGAACCCCCTAAACCCTAGCTTGGAACCTCAACCCTACCATACCATGGAGTCCACTTAGCCCAACTACCTATGTGCCGAACGCAGCATTAATACCTGTATACAAAGCTATCAAAGCAGCTATAACGAGGATGATGATAGCGATATACGCTATAAACCTCCCCCTACCACTACCACCATAGTATGCTAAGAGTGGGCTACCTAGAGCAGCTAACCCTATCAAAACATACATGAGGGCTGAGAATAGAGGCTTCCCCGTTAAACCCTTACTGTAGATGACTATACCATACACTAGAATCGGGAACCCTAGAGCAGCTAAACCATAGGATACACCAACAGGGTTGAAGCCGAAGAGCAGCGATACACCTAGAAGTAGCATTGCAACCCCGAATACAGCCCATGGATCCATGAGAACGATGTTATAAGGACCTGGGAGAGGCCATGTGAATGTAGCCCATAAACCTGTTATGAGAGCATATAGACCTAGTATGTAGGAAGAAGAATGCGAGATTCCTATTAACAGACCTCTTATAATCCTCAGGCCTCTCTGAGATGTAGTTAAGGTAAACTCAGTACGCTACAACCAGCAAACTGGTACCTAACAACATCAACCATAGATCTAAGGGATCAACCAACAACACCGGCACTGTATCCCACCTTCATGTGTATATAATAATTTAGCTAAAGTTGAAATGCTTATAACGTGTGTTTAAATTATAAATATATGTTTGATTTTAATATCTTATTATGTCTAAAGTGGGTGGCTTATATGTTAGCTCTAGTTGGCGTTCTCCCATTTAAAGGTTTTGTTGTTTACTACTTATTAGGTGGTTTTGTTGAGTGGTGAGGGTCTTCTTGTTAGGAGGATTAGGGAGGGTACTGTTATATATCATATTACTGCTGGTAGGGCTTTGTACGTTGTTAGGCTTCTCGGCCTTGAGAGTTCTAGTTACACTATGGCCGTTGTTATGAATGTTGACAGTAGGAAGCTTGGTCGTAAGGATATTGTTAAGGTTGAGGGTTTGTTTCTTAACAGTGATCAGGTTAGGATGGTTAGCCTTGTTGCCCCCAACGCTACTCTCAACATTATAAGGGATGGTGTTGTTGTTTTAAAGCGTAAGGTTGAGCCTCCGGAGCTCCTTGAGGGTTTTATTAGGTGTCCTAACCCAACTTGTATTACTAGGAAGGAGGGTGAGTTTGTCAGATCGAGGATGGTGATGGTTTCTGGGAGCCCTTTGGTCTACCGTTGCCTCTACTGTGGAACTCTTATTGGTGAGGATGAGATTGTCAAGCTCCTCACATCCTAGTCTATGTGTTGACAGGCTTGTTGTAGGCTCTAGTGTTAGCTATAACACCTGTATACCACTCTCCAAGGCCCCTTCAGATATAGCTGGGATTGCCGGGGGATTACTGGATCTTAGGGGTTCAGGTTCTATTGCGATACCAGGCGTAGTTGATATGCATGTTCATCTCCGCGGTTTAGAGCTCTCCTACAAGGAGGATGAAGCCTCGGGGACCCTAGCGGCTCTCTCAGGCTGTGTTACAGCTGTTGTTGACATGCCTAACACCAGGCCCCCTCTTAAGACTGTTGAAGCTCTCAGGGCTAAGCTTGAATCTCTTAGATCTAACGCCTACATCGACTACGGTGTTTACGCTGGCGTACCCAAAGATGTAGACATGATCTCTAGGCTGGCTGATCACCCTATAGCTGGGTTTAAGGTGTACCCTGAGGATTTAACTTTGCCTGAGAGGATGCTATGCAGGGTTTTGGAGGTTTTGGAGGCTAAGGATAGGCTGTTGATCGTCCACGCTGAGCACCCTGATATGCTAACCGTTGACTTCGGGTTTGATAGGGGCGTCTATAGGGGTTGTGTTGTTGAGACTGCTGCTTTAGAGGAGGTTAGAAGGCTTATGGCTAGATGTGGTTCTAAGCCTAGGGTTCATATAACTCATGCATCGTGCCCATCAACAGTAGTTAAGGCTAAGAGCTATGGTTTCACTGTAGATGTTACACCACACCACCTCCTCTTCGATGAGGGTAACCTCAAATACCTTATGTCGAGGTGGTGTGAGTCTAAGGTCAATCCACCGCTTAGAGGTTTTATTGAGAGGAGTCTTTTATGGAGGTTGCTCCTAGAGGGTTATGTTGACGCTATTGCTAGTGATCACGCACCACACGCTAGCTATGAGAAGCTCTGGCTCCACCCATCTCAATGCTCTCCAGGCTTCCCAGGTCTAGAGGATTGGGTTGGTGTTCTAGCTAGGATCTTTGAATCCCTAGGCCTCCTAGGCTTGTTCACAGAGCTCACATCAACAAACCCTTCCAGGATACTAGGCCTTCCTGTTAGGAGCTCTCAGAACACCTACACCATACTAGGTCTTGATGTAGAGAACTCGCCTGGATGCATACACTCCAAGGCTAAGGTATCACCTTACCTTGGAGCTCCTAGACTTAGATGCCTAGCATCCATTATAAGAGGTGAGATAGCATACCTTAATGGGAAGCTCTTGGTCGGCGGAGGGTTTGGGGTGAATATGTTTGAGGTTGGAGGTTGAGGTTGGAGGTTTAAGGTTGAAGAGCCCTGTTATGAATGCTAGCGGTGTCCTAGAGTGGGATCCCATCCAGGCTAGGAGGCTTATCGATGCCGGTGCTGGAGCTGTAGTCATAAAGTCGACTACTAGGGAGCCTAGGAGGGGTTATGATTGGCCTAGGATGGTTAGGGTTTTCAGTGGTTTTGTTAACGCTGTTGGCTTAGCGAACCCAGGTGCTAGGGAGGCTTCAAAGCTTGTTAGGCTTATTAAGGATAGCCTTGGCGGGGCACCGGTGATAGCTAGTGCTGCCGGCTCCTCAGTAGAAGAGTTCCTAGAGGTTTCAGCACTCCTAGAGGATGGCGGTGCTGACGCTGTAGAGTTAAACCTAAGCTGTCCACACTTCAGAGGGGGAGGCATAGATCTAGGCCAAGACCCAAACCTTGTAGGGGAGACTGTTAAGAACGTAGCGGGATCCCTCAAGGTACCTGTTATAGCTAAACTAGGTCTAAGCGATAGACTGGTGGACTCAGCTGTTAAGGCTTTAGGAGGCGGTGCTAGGGCTTTAACGCTGATAAACTCTGTTAAAGCTATCAAGATAGATGTTTACACTAAAAAGCCTGTGTTAAGTAATAAGGTTGGAGGGCTCTCGGGGCCAGCAATACACCCAATAGCTGTTAGAGCTGTATACGATGTATACAGGGAGACAGGGGCGGACATAATAGGTGTAGGAGGTGTTAGAGACTGGGAGACAGCGGTAGAACTAATACTAGCTGGGGCTAGAGCCGTCCAGGTGGGGGCAATGCTCCTTGAGAAGGGGGAGCTCATAGTAGCGGAGATAATAAGGGGTATAGAGAAATACCTGTGGGTTGAAGGTATACAGAGCGTTAGGGATCTAGTGGGCTTAGCTCATAAAGCCTAAAGGAATCTGTTTGAAGGAAGACCTAAGCAGTCTGGGGGTTGTGCGGGCTAGTGGGAGCTCCTCTCCCCAATGTCTCTAAGTAGGGATTCAAGGTCTAAGGGCTCCTTCAACCTAACAACTGTATGCTCCGGGCCTGGGAACAACCCCTCCCTCACCTCCCTGGCATAACTTGAAACTGCTTGTGCTATAATCTGCTTTAGATCCACGTATTTCTTGGCGAATGGCGGTGTGTGCTCGCTTAGGCCTAGAATGTCGTGTAAGACTAGGACCTGGCCGTCGCAGTGCAACCCGCTTCCTATACATATTGTTGGTATCTGTAGCTTTCTTGTTATGAGCTCCGCTACTTCCGCTGCTGTGAACTCTATTACTAAGGAGAATGCTCCAGCCTCCTGTAGGGCTTCAGCGTCTAACAGCAACTGTCTGATCTCATCAAGCCTTCTACCTCTAGGCTTGTATCCTCCATATTTTAGGTATCTTTGTGGTGTTAAGCCTATGTGGCCCATTACCGGTATGCCTGCTTTAACTATGGCTTTAACTCTATCAGCATACTCACTACCACCCTCAAGTTTAACAGCTTCAGCTCCAGCTCTTACGAAGGCTATTGCTGATCTAACCGCCTTGGAGTTACTTGACTCATAGCTACCGAACGGCATATCCCCAACTACAAGTGCTCTAGGCTTAGCTCTAGCTACGGCCATGGTATGTCTAAGCATATCCCTTAGGGTAACCCCGTGTGTTGTAGGGTACCCTAAAACCACCATAGCAAGGCTATCTCCAACAAGTATCATGTCTACACCAGCGCTATCAACGATCTTAGCCATGGGATAGTCGTATGCTGTAACCATTACGATCTTACCGGTACCCTTCATCCTAGCTATATCCTTAACTGTAACCTTCTCCAAGCAAACCACCTCTCTCCAGACAGGAGCTCTCAATAGCTTTAACTAGGTGGTATAAAGCCCTGGTATACGGGGTTTTCAAACCAAGATCCTCCGCGATCCTAGCTATATACCCGTTTATCTCCTCAACCTCAGTCTTCCTACAGAGCTCCACATCAACTAGCATCGAGGATTTATTAGACTTAGTCCTCCCGGCAACCTCTAAAACGTAGCTCACAGGATCCACGGGCATTCCAACATTAAGCCTTAAAGCTACACTCTCAACCTCCCTAACAACACCTTCAACAAGAGGTCTAAGCGCCTCCCCCAGCACAACACCATTAGGCATCCTGGTTAGCGCAGTTACAGGGTTTATAACAGCGTTAACAGTAGCCTTAAGCCACCTCCACGGCTCAATATCATCTACAACCCTAACACTAGCACCTCCACCCTCAAGAACCCTAGCCAGAGGCTCGACATCAACACTGTAACCCCTAGGAGGCCCAATCGTTATAGACCCCAACCCCCTCACCTCTACAACGTTATCAGACAACCTCACAACACCATAATCAACAACACCACCAGCAACCCTAAGACCAAGTGTTAAAGCCTTCTCAAGAGCCCCAAAACCATTAGATACTATAACAGTAACACCACCGTAACCCCTGAGTCTCTCAACAACACCCATAGCATCGTAAGCCTTAGTAGACACTACCAGGTAATCACAGAGACCTGGGCTAAGCTCGGTGTAAGGCTTAACTCTATAGTAACCCTCAATCAAACCCCTAACATGGAAACCCCCTTTAGCCACGAGCTCAGCCTGAGAGCTCCTCCTAACAAAAGCAACAACAGGCTCCCCACCACCACGAGCAATAAACAAGCCCATAAGACCTCCAACAGCCCCCAGTCCAACAACGCAAACCCGCAAACCAACCCCCAATGAAAGCTTTCAACAACAAACCTTCTATAACACCTACAATGTTCATGTACATCCTCAAAGCCTCCAGGACAACGTGCTCGCATTACTAATAGTAAACAAATTCAAGGTTTGGACGTCTACAAGTAAGA